>Ga0209257_1000308_pt1 | contig 105012 bp, 100 predicted proteins | sample AraplaCvi_mCL_r2_FD_184277 | JGI IMG/M metagenome (GOLD analysis project Ga0209257, IMG submission 184277) | Arabidopsis root microbial communities from North Carolina, USA - plate scrape MF_Cvi_mCL_r2 (SPAdes) (version 2) | ecosystem: Host-associated > Plants > Roots > Endosphere | place...
GGTCTGCTGGAGCATGGCGCGGGCTTCGTTTTCGACCAGGCGCGGCGGCATTTCCACCTGCGAATAGGCGGCGATCAGCTGCTCGCCCACTTCGCGACGCAGGCGCGTCATCAGCGCGCCCTTGAGTTCACGCTCCAGGTTGGTGCGGATGTCGGCGCGGAACTGCTCCACATCGCCGCCCTTCACGCCGAAGCTCTTGACGAACTCCTTGTCCACCTCGGGCATCACCGACTCGGAAACCTCGGTGACCTTCAGGTAGACCTGCACCTGGCGGCCGGCCAGCTGGGCCACGCGCCAATCGGCCGGGAAATTGACCGTGATGTCCTTTTCCTCGCCCTTGGACATGCCGACCAGGGCATTCTCGATGTCGCTATACATCACACCCGAGCCGATCAGGGTGGCGCCCTTCTCGATGCCTTCGGCCGGCAGACGCTCGTCCCCGGCCTGCGACCAGGTTTCCAGGGCTACGCGGTCGCCCTGCTGGGCGGCGCGCTGCACCGGCTGGAAGGTGCGGCGCTGCAGGCGCAGGTTTTCGATCATCTGGTCGATGTCGGCATCCACTACCTCGGCGGTGTGCCGGGTCACGTTGAGCTTGGCGACGTCGATATCGCCGAAATCGGGCACCACTTCGAAAGTGGCGACCCACTCCAGTTCACCGGTGCCGGCCGGCTCCAGGCGTGGATTGCCGGCCAGCCGCAGCGACTGTTCGCGCACGGCCGAATCGAAGGTTTCGCGCAGCAAGCCGTTCAGGGCCTCGCTGCGGACCTGCTCACCGTAGCGCTGCTCGATCACTTTCTGCGGCACCTTGCCGGGGCGGAAGCCCTTGATGCGCGCGGTGCGGGCCAGCTCGCGCAGGCGGCCGCCGATATGGGTGTCCAGGCGCTCGGCCGGAAGGGTGAAACTCATGCGGCGCTCGAGATTGCCGAGCGATTCGACCGAAACTTGCATATCCACTGACTCCTGGGCCACGGAAACGTCCGCGGCGCGATGTTGATGATCTGGCTGGCCGTCAGCCCAGCGGGAAGACTGGTGCGGCGACGGCGCAACGCAATAGTTTCGCCGATTACGGGTTTGGCTGCCAGCCGAGGGCTGTGGAGGGGGTCTGCAGGGCCGGCAGCAGGGGTTCGGGTCCGGCATCACCGGGCTCGTGCCCTGCCGAGGCCTGCGAAAAGCACCAACTTCGGGCGGTTGGCCCGGGAAAAAGCCCTTGGCCAGGCATGGCGACGCGCTGCGGTGCGCCTTGTTCTTGCCGTCGCTATTGATTTTCCGCTGCGCGGCGCGGTGCGAAAGGGGGGACTCGAACCCCCACGGGGGTTACCCGCTGGAACCTAAATCCAGTGCGTCTACCAATTCCGCCACTTTCGCTGGTCCGTCGCCATTGTATCCGCCAGTCGAGCGGGCCACAAAAAATAGCGCCGGGAGTTTCAGCCAGAACCCCACTTTGGCAGCCGGATGACTCGGCCTTTCGTGCAAACCGCCTAGCTTGCCCTGGCAAGGCTTGAAGGCACGTATTTGCAGGGCTAGAGTGCTTGTAAATCCGGCGGACGGTGAGCCCATGCGCGCAGCTATCTTTTGCTTTTTACTTCTGTTGTCCGTCCCCGCTGTCGCCGATACCTATGCCTTCGGTCGCCGCCTGGTGGTTTCCGGCGACGGTGCCGGCAAAGTGATGGAAGTGGCCGGAAAGCCCGACCGCATTGTGAATCTGGAAAACGACCAGGGCGCCGTCTACGGCGAACGGTGGGACTACTACCTCAGCGGCAAGACAGTTTCCATCTACCTGATCGGCGGCGTCGTCAAGCAAATCACTGAAGCCCGTTGACACACCGACAAGCTCCACCTCATAGAGCTGAAGGTTGGGTGCCTTTGGAGATGGCTCCGGAGGCAACAAAAAAGGCACCCCTTCGGATGCCTAAGTTGTTGTTTTAATTGGTGGGCTGTGAAGGATTCGAACCTTCGACCTATTGATTAAGAGTAAGTGCTTTCATGCTTCGGCATCAATGACTTAGATAGCGTTATTGTCAGGAGCAACAGCTGTGAAACCACTGCAGGTTCTAGGCCATGGTCAAAATTGTCAGGAGCAGCGGAGCCAAAACACGCGCCAATATCGGGTCCGCTTGAGTAAGTGATCAGACCTCACTTATGGCGACTACCAAGGGAATGGAATCCGGCGAATGGTACGGATCACCAGGCAAGGGCTCAAAGTGGGAGTGATGGCCCGGTTGAGCGTCAGCGGACAGATTAAACCAAGAGGCAAATCTAGCCAGTGAGTCATCAGAACCGACGATTTCAAGACCCGTGCGGGTGGCAGTAATCAACGTAGGCCCTTCGCCGCGTCGGATGAGAAGCTCCGGCAACGACCGAAGATAGGGCGCAGGATCACAAAGCGCGACCGGGCAAGACACAGCGTGTTCGGCAGAACTCAAGAGCGTAATGATCGTAATTCGGATCTTTCGGAGGTCGTCGGCGTTCCCGCTGATCTCGGCCTCTTGGTCGTCGGTACAAATGGCGAGCATGCTGGCGCCCAACAAAATAATCATCGCGCAGTACAAAAACTGCCACTTTTGAATTGTCTGGAGAATTGTCAGGAGTAAACGACAAAAGCGCCCATAAAGAGCGCTTAAGTCGTTGTTTTATATGGTGGGCTGTGAAGGATTCGAACCTTCGACCTATTGATTAAGAGTCAACTGCTCTACCAACTGAGCTAACAGCCCTGAAACTGTGGATATTGTAACAAGTCGCAGCGGCGTCAGGAACCCGCTGCGGACTTTTCGATATGGGGTGGAAGACGGGATTTGAACCCGCGACCCCCGGAATCACAATCCGGTGCTCTAACCAACTGAGCTACATCCACCATAAGAACGAACTACCAATCCAACCTGCCGCAATGGCGCGCCCGACAGGACTCGAACCTGTAACCGCCGGCTTAGAAGGCCGGTGCTCTATCCGGTTGAGCTACGGGCGCTCGGTACGGATTGTCGCATCCAGCCGGTGGACATCCTATCCGTCGGCAGCCACACCTGAAGTGGTCGGGGTAGAGGGATTCGAACCCCCGACCCTCTGGTCCCAAACCAGATGCGCTACCAGACTGCGCTATACCCCGACTCGGGTCCCGCATCGCCGTGCAGGCCGACAAGGCCGCGTATTGTCGGAAGCTGCGTCCCTGCTGTCAAACGAAATACGGCGCGGCCGCCTGATTTACGCAACGCTCATGCGATATCCTCGGGGCCTGGGGACGCAGGTCCGAAACGATGGAGCAGGCAAAGATGATACGCAGCGGCAATCCGGCACTGAAAGAATCCACCTTCCTCGACCTGGGCAGCGGCGCGGTAGTTTCGCGCGACGCCGGCGCGATGACCCTGAACGGCACGGTCAACAAGACCGGCATCCTGTTGCTGTTGGCGGTGTTGACCGCCGCCTTCGCCTGGAACCAGTCGGTCGCTGTCGGCGCCGATGGCCTGCCCGCGATCGCTCCGGGCGTGGTGGGGTACATGTTGGGCGGCGCTATCGGGGGCTTCGTCCTGGCCTTGATCACCGTCTTTAAGAAGACCTGGGCCCCTGTGACCGCGCCGTTGTACGCGCTGGTGGAAGGTTTCTTCCTGGGCTCGATCTCGGCGATGTACGAATTGCGCTTCGACGGCATCGTATTCCAGGCGGTGCTGCTGACCTTCGGTACGCTGTTCGCGTTGTTGATGGCTTACCGCAGCGGTCTGATCAAAGCGACCGAGAACTTCAAACTGGGCGTAGTGGCGGCCACCGGCGGCATCGCGCTGGTTTATCTGGCCACCATCGTGCTGGGCTTTTTCAACATCAACATTCCGCTGATCCACGAATCGGGCATCGTCGGAATCGGCTTCAGCCTGTTCGTGATCGTGATTGCGGCGCTGAACCTGGTGCTGGATTTCGACTTTATCGAAAACGGCGTCGAACAGGGCGCACCCAAGTACATGGAATGGTACGGCGCGTTCGGCCTGATGGTCACGCTGGTGTGGCTGTACATCGAGTTCCTGCGTTTGCTGTCCAAGCTCAACTCACGCTAAGGGCCGCAGCTTCAATCTATCCGGAAAGGGGCGCAAGGCGCCCCTTTTCTTCATGCGTCTGCGGCCTTGGCCGCCTTGCGCCGATGCGGCCACAGCATGAAGGCGATGGTCACCCCGACCAGGAACCAGCAGTAGTGGGCCTTGCCCACCAGTGCCAGCGGCGATAGCCCCGCCAGCGACGCGGCGAGCAGTATCTGCGCGCCGTAGGGCAACAGGCTCTGCACGCTGCAGACGAAGATATCCAGCAGACTGGCCGCGCGCGCTGGCGGCACGTCATGCCGTTCGGCGATATCCCGGGCGACGCTGCCGCTGATCAGGATGGCCACCGTGTTGTTGGCGGTGAACACGTCGGTGACCGACGCCAGCGCGGCGATGCTCCATTCGCCCGTCCTGCGCCCATCGCTGCCGCGCGCCAGGCGCGAAATCGCGCGGGCCAACCAGGCCAGCCCGCCGCTGGCCTTGATCAGCGCGCCCAGGCCGCCAATGAACAAGGCAAGCAGGGTGATCTCGACCACGCTCTCGAAACCGGAGTAGATGTCGCTGGAGAACGCTGCGACGCCGTAATCAGACCCGTTGAAGTAACCGAACAAGCCGGCCACGACCAGGCCGATGCTCAGCACCAGCAGCACGTCCAGACCGATCACCGCCAGCACCAGCACCAGCACGTAGGGCAGCACCAGCCAGGGTGAAGCGGACTGCGTGGCCTGGGCCGGCGAGGCGTCGCCGGAGAAGGCAAGCAGCAGCACGGTCAGCACCGCCGCCGGCAAGGCGATCTTGAGGTTTTCGCGGAATTTTTCGCGCACGCTGCAGCCTTGCGTGCGCGCGGCGGCGATGGCGGTGTCGGAAATAACCGAAAGGTTGTCGCCGAAAGTCGCCCCGCCGATCACCGCACCGATCACCAGCGCGCGGTCCAGCCCCGAAGCATCTGAAATTCCCAGCGCGATCGGCTCGACCGCAGCGATGGTGCCCATCGAGGTGCCGATGGCCAGCGACAGGAACCCGGCGATCAGAAACATGCCTGGCAGGATCAGCGCAGGCGGCAACGCGCCCACGCCCAGCGAAACCACCGCATCCACCGCGCCGATCTGCTTGGTGACCATGGCGAATGCGCCCGCCAGCAGGAAAATCAGGCACATCAGGATGATGTTGGAATCGCCGATGCCATGCAGCAGCGTATCGACGGCTTTCACGCCTTTGCGATGCGCGATCCACAACCCCAGCGCCAACGCCGGCAGGATCGCCACCGGCGCGTGTAGCTGGTAGAAGCCCATCGCATCGCCCTGCGAGGTGAAATACAAGCCGGCGCCGAAGAACAGAAGCAGGAACAGCAGCAGCGGAGTCAGCGCCAGGGCGCTGGGACGAACGGACATGGACGGGCTCGGGCGATTGCGGGGAACGGGAATTGTGCGTGGCATCGACCGCGGCCAGAAACCCCATGGCTGGGACGCGCGCAAACAAAAACGGGACGCTGAGCGTCCCGTTCCATGGATCGGACCCGGCCAGGGATCAGAGGCGGCTGGCGATCGCCTTGGCGAAGGACATCGTGTTGCCCTGCCCGCCCAGATCGGGGGTCAGCGAATCCTTGGCTTCCAGCGTGGCCACGATGGCATTGCGCAGGCGTTCGGCATTCTGCGGCTGACCGATGTGGTCCAGCATTTGCGCCGCGCCAAGCAGCAACGCGCAGGGGTTGGCGATGCCTTTGCCGGCGATATCGGGCGCCGAACCGTGCACCGCTTCGAAGATCGCCGCCTCGGTGCCGATGTTGGCGCCCGGCGCCAGGCCGAGGCCGCCGACCAGACCGGCGCACAAGTCGGAGATGATGTCGCCGAACAGGTTGGTGGTGACGATGATGTCGAACTGCTCCGGACGCATCACCAGCTGCATGCAGGTGTTGTCCACGATCATTTCGTTGCACTGGATGTCCGGATACTGCGCGGCCACTTCGCGTGCCACTTTCAGGAACAGGCCCGAGGTGGATTTGAGGATGTTGGCCTTGTGCACCACCGTGACCTTCTTGCGTCCGGTCTTGCGGGCCAGGTCGAAGGCGTAGCGCACGATGCGCTCGGAACCGGTGCGGGTGATCTTCTGGGTCAGCAGCGCGGTTTCGCCGTCCTCCGACACGCTCTGGCCTTCGCCGATATAGGCGCCTTCGGTGTTCTCGCGCACCGTGATCAGGTCCACGCCGGTCGGGAACCGCGACTTGGTGTTGGGGAACGACTTGGCCGGACGCACATTGGCGTACAGGTCGAAGCGCTTGCGAAGTTCGACGTTGATCGAGCTGAAACCCTCGCCCACCGGCGTGGTCAGCGGGCTCTTCAGGGCGATGCGGTTCTTGCGGATGGAATCCAGGGTGGCCTGCGGCAGCAGTTCGCCGTGCTTTTCCAGGGCGACCAGGCCGGCATCGGCGTCCTCGTAGGCCAGGCCGGCCTTCATGCTGTCGAGCACGAACAGGGCGGCGTCCATGATTTCCGGGCCGATGCCATCGCCGCGGATGACGGTGATCGTCTGGGTCATTGCGTTGGGGTTCCGAGCAGAGGCGAGAGCCGGTCCGAAGCCGGCGATATCGCGAAAATTAAAGTCGAATTATGCCTGATCCGGCAGGACCGCCCCAAATAGACCATGGTTCAAGCCGCCTGCTTCCCCGGTTGAAGTACGGCTCAGCCGTGGTCGTGGGCGGCGGGCGGCGGCGCCCCGGCTTCCAGCTGGTCCAGGAAATCCACGGCCCGGCGCAGATGCGGAATGACGATGGAACCGCCCACCACCAGTCCTACCGAAAACGTCTCGAAGAACTCCTCGCGGCTCACTCCGGCGTCCTTGCACTGCGCTACGTGGTAGCTGATGCAGTCATCGCAACGCAGCACCATAGAGGCCACCAGACCCAGCAGTTCCTTGGTCTTCACATCCAGCGCGCCGGCCTGGTAGGTCTGCGTGTCCAGCGCGAAAAAACGGCGAACCACCTGGTTGGGTTCGGCCAATATGCGTTCGTTCATGCGCTGGCGGTACTGGGTGAACTCGGCCAGCCAGTCCTCGCCCGGGCCTTGCTTGCCGTCGGTCATGCGGGTTCTCCGTCCTGGCCGACCAGCAGCGGCTCGAGCTTGCCGGCGCGATGCAGGGCGATCATGTCGTCATAGCCGCCCACGTGGGTCTGGCCGATGAAGATCTGCGGCACGCTGGTGCGGTTGGTCCGCGCGATCATGGCCTGGCGCTGGCTGAAATCCAGGTCGATACGCACTTCGGTCCAGACCTGGCCCTTGCTCTTGAGGAAATTCTTGGCGGCCACGCAGTAAGGGCAGATGGCGCTGGTGTACAGCGTGATTTGCGGCGCGCCGGTTGCGGCAGGATCGGTCACGGGAATTCTCGACGACAATCGGGGTCAGACCAATATGGTGGCATGGCAGGGTGTTACCAGCCTGCAAACTGGAACGCTGAGGATTAACCGCCTATTCACCCGGCCAACGGCGGCGCGGTTCATTCTGCGCCACGAATCACGCTTTCATCTGGAGTAACGCTTGCGCCCTTCCCTGCTCGCCCTCGCACTGACGCTGGCCATCGCCGCGCCCCTGGTCCGGGCGCAGGACTCCAAGCTTCCGGACATCGGCTCGTCGGCCGGCGAACTGCTGACCCCGGCCCGACAGGCCGAGTACGGCGGGATGATGCTGCGCGAGTTGCGCAACTACGGTTACCTGCTGGAAGACCCGTTGTTGAGCGAATGGTTGCAGGACATGGGCGGCAAGCTCGGCGCCGACAGCGACCAACCGCGCCAGCCCTTCACTTTCTTCCTGCTGAAGGACCGGCAGATCAACGCCTTCGCTACCTTGGGCGGATACATCGGGGTCAACGCGGGCCTGATCCTCACCGCCGAGCGCGAGGATGAAGTGGCGGCGGTGGTTTCCCACGAAGTCGCCCACGTTACCCAACAGCATGTGTTGCGCGGCGTCGAACGCGCGCAACGCGACCAGATTCCGATCCTGCTGGGAATGTTGGGCGCGATCGTGGCGGCCCAGGCGGCGGGCGGGAATTCCAGCGCCGATGCGTCCCAGGCCGCTATTGCCAGCGCAATGGGGCTGATGGCGCAGCGGCAGATCGACTACACCCGTTCGAACGAAGCCGAAGCCGACCGCATAGGCATCCGCACCCTTTCGCGCTCCGGTTACGATGTAGGCGCAATGGCCGGATTCTTCGAACGCATGTCCCAGGCCATGCGCGGCAACCGCGGCGGCGACCGCGAGCGTACGCCCGACTACCTGCAGACCCACCCGGTCACCACTACCCGCATCAGCGAAGCGCGCGAACGCGCCGAGCAGATCCTGCGCGAGACCACCATTCCGGTGACCACCACCACGCCGGGCGGAACCCAGTCCGAACGCATTCCGCGCAGCCCTGCCTATAGCCCGCCCGGCACCTCCAACCCCTTGCTGCCAAGTTCATTGGTCATGAGCGTAGGAACTTTGTCCAAGGGCGCCAGCGGCCAGTTCGACTGGGCGAAAGAGCGTTTGCGGGTGCTCAGCGCCGATACGCCCACCCAGGCCATCGGCGAATACGAGCGCATCCGCCAAAGCAGCGGCAAAGACCTCAGCGATGCGCAGAAGTACGGCTTGGCCCTGGCGCGACTGCGCGCCAACAACCCCGCCGTGGCCGTCGCCGAGCTGCAGCCGCTGCTGGACAAGTACCCGGCCAACCTGTGGCTGGCGCTGGCCCTGGGCCAGGCCGAATCGCGCAGCGGCAAGACCGAAGCGGCCAACCAGCGCTTTTCGGCACTGCTGCGCCAATCGCCGGACAACCGTGCGGTCGCGCTGAGCTTTGCCCAGGTATTGAACGAACAAGGCGGCCGCGAGGCGGGGCTGCGGGCACAGGCCGTGTTGCGGCCCTTGCAGGGCAACTCCGCCGACGATCCGGTGTTCCAACAGGACTTGGGCCGCGCTAACGAACTGGCAGGCGACCTGGCCCGCGCAGGCGAGGCCTACGCCGAGGCGGCATTCCTGAATGGGCGTCCGGAACAGGCCCTGATCCAGCTGCAGAACCTGAAAAAGCGCGAAGATCTGGATTACTACGCCCGCGCCCGCATCGATTCCCGTATCGCCTCCATCACCCCGCAGGTGCTGGAATTGCGCCGCCAGGGCATACGCGACCCGGATGTGGACCGGCGCTAGCCATCGCCCGTCTGACACATTGGTGTCACATGACGTCACCCCGGTAGCAACCCGCTGCCCTGCACTGTCACTTTCCAGTCACAAAAACGTCGTCTACTTGCCTGCCATGGCACACAATGCCGGGGCAACCAGGACACGACATGCAAAAGCACATCCTCATCGTCGATGACGAACCGGCCATCCGCGACATGGTTGCGTTCGCCCTGCGCAAAGGCGATTTCGAACCCGTGCATGCAGGCGACGCGCGCGAAGCGCAGACCGCCATCGCCGACAGGGTTCCCGACCTGATTCTGCTGGACTGGATGCTGCCCGGCACCAGCGGCCTGGAACTGGCCCGGCGCTGGCGCAAAGACGCGCTGACCCGCGATGTGCCGATCATCATGCTTACCGCTCGTGGCGAGGAGAACGACCGCGTCGGCGGCCTGGAGGCCGGCGTGGACGACTACGTGGTCAAGCCCTTCTCGGCCCGCGAACTGCTGGCCCGCATCCGCGCCGTGATGCGCCGGTCCCGAGAAGACGACGAAGACGGCAGCATCGCCGTCGGCGGCCTGCGCATCGACGGTGCCGCGCACCGCGTGTTCGCGGGCGACTCGCCGGTGCCGATCGGCCCGACCGAATACCGCCTGCTGCATTTTTTCATGACCCATCCCGAACGCGTCTACAGCCGCACCCAGCTGCTGGACCACGTCTGGGGCGGCAGCGTGTACGTGGAAGAGCGCACGGTTGACGTGCACATCCGCCGCCTGCGCAAGACGCTGGAGCCGCACGGGGTGGAGAACATGGTGCAGACGGTGCGCGGCTCGGGGTACCGGTTCTCGGCTTCGATCTAGGGGATTCGGGATTCGGGATTCGGGATTCGGGATTCGGGATTTAGGATTGGGGATTGGGGATTGGGGATTCTGGATTTGGGATTCGCAACTTCTTGTCACCTTCAGCCATTACGATTTCTTGACTCTCCGCCCTGGCTCCCGGCTCTTTCTCCGAATCCCCAATCTCCAATTCCGAATCTCCAAAAGACAAATGCCCCAACACATCCGCTCCGCCTGGTTCAAAACCCTCGGCCAACTGGTCGCGGTGCTGACCGCGGCAGCGCTGGTCGGCTGGTTGCTGGGGCATGTGTGGGCGGTGGTCACTTTCGCGGCGTTGGGCGTGGTGGCCTGGCACTACTGGCGGTTGCGCAAGGTGCTGATGCGCTTGACTGCGCGCCAACGCATGGAACCGGTGCGCGGCAACGGCGTCTGGAACGAACTGGACCGCCTGCTCTACCGGGGTCAGTCGGAGATGCGCACCCGCAAGCGCCGCTTGCTGGACATGCTGCGCGCCTACCGCGCCGCCGCTGCCGCGCTGCCCGATGCGGTAGTGGTGGTCGAACGCAATACCCAGCGCGTGCAATGGTTCAACAAAGCGGCCACCACGCTGCTTGGCCTGCAACACGTCGACATGGGAACGCCCATCGGCGAGCGCTTGCAGCCGATGGCGCTGTCGCACTGGTTGGCGGCAGGCCGCAACGCCGAGCCGATGCTGGACGCGGCCTCGCCGGTGGACCCGGATCTACGCCTCAACCTGCGGTTGATTCCCTATTCGGACCAGTACTGGCTGCTGGTCGCGCGCGACGTCAGCAAGATGCTGCGGCTGGAACAGGTTCGCCAGGACTTCGTCGCCAACGTGTCGCATGAATTGCGTACGCCGTTGACCGTGATCCACGGTTACCTGGACATGCTGGACCCCACCGACTTCCCCGAATGGACGCCGATCCTGGCCGAGATGCAGCGCCAGTCGCAACGCATGACCCAACTGGTCGAAGACCTGCTGACCTTGTCGCGCCTGGAAGCCCAGGACAGCCTGCCCGATGAGAGCGTGGCCATGGCCTCGATGCTGGCCACGCTGAAGCGCGAAGCCGAAGCGCTCAGCCAGCACCGGCACACGCTGGTGGTGATCGACGAAGCCGGCTGCGACCTGTGGGGTTCCAACAAGGAACTGCACAGCGCGTTCTCCAACCTGGTCAGCAATGCGGTGCGCTATACGCCGGTCGGCGGCACCATCACCCTGCGCTTCGCGCGCGAAGGCGACGGTGCGGTACTCAGCGTGCGCGATACCGGCTACGGCATTCCGCAATCGCATCTGCCGCGGATCACCGAACGCTTCTACCGCGTCTCGACCAGCCGCTCGCGCGAAAGCGGCGGCACCGGCCTGGGCCTGTCAATCGTCAAGCATGTGCTGAACCTTCACCAGGCCAGGTTGGAAATCGCCAGCGAAGTCGGCCAGGGCAGTACTTTTTCGATCCATTTCAACGCCGAACGCGTGCACCCGCGGGATCCCGCCGCCTTCCACTCTCCTTCCCAGAGCCAGATCGCATGACTGCCGCCTATCCCAGCCTGCCCGCCATCGACGTTCCCAACGAAGGCGATCCGCTGCGCGACCCGTCGCTGTACCTCAATCGCGAACTGTCGCAGCTGGATTTCAATTTCCGCGTGCTGGCGCAGGCGCTGGATCCGCAGGTACCGTTACTGGAGCGGCTGCGCTTCCTCTGCATCTCCTGCACCAATCTGGACGAATTCTTCGAGATCCGCGCCGCCACCGTGCGCCACGCCATGGATTTCGGCGTGCCCGCCGCCGCCGACGGCATGAGCCCGGCCAGCATCCTCAACAAGATCCACGACCGGGCCGCGCAACTGGTCGATTCGCAGTACAAATGCTGGAACGAGGTGATCCGGCCCTCGCTCAACGAAGCGGGCGTGCGCGTGCTGGGACGCGATTCGTGGAATGCGCGGCAGACGCGCTGGCTGCGCGCCTACTTCCGCGACGAAATCATGCCGGTGCTTTCGCCGTTGGGCCTGGATCCATCGCATCCGTTCCCCAAGATCCTCAACAAATCGCTGAACATCGTGGTGGTGCTGAAGGGCAAGGACGCGTTCGGACGCGCCGGCCACCTGGCCATCGTGCGCGCGCCACGTTCACTGCCGCGCATTATCCACCTGCCGCAACGGGTTTCGGGCGGCGAGCATGATTTCGTACTGTTGTCGTCGGTGCTATCGGCGTTCGCCGATGAGATGTTCCCTGGCATGGACGTCAAGGGCGCCTACCAGTTCCGCGTGACCCGCAATTCCGAGCTGGTGGTGGACGAGGCCGAAGTCGAGAACCTGGCCCTGGCCCTGCGCGACGAGCTGGTCGGCCGCGGCTACAACCCTGCGGTACGCCTGGAGATCGCCAAGGATTGCCCCAAGCCGATCATGCGCACCCTGCTGCAGAATTTTGACCTGCCGGAGAACGCGGTTTATCTGATCGACGGTCCGGTCAATCTCAACCGCGTCACCCAGGTCTACGATCTGGTCGCAAGGCCGGAGTTGAAATATCCCAGCTTCACTCCGCGCACCTTGCGCGGTCAGGATGCGATGTTCGAAACCGTCGACGACGGCGACGTGCTGATGCACCACCCCTTCGACGCCTTCACTCCGGTGCTGGAATTGATCCGCCAGGCCGCGACCGATCCGCAGGTGCTGGCGATCAAGCAGACCCTGTACCGGACCGGCAAGGATTCGGCCATCGTGGACGCCTTGATCCTGGCCGCGCGCAACGGCAAGGACGTCACCGTGGTTGTCGAGCTGCGCGCGCGCTTCGACGAAGACGCAAACCTGGGCGTGGCCGACCGGTTGCAGGAAGCCGGCGTGCAGGTGGTCTACGGCGTGGTCGGCTTCAAGACCCACGGCAAGATGCTGCTGATCGTGCGCCGCGAAGGTCGCAAACTGCGCCGCTACGTACACCTGGGCACCGGCAATTACCACAGCGGCACTGCGCGTGCCTACACCGACCTGGGACTGATCACTGCCGACCCGGACATCGGCAACGATGTGCACCTGCTATTCCAGCAGTTGTCGGGCTTGGCGCCTTCCACCAAGCTCAAGCGCTTGCTGCAATCGCCTTTCACCCTGCATACCGGCTTGCTGAAGAAGATCGAGCGCGAAGCGAAACTGGCCCGCGCCGGCAAGACCGCACGCATCATCATCAAGATCAACGCAATCAACGAGCCGCGAATCATCCGGGCGCTCTACACAGCTTCCCAGGCCGGAGTAAGCATCGACCTTATCGTGCGTGGTGCCTGCGCGTTGCGGCCGGGCTTGCCGGGCGTATCGGAGAACATCCGGGTGCGTTCCATCGTCGGCCGTTTCCTGGAACATAGCCGCATCTACTGGTTCGGCAACGACGGCGAACCGGAACTGTATTGCGCCAGCGCGGACTGGCTGGAACGCAATCTGCTGCACCGCGTGGAGACCTGCTTCCCGATCCTGGACGAAGACCTGGCCGAGCGCGTGTTCAAGGAAGCTTTGCAGAATTACCTAGACGACAACAGCAACGCCTGGGAACTGAACGCCGACGGCGAGTACCGCAAGTTGTCGCCCGCCGAAGGCCAGGCGCCGTATTCGGCGCAGGCCACGTTGCTGGCCAAGGTCTGACCGACTTGTAGAGCCGAGCTTGCTCGGCTGCTTCGTGGTTCGGCACAGAAGAGCAGCCGAGCAAGCTCGGCTCTACAAGGGCGGTGAAGCCGCCGGACCCGCGACCCGTTAGACTTCCGCCATGCCATTGCCCTCCTCCGCCGTTTCCCCACCCCTCCAGGACGGCGACCAGCTCGCCGCCATCGACATCGGCTCCAACAGCTTCCACATGGTCGTGGCGCGCTACACGCTGGGCCAGTTGCGGGTGGTGGACCGCCTGCGCGAAACCGTGCGCATGGCCGATGGCCTGGATGGCAAGGGCGGACTGTCTTCGGCGGCGCGCCAGCGCGGCCTGGAATGCCTGGCGCGTTTCGGACAGCGCATCCGCGACGTCCCTTCGCTGCGCGTTCGCGCTTTGGCCACCAACACCGTGCGCCAGCTGGCGTCGCCGCAGAGTTTCCTGGTGCCCGCGGAGACCGCGCTGGGCCATGCGATCGAAGTGGTTTCCGGCCGCGAAGAAGCGCGCCTGATCTACCTGGGCGTGGCCCACGCTCAGCCGCCCAAGCCGGGGCAGCTGCGTCTGGTGATCGACATCGGCGGCGGTTCCACCGAGTTCATCATCGGCCGCGGCTTCGAACAGATCGAACGCGAGAGCCTGCAAGTCGGCTGTATCGCCAGCACGCGCCGTTTTTTCCCCGGCGGGAAACTGTCCAAGAAGCGCTGGAAGGAAGCCCTGACCGAAATCGGCGCCGAGTTCCAGCAGTTCGCCGGCCTGTACCGCGCATTGGGCTGGCAGGAAGCGCTGGGCTCTTCGGGTACGCACAAGGCCATCGGCGAAATTTGCGCGGCGATGAAGCTGACCAAGGGTGCGATCACCGCCGAAGCGCTGCCGCAGGTACGCGACCGGTTGCTGCAGGCCACGCATATCGATGCCATCGAGTTGCCCGGCCTTTCCAACGACCGGCGCCCCATCATCGCCGGCGGCGTGCTGGTGCTGGAAGCCGCGTTCGAAGCGCTGGGATTGCAGCGCCTGATGGTCAGCAAGGCGGCGATGCGCGAAGGCATCCTCTACGACATGCTGGGCCGCGGCAGCGACAACGATCCGCGCGATGCTTCGGTTTCCTCGCTGACGCAACGCTACGGCATCGACGAAGCGCAGGCCGCGCGCGTGGAAGGCACCGCGATGCGCCTGTTCGAACAGGTCGCCGAAAACTGGGCGCTTGACGACGACGACGCCCGGCAACTTGGCTGGGCCGCGCGCCTGCATGAAATCGGCCTGGCGGTGGCGCACAGCCAGTACCACGTGCATGGCGCCTATCTGATCGAGAACTCCGATATCTCAGGCTTCTCGCGCCAGGAACAACAGGTCCTGGCCGCGCTGGTGCGCACCCACCGCCGCGGCGTACCCAAGACGGCCTTCGACGCCCTGCCCGACCGCTTGCTGCTCAGCGCCAAGCGCAAGGCCGCGTTGTTGCGGCTGGCAGTGTTGCTGCATCGGTCGCACGATGCCGAACCGATCGCAAAGCTCGAGCTCAGCGGCAGCGGCGAGTCCATGCAACTGGTCATTTCCAAGAAATGGATCGAGGCGCGCCCACTGCTGCGCGCCGACCTGATCAGCGAACCCGAAGACATGGCCGGGCTGGGCGTGGCGTTCCGTCCGTTCGTGGACTGACGCCGTGCAGACCTACCGCATCGCCCGCACCGATCTGGAGGTCTCGCGCATCGCCTACGGCTGCATGCACCTGAGCCGTGCCTGGAACGATGAGGACATCACGGCCGCCGAGATATCCGGTGCGGCCAATGCGATTAACGCTGCAGTGGAATCGGGCATCACTCTCTTCGATCACGCCGACATCTACGCGCGGGGAAAGTCGGAACGCTTGTTCGGCGAAGTTTTGCGGCAGACCCCAGGCCTGCGCGACCGCATCGTGCTGCAGTCCAAATGCGGCATCCGCTTTGCCGGCGATCCGGACCCGGACAGTCCCGGGCGCTACGATTTCAGCCGGGAACACCTGTTGCGCTCGGTCGAAGGATCGCTGCGACGCCTGGGCACCGGGCACCTGGACCTGCTGTTGTTGCACCGGCCCGATCCGCTGGGCGAACCGGAGGAAGTCGCCGGCGCGTTCGACGAGCTGCAGCGCAGCGGCAAGGTGCGTTATTTCGGCGTCAGCAACCACAGCGCCGCGCAAATCGCGCTTCTGCAAAAGTACGTGCGTCAACCGCTTGTCGCCAACCAGATCGAAATGAGCTTGCTGCACCATCACCCGATTTCCGACGGTGTTCTAGTCAACGTGCCCGGCGGCGACAGCTCACGCGCCGCCGGCCTGCTGGACTTTTGCCGCGACCACGAAATCCTTGTGCAGGCCTGGGGGCCATTGGCCAGCGGCAAGTTCTCCGCACCGCTCGAGGACATGGCAGAGCCGATGCGCTCGGCCGCCACGCTGGTCCAGTCCATCGCTCGCGAACACGACGTTTCCGTCGAAGCCATCCTGGCCGCCTGGTTGCTGCGGCATCCGGCCGGCATCCAACCCGTCGTCGGCACCACCGACCCGGCGCGACTGAAGGCCGCCTGCGCGGCCGATGGGCTGCAGCTTACGCGCGAGCAGTGGTACGCCCTGTTGACCGCCATGCGCGGACAGGCCGTGCCTTAGAACCCGAATGCCGGAGTGGATTGAGCCGGGCCGCTTCAGGCGCGTGCAACCAATGCAGCCACGAACAAGGCGCAGGCTGCGACGCAGGACAGCGTGCGCAGGTGATTCCACATAGTCCACCGCACAAGATAGCGTTGCCATACCGGCAGTGCCGCAGCGCTGTCGGCATCGACACGTTGCAGCGCATTGTTCTGCGGCACTTCGATGAACATCGTGCAGGCGAACATGCCCACCACGTGGATGACCCCACCGCTGAACATCGCAACAGGCCCCGGCTGTTCCCACTGCAAAATCCCGATCACTGCCAGCGCTACGGCCGATAGCGTCGTTCCCAGGAACAACGGCATGAACAACGAGCGCAGGATCGCCTCGTTGATCGCATTCATCGCAGCGATGCCCGCAGCCGGCGGCAACCGGTCCAGCGCGCGCATGATGAAAGCGGAAAAAGCGAAGAACAATCCGGCCAGCACACCGCAACCGAGCGCGCTGAACCACAACAGGCCCTCCAGCCAAATCGCGCTCATGGGTTCGAACCCTGCGCTGGCTCAACGGTGGGTTGCGAGGTCGCTCCCCTCGAGCGGTAGCGAATCACGTACAAGTCCATGCCATTCTCCTTGTCGCGTCTTGTCGACAGGGTAATACGATCGCTGCCTGACCAGTCGAGCATCGCTCCATAGGCGTCGCCGACGCTGGCGTTGGCGGGCGGCGGCAGGCGCTCGCCTTCGCCGTACCGTCCCGCATGCGGCGAAGATACGAATACTTCGACCTTGGCCGCGCCGAAATCCTGGGTGCGTGCGAACACCAAGGTGGTGCCGTCGTGCAGGAAAGTGGCATCGAATTCGTGCGCCTCCGTGTTGACCTCGCCAGGCAGGCGTTGTGCGGCAGAGAAGGTTCCCCCGTCGGCTCTGCGCGCGACGAACAGATCGTGCCCGCCCCTGCCGCCAACCCGGTCGCTGGAGAAAAGCAGCCGATCGCCGCGCGGGGAAAGCATGGGAGCAAACTCGTTTCCGGCGCTGTTCACGTCCGCACCCAGATGCTCCACCGGCCCGAAACCCGCGCGCGTGACCGGAACGCGATAGAGATCGTCGCCGCCCATGCCGCCAGCGCGGTCGGAACAGAAATAGACGAAGCGCCCATCAGAGGAAAACGCCGGATCGAAATCGCGCCCGGGTGAATTGAACGGAAGCGGCTCCGCCGGTTGCCACTGGCCGGCCTGGCGGCGCGAAATCCAGAGGTCGTAGCCGCCTGCGCCGCCGGGGCGATCGCGGCTGAACCAGATCGCGGCGTCGCCTTCAGGGTTCAAGGTCAGGCGGATTTCCGAATGCCGTGTGGATGCGATGCCCGGAGCGAACACGACCGCCTCCCCAACGATCTCCAGCTCCCCCGCTTCCGCCGAAGCGCTGCCGGCGCATGCCAATGCCAAGCCGAACCAGGCGTTGCGCAGCCAGCGAGCGACGTCGCCGGATTTCAAGCGCACAAGGCCTCCTCAACTCTCACGGGTGAACTCGCTGACCCAGTTCGATTCCCACGAGGCGCCATCGTCGGCCGACCCCGACTGCTCCCAGCGTGCCGAAGTCGGAGTGATCCGCGACCAGATTACGCGGCTGCGGACCGGCCGCCCCTGGTGGCTGTCGTCGCCGATAAAAGTGCCCACGCCGTCGGCGAATCCACCGCGCAGCGGTGCAGCGATTTGGCCAGCTCGCCGGCCATCCAGCCACCAGCTCAGCCATTGCCTGGTCGCCGGATCGAAGGCACGGATGCCCACACCGCGCACGGTCGTGTCTGGAAAACGCATCAGGTTGTCGCCAACGTTGCCATGGCCGCCCAGCACCGGCCAGTTGACCAGCGTGCCGTCGAATTCGTCCCACTCATCGCTGCCTGCAAACCGCTGCCGCAAGCGGCGATGGCGCACGCGCCAGCGGCCGATCAGGAAATCCCAGTCGTGCGGCGCGTCTTCCAAGCCAGGCAAAGCCGTAGGCTCGGCCAAAGTACGGGTGAACCAGTTGCGCCAGTTCACTTCCCAACTGGCGCCCTCGTCGGCAGAGAACGCCTGCTCCCACCATGGCCGCGTGCCATGGATGTCGCGCCAGCGGAAACGCATCGTTATCGGCCGTCCTTTGAACGTGTCGTGGCCGATGAAGGTGCCGGTATTGCCGTCGAAACCGCCCTTCACCGGCGGATCGATCCGGGTGGGATTGCGGCCGTCCAGCCACCAAATCGACCATGTGCCCGCCGCCGCGTCGAAGGCGCGGATGCCCAGGCCGCGATAGACGCCATCGGGCAACTCGAGGAGGTTGTCGTCGATAGTGCCCAGGCCATCCATCACCAACCAGACCGCACTACGACCGGCGAACTCTTCCCAGGTCGTATCGCCCTGCAGTCGCTGTTTGAGGCGGCGGTGCCAGACCTTCCAGTCGCCCCGCAGCCATGCCCAGTCGTTGGCGTGCGGCGTTGCGACGCCGGCCTCGGCCGAACCACCCCAGGCGCGAGCCCATCGAGGCAAGGCCAGCGCACTAGCGCCACCCATGGCGGCAAAACCCATCAGGAAGTCACGCCTGCGCATGTCGATCTCCGGTTCCGTTCAATGCCAGCGATGCGGCGGATCGTGGCAAGCGCATGGGCCCTTGACCAGCGGAACTTGAGGTCGCAGCCTAAGGCAGACTTATGGTCGCCAACGCCCGCCTTCCTTCATTAGCGTCGATCCGCGCCTTCGAGGCCGCGGCCCGTCTCGGCAACTTCGCCAAGGCGGCGCAGGAACTCGATACCACTGCCGCATCGGTGAGCTATCACGTGCGCCGGCTCGAAACGCAGATCGGCGTGCAATTGTTCCAGCGGCATCCGCAACACGTCGAGCTCACCGCTGCCGGTCGGCTGGTGTCGCGCGAAGCGACTCAAGCATTCGCCCTGCTACGCGCGAGTTTTGCGGGGGCTGCGGATCTGGATGCCTCGCGGTTGTCGATCACCACCCTGCCCAGCCTGGGCACGAGCTGGCTCACGCCCAGGCTGGGGCGCTTCCGTGCGCGGCATCCGGAGATCGTGTTGGAGCTGGACCTGTCCGCCGACGCGCAGGACCTGGCAGCGGGACGCTTCGACGCCGCAATCCGTAACGGCCATGGCGATTGGCCCGGCTTGCAGGCGGTCGAGCTGTTCCCCAGCGTGTTCATGCCGTTGTGCGCGCCCTCGTTGCTGGCCGCCGCGGCCGACATCGGCGATCCGCGCGCGCGGCCCGAGGTTCCGTTATTGGGACGCCCCGATTGGTGGGCGCTGTGGTATCGCGCACTGGGTTGCGACGAAGCCCCCGCACCGGAACGCTTCGGCACCACCTTGTCGGCCGAGTATCTGGACATCGCCGCGGCAATCGCCGGACACGGCATCGCCATAGGCTCGCCGATCCTGTTCCGTCACGAAATCGAAGCGGGACGTCTGGTGCCTGCGCACCCGCTGGCGGCAAGCGATGGGCGGCGTTTCTGGTTGGCGTATCCGAGCGTGCGCAAGAACACGCGCAAGATCGCCCGCTTCGAGGAATGGTTGTGCGACGAAGCCTCCACGGACCTTCGCGCGACACGATCGATACTGGGTCCGGCGTTGCGGCAGATCGCTTCCTAGGCGAAAGAGGTTTGCGGCAGGGTCGTGTCATCGTGACGTCATTTGCCTGAAACAACGGCTTCATGGCCGACGCCCAGCATGCGCAAAACGTGGAGTCACGCATGCGCTACGCCATCGTCACCGAAACGTACCCGCCCGAGATCAACGGTGTCGCTCTCACCGTACAGGGTCTGGAACATGGCTTGCGCGCCCGTGGCCACGAAGTGCTGTTGGTGCGTCCGCGACAACAGGATGAGCAAGGCGCCGATTCGGACACCTTGCTGGTGCGCGGCGCCGGGCTGCCGCGCTACCCCGGTTTGAAGTTCGGTTTTCCCGCTACCAAGAGCCTGCTAGAGCTCTGGACCACAAATCCACCGGATGCGATCTATGCGGCCACGGAAGGCCCCCTGGGCTGGTCGGCGCTGCGGGCGGCGCGAAAACTCGGCATTCCCGCGGCGACAGGCTTCCACACCCGCTTCGACCAGTACATGCGCGACTACGGCATGCCGTTCCTGGAAAGCACCGCCCTGCGCTGGATGCGTCGCTTCCACAACGGAGGCGACGCCACGCTGGTGCCCACCCGTGAATTGGCCGCGTTCCTGCAGTCGCAGGATTTCAAGCAGCCCGTGCGGCTGGCGCGCGCGGTGGATGCGGATCAATTCACTCCCGCCAGGCGCGACGACGCGCTGCGCAAGTCATGGGGCGTGGCCGACGACGGACTTGCGGTGATCTACCTGGGAAGGATAGCGCCAGAGAAGAATCTGGACCTTGCCGTCCGCGCGTTCCGGGAACTGCAGCGCAGCCGGCCCGACGCCCGTTTCGTCTGGGTAGGCGACGGACCCGCGCGACAGAAACTGGCGCAGGAACATCCCGAGTTCATCTTCTGCGGCCTCCAGCGCGGCGCAGAAGTAGCGCGCCACTTCGCCAGCGCCGACCTGTTCCTGTTCCCCAGCCACAGCGAAACCTTCGGCAACACCACCCTGGAAGCGATGGCCAGCGGCGTCCCGGTAGTGGCGTTCGACTACGGTGCGGCGCGCGAGCATCTGCGGCATGGGGTCGACGGAATGGCCGTGGACAACGATGCGGACTTCATTGCCGGCGCGGTCGCACTGGCTAGCGACGACGCGCTTCGCCAAACCATGGGACGGCGGGCGCGAACCTCCATGGAGCGCCTGCATCCGGCCCAGGTGGCCGCCGACTTCGACGCCCTGCTCGCGGGACTGGCGATGGCAAGGAGGCGACATGCGTCCGCTGCCGCTGCGTAAACCCATGCGATTGCACGACACCGGCTGGTGCCTGCGCGCCAACCGTCTTGGCGAGGGAACGGGCGTGCGTCGCTTCTTCGCGGCGATCAGCCGGTTGGGAGACGGCGTGTTCTGGTACGTGTTGATGGCCGCGCTGATCGTCACGGACGGCATTGCCGGTCTGGCCGCTTCGGCGCACCTGGCCGTGACCGGCGTCATCGCGCTGGTGCTGTACAAGCTGTTGAAGCGTTGGACCCGCCGCCCACGGCCTTTCGCTTCCGACGTGCGCATCCGCGCGTGGGTGGCGCCCTTGGACGAATTCAGCTTTCCTTCCGGGCACACGCTGCATGCAGTGGCCTTCAGCCTGGTGGCGATGGCGCACTATCCGACGTTGGCGTTCCTGCTGATTCCGTTCACTCTCTGCGTGGCGGCTTCGCGGGTGGTGCTGGGGCTGCATTACCCCAGCGATGTGCTGGCCGCCGTCGGGATAGGTTCGGGTCTGGCGGCGATCTCTTTGTCGCTGGTGCCTGGCGTGAACCTCTTTTCCTAAGGCGGCGTTAACAACCCTTGTCCTGTCATCCCGAGCGTAGCGAGGGATCTGCTTTCGCCGCGCAGCAGCAGATCCCTCGCTACGCGCGGAATGACACTGGAATTGTTGCGGGATCCTCCGCACGTGGCTTACTCGGGATTCGAAACGTGCGCACGCAGGATTGCGGGCGCCAACTGTCCATTCCAATCGCGATCGTTGGCCACTTGCGCGCCTGCCCTTGTGGACTCCAACGCGGAGAAATCAAGCTCTGCCAGCGCCCACACCTGGCTGCCCTGCGTCTGCGCGACGATCCCGTCGGCGGGAAAGCCGACATCCATCGGCGCATAGATCGCCGCCTCGCCAGTGTTGATGTCCAGCGCCGGACTCCACGCCGCCTCTCCGGCAGTCACCGATTGTGCGACGAACATGCGGTTCTCCAGCGCGCGCGCCAGGCAGCCGGTGCGCACGCGGGTGGCGCCGGCTTCGGTATCGGTGCAGCTGGGGACCAGCAGCAAACGCGCGCCGCCTTCGAATTGCGCGCGCACCGGCAGGGGAAACTCGCTGTCGTAGCAAACCGAGATTCCCACGCGTACATCCGCGGCATCGAAGACTTTCAACTCGTCGCCGCCTTCGATCACCCCCACCGACTTCTCGAACCCGGTCAGTTGCAACTTGTCCTGCCAGGCATGCGCGCCCTGCGGCGTGAAGAGATCGCTGCGGTTGCGATAGCGTTGCCGCTCGTTGGCCAGCAGGAAACTGCCGGCGACCAGATGCAGTTGCAGGTCCCGCGCCAACCTCGAATACAACGCCAGCCATTGCGAACGGTACTGCTGGATCGCATCCAGCGACGCGATCAGGTCGCCATGGACGCTCGCTTCGAAGGTGGCGGCCAGTTCCAGCGACAGGTATTCGGGCAGCAAGGCCACCTGCGCGCCGGCGCGGGAGGCCTCGGTCAACAACTGCGTTTGCTTGTCGGCGAACTCGGCGAAATCGCGCGGCGCGCCGATGGGATACCTGGCTGCCGCCACTCTCATGGGCCCTGCTCCAGTGCGCGCAACCAGAACGTGAGCCCGTGCTCTACTTCGCCCCTACCCGACTCCTTCCATAGCAGGCGCATGGTCATGCCGGCCTTGCGCTGGTAGCCGCGCTTGTTCCACAGGCCATCGTTGGGCCGATAATCGGCGGGGCGCCGCACATCGTCGTCTGCGCGGTCCACCGCACAGAATGCGGTCCAGGCGAATCGACCCAGCGCGCGCGCATGCGCTTCACGGCCGTCGAAGAAGGCGTGCCCCAGCCCGCGCCCCCGATAGGCCGGCAGCAACACCGATTCGCCGAAGTAGAAAACCGATTCGACCGGGATACCTTGGGCGGCGAAAGGCTCGTGGAATTCGACCGTGTCGTCGGCCAATGGCAGTCCGGTCGAGGCGCCGACTACGGCCCCGTCATCGAACGCCAGAACGAACAGGCTGTCGCGGGATTCGGCATAGGCGGCCAGGTACTTGCGTTCGTAGTCGAAGCTGCCTTCGTACAGATAGGGCCAGGCGCGGAAGACGTCGATGCGCAGGCGCGCAACGTCCGCCAGCCAGGGCGATATCTCTGGCCCGCGAAAAAGGCCGATGGTGTGCGGAGAGTCCATCCCGGGACTCTACCGCACGCCACCGGCCGGGGCGAGAATGCCGGCTAACCTTTGATCTCGTAGGCGAAGACGCCTTCGCCCAGGCTTTCGTAGCTGGGGTCCGCCTCCCGGCCGGGGAGGCTGCCGACAGGCGTATCGGGAATGAAATACCCGCGTTCTTGGACGAAGAAGCTGTCCGTCGTAATGTAGAGGCCCTCAGGAAGGCGGTACACGTATTCCGGCTGCAGCTTTCGAATGATTGGCGGCCATCGGCTCGATGGGACCGGACCAAACTCGACTACCGTATCGTTCAAAATCGAGCCCGCGGACTTCAGCTCCGCCAGTTGCTCAATCGAAGGCCTGCGGCTGCACGCGCAGAGCATCAGCCAAAGTAAACAGAAGGCGACCAGTGCTCGCATGGAGTTCCTAATCGCGCCAGACATAGGCAGCCGTCTTTTCATCGGGAATCACGACCAGCGATGCCTTGCCGTCTATCCTGGTAGTGAAATAAGCCAGGAGCGCTCGCTCGCAGTTTTCATCGCCGCAGCTTGCCTTTGCAAACCAATTGCCAGGAATACGCGCGATGCGCCACTGCCGGTATACGAACGGCTCGCCTCGCAGACCGATTCCACCCCTTGCGCGCGTGGCTTCGCTCAGGCACGCCAATGGATCGTTGCTCATGGCTGCAAGCATTTCCCTCGAAAGGCGAAACAGCACCGCCCCGTTCGACCTGCGCCGGAACGGAAACAGCATCGCCGCCAGCTTGCTGTGTTCCGGCGTCTCCAGGAGCACGCCGGAGGTCTTGATGACCTCCGGCAGCACCCTTACGGCGCGACGGTGCAAGGTCTGCGCATTGATCATGTCTGTCTCAGCGCAGCGAAGAGCCGAGTTCGTACCAGTCCACCTTGCGCGTGATCCACATGATCGCGGCCAGGATGCCGAACAGCAGCAGCGAACCCATCAGCAAGGCGTTGTCTTCGGAGATCAGCAGGCTGTAGAGCACGCCATACAGCGCCGTGAGCATCACCGCGAACCCGCTGGCGCGCAGCCAGCTCTTCAGCACTCCCGACAGATACACAAACTGCAACCCGATGCAGGCAACCGCCGAGATCAGGTACGCCTTCATGAACTCGATGTGCTCGGACAAGCTGAGCAGCAGCAGGAAGAAGATCGCCAGTGCCAGCCCCACTAGCAGGTACTGCAAGGGATGGATCGGCAGGCGCTTGATGAGCTCGAACAAACCGAATGCTACGAAGGTGAGCACAACGAACAAGATGCCGTATTTGCTGGCGCGATCGGCTTGCGTGTAAACATCCACCGGGTCGACCAGACTGACTTCCACGCTGTCGATCGCACTTGCGCCGTTGCCGAGCGGCTGACCGCTTTCGCCATCGATGGCGTCCTCGCGGCGGGTCAACAGACCGTCGCCTTTGGCCAGTTGCGACTGGGCAGCGCTCGCCAGCGAGGAGATTTCCCACTCCGCGCTGAATCCGTCAGCCTGGATGCGACGCTGGTTGGGCAGGAAGCGGCCCGCGAACGAGGGATGCGGCCAGCTGGAACCGAGCGTGATCTGATTGCTGTCGGCGATGGGCGCGATACCCAGGGACTGGGTGCCGTTCAAACGGAAATTCGCATCGACATTGCTTGCGGGCAACATGTCCCCCACGATTTCCGGCAGGTTCGCATGCATGCCGTGCAAACGTTCGGACATGGCCTGCGTGCCCGATTCCAGGGTGAGCGGTGCGCCATCGACTTTGAAGTCGGGCGTGCCGACCAACCCGCGCACATCGCCCAGTCCAAGCACCAGGTAAGGTTGGCCGTAACTGCGTCCAGGAACCACGGCCAGCTTCAGGGGCTCGAAAGCAGCCTTCAATCCGGCCTGCCATTCGAACACCCGCACGTTGTACAAGCCGATACGGCGGACATCCGGCTTCAGACCACCTTGCACACGCATGGTTTTCGGCGTCTGGAACACATAGCCTTCGATGACGTCGGTGCGCGTGATCGGCTTGCCGTCGGGCCCGGTCTCGTTCACTACACGGGGCTCCCGCCAGGGAATCACGCGCAAGGGTCCCACCAGCTGCTGCGGCCCTGCCATGCTCTGGGACACGCGCTGGACCGCTTGCGCGCGGTAAGCCTGGCGGTCCTGGATGGCGCCGCGGATCATCATCAACGGGATGAGCAACAGCAGCACCAGGCCGCCGACGGTAAGGAAACGCAACAACAACTTGAGTGACTTCATGGTTTTTGCCCCGGGTTGAACACGGGCATAGCCTGAAGCGGGCTTGTGTGGAAGGTTTGAGGGGAATTTGAAGTCTGTGTGAAGTCGCCGATACGGTCGATAACAATTCCGACGTCATCCCAACAGCCGAAGGCTGGTCAAGACCGCTGGAATGACGTCCGAATGGGGCGGCGCCCACGAGAGTGACGCACTACCAGGGCAACTTCCTATCGAATCAGGATTTGGGTAACCGCAGCATGGCCAGCGCACCGCCGCCTTCCAACGAAACAAGCTCCGCCTCGCCCCCATGCAATCTGGCCACCTCACGCACGAACGGCAGACCCAATCCGGAGCTGCGCAACCCGGTAGAGGGACGCGCCAGCGAATAGAAGCGTTCGAACACGCGGTCGCGTGCGTAGTCCGGGATGCCAGGACCTTCATCGATGACCCGGATCTCGATGTGCCGGTCGACCGTGCTGCTGGACAGCGAAATCGTGCCGCCCGCAGGCGAGAAAGCAATCGCGTTGTCCAGCAGATTGGAAACCGCCTGCCGCAGAAGGTAGGCATCGCCCTGCACCGTGGCCTGAGGGTCGTCCACATCCATCGATAACGTCAGGCCATCGGCCGCCAGTTTCGTGGTTACGCTCTCGCCCGCCTGGGCAAGCAGCGCCGCGATGCTAACCGGCTCCAGTGTCTGCAGCCAGCCATGCTGCTCCACTTCGGCCAATGCCAGCAGCTTGTCGATGGTTTCGGTCAACCGCTGTTCCTGAGTGCGGATGTTGTGGGCGAAGCGCTGGCGGTCGGCTTCCGGCAACGGTTCCTGCAACAACTCGGCCGCGCCGCGGATCGCCGCCAGCGGGCTTTTCATCTCGTGGGTCAGCGACTGCACGTACTGCTCTACGTAGGCCTTGCCTTCCAGCTTCCGACGCATGGTTTCCACCGCGCGGCCCAGGTCACCTATCTCATCGCGCCGGGATGGCAGCGGCGGCGCCCGCTCGCCGGCGCTGACCGCCTGCGCATAGCGGTTCAGACGGTTGATGCCTCGCATCAGCCACCAGGTCATCAACAGGCCGATCAGCGCGGATAGACCGATCAGCCAGGCGCCCTGGCGCATGATGCTGCGCTGGCTGGCAGCGATGAACGGGTCGATGCTAGCGTTGGGCTGGGACAGTGTCAGCACGCCGATCAGCCGCTCGCCGTCGCGGATCGGTGCGGCCACGTGCATGACCGTGTTCTTCTCATCGCCCGCAACCAGCGGGCTGGAGCGCGCGCCGTATTCGCCTCTCAACGTGCGGTAGACATCGTTCCAGCGCGAATTGTCGCGGCCCAGGTCGCGACCTTCCGAGTCGTAGACCACGATGCCGCGCGCGTCGGTGATGGTGATGCGGTAATCGATGCGTCGCTTGGGGAACTGCCAGATGGTCGCGCGCAGTTCGCGCCGCTGGGCGATGGCCAGGTCGCGCACGAACTTGCCGTTGGCGAGATGCCCGGATTTCATGTCCTGCGCCGCCATCACCGCCAGCACATTGGCCGCATCGACCAGGGTGGACTCCATCGCCTGCCGCACGCCCGGCTTGACCTCGTTGACGAACACGCGCATCACGAAGAACGCCGCCAGCCCGACGATCAGGAAGAACCCCAGAAACAGCCGCAGGCCCAGGCGCATCAGATCTCCAGCGCGTAACCGAGACCGCGGTGGGTGCGGATCGGATCGTTCTCGGCGCCTGCCGCGCGCAGTTTGGCGCGCAAGGTCTTGATATGGGTATCCACGGTGCGGTCGGCGCTGTCCGCGTCGCTGTCCCAACCGCGGTCCATCAGTTGCGCACGGCTGAGAATGGCGCCGGGCCGGTGCAGCAGCGCCGCCAGCAGCATGTACTCGTAGCGAGTCAGTTCCAGCACGTTGCCGCGGAAACGGATGCGGTGGCCTTCGCGGTCCAGTTCGAAATCGCCTCGCGCCTGTTCTTTCGACTCAACCGCCCCGGCCTGGCTGCGGCGCAGACGTGCGCGCACCCGCGCCACCAGCTCTCGCGGCGAAAACGGCTTGGCCATGTAGTCGTCGGCCCCCAGTTCCAGCCCCAGCACGCGGTCTATCTCGTCGTTGCGCGCGGTCAGGAAGATCACCGGCACCTCGCTCACCCATGCTTCCTTGGAACTGCGCAGTTCCCGGCACACATCGAAACCGCTGCGGTCCGGCAGGCCCACGTCCAGCACCACCACGTCCACCCCGCCCTGGCGCACGCGCGGTGCGATTTCGCGGCCCAGCAGGCAGTGTTCGGCTTCCAGGCCCTCGCTGCGCAACGCATACAGGACTGCATCTGCGATGGCGGGTTCGTCTTCGGCGATCAGGATCAGGGGCATGGGGGCAAGCATAACGTTAGACTTCCCCCATGAACTACAAGCACGCCTTCCATGCCGGAAACCACGCCGACGTCCTCAAGCACATCGTGCTGCTGGCGTTGCTGGACGCGCTGAAACGCAAGGACGCGCCGTTCTTCGTGCTCGACACCCACGCCGGACGCGGGCGCTACCTGCTGGCCGCGCCGGAGAGCCGCAAGACCGGCGAGGCCGACGCCGGCATCCTCAAGCTGATGGGCGAAGCGAAGATGCCCGAAGTGGTGGAACGCTACCTGCGCGCGGTGGAAGCCAACAATCCGGTCGGCGCGCTGATCGCCTACCCCGGCTCGCCGCTGCTGATCGCCCAATCCCTGCGCGAACAGGACCGCCTGGCCGCTTGCGAGTTGCAGCCGGAGGAAGCGGGGGCGCTGAAGGAGCTATTCGCGCACGACTCGCGCGTGGCCGTGCATGCGCGCGACGGCTACGCGGCGATCAAGGCGATGCTGCCGCCGAAACTGGGCGCGACGAGATTCGCGCGCGGACTGGTGCTGATAGACCCGCCTTACGAGGTGCAGGACGACGAATACCCGCAGATCATCTCCACCGTGCGCGATGCGCTGGAGCGCTGGCCGCAGGCGACCTACGCCATCTGGTATCCCATCAAACAACGGCGCACTTTGCAGCCCTTCTTCCGCAAAGCCGCCGCACTGCCGGCCAAATCGGTGCTGCTGGCCGAACTGCAGATCCGCGCCGACGATTCGCCATTGCGCTTGAACGGCAGCGGCCTGCTGGTGCTCAACCCGCCCTGGCAGTTCGACCAGCACCTGGCCCCCGCGCTGCCGCTGCTGAAGAAGGCCCTGGGCGAAACGGGTGCCGCCACCCGCCTGGAATGGCTGCGCGCCGAAGTCTGATCACAGGTCCTGTGCGAGAATCCCGGCTCCTTCGTTCGCCGTACTGACGCCCCCATGGCCGGATCCAGCCTGTTCGCCCTGATCGACGACATCGCCACGCTGCTGGACGACGTGTCGCTGATGACCAAAGTGGCGGCCAAGAAGACCGCCGGCGTACTGGGCGACGACCTGGCGTTGAACGCGCAGCAGGTCAGCGGCGTCAATGCCGACCGCGAACTGCCGGTGGTATGGGCGGTGGCCAAGGGTTCTCTGGTCAACAAGGCCATCCTGGTGCCGGCCGCGCTGGCGATCAGCGCGCTGGAGACCTGGCTGCACGGCAAGGGCTACAACATTCCGCTGGTGACGCCGCTGATGATGCTGGGCGGCGCCTTCCTTTGCTTCGAAGGCGTGGAGAAGCTGGCGCACAAGTTCCTGCACAGCAAGGATGAAGACGACAAACATCGCGACGAACTGAAGAAGGCGGTGCAGGACGCCTCGGTGGACATGGTGGCCTTCGAGAAGGACAAGATCGGCGGCGCGATCCGCACCGACTTCATCCTGTCGGCGGAGATCATCGTGATCTCGCTGGGCACCCTGGCCGGGCGCACCTTCACCGAACAACTGCTGACCCTGGTGGCCATCGCCCTGGTCATGACCATCGGCGTGTACGGGCTGGTGGCGGGCATCGTGAAGCTGGACGATGCGGGCCTGGCGCTGAACCGGGACACGGGCGACAGCGGCTGGTCGCGCTTCAAGCGCAGCCTGGGCGCCGGCATCCTGCGCAGCGCTCCCTACCTGATGAAGTTCCTGTCCGTTGCCGGCACGGCCGCTATGTTCCTGGTCGGCGGCAGCATCCTGGTGCATGGAATTCCCCCGCTGCACCATTTCATCGAGCCCTACACCCAGGGCGCGCTGGGCACGCTGGTTTCCATGTTGTTCGACGCCGCCGTCGGCATCGTGGCCGGCAGCGTGGTGGTGGCGGTTGTGATGCTGTTTACCCGCCTGCGCGGCAAAAAGCAGGCCGCGTGAGTTCCGGGCTAGAGCATTCGTTCACCGCCGATCTGGGAACATAGGACTGTCATGAACAGCCATAAACGTCTCCCGCCCTGGCACGAGCACTTCCGCATGCCCAATGGGCGCGAACTGCTCATCCGCCCTATCCGTCCCGAGGACGCCGAACCCATACAGGGCGCATTCGTGCTGCTGGGCCCCGAGGAAGTGCGCCAGCGCTTCCTGTACGCGCTGAAGGAACTGACCCCGGAAATGGCCCATCGCCTGTGCCATCCCGACCCTCGCAACGAATTCGCCCTGGTCGCCGCCGAAAACCTGCCGCCGGGCGAAGCGCTGGTGGGCGCGGTCGCCCGCGCCTCGATCACCCCGCGCACCCGTGAGGCCGAATTCGCCATCCTGGTCAGCCATTTCATCGCCGGCCAAGGGCTGGGACGCCAGCTCATGCGCAAGTTGGTGAAATGGGCCAAGACCAAGAAACTGGACCGCTTGTACGGCGACGTGCTGGACCACAACCATCCCATGCTGCAGTTGGCGCAATCGCTGGGATTCAAGCGCATGCGCGAAGACGACACCCCGGGGCTGGTACGGGTAGTGCTGGACTTGAACGAATAGCGCCGATCAACGCCCGCCACGGGCGCCGGTGGCAGGTGAAGCAAGCCTGGCCACCAAGCGCCAACGCCCCATCCGCTAAAATAAGCGGCTGATGAAGAAATCCAACTCCCCCTCCCCGCCGCTGCCCAAGAGCGGCCAGTTGCGTGCCTGGTGGCGCGCGCCCGCTTCCCCCACCGCACTGGCCTGGATGGTGGCCCGCGCCGCCGAGTCCCATGCCGGGCCGTTGCTGGTCGTGGCGCGCGATACCCACGGCGCGCATCAGCTGGAATCGGACCTGCACACCTTGCTGGGCGAAGGCGGCAACCTGCCGGTGTTTCCGTTCCCGGATTGGGAAACCCTGGCCTACGACCGTTTCAGTCCCCACCCGGACATCATTTCCCAGCGGCTTGCCGCGCTGCACGCGCTGCCCGGACTCAAACGCGGCGTGGTGGTGGTGCCCGTGCAGACCCTGATGCAGCGCTTGCCGCCGCTGCGTTACGTGGTCGGCGGCAGCTTCGACTTGAAGGTCGGCCAGACCCTGGATTTCGACCAGGAAAAACGTCGCCTGGAAGCGGCCAGCTACCGCAACGTGCCGCAGGTGCTGGACCCCGGCGATTTCGCCATCCGTGGCGGCTTGCTGGACGTGTTCCCGATGGGCGCCAATGCGCCGTTGCGCATCGAATTGCTGGACGACACCATCGATTCCATTCGCGCCTTCGACCCGGAAAGCCAGCGCTCGCTGGAGAAGATTCCGCAGGTGAAGATGCTGCCGGGCCGAGAGATTCCCCTGGACGATCTGTCGGTGCAGCGCGCGCTGGACGCTTTGCGCGAACGCTTCGACGTAGATACGCGGCGCAGTTCGCTGTATCAGGACCTGAAATCCGGCATAGCGCCGGCCGGGGTCGAATACTACCTGCCGCTGTTCTTCGAACAGACCGCGACCCTGTTCGATTATCTGGATGCTTCGACGCTGCCATTGATCGTCGAAGGGGTCACCGAAGGCATCGAGACCTTCTGGGCGCAGACCCGCAACCGCTACGAACAGCGCCGCCACGACCTGGAACGGCCGCTGGTGCCCCCGGAAGAGCTGTACCTGGCGCCGGATGCGCTGCGCGAGCGCTTGAACAAGGGCGCGCGCATCGAAGTCTGCGGGCCAGACCATCCGCGCCGCGAGGAAGCGTTGCCGCTGGGCGACCAGCCGGTGCCGGTGTTGCCGCTTGCGGCCAAGGACGCCGAGCCTGCCGCGGCGGTGAAGTCGTTTCTTTCCAGCTACACAGGACGCGTGCTGGTCGCCGCCGATTCGCCCGGACGTCGCGAGGCGCTGATGGAAGTGATGCAGGCAGCCGGTCTGATGCCACAGGTCGTCGCTAGCTTTACCGACTTCCTCTCGGATCGTCATCCCCGCGAAGGCGGGGACCCAGCGACTTCCGCTTTGGACGCTGAAGACGATACAAAAGCAAAAACAAAGTCGCTGGGTTCCCGCCTTCGCGGGAATGACGGTGCAATGGAAAAAGGCCTTCCGCGCTTCGCCATAGCAGTCGCTCCGCTGGAAGACGGCTTCGCACTGGATGCACCGCAGATCGCGGTGCTCACCGAACGCCAGCTGTTCCCCGAACGCGCCACCCAACCGCACCGTCGTCGCCGCACCGGGCGCGAGCCAGAAGCGATCATCCGCGACCTGGGCGAGTTGAGCGAAGGTGCGCCCATCGTCCACGAAGACCATGGCGTTGGCCGTTATCGCGGACTGGTGGTGCTGGAGGCCGGTGGCACGCCCGGCGAATACCTGGAGATCGAATACGCCAAGGGCGACCGCCTGTACGTGCCGGTCGCGCAACTGCACCTGATCAGCCGCTATTCCGGCGCCTCGGTGGAAACCGCGCCACTGCATTCGCTGGGCGGCGAGGCCTGGACCAAGGCCAAGCGCAAGGCCGCCGAAAAAGTCCGCGATGTGGCAGCCGAACTGCTGGAAATCCAGGCCCGCCGGCAGGCGCGCGCCGGTCTGGCGCTGCACCTGGACCGGGCCATGTACGAACCGTTCGCGGCCGGCTTCCCGTTCGAGGAAACCCCCGACCAGCATCACGCCATCGAAGCGGTGATCCGCGACCTGGGCAGTTCGCAGCCGATGGACCGCGTGGTCTGCGGCGACGTGGGCTTCGGCAAGACCGAAGTCGCGGTGCGCGCCGCTTTCGCAGCCGCCAGCGCCGGCAAGCAGGTGGCGGTGCTGGTGCCGACCACGCTGCTGGCCGAGCAGCACTACCGAAATTTCCGCGACCGCTTCGCCGACTGGCCGTTGAAGGTGGAAGTGCTGTCGCGCTTCAAGAGCGCCAAGGAAATCAAGGAAGAGTTGCACAAGGTCAGCGAAGGAAAACTGGACGTCATCGTGGGCACGCACCGCCTGCTGCAGCCCGACGTGAAGTTCAAGGATCTGGGCCTGGTGATCGTGGACGAAGAACAGCGATTCGGCGTGCGCCAGAAGGAAGCGCTGAAGGCCTTGCGCGCCAACGTGCATCTGCTGACCCTTACTGCGACGCCGATCCCGCGCACCTTGAACATGGCCATGGCCGGCCTGCGCGATCTGTCCATCATCGCCACCCCGCCGCCCAACCGGTTGGCGGTGCAGACCTTCATCACGCCGTGGGATGCGCCGCTGTTGCGCGAAGCCTTCCAGCGCGAGCTGGCGCGCGGCGGCCAGCTCTACTTCCTGCACAACGATGTGGAAAGCATCGGGCGCATGCAGCGCGATCTTTCAGAACTGGTGCCGGAGGCGCGTATCGGCGTGGCCCACGGGCAGATGCCCGAGCGCGAGCTGGAACAGGTGATGCTGGATTTCCAGAAGCAGCGCTTCAACGTGCTGCTTTGCACGACGATCATCGAATCGGGCATCGACATTCCCAACGCCAACACCATCATCATCAACCGCGCCGACCGTTTCGGCCTGGCCCAGCTGCACCAGTTGCGCGGGCGCGTCGGCCGTTCGCACCACCGCGCCTACGCCTATCTGGTGGTGCCGGAGAAGCGCGCGATGACCGGCGATGCGCAGCGCCGGCTGGAAGCGATCGCGGCGATGGATGAACTGGGCGCCGGCTTCACCCTGGCTACCCACGATCTGGAAATCCGCGGCGCCGGCGAGCTGCTTGGCGAAGACCAGAGCGGGCAGATGGCCGAGATCGGCTTCAGCCTGTACACCGAACTGCTGGAACGCGCGGTGCGCTCGATCCGCCTGGGCAAACTGCCGGACCTGGACGCCGGCACCGCGCATGGCGCCGAAGTCGAACTGCATATCCCCTCGCTGATTCCGCACGACTACCTGCCCGATGTGCATACGCGCTTGACGCTGTACAAGCGCGTGAGCAGCGCCGCAGACGCCGATGAACTGCGCGACCTGCAGGTGGAGATGATCGACCGCTTCGGCCTGTTGCCGGACGCGGCCAAGCACCTGTTCGCCATCGCCGAGCTCAAGCTGGCAGCCACCGCCCTGGGCATCCGCAAACTGGACCTGGGCGAGAATGGCGGGCGCATCGTGTTCGAAGCGCAGCCCAATATCGACCCGATGTCGGTGATCCAGATGATCCAGAAGCAGCCCAAGCTTTATTCGATGGATGGGCCGGACAAGCTGCGCGTCAAGCTGCCGCTGCCCGAGGCGGCGGATCGTTTCAATGCGGCCAAAGGTCTCTTGGCGGCGCTGGCCAAGTCCTAGGAAACCAGAACCTCCGGCCAACTCCGTCGTCATCCCGGGCGTAGCGAGGGATCTGCTTTGCTGTCGGGAAAGCAGATCCCTCGCGACGCTCGGGATGACAAGAATAGGCACAAGCGCGCGTGGGAGCGGCGTCCCGCCGCGAGCTCTTTGCTCTCCGGCTCAAGAGCCTCCGGCCAACAGCTCGCGCCGGGACGGCGCTCCCACCTGCGAGTGCAAGTGTTGCCCAGGACTTCCCTGACCTTTGCCCGAGGCGGCGGACCGATTCAATGCGGCTAAAGGACTCTTGGCGGCGCTGGCCAAATCCTGGGAAACCGAAACCTCCGGCCAACTCCGTTGTCATCCCGAGCGTAGCGAGGGATCTGCTTTGCTGTCGGGAAAGCAGATCCCTCGCTACGCTCGGGATGACAAGAAAGCGCGCGTGGGAGCGGCGTCCCGCCGCGAGCTCTTTGCTCTCGCGCTGAGGCTCCCAAGGCAAGAGCTCGCGCCGGGACGGCGCTCCCACCTGCGAGTGCAAGTGTTGCCCATGACTTCCCTGACCTTTGCCCGAGGCGGCGAACCGATTCAATGCGGCTAAAGGACTCTTGGCGGCGCTGGCCAAATCCTGGGAAACCGAATCCTCCGGCCAACTCCGTTGTCATCCCGAGCGTAGCGAGGGATCTGCTTTCCCGACAGCAAAGCAGATCCCTCGCTACGCTCGGGATGACAAGAAAGCGCGCGTGGGAGCGGCGTCCCGCCGCGAGCTCTTTGCTCTCCGGCTCAAGAGTCTCCGGCCAACAGCTCGCGCCGGGACGGCGCTCCCACCTGGGAGTGCAAGTGTTGCCCAGAACTTCCCTGGGGTTTTTCTCTGCTCTAATGACTCCCGCCGAAGCTGGGAAGGAGACAGTCGTGAACACCGCATCATTGCTGTGGGGGTTGCTGTTCGGTTCGGTCGGATTGGGCTATTTCATGTACGGCAAGAACCAGAAGGCGCTGGTGCCGGCGTTGTGCGGCATGGCGCTGATGGTCTTCCCGTACTTCGTTTCCAGCATCCTGCTACTGGTGGTTGTCGGGGCCGGATTGATGGCGCTGCCGTTTTTCGTCCGTTTCTGAGCCAAGCGGGCCCGTTGCGCCTGTCCGTTGCCGGTTGGCCGCTGCGTTGGTAACTGATGGCCCGCTGTCGCAAATCGGCGACCGGGAAACCACCACCGACGGAGGCAACCATGCGTAGATTCCTTGCAGCGTTCCCGATCCTCATGCTCCTTGCCGCATCGCAGGCCCATGCGCTCACCCAGGCCGAGGCGGACAAGATCGCCTCCGACTATGCTGCCTCGTTACCGCCGGCCGACGTCAGCTACGACGCCATCAAGACCGTGATCGGCGATCTGGACGGCGACGGCAAGCCGGAAGTCGTGGTCCAGCTGGCGTTGCTGGGCCCTACCTACTGGTCTTACCAGCTCGAGGTATTCGTCGACCGCGGAAAGGGATACCGGCACGCGGGCACCGGCGAACTGTGGGGCGATGTGCAGAGCATCGCCATCGACAAGGGCATCGTGGTGGTGAAGTCGAAAATGCCCGCGCCAAACGATCCGCGCTGTTGCCCGAGTCTGGACAAGACGTACCGCTATGCGTGGAAAGGCGGCAAGGTCGTGGAAACGAAGTGAATCAATTTTCCATCTTGTCGTAGCGCTGACCGGTTCGCGGCGCTTTTAACGCTGTTCCAGTGCAGGGGAAATTTTCTCAAGGAGATGCAGCGTGGCTTTGACCAGGATAGAGAGTTACGAAGTGATGTACGCCGCCAACCAGTTCGCCCCGCGGATCTGGCTCAAGCATGGCGGCGCCTATATCGGCCAGTTGGTGTTCCACCCCAACGGCCAGGCCTTGCCCGCCGACGGGCCGGATGCGAACAATCCTTCACTGCACTACCATCTGGACGACTTCAACAACGCGCTCGATCTGTTGCGCAACGAGAAACCGGTATGGCTGTTGTATTCGGGTACGGGCGGTGGCTTCGAGAACGGGATCAAGACCGATGCCGAAACCGTCGGCGAAGGCGAGACCGGCTTGAAGCGGTTCGCCAAGGCCTGACACGCCTGGCCAAGGGCGCCGCGCTAGCCGGCGCGGCGCTCGCGCTGGCCGCCTGCGCGATGGCGCCCAAGCAAGCTCCCCAGACCCTGACCTTCGTGGTGGTGCGCCACGCCGAGAAGGGCGTGGACGATGCTCGCGATCCGTCGTTGAGCGCGGCCGGCCAGGCGCGTGCGCAACGCCTGGCTGCGTTGCTTGCGGATGCGCCACTGACCGTCGCGTATGCCACGGCCTACCGCAGGACCCAACAGACCGCGCAACCTGCGGCCGCGGCGCACGCGTTGACGGTCCTCGCCTACGATGCGCAGATGCCGGCAGACCAGTTCGCACGGCAGCTACGAGCCGATCATGCAACTGGCACGGTACTGGTGGTGGGCCACAGCAACACCGTGCCGGACATCGTCGGCGCATTGAGCGGGCAAACGGTCGCGGCGATGGGCGAGGATCAGTTCGACCAGCTGTACCGGATACGCATCGGCGCCGACGGCAAGGCCGTGCTGGTCCAGGAAACCTATTGAGCCTGTGCAACGATCCGTTCCCACCGTCGCGTCGAGCAGGCGACCCTGCCGTGCGATCCTGCCGCCAATCCCGGAGGCGCCCATGACCACCATAATCAATCCACGTACCCACGACCTGGGCGGCGGTTTCGAAGTACGCCGCGCCGTACCCAGCCTGCAGGCGCGAAGCGTCGGCCCGTTCGTGTTCGTCGACCACATGGGGCCGGCGATCTTCGAACCCGGCCGCGGCATCGACGTGCGCCCGCACCCGCACATCGGCCTGGCCACGGTGACCTTCCTGTGGGCCGGCGCGATCAACCACAAGGACACGCTGGGTTCGGAACAAGTGATCCTGCCCGGCGACGTCAACTGGATGACCGCAGGCCGCGGCATCGCCCATTCCGAACGCACGCCGGCCGACGAACGCGGACGCGGCCATGCCGTGCACGGCATGCAGACCTGGGTGGCCTTGCCCAGGGCCGATGAGGAAACCGCACCCGAGTTCCATCACCACCCCGCCGCAGCCCTGCCCCAGCTGCGCAGAAGCGGCGCCTTCCTGCGGGTGATCGCCGGACGCGCCTTCGGCGAGGAATCGCCGGTGCGCGTATTCGCCGACACTTTCAACGTAGCCATCGACCTGGAGGCCGAGGCCGAACTTGCCATCGAGGATCTCTACGCCGAACGCGCGCTCTACATTCTCGAAGGCGACGCGCAGCTCGATGGCGCTGACCTGCCTGACAAGCATCTTGTCGTACTCGATCCGGGCACGCGCCCGGTGCTGCGCGCCAAGACCCCACTCAAGGCGATGCTGTTGGGCGGCGAGCCGCTGGATGCCCCACGGCACATGTGGTGGAACTTCGTCTCCAGTTCCAAAGAACGCATCGAAGTGGCCAAGCAGGATTGGCTGGAGGGCAAGTTCGGGCAGGTTCCTGGCGAAGTCGAATTCATCCCTCTCCCAGAACGCTAACTTCCTACTCGTGGGAGCGGCGTCCCGCCGCGAGCTCTTCTGCTGGATCACGCGAAAAGCTCGCGGCGGGACGCCGCTCCCACGAGCTACAAATGTGAGTCACTGAGCTCTTGCAGTGCAACATGTCGCATCTAACGGAAAAGAAACAATCGCCTGCATCGCTTCCGTTACTTTGCGCGGGCCGCCAACCGGCGGACCAAACTCTGGGGGCAACATGAATCTGGGCAAGAAACTCACGGCCGAGTTCCTCGGCACCTTCTGGCTGGTGCTAGGCGGCTGCGGCAGCGCGGTGCTGGCGGCCAACTTCGGCGGCGACGGCAATCCGTTGGGAATCGGGTTCGTCGGCGTCTCGTTGGCGTTCGGTCTCACCGTGCTGACTGGCGCTTATGCGTTCGGCCATATTTCGGGCGGCCACTTCAATCCGGCGGTCAGTCTGGGTCTTTGGGCTGGCGGTCGCTTCCCCGCCAAGGATCTGCTGCCCTACATCGTCGCGCAGGTATTGGGCGGTATTGCCGCCGCTTTCATTCTGTTGCAGATCGCCAAGGGCGGCGGCGGTTTCGCCATCGACCCGACTGCCGCTGGCGCTTTCGCAACCAACGGCTACGACGCGCTGTCCCCGGGCGGTTACACCGTCGCTGCCGCCTTCCTGTGCGAAGTGGTGCTGACGGCGTTCTTCCTGATCGTGATCATGGGCTCGACCCACAAGAACGCTCCGACCGGTTTCGCGCCCATCGCCATCGGCCTTGCGTTGACCTTGATCCATCTGATCAGCATTCCCGTCACCAACACCTCGGTCAATCCCGCGCGCTCCACCGCAGTGGCGGTGTTCGCGGGTTCGGGCCAGCTGAGCCAGCTGTGGCTGTTCTGGGTGGCGCCGATCCTGGGCGCGCTGATCGGCGGCATGCTGTATGGGTGGTTGGGGCGGGATGAGCCGAATATTGTTGGCAATGGTTGATTGCCGCAGCAGTTAATAAAAAAGGCCGGGCAATGCCCGGCCTTTTTCATGTCGCGATAAAAAACAAAGAAGCGTCCTTCTCCCGGAAACGGGAGAAGGTGGCCGACAGGCCGGATGAGGGGACGGCGATGCAAATGCTTGAAGTGAAGTTGCTTCCCTAAGCGCTTCTTCACTCGACCCAATGCACTGCCGAGAATTCAATGGCTCCGGAGCGCCCTCACCCGCCTTCGGCACCCTCTCCCGCAGGCGGGAGAGGGGCTCATTACAGCTATTTTTGGCGGAGTTTAGAGAGTCAGGCTTCGGCGAAATCCATCAAACCCCAAAGACACTAAACCGCTGCCGATGATGCTTCGGCTTCTCGATCTCATCCAGCACCGCCACCGCCAGATCGTCGGTGGAAATACTCGCCGGCTGCCCGTCGCGCGTCGGCGGAACACCATCGCCGCCGGTTGCGTACCTACCGGTGCGCTCGCCCGGCACCAGCATCGGCGGCGGCGAAACGAAGGTCCATTCCAGATCGCTCTCTTTCTGCAGGTCGGCCAACGCATCGCGCGCACCCCGCGCACCAGGTTTCCCTTCGGCCGGAAACGCCTCGGTGTCCACCAACTGCACGCCCGGCGAAACGAACAGGCTGCCTGCACCGCCGATGACCACCAAGCGGTCGACACCCGCGTGCTTCACCCCAGCCACTATCGAGCGCGAGCCGCGCAAATGCCTGGCCTGCACTTCGTCGGACTCGCCTGCCGACCCGAACGCGCTCAACACCACATCGCTACCGGCCACGGCGGCAGCGACCTGCGACGAATCGTAGGCGTCGGCCGTCCTGGCGGTAAGGCCATCGACCGCCGGCAACTTGGAAGGATCACGCACGATGGCGATCACCTGGTGGCCGCGCTGCAAAGCCTCGTCACGCAGTTTTGCGCCGACATAACCGCTGGCGCCGATCAGGGCGATTTTCATGAAGCAAGTTCCTTGGGGGAGAAAGTCGGAAAATCCGAAACGGAATCAGAAACGGCCTTCCTGGAAATCCACGAAAGCCTGCATCAGTTCCTGCTTGGTGTTCATGACGAAGGGCCCGTGACGCATCACCGGCTCGCGCAGCGGACGGCCCGCGACCACGATCAGGCGCGCACCCTGGCTTCCGGCGCGCAGATGCAGCAGATCACCGCCGCCCAGCACGGCCATCTCGTGGCTTTCCAGCGCGCGCGCGTCTTGGCCCTCGCCCGCCGTCGCCGCGCCTTCGAAGGCATAGGCGAAGGCGTTGTGGCCTCCAGGCAACACGTATTGCCAAGCGGTGTTCGCATCCAGCGCCACGTCCAGATACACCGGATCGGTGGCCGGTTGCACGATGGGCCCAAACACCTCGCCGACCTGGCCGGCGATGACCTTGACGGTGACGCCGGCGGCCGGCGTGGCCACGGGAATGCGGTCGGGAGCGTATTCCTGGTACTTGGGGTCGGTCATCTTGTCGCGTGCCGGCAGGTTCACCCACAGTTGGAAGCCGCGCATGCGTCCGGATTCCTGTTCGGGCATTTCCGAATGCACCAGGCCGCGGCCCGCCGTCATCCACTGCACGCTGCCGGGGGTCAGCAGACCTTCGTTGCCGTGGTTGTCCTTGTGGCGCATTCGTCCGTCCAGCATGTAGGTGACGGTCTCGAAACCGCGATGCGGATGGCTGGGGAAGCCGGCCAGGTAGTCTTCGGCGCGGTCGGTGCCGAATTCGTCCAGCAGCAGGAACGGATCCAGCTCTGGAAGGTCCGGCCCGCCGATGACGCGGGTCAGCTTGACGCCGGCACCGTCGGAAGTGGGGCGGCCGCGGATGATGCGGGCCACTCGGGCCGGATGGGATGAAGTGGTGGCGGTATTCATGGCGACTCCTCAGCGATGCCCACAACATGGCACCGCCGGCCTCGCTTCGGAACCGCACGGCACGGAACCGATTGTTCCAGCAGCGTAGCTACCGTCGCCGGAGCCCGTAGTGGCCGGTAGGAGCCGGTAGGAGCGACGTAAGTCGCGAACCCAAAAGCCGGCCCGCTCCAATCCACCGCAAACGACATGCATAGATGCGCGTTTCGCGACTCACGTCGCTCCTACACGAAACCGACGCTCAAGCCACGTAGACGGACTTGATGTTCATGAACTCATGGATGCCGTGCTCAGCCAGTTCGCGGCCGAAACCCGAGCGCTTGGTGCCGCCGAACGGCAGGCGCACATCGCTCTTCACGATCGCGTTGACGAAGGCCGCACCGCACTGCAACTGGCGGGCGACCCGGTTGCCGCGTTCGCGGTCGCCCGTCCATACACTGCCGCCGAGGCCGAAAGTCGTGTCGTTGGCCACCCTCACCGCTTCGGCCTCGTCCTTGACCCGCAGGATGCTTGCCACGGGTCCGAACAGTTCTTCGTCGTAGGCCGCCATACCGGGCGTCACGCCATCCAGGATCGAGGCCGGGTAGCCCGCATGGGAAGCGTCGGGTTCGCAGCCCAGCAGCGGCTTGGCGCCTTTGGCGATGCTGGCCTGCACTTGCTTGTGCAGCTCGTCGCGCAGGTCCTGCCGCGCCATCGGGCCCAAGGTGGTGCTTTCCTCGTTGGGATCGCCCAGCTTGAGCTTGGAAGCGGCGTCGACGAAACGCTGCACGAACGCGTCGGCGATGGCCTCCACCACAATGAAGCGCTTGGCGGCGATGCAGGTCTGGCCCACGTTGCCGAATCGCGAAGCCACGGCACTGGCCACCGTCTTGTCCAGGTCGGCGTCTTCCAGCACCACGAAGGCGTCGCTGCCGCCCAGCTCCATCACACATTTCTTCAGCTGGTCGCCGGCATTGGCGGCGATCGAACGCCCTGCCCGCTCGCTGCCGGTCAGCGTCACGGCAGCGATGCGCTTGTCGCGCAGCACTTCGGCGGCCTGGTCGTTGTCGATGTGCAACGCGGCGAACACACCGGTGGGAATCCCGGCGTCGCGTAGCGCTTCGGCAATGGCATCCGCGCAGCGCGGCACGTTGCTGGCGTGCTTGAGCACCGCCACGTTGCCCGCCATCAAGGCCGGCGCCAGGAAACGAAACACCTGCCAGATCGGAAAATTCCACGGCATCACCGCCAGCACACAACCGATGGGCTCGAAGCGCACATAACTGTTGCTGGCTTCGGTGGCGATGGGCTGATCCTTCAGGTAATCGGCCGCGTGCTCGGCATAGTAGTCGCAGGCGTCGGCGCACTTGTCGATTTCGGCCAGCGCCTCTTTGCGCAGCTTGCCCATCTCGGCGGTCATGATCTTCTGGATTTCGTCGCGACGGCGGCGCAGCTGCGCGCCGATCTTGCGCAGGAAATCCCCGCGTTCGGCCAGCGGACGCGCGGACCATGGCGGGAACGCGGAGGCGGAGGCCGCCAGAATGGATTCGACGGTGGCGCTGTCCATCAGCTCCAGCGTGTACTCGACCTTGCCGGTCGCGGGGTTGACGGTTTCGACGGTCATGGTTTGATTGCCAATTTAGAACCAGGGAATTCTGCGAGCGAGCAGGTTAGTCGGCCGTAAAGGCCTCCCCCTTTGGAAAGGGGGGATTGAGGGGGATTTGCTTTTGCTCTTGTTTGAGGGGCTTAAGCGAAAATTAAGAGCCAGATCAAGAACAAATCCCCCGTAGCCCCCTTTTCCAAAGGGGGCAAAGCAGAGCAAGGCCGAACGCGCGTCAGCCGTTGTCCTGCAACGCCAGCTGCATATCCCGCTGGCGCCGCTTCTCTTCGCGGTTCATCAGATACCAGCCGATGAAGGCGGCCACCGACACCACCACGATCATGATCGTCGCCAACGCATTGACCTGCGGGTTGAGCCCGCGGCGCGCGGACGAGAACACGACCATCGGCAAGGTCGTGGAACTGGGGCCCGACACGAAGCTCGCCACCACCACGTCGTCCAACGACAGAGTGAAAGCCAGCAACCAGCCGGAAACGATGGCTGGCGCGATGATCGGCAAGGTGATCAGGAAGAACACCTTTACCCTGTTCGCACCCAGGTCCATCGCCGCCTCTTCCAGCGACTTGTCCAGTTCGGCCATGCGCGAGGACAGCACCACGGTAACGAAGGCCAAGGTGAAGGTGACGTGCGCGATCCAGATCGAGAGGATGCCGCGCGGCGCCAATCCGATCAGGCCCCCAAGCGACATGAACATCATCAGGATCGAAAGACCAAGGATCACTTCCGGCATCACCAGCGGGGCGGTGATCAACGCGCCGAACAAAGTCTTGCCGGGAAAACGCCGCATCCGCGTCATCACCAACGCGGCCAATGTGCCCAGGATCACCGCCGCGGTCGCGGTGAAGAAGGCGATCTTGATGCTGATCCAGGCCGCGACCAGCATCTGGTCGTTCTCCAGCAGCTTGCCGTACCACTTCAGCGAGAAGCCCGACCACACCGTAGCCAGCTTGTTCTCGTTGAACGAATAGAACATCAGCACCAGGATCGGCACGTACAGAAACCCGAATCCCAGCGCCAGGATCAGCCAGGTCGGCCAGCGCTTGGCGAGATTGCTCATGTCAGTCTCCCTTCGATCTCGCTCTGCTGCACGCGGTTGAAGATCAGGATCGGGATCAGCAGCAGCCCCAGCATCACGATGGCCACGGCCGAGGCGGTGGGCCAGTCGCGGTTATTGAAAAACTCGTTCCACAGCACGCGCCCGATCATCAACGTGTCCGGGCCGCCCAGCAATTCGGGTATCACGAATTCGCCCACCGCCGGAATCATCACCAGCATGCAGCCGGCGATGATGCCGGCCTTGGACAGGGGCAAGGTGATCTTGAAGAACGCCTTCCACGGTTTGGCGCCCAGGTCGTAGGCCGCTTCCAGCAAGCGGTTATCGTGCTTGACCAGGTTGGTGTACAGCGGCAGCACCATGAACGGCAGATAGCAATAGACGATGCCGATATAGGCGGCGGTGGGCGTGTTGGATATCTGCAGCGGTTCGCTGATCAGGTGCAGCTTCATCAGCAAGTTGTTGAGCAGGCCGTTGGGCTTGAGGATGCCGATCCACGCATACACGCGGATCAGGAACGAAGTCCACGACGGCAGGATCACCAGCATCATGGCGATGTTGCGCGCCGACGGCGGCAGTTTGGCGATGACGTAGGCCATCGGGTAACCGATCAGCAGGGCCAGGAAGGTGGAAATGGCCGCGATCTTGATCGAGCTCAGATAGGCCTGTACGTACTGCGAATCAGTGAACAGCCCTATGTAGTTGCTGAGGTTCAACTTCAACGACAGCGCGTTGTCCACGTACTCCAGCACCGGGGTGTACGGCGGCATGGCGATGGCGAGCTTGGAGAACGAGATCTTCAGCACGATCAGGAACGGAATGGCGAAAAATATCAACAGCCACAGATACGGCACCGAGATCACCGCCCAACGCGGGTGCGGAAAAATCTTCTTCAGGATGGCGTTCATGAGGTCAGCACCACGCCTTCATTGTCGCCCCACGATACCCAGACCTCGTCGCCCCAGGTCATGCCTTCGCTGGCCCAGCGCTGCTGGTTGGCGAAGTTGGCCATGAACTTGAAGCCGCTGGGCAGCCGTACGTGGAAGACCGAGTGGCTGCCGAAATAGGCGATGTCCTCGATCTTGCCGCGCGCCTTGTTGTAGCGCTGGTCGGGTTCGTCCTTGCTGATGTGGACTTTCTCCGGACGTACCCCGAAAGAAACCTCCTGCCCTTCGTAGCCCGAGATACCGTGGCCCACGTAGATGGGCGTCTCCAGCGAAGGCGACACGATGGTGACGTAGTCGGCCATGTCCTCGTCGACCTTGCCCTGGAACATGTTCACAGAACCGATGAACTCGGCGGCGAAGCGACTGGTCGGCGACTCGTAGATTTCGTCGGGCGTACCTACCTGGCGGATGCGGCCCGAATCCATCAACGCGATGCGCGTAGCCATGGTCATGGCCTCTTCCTGGTCGTGGGTCACCATGACGCAGGTCACGCCGGAGGTTTCGATGATGTTGACCAGTTCCAGCTGCATTTGCGAGCGCAACTTCTTGTCCAAAGCGCCCATCGGTTCGTCCAGCAGCAACAGCTTGGGACCCTTGGCCAGCGAGCGCGCCAGCGCTACGCGTTGCTGCTGTCCACCGGACAGCTGGTGCGGTTTGCGCTTGGCCAACTTGCCCAGTTGCACCAGGCCCAGCATTTCCTCGACGCGTTTGTTGATCGCCTCCTTGGACAACCCGTCCTGCTTCAGGCCGAAGGCGATGTTCTGCTCCACGGTCATATGCGGAAACAGCGCGTAGGATTGGAACATCATGTTGATCGGCCGCTCGTACGGCGGCAGGTCGTTCATCACCTGTCCGTCGAGGTAGATCTTGCCCGAGGTGGGCTTTTCGAAGCCACCCAGACAGCGCAGCAAAGTGGACTTGCCGCAACCCGAACCGCCCAGCAAGGCGAAGATCTCGCCTTTGCGGATACTCAGGTTGGTGTCGTCGACGGCGACGAAACCGTCGAACTCCTTGCGCACATCGACGATGCGCAGATAATCCTCAACGCCTTTGGCAGCGCCCCCGTTTTCCCTGGTTCCGTTCGTCTGTTGCGTTGCCATTGTTGCCCCCGGCTGGTCTTGGCGCCCGATATCAAGCGGATCTTCTGATGTCCCCGACCATCGGTGGATCGATGGCGGCGGCGATGTGCTGCATGGCACGCGAAACGTATTCGTCTTTCTCGCCCACGGGGGCCACGTAATGGAGCGCGCTGCGCGCTTCTTCGGCACCTTGCAGGCGGCCTATCAGCCAAGCCGCAAGGTACTGCGATGCCAGACAACCGCCTGCAGTGGCCAGGTTGCCGCGCGCGTAGAACGGCTGGTTGACCACTTCTATGCCGGCTTCCTGTACCCAAGGCTTGCTTGTGAGGTCGGTGCAGGCCGGAACACCCTCGAGCAAACCGAGCTTGGCCAGGATCAAGGTGCCTGAACACTGCGCGCCAATCAGTTGCCGCGAGGGATCCAGGCGCAACCTGCCCATCAGCTGCGAATTGGCGACCACCTCACGCGTTTGCATGCCGCTGCCAACGATCACCGCATCGGCGGTGCAGGCTTCTTCCAGACTCGACTGGGCGTGCACGGTCACGCCGTTCATCGAAGTCACCGTGTCGGTCGGACACGACAGCGTCACCCGCCAGGCCGGCTTCCTGACGCGATTGAGTATGCCCAACGCGATCAGGGAATCGAGTTCGTTGAAACCTTCGAAGGTCAGGATGGCGATGTGCATGGCGGAGTGGTTTCCGATGCCTGCAGATTGATGCCGGAAACGATCGGGGGCAGGCGCAAACGCCTGCCCCCGTGTTGCGCTTACTTGCCCGTCTTCAGCTCGGTCCAGATGCGCGTGTACAGCTTGTCCACTTCGGGCGGGATGATCGCGAAGGTGAACAGCTTGGCCGCCACTTCCGGCGGCGGATACACGGTGGGATCGTCGGTGATGCTCTTTTCCATCAGCGCCTTGGCCTTGGGCACGGCGTTGGGATAGCTGATGAAGTTGGAGTTGTTGGCCATCACCTGCGGGTCCAGCAGGTTGTTGATGTAGGCATAGGCCTCGTCGACATGCTTGGCATCCTTGGGGATGGCCAACATGTCGAACCATTGCGGCGCGCCTTCCTTGGGAATGGCGTAGGCGATGTTGACGCCGTTGCCGGCTTCGGCCGCGCGGTCGCGCGCCTGGATGATGTCGCCCGACCAGCCCACCACCAGGCAGATGTCGCCGTTGGCAAGCGCGTCGATGTACTGCGACGAGTGGAAATTGGTGATGTAGGGTCGGATGCTCTTCAGCAGCACGGCCGCCTTGTTGATCACGGCCGGGTCGGTGCTGTTGGGGTCTTCGCCCAGGTAGTTGAGCGTGATCGGAATCAGTTCCGAAGGCGTATCCAGAAAGGTCACGCCGCAGGACTTGAGCTTGGAGATGTTCTCCGGCTTGAACACGATGTCCAGGCTGCTGGTCAGGTCGGTGCTTCCCAGGGCGGCCTTGACCTTGTCGATGTTGTAGCCGATTCCGGTGGTGCCCCACATGTAGGGAATGGCGTACTTGTTGCCGGGATCCTGCGACTCCAGCTTCTTCATCAGCTCCGGATCGAGGTTGGCGTAATTGGGGATCTTGGACTTGTCCAGCGGCAGGAACACGCCGGCCTGGATCTGGCGGCCCAGGAAGTTCAGCGTGGGCACCACCACGTCGTAGCCGCTTGCGCCTGCAAGCAACTTGGTCTCCAGCACTTCGTTGCTGTCGAACACGTCGTAGGTGACCTTGATGCCGGTCTTCTTCTCGAAGTTGGCGTTGGTGTCCTCGGCGATGTAGTCGGACCAGTTGTAGACGTTGACGCTTTTCTCGCCGCCGGCGGCGGTGGCGGCCTTGTCGCCGTCCTTGCTGCCGCAGGCGGCAAGCACGCAGACGGCGATCATTGCACCCAGCATTCGCAGTTTCATCGCTTTCTCCAGATGGCCCGAAAGGGCTTGTTGTTGTGGTCCGAACCCCGCCGCTGGCGGAGCCCCCTTGGTCTTCTTCCCGACTACTTGCCCAACTCCGCAGCGGTTTCGTTCAAAGCCTTCCAGGTCTTCTCGAAAAGCTCGTCCACCTGGCTGCGGTCGATGATCAACGGCGGCGACAGCAGCATGGCGTCGTAGGTCGCGCGCAGGATCAAACCGTTGGCCAAAGCCCTGTCTCGACAAAGCTGGCCCACTTTACCGCGATCATCGAAGAATGCACGCCGGCCTTTGTCCGGCACCAGCTCCAACGCGCCGACCATGCCGGCGATGCGTGCTTCGCCTACCAGGCGATGTTCGCCCAGCTCGGCCCAGCGCTGGGCCAGATAGGGCGCGGTATCGGTCTTGCAAGTCTCGATGATGTTTTCTTCTTGCAGGATCCGGATGTTTTCCAGCGCCACGGCGGTGCAGACCGGATGCCCCGAATAGGTGCAACCATGCGCCAGCTCGCCGCCCTGGTTGGCCAGCACGCCGGCCACACGGTCGTTGAACATGGCCGCGCCCAGCGGGATGTAGCCGGAGGTGATGCCTTTGGCCAAGGTCATCACGTCGGGCATGAAACCGAAATAGTCGGCGGCGAACCACTCGCCGGTACGGCCGAAACCGCAGATCACTTCGTCTGCCACCAGCAACACATCGTACTTGCGGCAGATGCGTTCGATTTCCGGCCAATACGTCTTGGGCGGGATATAGACGCCGATGGCGCCCATGATCGGTTCGCCGATGAAGGCGGCCACGCGCTCGGGGCCCAGTTCCAGGATCTTGGCCTCCAACCTGCGTGCGGCGACCAGGCCGTACTCATCCGGGTCCAGATCACCGCCATCTGCGAACCAGAACGGCGGTTCGATATGGTGGATGTCGGGGATCGGCAGTCCGCCCTGTTTGTGCATGCCCGCCATGCCGCCCAGGCTGGCCCCGGCCATGGTGGTGCCGTGGTAACCGTTGTGGCGGCCGATGAAGATGTTCTTCTGCGGCTGGTCCTGCACCGCCCAGAAATGCCGCACCAACCGCAGGATGGTGTCGTTGGCTTCGGAACCGGAATTGGTGAAGAAGGCGTGGTTGAGATCGCCCGGGGTCAGCTCGGCCAGCTTGGCGGCCAGCAGGATGGTCGGCTCGGTGGTGCACTGGAAGAAGCTGTTGTAGTAGGCCAGCTGGGTCATCTGCTTCGATGCCGCTTCGCCCAGCTCCCTGCGGCCGTAGCCCAGGTTGACGCACCACAGGCCAGCGAACGCGTCCAGCAACTTGTTGCCTTCCGCATCCCACACATAGGCGCCTTCGCCCTTGGTCAAGATGCGCGTACCGCGCTTGGCCAGCGCCGCGTTGTCGTTGAACGGGTGCAGGTGGTGCGCGGCGTCGAGCTGTTGCAGGGTGCGGGTGTCCAGGTGATCCATCCAATATCCTCTCTATTCGTTGTCATCCCGAGCGCAGCGAGGGATCTGCTTCGGTGGCAGAAAAAGCAACAGCAGATCCCTCGCTGCGCTCGGGATGACAACAGGGTTCAAACATTCAACAACAAGAACTCCCGCTCCCAGGAACTGATCACCCGGAAGAACGTCTCGTATTCCTTGCGCTTCACCGATACGTAGGCGCGCACGAAGCGCGGCCCCAGCATCTTCTGCAAAGGCTTGCAGGTTTCCAGCTCGTCCAGCGACTCGCCCAGCGAACGCGGCAACTCGAAACCCACGTCCTGCGCGCTACTGGCCAGCGGCGCAGTGGCCTTCAGGCCTTCCTGGATTCCCAACAGGCCGCAGGCGAGCGTCGCGGCCATGGCGAGGTACGGATTGGCGTCGGAACCGGCAAAGCGGCTTTCCACGCGCGTGTTCTCGATGCTGTCCATCGGCACACGCAAGCCGCAGGTGCGGTTGTCGTAGCCCCACTGCACGTTGATGGGCGCCACCTGCCCCAGCGCCAGCCGGCGGTAGGAGTTGACGTTGGGGGCGAAGAATGCCATCGCCATCGGCACGTACTTCTGCAGGCCGCCCAGGTACTGGCTGAAGATCGCGCTCTGCTTGCCCTCGGACTTGCCGGCGAAGACGTTGTTGCCCTTCTTGTCCAGCATGCTCTGGTGGATGTGCATGGCGCTGCCGGGTTCGTTCTCCATCGGCTTGGCCAGGAAGGTGGCGTAGATGCCGTGGCGCATCGCTGCCTCGCGCATGGTGCGTTTGAAGAAGAACACCTGGTCGGCGCGCGACAGCGCATCGGCATGGGTGAAGTTGACTTCCAGCTGCGCCGCGCCGGATTCGTGGATCAAGGTATCCACATCCAGCTCCATCGCGTCGCAGTAGTCGTACATCAGGTCGAGAATGGGGTCGAACTCATTGACCGCGTCGATCGAATACGACTGGCGCGCCGTTTCCGGCCTGCCCGAACGCCCGGCCGGCGGCAGCAGCGGGAAATCGGGGTCGGTATTCTTCTGCACGAGAAAGAATTCCAGCTCCGGCGCCACCACGGGGCGCAGCCCTGCCTCTTCGTACGCCTCCAGCACGCGCCTGAGCACATTGCGTGGCGCCAGGTCGTGCGGCTTGCCGTCCTTGGTGTAGCAATCGTGGATCACCTGCGCGGTGGGATCGGTGGCCCAGGGCACCATGCGCACGGTGTCCGGGTCAGGACGCAGGAACATGTCCGAATCCGAAGGCGAAGTCAGGTCGTAATAGTCGTCGGGATAGTCGCCGGTGACGGTGGTGGCGAAGATGCCTTCGGGCAGGCGCGTGCCGTAGTCATGGGAGAACTTGTCGGCGGGAATGATCTTGCCGCGCGCGATGCCGGTGATGTCGGGCACCAGGCATTCGACCTCGGTGATGTTGCGTTCCTTCAGCCAGCGCCGCAGCGAGCTCTCGGGTTTTTCCGGGGTGGATTTCTTCTGGGCCTGGCGTTGGGTCATAAGTTCGCTTCAGTGATTGCGTTGTGCCGCGCGCGCCCGGCAGGCGTCGCCGAATGCCTTGAATATGCCTAGGTAGAACGGATTTTCGGTGACGCGCCATTCCGGGTGCCATTGCACGCCCAGCATGAAACCTGGGCCTTCGTGGCGGAAAGCCTCCACCAGCCCGTCCGGCGCCACGGCTTCGACCTTCAACCCTCGGCCCAGACGCGCGACGCCCTGCCCATGCAGCGAATTGACCTGGACTGACGGCGTACCGGCAACTTTCGCCAGGATGCCACCGGGGTTGAACGTCACTGCGTGCACCGGCGCGTACTGTTTATCGAGCGGATCGTTGAGGTTTTCGCGATGGTCCAGGAAACCGGGCTGCTCGTGCACTTTCTGGTACAGGGTGCCGCCGAGGGCGACGTTCACTTCCTGGAACCCGCGGCAAATCGCCAGCACGGGCAAACCCATCTGCAGCGCCAGCGGCACCAGCGCAAGCGTGTTCGCATCGCGCGCCGGGTCGTGCAGGTTCCCTTCGTAACTGGGTTCGTCGCTGTAGTGATGTGGCTCGATGTTACTGACCGAACCGGTCAGCAGCAGTCCGTCCAACCCTTCCAGCAATTTCGCGGCGGGCAAGGCCGGCTGCAACCCCGGCAGGAGCACGGGCAGCGCCGCGGCGCCATCGACCACCGCCCGCACATACTTCTCGCCGACCGCGAGAAACGGATGTGGACCGATTTGCTTACGGTCGGTGGGAAGGCCGACCAGCGGCGTGCTGGCCATCGGGGGAGGCTCGGAAGAAGCTTGAGCCAAGTTAACCTGCCCGTTTTATTTTTACAACACGGCGGACGGGAATCGCGGTTTTATCCCGATATTGGTGCGCTGCGGCACCATTTCAGGTCTTTTCCAGTCCCGGCGGCCGCTAAAGCGTTGAGTATTCTTGACAGCTCAAGCTCTCTGGTAAGCTGCCGTGAACTGTCCGTGACCCCACCATGACCCGCAACCAAGACGCCCCCATTTCCGCCGTTTCCCCGCTCCCGGCGGCCGATGCCAAGACCCTGCAGCAGCTTCCCGATTGCGAGCTGGTCGACCTGCTGCTGCCCGACATGAACGGCCTGCTGCGCGGCAAGCGAATCACCCGAGATGCGCTGGAGAAGGTGTACCAGGAAGGCGTGTGCCTGCCGATGTCGCTGATCGCCACCGACATCACCGGCAATACCGTCGAGGAAACCGGCCTGGGCTACGACATCGGCGACGAAGATCGCATCTGCCGTCCCATTGCCGGTTCGCTGCGTCCAGTGCCCTGGTCGCCGCGGCCGATGGCGCAACTGCTGTTGTCGATGGAGGACGCCAAAGGCGGCGCCTTCGAAGCCAATCCACGCGAAGTGCTCAAGCGCGTGCTCGATCGTTACGCCGCCCGCGGCTTGAAGCCGGTGGTGGCGGTGGAACTGGAGTTCTACCTGTTCGATGCGCACCTGGATGCCGACGGCAAGCCGCGCACGCCGGTCAATCCGGTGACTGGCCGCCGCAGCAACAGCACCCAGGTCTATTACATGGAAGACCTCAACGACTATCGCGGCTTCACCGATGCGGTGTCGACGGCGTGCAAGGCACAGGGCATTCCCGCCGATACGGCCGTGGCCGAATACGCGCCGGGCCAGTTCGAAATCAACCTGAAGCACCGAGACGATGCCCTGCTGGCCTGCGACGAAGCGGTGATGCTCAAGCGCGCGATCAAAGCGGTGGCCCAGCAGCAGGGGGTGCAGGCCAGCTTCATGGCCAAGCCGTTCGTCGAGCAGGCCGGCAACGGCCTGCATATCCATGTCAGCGTGCTGGATGAGAAAGGCGAAAACATCTTCGCTTCCACTCCCGAAGCACCGGCGGAAACCTTGAAACACGCGATCGGGGGCCTGCAGCGCAGCGCCAAAGACAGCCTGCTGCTGTTCGCGCCGCACGCCAACAGCTACCGCCGATTCGTGCTCAACGCCTTCGTGCCGCTCAACGACGCCTGGGGCTACAACAACCGCACCGTGGCCATGCGCGTGCCGCATAGCAACGAAGCCAACACGCGCGTGGAACACCGCATCGCCGGGGCCGACGCCAATGTGTACCTGGTGACTGCGGCGGTGCTGGCCGGGATGCTGCACGGGCTGGAGAATGGCTTCGATCCCGGAGCCCCGGTGGTCGGCAACGCCTACGAGCAAACCGAGATACGTACGCCGTATTGGCGTCGGGCGATCGACGACTTCATGGGAAGCGAGTTCATTCTTGAGCAGTTCGGCGAAGCCTTCCGCCATATCTACGGGCAGCAAAAGTTGAAGGAAATGCAGACGTTCTATACGCAGGTGACCACCCTGGAATACGACTGGTACTTGCGGGCGTTCTGAGCAGCGTCCTTCTCCCCTTTTGGGGAGAAGGTGCCCAAAGGGCGGATGAGGGGAGCGAGCGTAGCGAGTGCCCCCTTGCAACCCGCGAAGATCTAAATGGATCCCAGCTTTGGATGGGATGACGATGCAAGCGTCCTTCTCCCTTGTGGGGAGAAGGTACCCGAAGGGCGGATGAGGGGAGCAAGCGTAGCGAGTGCCTCTACTTAACCCGAGAAGATCAAAATGGATTCCAGCGTTCGCTGGGATGACGATACGGGGATTTTGTTGATGCCTGCAGCCGTACAATCCACGTATCCACCCAGCTGGTACGCCGCCAGCGCCACACCGCTGCCCGAGCAACCCATGCTGCAAGGCGCGATGCAGGCCGACGTCTGCATTCTCGGCGCCGGTTACACCGGCCTGTCCGCCGCGCTGGAACTGGCCGAAGCCGGCTATCGCGTGGTGGTGCTGGAAGCAGAACGCATCGGCTGGGGCGCCTCAGGTCGCAACGGCGGCCAGGCCATCGCCGGCTTCAGCTGCGGCGAAGCCAAGCTGGAAGCGTTGGCGGGTTTCGAAGACGCGCGCAGGATGTTCGACCTGTCGCGAGAAGGCCTGCAATGGCTGCGCGACCGCATCCGCAAACACGACATCGCCTGCGACTGGCGCGACGGCCACGCCACGGTGCCGATCAAACCGCGGCAGGAGCGTGAAGTGCGGGCTGCAATCGAGGATTTCCACACCCGTTACGACTATCCGGTCCAATGGTGGGACCGCGAACGCCTGCGCAGCCAACTGGCCAGCGACCGTTATCTGGGCGCGCTCTACGACCCCAACAGCGGCCATCTGCATCCGCTCGAATACGCGCTGGGCCTGGCCCGCGCTGCGATGGCGGCCGGCGTGCGCATCTTCGAGCAATCGCGGGTGACGCAACTGGTGCGCGGAACCCGCCCGGTGTTCAAGACCGCAGGCGGAGAAGTGCACTGCGACTTCGCGATCCTGGCCGGCAATGCGCTGTTGCACGGCATCGCGCCAGAGCTGGAATCGCGGGTCATGCCGGTCGGCACCTACATCGGCGCCACCGTGCCGCTGGGAGAAGACCGCGCGAAGGAACTCATCGGCAACGACATGGCCGTGGCCGACACCAACTGGGCGCTGGACTATTTCCGCCGCAGCCGCGACCACCGCCTGCTGTTCGGCGGCCGCGCCAGCTATTCGACGCTGCCGCCACCGAACCTGCGCGGCACCATGACCCGGCGCATGCGCCGGGTGTTTCCTCAGCTGGCCGATGTGCAGATCGAGTACGTGTGGGGCGGCTACATCGACATCTCGCTCAACCGCGCGCCGCATTTCGGCCGGCTTACGCCCAATGTCTACTTCGCGCAGGGTTTCTCGGGGCACGGAGTCATCGCCACCGGGCTGGCGGGAAAACTCATGTCCGAAGCCATACGCGGGCAATCGGAACGCCTGGACCTGTTCGCGAAGATCCCGCACCTGCCCTTCCCCGGCGGCCGCGCCCTGCGCACGCCGATGCTGGTGGCGGCGATGGCCTGGTACAAGTTGCGCGATGCGCTGTGGTGATTGGCAAAGCGTCCACAAACCACTGGTCCGCCGCTCAATGCCTCGCGCGCGGCGACAGCAACAAAGCTATCAGAGTCAGCGTTGCGGCTCCGGCCAGGTAGTACCCGACATGCGAGACGCCATGTGTCGAAGCCAAATAGGTAGCGATGGAAGGCGTGAGAGACGCACCGAGGATGCCCGCCAGATTGAACGCCAGCGACGCGCCGGTGTAACGCACCGCAGTGGGAAACATGTCGGCCAGCAGCGTGCCGCAAGGTCCGTAGGTCAGGCCGGTGACGCTCATGCCGATGATCAGGAACAACAACACGCTGCCGGCGCTGCCAAGACTGAACAACGGGCCGTAGAACAGCCCGAATACGATAATCGAGATCGTCGCCAGCACCATCGCCGGCCGCCGGCCGTAGCGGTCGGCCAGCAGCGCCGAAACCGGGATGCCCGCGCCGAAGAACAGCACCGCGATCATCAGCATCAGCAGGAACTGCTCACGGGTGTATCCCAGCTTCGACGTACCCCAGGACAGATTGAAAACGGTCATCAGGTAGAACAGTACAAAGGTCGCTACCAACGCAAACGTACCTGCCAGCAAGGCGCCGGGGTATTCGCGCAGCACGCTCAGCATCGGCAGGCGCACGCGTTCGCCCCTGTCCAGCGTCTTCTGGAAATCCGGCGTTTCGGCGATGCGCAGGCGCACCCATAGACCCACGAAAACCAGTGCGGCGCTGGACAGGAACGGAATGCGCCAGCCCCAGGCGAGGAACTGCGCGTCATTCATGGTTTCGGTCAACAACAAGAAGATGCCGGTTGAGCACAGGAAGCCCAAAGGCGCACCGAGCTGCGGAAACATCCCGTACCAGGCTCGCTTGCCTGGCGGCGCATTTTCCGTCGCCAGCAACACCGCGCCGCCCCACTCTCCGCCCAGGCCCAAGCCCTGGCCAAAGCGGCAGATGGCCAGCAATACCGGCGCCGCCACGCCGATGCTGGCGTAGGTAGGCAGCAAGCCGATGGCGATGGTGGAAATTCCCATGGTCAGCAACGCCGCCACCAGCGTGGCCTTGCGCCCTATCCGGTCGCCGAAGTGCCCGAACAACGCAGACCCCACCGGCCGTGCGAAAAACGCCAGGGCGAAGGTAATCAGGGATTTGAGGGTAGCGGTAGCCGGATCGCTTTCAGGGAAGAACAGCTGCGGGAACACGATCACCGCGGCGGTGGCGTAGATGTAGAAATCGAAGAACTCGATGGTCGTGCCGATCAGGCTGGCGAACAGCACGCGGCTCGGGGAATTGACAACGGTGGGTGCGGTCATCGTCTACGATCTGGCTTGGCTGGCCGGATTCTGGCAGATTCTCCGGCCGTCGGCGCAACCGAAGTTCGGGAGAAATGCCGTGGACGAAGACCTTGACCGACTGACCCAGGCGGAGCTGATCGCCGAAGCGCGCAAACTGCGTGCCGCCATCCGCAAGCACCGCGACTCAACCCTGCACGAGCTGTGCTGGCACCACCCGGATCTGTGGGGCCTGCTTCCCGAAAAGACCGATCCGCAGCCCGCGGTTCCCGAGTGGCCGCAATTCATGCGCGGCTGTATTCACTACCGGCAATCATTGGACCGGCAGCTTCCCGATGCCGAGCGCGCCAGCGTGGAATTCAAGAAATCCGACAGACCATAGGAGTGGCGTAGGGGCGACTTTGGGGCGGCGTAGGAGCGACGTGAGTCGCGATGGAATTCACAAGAAACCCACCGCGACTCATGTCGCCCCTACGCCGATAAGGAAAAAATGCGTCAATCCCAATCGTCCTTGTAGACGAATTTCGGCATTTCCCAGTGGTAGCGGATGGCCAACATGCGCACGGCAAAACCCGTCGCCATCGCGATCACCATGCCTACCTCATGATCGATGCCCAGATGCGGGGCGGTCATGTAAATCGCCCCGGCCAGCAGCGAAACACTGGCGTACAGCTCCTTCCTAAACAGCAACGGCACCTGCGTGCAAAGCACATCGCGCAGCACACCGCCGAAGGTACCGGTGATCATTCCGCTGACCAGGATGATCAGCCAATGCAGATGCAACCCCTTGGCGATGTCGCAGCCGACCACGGTGAACACCACCAGCCCAAGCGCGTCCAGCGCAAGGAAAATGGTGCGCAGTCGCTTCATCATCGGCGCCACCAGGATCGTGACCAGCGCCGCGGCCAGCACGATCACCAGATAGCTGGGATGTTCGATCCAGCTCAGCGGGTGGCGCCCCAGCAGCACATCGCGCAAAGTGCCGCCGCCCAATGCGGTGACGACCGCGATCACGCACACGCCCAGCCAATCCATCTGCCGTCGACCCGCCACCAGGGCAGCGCTCATCGCTTCGACCGCGATGCCGATCAGGAAAAGGACATGTAGAAGCATCTTTCCTCCTCCGCCCCGGCGGCGTTGCGTGGCTCAGCTGCCCAGATTGATCCAGGTCGCCTTGATCTCGGTGTATTTGTCGAAGGCGTGCAGCGACTTGTCGCGGCCGTTGCCGGATTGCTTGTAGCCGCCGAACGGCGCGGTCATGTCGCCGCCATCCCAGTAGTTGACCCACACGCTGCCCGCACGCAACTTGCGCGCCACACGATGCGCGCGGCTGATGTCGCGGGTCCACACCCCGGCCGCCAGGCCGTACTCGGTGTCGTTGGCCATGCGCAGCGCTTGCTCTTCGGTGTCGAAGGCGATCACCGACAGCACCGGCCCGAAGATCTCTTCGCGCGAGATGGTGTGCTCGTGGGCCACTTCGTCGAACACGGTCGGTTCGATGTAGCTGCCACCGGGTACGGTATCGGCGCGTTTTCCGCCCAGCACCAACCTGGCGCCTTCGGCCACGCCTTTTTCTATGTAGCCCAGCACGCGGCTGGTCTGGGTTTCATCGACCATCGCGCCCATCGGCGCGCCCGGCTCGAACGGATGGCGCGGCTGCATCTTGCGGCCGGCTTCGACCACTCGCGCCACGAACTCATCTTTGATGGAGCGCTCCACCAGCAGGCGCGAGGCCGCCGTGCAGACCTCGCCCTGGTTGTAGAAGATGCCGCTGGCCGCCGCTTCGGCTGCCTTGTCCAGGTCGGGCGCGTCGGCGAACACCAGGTTCGGGCTCTTGCCGCCGCATTCCATGTAGGCGCGCTTGAGATTGGAGCGCCCCGCGCATTGCAGCAATTGCTTGCCTACTGCGGTGGAACCGGTGAACACCAGGCCATCGACGTCCATGTGCAGCGCCAGCGGTTCGCCCGCCGCCTTGCCGAAACCGGGTACGACATTGAAGACGCCCGCAGGGACGCCGGCTTCCATCGCGATCTCGGCCAGCCTTATTGCGCTCAACGGCGACTTCTCCGACGGCTTCAGCACCACCGAATTACCCATCGCCAGTGCCGGCGCCAGTTTCCAGCTGGCCATCAGCAACGGGAAGTTCCACGGCACGATGGCGCCAACCACGCCCAAGGGTTCGCGCGTCACCAATCCCAGTTCGTCGGGACCGGTGGCGGCCACTTCGCCGTAGACCTTGTCCAGCGCCTCGCCGGTCCAGGCCATGCAGCGTATCGTCGCCGCCACATCGACCTGCCGCGCGTCGCCGACCGGCTTGCCCATGTCGAGCGACTCCAGCAGGGCCAGCTCGTCGCCGTACTGTTCGATCAATTGCGCGAACTTCAGCAGCACTTTCTTGCGATAAGTGGGCTTGGCTTCGGACCAGTGACCCGAATCGAAACTGCGCCGCGCCGCACCCACCGCGCGCTCGATGTCCTCGGCCGCGCATTCGGCCACCTGCCCCAGCGAACGCCCGTCGATGGGACTGATGCAGTCGAAGGTCTTGCCGTCTGCGGCATCGACGTATTTTCCATGGATGAAAGCCTGGGTACGGATCTTCAATCCGTCGGCGAGGGCTTGCCAATGGTCACGGGTGCGGGGGGCGTTCATGAATATCTCCAGCGGAACTACGAAAAATTGAGTTGAGACGGTTTCTGATCTGGCTTTTGGTTCTTGCTTCTTGCTTTCTTCTTCTTGCTTTTTGCTTTTTGCTTTCTGCTTTTTGCTTTCTGCTTTTTGCTTTTTGCTTTTTGCTTTTTGCTGTTGCTATTGCTGTTGCTCTATCTCTCCCCGTGAGACGCGGCAAGCGGGCCGGGATAAACCCCGAAGGGGCGGCGCACACGATGTGCGCCGTTTTCGGACGGCACATGGATGTGCCTTCCGAAAATTCCCGGTCCGCTTGCGGACCCCACGGCTTCATCGTGGGGCGCGACGTTAGGGCCGCTTTCTTTTGGTTACTTTTCTTTGCCGTTCAAAGAAAAGTGACTCGCGCGTAGCGCGAAACGCTTTTTGGCTTTGGCGGATGGAGCGGGAGAGCAAGAGCAAAAGCACCCCTCCTCAATCCTCCCCTGCGCTGCGCGCAAGGGAGGAGTCAACAGCAAAGGCAACAGCAACAGCAACAGCAACAGCAAGATCAAAATGGATCCCAGCTTGCGCTGGGATGACGTCGGAAAAAATCAGAAGTCGGAAAAAATTAGAAGATAGAAAGAATAAGAAGTTAGAAAGAATCAGAAGTTAGAAAGAATCAGAAGTTAGAAAGAATCAGAAGTCGGAATAAGTTCCAAGGCAAAAAGAGTTAGAAGGTGGCTGGGGTATTGGCACTGAAGATCACCGCATCGCTTTCGCCGATATTGCGGAACCGGTGCGGAATCCTGCTTTCGAAATAATAAGCCTCGCCCGCGCGCAGAATGCGCACCTGGTCGCCCACCGTTACTTCGACCTCGCCCTCCACCACCACACCGCCTTCTTCGCCCTCATGCAGCAACATGCTGTCGCCGGTATCGGTGCCCGGCGGCATCACCTCGCGCAGGATGCACATCTGTCGCTGCGGGCGGTGTTGGCCGATCAGGAAATACTGGATGCCGTTGCTGCCCACATCCGGCAACTCGTCGGCCGTATAAAAAGGACTGTCCGGCAGGCCCACTTCCAGATCCAGGGTGAAGAAATCGGCCAGCGAAATGGGAATGCCATCCAGCACCTTCTTCAACGAACTGACCGAGGGGCTGACCTTGTTCTGTTCGATAAGCGAGATGGTGCTGTTGGTCACGCCCACCCGCTTGGCCAGCTCACGCTGGCTGAGGTCCTTGGATTTGCGAACCAGCTGCAGGCGCGCGCCGATGTCCATCCGTTCCCTTGGGGTTGCCCGGCGATAGCGACCGGAATGTTGCCGGATACTTTACACGGCGAGCGCTTCTGGTCAATTTACAGCCGAAATTACCTGCGGTTGTAAAGTTTTTTCAACGCGTTAAGCTGACAGCCTCTTTCTTCCGCGACCCCCACGGAGCCCGCCGAATGAGCGCAGATTCCAGCCCCGACCGCAGCGCCCTGGCCGACCATTACGCCGCCCAGGCCAGCACGGCGCCGGCGTCGATGGACGCCTTTTGGATGCCTTTTACCGCCAACAAGCAGTTCAAGGCCTCGCCCCGCCTGCTGGCCAGCGCCTCGGGCATGTACTACAAGACCGTGGACGGGCGGGAAATCCTCGACGCCACCGCCGGCCTGTGGTGCTGCAATGCGGGACATTCCCGGCCGAGAATCGTGGAAGCGGTGAAGACCCAGATCGAGACCCTGGATTTCGCCCCCAATTTCTCCATGAGTTCGCCCTTGCCGTTCGTGCTGGCCGAGCGCCTGGCCGAACTGGCGCCGGGCAACCTCAACCATGTGTTCTATGCCAACTCCGGCTCCGAAGCGGTGGACAGTGCGTTGAAGATGGCCATTGCCTACCACCGCGCCCGCGGCGAAGGCCAGCGCACGCGGTTGATCGGACGCGAGAAGGGTTACCACGGCGTCGGCTTCGGCGGCATCTCGGTGGGCGGCCTGCCCAACAACCGCAAGTGGTTCGGCCTGGGACTGCCGGGCGTGGACCACATGCGCCACACCCTGGACATCGGCCGCAATGCCTTCTCCAAAGGCCTTCCTGAATACGGAATAGAACTGGCCGAAGACCTGGAGCGCCTGGTCGCGCTGCACGATGCGTCCACTATCGCTGCGGTGATCATCGAGCCCATCTCCGGTTCGGCCGGCGTGGTGATTCCGCCCGACGGCTATCTGAAACGCATCCGCGAGCTGTGCACCAAGCACGGCATCCTGCTGATCTTCGACGAGGTGATCACCGGTTTCGGCCGCATCGGCAACGCCTTCGCCGCGCAACGCTTCGGCGTGCAGCCGGACATGATCACCGCCGCCAAGGGCATCACCAACGGTTGCGTGCCGATGGGCGTGGTGATTGCTTCGGACGACGTGCACGAAGCTTTTACCCAAGGGCCCGACAATGCCATCGACCTGTTCCATGGCTACACCTATTCCGGGCATCCCCTGGCCTGCGCGGCCGCCATCGCCACGCTGGACACCTACGCGGAAGAAAACCTGTTCGACAAGGCCATCGAACTGGGCGACTACTGGCAGGAAGGCATCCATTCGCTGAAGGGCCTGCCGAATGTCGTCGACATCCGCAACTACGGCCTGATCGGCGCCATCGAACTGGCACCACGCCCGGGCGCCCCGGGAACGCGCGCCTACGACGCCTTCACCCATGCCTTCCACCAGGGCAATTTGCTGCTGCGCGTCACCGGCGACGTGATTGCGTTGTCGCCGCCGCTGATCCTGGAAAAATCGCACATAGACAGCATTTTCAGCCGACTGGCCGACTCCCTGCGGGCCACCAGCTAAGGCCGGGCCGCTACAATGACGGGACTGCAGCACGGGTCCCCAATGCTGCGCGCCCGCACATCCAACACAGGTGACTCAATGCCCACGCTCTTCCTGAAAGACAGCAACCAGTTCCTTGCCGAGCTCAGCGACGCCGACCTGGCGCACATGACTAGCTTGATGGAAGAGGAAAGCTCGAAAGACACCGATTACTTCATCGACCTGGGCACGGTGGACCTGCTGAGGTCCGCCGGCGCTTCCGACGCGCTGACCAGCGTGCTGGCATCGGCCATCGGCGGCTCCGAAGGCATCGACGTCGTCTGGCGCTGAGCGCTTCGGCCCAACCCGACACCACATCCAAAGATCGCGCCCCGGGAGGGCAAACACCATGTTGATCGGCGTCCCCAAGGAAATAAAAAACCACGAATACCGCATCGGCCTTACGCCGGCCGGCGCCCGCGAACTTGTCGCCAACGGCCATAGCGTCATGGTGCAGAAGGACGGCGGCAAGGCCATCGGCCTGACCGACGAACTGTACGTGCGCGCAGGCGCCGAAATCGTCGAAAGCGCCGAAGAGATCTTCAAGCGTGCCGACATGATCATCAAGGTCAAGGAACCGCAACCGGTCGAATGCGCCATGCTGCGTCCCGGCCAGGTGCTCTACACCTACCTGCACCTTGCGCCCGATCCGGAACAGACCAAGGCACTGGTGGCTTCCGGCGCCACCTGCATCGCCTACGAGACCGTCACCGACCGCAAGGGCGGCCTGCCGCTGCTGGCGCCGATGAGCGAAGTGGCCGGACGCATGTCTATCCAGGCCGGCGCGCACGCGCTGGAAAAAGCGCAGGGCGGCTCGGGCGTGCTGTTGGGCGGCGTGCCGGGCGTGAAGCCCGCCGAAGTGCTGGTGATCGGCGGCGGCGTGGTCGGCATCAACGCCGCGCGCATGGCGATGGGCCTTAATGCCCACGTCACCATCCTGGACCGCTCGCTGGACCGTCTGAAGTACCTCGACGAGGTCTACGGCGACAAGCTGACCACCATCTATTCCACCCACGACGCGATCGAAGAGCGCCTGCCCGATACCGACCTGGTGATCGGCGCAGTGCTGATTCCCGGCGCCGCTGCGCCCAAGCTGGTGTCGCGCTCGCAACTGAAGTTGATGCGCCCGGGTTCGGTGCTGGTGGACGTGGCCATCGACCAGGGCGGCTGTTTCGAAACCAGCAAGGCCACCACCCATCAGAACCCGACCTACGAAGTGGACGGCATCGTGCATTACTGCGTGGCCAACATGCCCGGCGGCGTGGCCCGCACTTCCACCTTCGCCCTGACCAACGCCACCCTGCCCTTCGCCGTGCAACTGGCCAACAAGGGCGCGCGCCAGGCGCTGCTGGACGACGAGCACCTGCTCAACGGCTTGAACGTGCACGACGGCAAGATCACCTACAAGGCGGTCGCCGATGATCTGGGGTATGAGTACGTGCCTTCGACGAAAGCGTTGGCGTGAGTATTTCTTTGAACCCTTCTCCCGCTTGCGGGAGAAGAGCCTGCCCCGTACTTGATACGGGGTGCCCGAAGGGCGGATGAGGGCGCTGTTGACTTTCGCTCTTCATCGCGAATGCATGCACTCCGCAAAGAGCGCCCTCACCCGCCCTTCGGGCACCCTCTCCCGTAAACGGGAGAGGGGCGCTTCTCCGCGGATTGGAGAGGGAATCAAAGGCGCATCAGCCGCCAGCAGCGATGTATACGCGGATTGCGCTCGAAATCCTGCGGAATCGTTTGCGGAGTGATGTCTTCGCAAGCAGCGAACTCCGCCACCGCTTCGGCATCCAGCTTGAACCGCCGGAAGTTGTTGGAGAAATACAGCACGCCTTCGGTGGTCAGGCGGTCCACGCAGGCGCGCAGCAGGCGCACGTGTTCGCGCTGAATGTCGAAGTCGTCGGCGCGCGCGGAGTTGGAGAAGGTGGGCGGGTCGCAGAAGATCACGTCGTAGCGATTCTTCTCCGCTTCCAGCCAGCGCAAAGCGTCGGCCTGCACCAACCGGTGCTGGGCGCCGGCGAAACCGTTCAGCGACAGATTGGCCGCGCACCATTCCAGATAAGTGCCTGACAAGTCCACGCTGGTGGTGGAATCGGCGCCGGCCACCGCCGCCTGCACCGAGGCCACGCCGGTGTAGCAGAACAGGTTGAGGAAACGCTTGCCGCGCGCCTCGGCCGCCATGTGCCGGCGCAAGGGACGGTGATCGAGGAAGAGCCCGGTATCCAGGTAATCGAACAGATTCACCTGCAGCAACGCTCCGCTTTCGCGCACGTTGATCAGCTCGCCGCGCTGTTCGAATTTTCCGTACTTGCTGCCGCCCTTGCCGCGCTCGCGCGACTTCATCGCCACCTGTTCCGGCGGCACGGCGAACACTTCGCGCGCGGCGGCCAGCAGCTCGTTGCGGCGGCGGCGCACGTCGGTTTCGGGTATCTCCTCGGGCGCCGCGTATTCCTGGACGTGCAAGAAGGTGCGTTGCTCGCCGTCCTCCTGCCTGTACACGTCGATGGCGGCCGCGTATTCGGGCAGATCCGCATCGTAGGCGCGGTAGCAGGTGATGCCTTCGCGCGAAGTCCAGGACCTCAGCTTGCGCAGGTTCTTGCGCAGACGGTTGGCGACCATCAATGCGCCTTCGGACAACTCGCGCGGCGCAGCGCTTTCCTGCCTGGGCGGGCCGACCGGATCGCAGACGATCAACGCGCATTCGATGGCGCCGTTGAAGATCTGGTATTTCTTGCTTGCGCGCAGGCCGGTGGCGTAGGCGAGCTCCGGATTGCCGCACAGCAGGCTGGCGCGCCATTGCGGCACGGTGCGCCTGAGCGCGTCGCCGAGCTTGCGGTAAAGCGCGTTGTCGGCCGCCAGCCGCTCGTCGTAGGGCGGGTTGCAGACCACGGTGCCGCGTTCGAATGGCGGGGCCTGCAGCTCGGTCACATCGCGGGTGCCGAACCAGATGTCGTCGGCAACGCCGGCCACTTCAGCATTCTCGCGCGCGGCCCTGATCGCATGGGGATCGATATCGCTGCCGAACATCGCCTGCTTCAGCGCCGATCTGCCTTTCTCCTCTCGTAGCCTCGCCTCTTCGACTAGCCGCTGCCACGCCTCGGCGTCGAAGCCAAGCCAGCGACTGGGAAGGCTACGGCCATGCCTTTGCAAGCCGGGCGCTACGTCGGCCGCCATCAATGCGCCTTCTATCAGCAAGGTGCCGCTGCCGCACATCGGATCCAGCAAGGCGCCACCTTCGTGATAGGTCTTGGGCCAGCCGCCACGCATCAACACGGCAGCGGCGAGGTTCTCCTTCAAAGGCGCATCGTTCTGCACGTTGCGCCAGCCGCGACGATGCATCGGCCCGCCGCCCAGATCGATGGAAATGGTGGCGCGCCCCTTGCGCAGCGAAAGGTTGATGCGCACGTCCGGGTGGTCCACGTCCACGGACGGTCGCTCATGGCCCTGCGCCCGCAGCGTATCGACCACCGCGTCCTTGACCCGCTGCGCGGCATAGCGCGCATGGGTGATGGCGTCGCCGGAAACATGCGCGTCCACCGACAGCGTGTGTTCGGAACGCAAATGCTCCTGCCAGGGAATCGCGGCGACGCCGTCGTACAACGCCAGCTCGTCCAAACATTCGAATTCGGCGATAGGCCACAGCACGCGGCTGGCCAGCCGCGACCACAGCAGCGCACGCTGCGCGTCAGTCAGTTCACCCTCGGCGTTGGCGCCGGAAACGGTGGCGGTGGCTTTTTCCATACCCAGCGTCAAGAGCTCGTCGACGAGCAGGTATTCCAGGCCTTTGCCGCAGGAAACGAAGAATTTCAAATTTATTCCTAGATATTTTCCGGAGCCGTCATCCCAGCGAAAGCTGGGATGACGACATCTATTTGTTCGCTGGGATGACGTCGTTCATTCACTCGATCGATTGGAGAAGTTGCGCGAACGCTTCCGCAGAAGCTTCTACATGTTCAGACAACCGATGCGTATCGTTGACCAGCAACAAGCGTGCGCGGCGCGGCTGCGCCCAATCGACCACCTGTTGCGCGGGAATCAGCTCATCGTCCCAACCGTGGATGATCGAAGTCGGCACCACCGCGGAGTCCAGATTTTCCAGACGTCCCATCGTCGTCGGCGGCGCCATGAGGAACAGGCCCAGCACGGGAACCTGCAGCGACACCCGCGCGGAAATGTAGGCGCCCAGGCTGGAGCCGGCCAACACCAGCGGCCCGCGTTGCGCCGCTTCGGCGGCCAGCGCGAGCAAATGCGCCTGGCGCGCCTCCACGTCGCCGAGTTCGCTAAGGTCGCGTCGCGCATCGAAACCGGTGTAGTCCGGACGCTCGTGCGTCCAACCCAGGCGTTCGGCCGCGATGGCCAGCGCGGCGACCTTGGTGGCATCCGGGCCGCTTTCGAAGCCGTGGGAAAGAATGCAGTGGCCGCGGCCGGCGACGCGTCCGCTCACAGCGCCACCACTTCGTCGCCGACGCCGAAATTCCCGCCTGACACGATACGTGCGCACAAGCCACCCATGCCGCGCATGGCGTTGTAGCCACCCGCGCCCAAAGCGGCTTCCATGCGCGAGCACGGATCGCAGGACTCGGTGCCTTGCAGCACCACTTCGCCAATGCGGAACCGTCGATCCTTCAACGCGATCAACGGAATTCCGGACACCACCACATTCCGCCGCAATAACGCGGGCTCGATGTCGCGACCGGCCAGCGCCGCGATGGCCGGCAAGTGCTCGGCCTGGATCAGGGTGATGCCGCGCTTGCCGCTGCCGCCCTTGTAGCGGTCGCCGCGCAGTCCGCCGCCGGCGATCGCCTCGACCGACCCGACCGCGTTCATCCACTCGTCGCGCGCCGGACGCAGGCCTATCCATTGCACCGTGCCGACCTGCGGCAAGGTGGCCATGAGCTTGGCGAGCTCGGAGTCGGGATTGAGGGGCATCGGCTGATTCCAGCGGCGGACAGGCGTCCGTGGGAATCGCCAGTTTACTTGACCGCGCATGCCCGGGCCGCAAAGGCAAGGCTCCACATGTCCGGGTGCTAGCATTCCGGACATGCCCGATGACCTCCCACCTCTGATCCAGTCGCCCCTGCCCTATGAATCGCTGTTGGACGCGCGCTCACGCAGCCAGATCGACCTGGCGGTGATCCACTGCACCGAGTTGCCCGACCTGGCCACCGCGCGCGAGTACGGCGAACGGGTCCTTTACGACTCAGGCGCCGGCAACAGCGGCCATTACTACATCGACCGCGACGGCAGCGTGCACCAGTACGTAGCGTTGGAACGCATCGCCCACCACGTGCGGGGCTACAACCCGCGCTCGGTGGGCATAGAACTGGTCAACACCGGCCGCTATCCGGACTGGCTGGCTGCAGGCAACCAATCGATGGGCGAGCACTATGCGGACCAACAGATACACGCATTGATCGCCTTGCTGAATCAATTGCAGCAGGAACTGCCCTCGCTGAAGTTCATCGCCGGCCACGAGGAACTGGACACCACGCAGGTTCCCGCCAGCGATGACGACGAAGTCCTGGTGCATCGGAAGCTGGATCCCGGCCCCCTGTTTCCATGGCATCGGGTGTTGCAGGCTATTACCTTGCAGCGACTCGCCCCCGCCCTGTAGGAGCGCCCCATGGGCGCGAGCTTTCAAGGGTTTCCGGCGCAAGAGCTCGCGCCCATGGGGCGCTCCTACCGGGGCCGTTATAATTCGCATGACACCCTCTACCGGAATTCCCTTGTCTCCCAGCCCCGAACCCGTCGTCAGCGAACTGATCGAGCTGCTCTCGCTGGAGCGCTTGGAAGACAACCTGTTTCGCGGCCAGAGCCGCGATATCGGCACCAAGTACGTGTTCGGCGGCCAGGTGCTGGGCCAGGCGCTTTCCGCGGCGCAGGCCACGGTGGAGGACGGCGGCCGTCTTGCCCATTCGCTGCACGCCTATTTCCTGCGCGCCGGCGACGTGGATCACCCCATCGTCTACGACGTGGACCGCACCCGTGACGGCGGCAGCTTTTCGGTACGCCGGGTCACCGCGATCCAGCACGGCAAGGTGATCTTCTTCTGCGCCGCCTCGTTCCAGGGCGCCGAGCCCGAGGCTCAACAGCACCAGTTGTCGATGCCGGAAGTGCCGCAGCCCGAAGACATCGAACCAGCGCCCGCGGTGCCCGCCGAAGTAATGGCCACGCTGCCGCCCAAGGTGCAACGCTGGCTGTCGCGGCGCGGTCCGTTCGAATTCCGCCACGTCTACCCGCGCGATGAGCTCAATCCGCCCAAGCGCCCGCCGTTCCAGCAGGTGTGGTTCCGTTTGAGCGAACCGGTGGGCGATGCGCCGGAACTGCACCATGCCTTGCTCGCCTACGCGTCGGACTTCCAGTTGCTGGGCACAGCCAATTATCCGCACGGCATCAGCTATTACCAGCCCAACGTGCAGATGGCGTCGCTGGACCATGCGCTGTGGTTCCACCGTCCGTTCCGCGCCGACGACTGGCTGCTGTATTCCATCGACAGCCCCAGCGCGCAGAACTCGCGCGGCCTGGCGCGCGGGCAGATCTTCACCCGCGACGGCAAGCTGGTGGCCAGCACCGCGCAGGAAGGGCTGATCCGCGTGGTGCCCGAGGGCGCTGCCGCGGCCCAAGTCCCGGCCAAGGAGTAAGCATGCGTCAGGTCTTCACCAGCCTGCGGGTCGAAACCGTCGAAGGCGTCGCCAAGCTCCTGGAAGACGCCGGTATCGAGGTCTACCTGGCCAACGGCCGCTCCTACCACAGCAAGCGCGGCGGGCAGTTCAGCTATGCCGAGCCGATGAAACTCAAGCAGCAGCCCAGCGTGTGGGTGAAGCGCGCCGAAGACCAGCCGCGTGCGCGCGAGATCCTGCGCGCGGCGGGCCTGCTGGCGACCACGCGTCCGACCCAAGGCGAACCGATGGTGTTCGCGGCGGCTGAGAGCGCAGACGAATCGCCGAAACGTTCGCTGGCCTGGCGGATCCGCATTGCACTGCTGATCGCAGTGGCGGTTGCCGTGCTGGTGACGCTCACCCGCCATCGCGGCGTGCAGGAAACACCGCAAGCCGCTGCGCCAGCTGCCGTGACCGCCCAACCTGCCGTTGAGCCTGCGCCAGCGCAGGAAGATGAAACCATTCGCGTGCGGATTCCAAGCCAACCTGCCGATCCCCCCAAGAAATAACAAGACAGGTGGGAGCGGCGTCCCGCCGCGAGCTTTTGACTTTCGAGTGATCGGCGTGGAGTAGCAAGAGCTCGCGGCGGGACGCCGCTCCCACAAAATCGTTGTTGGTCGGCTGGTTTGGTCACATTGGCGCTCTGGTGTCGTCATGGTCTGGACCAACCCAACGCAGGATCCCCATGAACGCAGAAGCCTTGGAACTGACACTGCAACGCGACCTTCCCGCCGCCGCCCGTGGCGACCAGACCGCCTACGGCCGCATCGTGGTGGCCTGCCAGAACACCGTCACCGCCATCGCCCTGGCCATCACCCGCGATGTGGCGGCCAGCGAAGATATCGCCCAGGAAGCGTTCCTGAAGGCTTGGCAGCAGTTGAACCGGCTGAAGAACACCGCCAGCTTCCTGCCCTGGCTGCGGCAGATCACCCGCAACCTGGCCCGCGACCATCTGCGTGCCAACCACCATCGCCCGCTGTCCGGACACAGCGCCGACCTTGCCATCGAAATGGCTGCCGATCCGTTGCCCACGCCCGGCGAGCGTCTGCTGCGCACCGAAGAAGAGAACGTGGCTGCCGAAATCATTTCGGCGCTGCCCGAAGAGAGCCGCGAAACCCTGCTGCTCTACTACCGTGAAGGCCAGAGCTCGCAGCAAGTGGCTGCGTTGCTGGGATTGAGCGATGCGGCCGTGCGCAAGCGACTTTCCCGCGCGCGCGGCACGGTACGCGAGGAGATGCTCAAGCGATTCGGCGAGTTCGCCCGCAGTTCGGCGCCAGGCATCGCCTTTGCGACGGCGCTCAGCAGCGCCTTGATGGTGGCAGCGCCCGGGGCGACTGCAGCGACCTTGATCGGTGCCGGTGCTGTCGGCTCGAGCGCAGGCAAATTGGGCGCGGGTGGACTGGGAGCGTCGGCGGTCAACGGCGGCGTCGCGCTGGGCACCTGGAGCACGCTGCTAGGCAGCCAGTGGCATCTGATCCTGCCGGCACTGGTCGGAGGCACGCTGGGCGCCTACCTGGGCGGCCTGTACCTGTTGCGCTTCGCCGAAACCGGCGAGGAACGCAGCCAGATACGCCGCTTCGTCTTCGTCAACACAGCAACGGCCGCGTTGTTCGGCGTTGGCGTGGTGGTCCTGGTGGGCATTACCCGGCATTGGCTGCCGACTTTGCTCTATACCCTGGCCGGTCTGGCGGTGATCAACTACCAATGCCTAGTGCCATTGCAGCGGATCATGGCGCCGCTGCTGGCGCGCGACAATGCGCGGCGCGGACGCAGCGGCCTCAACTGGACTTACGAAAGCATGTACGGGCGCACCGGGTTGATCGTGGCCAACGCGTTCGTCGTCCTGGCCTTGGCCTGGGCGTTCCTGAAATAGAACCCGAGTGGCTTGTCGGAATGGGATTTCCTTGCGGCATGAAAAAACCCCGCACCGTTACCGGTGCGGGGTCGTCTTGCTGCTGCGATCGAAACGATCAGTTCGCAGGCTTGTCGGACGGCGACATCGGCGCACGCGGACCGCGATGCTCCATGCGCTGGGCCCGGGCCGTATCGACTTCGGCGCGGCTCAGCTTGCCGTCCTTGTCGGCGTCGGCTTTGGCGAACCACGCATCGGTGCGCTGCTTGGCGCGCACTTCATGGTCGGCACGGTCGATGAAGCCGTCCTTGTTCGCATCCATCTGCTCGAAGCGCGCGGCGAACTTGCCTTCGCCGGCGGTGGCTTCGGCGCGGCTGATGCGGCCGTCCTTGTTCGTATCGAGCCTGGTCATGGCTTCGCGCGGGCCGTGGCCGCGCTTGCCGTGGCGGCCATCATGGCGACGCGGCATTTCTTCCTTGGCCAACTTGCCATCCTTGTTCTTGTCCAGCTCGTCGAACTTGCCGGCCAGGCGCGGGTGTTTGGCCGCTTCGGCGCGATCCACGACGCCGTCGCCGTTGCTGTCTAGCTTGGCGCGGGGCGTCGATTGGCCGTCGGCGGCGGGAGCGTTGGAAGCGGGCGAAGTGGCGGCCAAAGCGGTGCCGCCGGCCAGCGCGGTCAGGACGGTGAGCGTAAGCAGGGTCTTGCGGGTCATTGTGAATCTCCGGATCGGCGTGGCGCAGTCTCGCCACTGCCAGGGTTAACGCCGCCGCCTGCCGCCGGTTGACCGCAGTGCCTGCGTATTCATTTTTCAGACAGTCGCAACCCACGCGATGCGCACCCCGCAGTATCCTGCCCCTCATGAACCAGGCCCTTGCCCGCGTTGTCTCCGTCTCCGGACACCCGATGGTGGCGCTGCCGCTGACGGCCGTGGCCTTGACCGCGGCGCGCGGGCAATACCGCATCGCGCTGTGGATGGCGCTGGGGTTCCTGGGCTTCGCTGCGGTGGTGATGGCGTATTCCGGCTGGCAGGTGCGGCGCGGCCGTTGGGCGCATGTGGACGCCAGCGGCAAGCGCGAGCGCCGCTCGCTCAACCGCTTTCTACTGGTTGCGTTGTTGCTTTCGACTTTGGCGGCGGCGTGGTCGGGCGTCTCCCGCGAGCTCACCGTCGGCCTTGGCCTGTCGGCGGCTATGGTGGCCGCGGCGATGCTCAGCGCGCGCTGGTGCAAGCTCTCGCTGCACATGGCGTTCATGGTCTTCGCTGCCTTGCTGCTGTTCCATGCGAGTTGGTGGGCGGGGGTGATCGGCCTGAGCTTCGCCGGGCTGGTGGCCTGGTCGCGCCTGGCTTTGCAGCGCCACGTTCCGCGCGATCTGGTGGCCGGTGCTGCGGCCGGCGCGCTGGCCGGCATCGCGTTCGCGCTGCTCGTGTCCGTTGGAGCGATGTGAGCGATGGGCAACGATCCGCAACAACCGGCAGACGACCTGCGCCTGTTCCATACCGGCGAACATCCGTGCGGCTATTGGGAAGACCGCATTGCGCGCGACCTGGTGCTGGATCCGCGCGATCCGCGTCTGGCTTCGTTTTACCCGGTTGCGCTGAGCTGGGGCTTCCGTCGTTCCGGCGATCTGGTCTATCGCCCGCATTGCGAAGGTTGCCGCGCGTGCGTGGCAGTGCGCATTCCAGTGAACGAATTCAAGCCGGACCGCAGCCAGCGGCGCTGCGCGGCCAGCAATGGCGATGTCGAAGCGCGGATCGTGCCGGCCGAACGCACCGACGAACATCTGGCCTTGTATCGCCGCTACCTGGCCGCGCGCCATCGCGATGGCGGCATGGACGATCACGGGGCGGTGGAGTTCGAACAGTTCCTGGTGGGCAGCTGGTCGCAAGGGCGCTTCCTGGAATTGCGCGAACACGGCAGGCTGATCGCCGTGGCCGTCACCGACATCACGCCTGACGCGTTTTCCGCGGTCTATACCTTCTTCGACCCGGACCTGGCCAAGCGCAGCCTGGGGACTCTGGCCATCCTGCGCCAGCTGGAATGGGCCAAGCGCGAATCGCGCCGTCACCTGTACCTGGGCTATTGGATCCAGGGGCACCGGAAAATGGACTACAAGCGCCGCTTCCACCCGCTGGAAGCATTCGATGGCCGCAACTGGAACCGGTCGCCGCTTGCTTGAGCCGCGAACCTGTCATCGCCATTGCACGCGGCCGTGTCAGAATCGGCCCATGCGCCCGATCCTCACTGCCCTCACCGCCTTGCTGATGCTCCCTGCCCTTGTCGCCTGCGTGCATGTCAACGTGCACGGCGATCCTTCGGCGTCTGCGGCGGACGTCAAGCTCCGCGTCGCCACTTACAACACCTCGCTGTATTCGGACGACACCGGTGGCTTGATCGGCGAGTTGGAAGGCGACAGCGCCCATGCGCGCAAGATCGCCGCGGTACTGCAACGCACGCGTCCTGACCTGGTGCTGTTGAACGAGTTCGACTATGACGATGCGCATCGCGCCGCCGATCTGTTCCAGCATCGTTATCTGGAAATCGCGCAGCCAGGTGGCGGCGAGCCGTTGAAGTATCCGTACCGCTATCTGGCGCCGGTCAATACCGGGATTCCCAGCGGCCTGGACCTGGACGGCAATGGCAGGGCCGGTGGCGATGGCCGTGATCGCGGCAACGACGCCTGGGGCTACGGCCTGCACCCTGGTCAATACGGGATGCTGGTGCTGTCGAAATACCCTATCGATACCGCCGCAGTGCGTACCTTCCAGAAACTGCGCTGGAGCACCCTGCCCGGTGCGTTGCGGCCGATGGATCCGGCCACCGGCAGCAGCTTCTACCCCGACGAAATCTGGAAGCAGTTGCGCTTGTCTTCCAAATCGCATTGGGACGTGCCGGTGCGGACGCCGGGCGGGGTCACCCACTTCCTGGTGTCGCATCCCACCCCGCCGGTATTCGACGGACCGGAGGACCGCAACGGCAAGCGCAATCACGATGAAATCCGCTTGTGGCTGGAATATCTCTCGCCCGGCGACAAGCCCTGGCTTTGCGACGACGCGGGCCGCTGCGGCGGTTTGGCCGGGGACGCGCGCTTCGTCATTGCGGGCGATTTGAACAACGACCCGATCGATGGCGACGGCATCCACGAAGCCATCGTCGAGCTGCTGGAGAATGCGCGAGTGTTGCGCCAACCCACCCCGCGCAGTGCGGGTGGTGGCGAAACCGCGCGCGCCTACGCGGCCAAAGGCATCGCCCACCGCGGCGCGCCGGAACACGTCACCGGCGATTTCGGCCCCAAGGCCGGCGCCATGCGCCTGGACTACGTGCTGCCGTCCACCGGCTTCGGCCTGATCGGCAACGGGGTGTTCTGGCCAACGGCGCAAGACCCGGACGCGAAGATCGCCGATGGCAGCGACCACCATCTGGTGTGGGTGGATTTGTCGCTTGAATAGCGGGATCGGTTGCGCCGACGTCGCCCGGAAAAATTACCAACGTCATCCCAGCGAAAGCTGGGATCCATTTGGACTTTGGCTTCTGGCTTCGCGGGTGGCCAGCGCAATCAAGAGCAGAATCAAAATGGATCCCAGCTTTCGCTGGGATGACGATTCACTTTTTTCGCGCTAGGCCAAGAACACTTTGGATTCGGGCTACTTCTGAATCGCCACTGCCGCCTTGCGCGGCCCAAACCCGAAACTGCCGTCGCTATGCGCCGAGACGATCATGCGCACCATGCTGCCCGGCACCATCAATTCGATCATCGCGGGCTTTCCTTCCGGCGTCTGCGCCTGCAGCGTCATTTCGATCAACGCGCCGGCGGTGTCGATTTCCTTGCACAGCACGTGCGCGCCGGCCGGTCCTTCGGCCAGGTATGGCTTGATCGCATCGCCCAGCGCTTCCAGCGCCTGCGGGAAGAAGAACACCGCATAACCCTCGCTGCCGTCCATCACTTGCTTCCTTCTGGTTTGAGTTCGATGGAAACCGCTTCGCAGGCCAGCCGCGCGACCTGGCGTGCGGCATCGATGGAGTCGGCGCGGGCCAAGGTGACGCCGACTCGGCGATGGCCCTGCACGCGGGGCTTGCCGAACAATCGCAATGCAGTATCTGGTGCTTGCAAGGCCGCTTCGATGTTCGCGAACACCGGCACGCCATCGCCATGGGCCAGCATCGCGCAAGAGGCCGAAGCGCCCAGTTGGCGGATGGCGGGAACCGGCAAGCCCAGAATCGCGCGCGCGTGCAGGGCGAATTCGCTCAGATCCTGCGAAACCAGCGTCACCAGCCCGGTATCGTGCGGCCGCGGAGATACTTCGCTGAACCACACTTCGTCGCCCTTCACGAACAACTCCACGCCGAACAGACCCCAGCCGCCCAGATCGTCGGTGATCGCCTGTGCGATCTGTTGCGAACGCTGCAGCGCCAGCGGCGACATCGGCTGCGGCTGCCAGCTTTCTCGATAGTCGCCGTCCTTCTGCCAATGTCCGATGGGATCGCAGAAGGAAGTGCCGCCGGCATGGCGCACGGTCAGCAGGGTGATTTCGTATTCGAAATCGACGAAACCTTCCACGATCACCCTGCCCGCTCCGGCACGCCCGCCGGTTTGCGCGTACTCCCACGCCGCATCGATATCCGCTTCGCTGCGCAAAGTGCTCTGGCCTTTGCCCGACGAGGACATCACCGGCTTGACCACGCAAGGAAGGCCGATCGCGGCGACCGCATCGCGGTAGTCGGAATGCGTGTCGACGAAGCGGTACGGCGAAGTAGGCAAACCCAGAGTTTCGGCGGCCAGCCGGCGGATGCCTTCGCGGTCCATGGTCAGGCGCGCGGCACGGGCCGTGGGGACGACGCGCAAACCTTGCTCGCTTTCCAGTTCCACCAGGGTCTGGGTGTGGATGGCCTCGATCTCGGGCACTACCAGGTGCGGCTGCTCTTTGGCGATCAGCGCGCGCAAAGCGCTCGGGTCCAGCATGTCCAGCACATGCGAGCGATGCGCCACCTGCATGGCCGGCGCGTCCGCGTAACGGTCGGCGGCAATGACTTCCACCCCGAACCGCTGCAACTCCAGCGCGACCTCCTTGCCCAACTCCCCCGAACCGAGCAGCAAAACGCGGGTGGCGTGCGGGGAAAGCGGGGTGCCGAGGCTGCTCATGCGGGGGTTCCGGACAATGGGGCCGCCATTTTAGCGAGGCCCTCCGCCGGTCGTCGGCGGCCTGTTGACAACTGATATCACTTTGATATCTTCATGTTGAACCCAGAGGACGCCACCATGAAAGAAAATCCGCTTCGCTCGCTTCCCGGTATTCCCTTCCTGCTCGGCGTGTTGGTCATCGCCGCGGTGGCGCTGTGGTTGTTCATCCAGGGCACCGGCCCGGGCGATGCCGCGCCCCAACCGCTATTGGTCATTGCCGGCTTGCTGACCGGCATCGTGGCGTTCCTGAGCCTGATCGGCCTGTACACCGTGCAGCCCAACCAGGCCGCGGTGATCAGCCTGTTCGGCAAGTACGTGGGCACGGTGAAGGACAACGGCCTGCGCTGGAACAACCCCTTCTATTCCACCAAGAAGGTCTCCCAGCGTGTGCGCAACTTCGAAAGCGGCAAGCTCAAGGTCAACGAACTGGATGGCAGCCCCATCGAAATCGCCGCAGTGATCGTGTGGCAGGTGGTTGATTCGGCCGAGGCCGTCTACAACGTCGACGACTACGAAAGCTTCGTGCACATCCAATCCGAATCGGCACTACGCACCATGGCCACCAGCTATCCCTACGACCAGCACGAGGACGGCCAGCTCGCACTGCGCAGCCATGCGGCCGAGGTTTCCAAGCACCTGCTGGACGAACTGCAGGACCGTCTGGCCGATGCCGGCGTGCAGGTGCTGGACGCGCGCATCAGCCACCTGGCCTACGCGCCGGAGATCGCCCAGGCCATGCTGCAGCGCCAGCAGGCCAACGCCGTGGTCGCCGCGCGTACCCGCATCGTGTTCGGCGCGGTCAGCATGGTGGAGATGGCGCTGGACGAACTGCAGAAGAAGGGCGTGGTGCAACTGGACGAGGAACGCAAGGCGCAGATGGTCAGCAACCTGTTGGTGGTGTTGTGCAGCGAGCGCGGTTCGCAGCCCATCGTCAACGCCGGCACGTTGTACTGAGCCGGCTTACCGGAAGCGATCGTGGCAGAGAAGAAAGCCTACCCCCTGCGCATCAGCGCCGACGTGTTGAACGCGGCGCAGCGCTGGGCTGACGACGACCTGCGTTCCTTGAACGCGCAGATCGAATACGTGCTGCGCGAAGCGCTGCGCAAGGCCGGGCGGCTGCCTAAAGTCAGCGAAGACAAGAAGGAGAGCAAGTGATGACTACCCGCTGGAGCTACCACGTAGCCGAGATCAAGGTGCAGATGTTCGGGCGTTCGGTCACCGAGCGCGTGCAGGAAGAGTTGACCCGGCTGGGGCAGCTGGGTTGGGAACTGGTGTCGATGTCCCATGCCGAAGCCATGGACGCGGTACGCCTGGTCCTGAAGAAGCCCGCCTGATCTTCCACCACTGCAAGGAGCATGCTGTGCTGCCTATCGTCCATCCGATCCAACGCCGTTTCCTAGGCAGGTTCCGTTCGCTGAGCGCCATCCCGGCCCGCGACTCGGCTGCGCTGCCGGGCGTCGGCGCAACGCTGGTGCTGCAATGAGCGCGTCCCAATTGGATCCGCGCCTGCAACTGGTTGCCCCCGGCAAGCAGCCGCGCGTATGGAATTTCTGCCTGTGCGTGCTGTTGCCGGTGCTGATTACCGTCGCGGCCCTGCTCGCGGTCAAGGGCGGGAACACCCATTGGGACTTTGCCGGGGGCGATCCGCTGAAAGTCGGCGCAGCCATCGTCGGTATCGAGTTGCTGTTGGTGTCGGCGATATGGGCGTTGCTGGACCGGGCAATGCTTCGGCATCGGCTGGCGCTCTCGGCCGATTCCCTCGAGGTCAAGACCAGCTTCTATTCGCGAACCGTTCCGCTGTCCGAACTCAGACTGGATCAGGCGCGCGTGGTCGACCTGGACGAACGTACCGAACTCAAGCCTGGAACCAAGAGCAACGGTTATTCGGTACCGGGGTTCCATAGCGGCCACTTCCGCCTGCGCAACGGTCAGAAAGCATTCGTCGCCATCGCCGGCGAGCGCCGCGCGCTTTGGCTACCCACTGTGGGCAACGCCGGCCTGCTGCTGCAGCCCCAGCAGCCGGAGGCCCTGCTCAACCGGCTGCGCGAACTGGCGACAAACCGGCCGCACCGCTAAGCTGGGCCGATGCGCGGCCAGCCCCGAATCCTGATCAACACGCCGGAAGTGGAAGTCTGGCCAGCCGAGCTGCTGCGTGCACGCAGTAATGGCGACGCGCGCGCGTTGTCGCGGTCCCTGCACGTATTGCGACGCAAGCGCGATGGCAGGTATCTGGCGGCCGCACTGCCAGAAGGCATGCTGTCGCTGTCGCCGCGCTGGGCGCACGAACCTGGCGTGGAGGCCGCGCTGGACGCATTGGATAGCCTGCGCACCGACCGCGGTTTCGATATCGACGCCATGGGCGAACTGCCGCTGGACCAACTGGTGGAGCGCTTGGACTTTCTGGGCCTGGACGAAAGCTACGGCGAGCGGGTGGGACTTGAACTGGTGCCCGAACCGACCGCCCTCGCCTTCGCAGGTTTCGACCGCTACCTGCGCCCGCTATGGCTCACTGCAGGTGCGGCACGCGCATGGCAGGCCATGCAACGCGCAGCCCAGGGCGACGGCGTGGCGCTGGAGGCAATATCCGGCTATCGCAGCCACCACTACCAGTTGGGCATTTTCGAGCGCAAGTTGGCGCGCGGGCAAACGGTGGAGCAGATTCTCACCGTGAACGCCGCGCCGGGCTACAGCGAACACCACAGCGGCAAAGCCCTGGATATCGGTACGCCGGCCGAACCGCCGGCAGAAGAATCGTTCGAACAGACAGCCGCGTTCGCATGGCTGACCAAAAACGCGGCGCCCTTCGGTTTCCTCATGAGCTACCCGCGCGACAACCCGCACGGCATTGTCTACGAGCCTTGGCACTGGTACTTCGCAAAGTAGGTCGAGGCTACGCCCCCGACACGCTATATCACTCGAAACCACTCGCGTCGGGGGCGTAGCCCCGACCTACGGAAATCCAATGACCCATCTTGCCTCTTTGCAGAACCACCAGATCCGACTCGCCCACCGCCCGGTCGGCATGACCACGCGCGAAAACTGGCAATTCACCACCGAGGCCGTTGCCGAACCGGGCGAAGGCGGCGTTCTGGTGAAGACGCTTTCGCTGTCGCTGGATCCGGCGATGCGCGGTTGGATGAACGAAGGCAAGTCGTACATCCCGCCGGTGGAAATCGGCGAGGTGATGCGTGCGGGCGGAATCGGCAAGGTGATCGCCTCCAGGCACGAGCGCTTCGCCGTCGGCGACCTGGTGACCGGAGGCCTGGGCGTGCAGGAATACCGCCAGTTCGCTCCCGCCGAAATCAAGCGCCAGGGCGTCAGCAAGATCGACCTTCGCATGGGCACCCTCACCCAATGGCTCAATGTGCTGGGCATGCCGGGCATGACCGGCTACTTCGGCCTGATGGACGTGGGGCAACCGAAGGAAGGCGACGTGGTGGTGGTCTCGGGCGCTTCGGGCGCGGTGGGCCAGACCGTGGGCCAGCTGGCCAAGATCAAGGGCTGCCGCGTGGTCGGTATTGCGGGCGGCAAGGCCAAATGCGATTTCGTGGTGGACGAAATGGGCTTCGATGCCTGCATCGACTACAAGAACGAGGACGTACGCGTCGGGCTGAAGACCCATTGCCCGGACGGCATCGATATCTACTTCGACAACGTCGGCGGGGAAATCCTGGACCACGTGCTGGCCCGCCTGCGCCGCAAGGCGCGCATCATCATTTGCGGCGCGGTGTCGCAATACAACAGCGCGACCGGCGTGCAGGGCCCCAAGAACTATCTGTCGCTGCTGGTCAACCGCGCGCGCATGGAAGGCATCGTGGTGTTCGACTATGCCGACCGCTACCCGATCGCCATCGCCGAGCTTGCCGGCTATCTGCAAGACGGACGCATGAAATCGCGCGAAGATGTGGTGGTTGGGCTGGAGACGTTTCCCGAGTCCCTGGTGAAGCTATTCACCGGCGAGAACTTCGGCAAGCTGGTGCTACAAGTGGCGTCCGACTGAGCCCTTCCGGCACGCGCCTTCGCGCGATCTATCGTGCCACCCCTAATGGAGAATGTTCCCGATGGACCATTTGGCGGCCATGCGCGCCTTCAAGCTTGTGGTGGAGACCGGGGGGTTTTCAGCCGCAGCCGAAGTGCTGGGAGTTTCCCATACCCTCGTCTCGCGGCAGATCAAGCAGCTGGAAGAGTCTTTCGGCACGTCGTTGCTGAACCGCACTACCCGCCGCCTGGCCCTGACCCAGGCAGGGCAGGTGTACTACCAGCGGTCTGTAGAGATACTGGAGCAACTCGAAGACGCATTGCTCTCCGTCTCGCAGCACCAATCGCATGCGGCAGGCATTTTGCGCATAAATGCACCGATGGCCTTTGGCACCCTCGAGATGGCCCGTTGGCTGCCAGATTTCATGCGCTTGCATCCCGATATCCGTCTGGATCTGGTCTGCGACGACCGCTTCGTTGATCTGATCGAAGGCGGCTTCGACGTGGGCTTGCGGGTCACGCGTACGCTGCCGGATTCCACCCTGATCGCCAAGCGGCTGTCCACTTGCGGCATGGCGCTGGTGGCGTCTCCCGAATACTTGGAACGGCATGGCGAACCGCGCACGCCCGCCGACCTGGTCCGTCACAATTACCTGGCCTATTCCCTGGCGCTACGGTCGACGGAACTTTTGTTCATCGGGCCCGAGGGCGAACGCCATCCGGTGACGGTACGGGGCAACTTGCGCGCCAATACCGGCATCATCGTCAGCGCTGCGGTGCTGGCCGGCCAAGGAATCACCGCTTCGGCGACTTTCGTCGTCCAGGAACAATTGGACCGCGGCGAACTGGTCCGCCTGTTGCCTGGATACGCTCTCGAATCGCGGGAACTGTATGTGCTGTATCCGCAGAACCGCCACTTGTCCCCGAAAGTCCGAGCCTTCGTCGATTTCGTCAGCCTGTACTACGCCGCGCCGCGCTGGGATCCGTAAGCACTTCCATCAGCGGGCGGCGCTGCCCTCACCGCAATGGCAAAGCGACGATCTGGTCGGTGGTCATGACATCGCCGAAAGTGTCCTCGATACCTACGAGCGCAGCGCGATGCAGCGATTCGTGTCCCACCGTCAAGCCGTCGGCGCCGTCGATATCCCGCGTGGCGCTGGCGTCAGCGGCGACGATCACCGCATAGCCCAACGGTACGGCGTCGCGCGCCGCGCTCGCCACGCATGCGTGGGTCATCAATCCGCAGACCAGCACGGTCTCTGCGCCGGCTGCCTTCAAGCGTGCATCAAGATCGGTGCTGGCGAAGGCGCTGACCGTGGTTTTCTGCAGCACCGTGTGCCCATCGGCGGGCTGAAGCTCCGCATGGAGGCGTACCGATTGCCCGCGCGCGGCAAACAATGGCGAGTCGCCCGGCGCCACGTGCTGGATGTGGAAGACAGGCATGTTGTGGTCGTCGGCAAAGTGGATCAGCCGCTTGGCGTTGCGCAACGCACCCATGCCGCCCGGGATTGGCAAGGCGCCGCTGAAGTATTCGTTCTGGAAATCGATCACCAGCAGTGCAGTGGCGGCGGCATTGAGCGCATTGGTCGGAGCGGCACCGCTGAGCTTGCGGAGCGTGGGATGATTCATGGCGGCAACTCGAGATTAAGGAGGGACGCATCTTATCGATGCCCCAGCGGGCGGAACATCGCCTCAAGGGAACAATACTTGTGCGTAACGCGCACAGATCGTAGGCGCACGTACCTGGCGAGAGAACGCTTGGACGAAGCACCGAAAGCTTGAAGCAACCATCAGGCAACCGTGTTGAAGACAAGGCTGCTGGCAATTCTTCGAATCAATCTTGCGAACGCTTGGTCGGCGTCTTCGCATCTGCGCCAAAATCGGCGATGCGCCACAGATAATGGCTGGCGTAACTGCGGTACGGGCCCCAGTGTTCGCCGCGCGCCAGCAATTCCTTGGGCGTCGGCATTGCTTCCAGCTTGTCGACGAGTTGAGCGCCTTTGCGGATGCCTAGATCGTCCACCGGCAGCACATCGGGGCGGCCCAGGCGGAACATCAGCATCATTTCCACGGTCCAGCGGCCGATTCCTCGCACCGGCACAAGGGCAGCGACGATATCGTCCTGATGCATCGTGGACATCTGCCTCAGGGTCGGGATTTCTCCATTGGCTTGTCGCGCGGTCAGATCGCGCAAGGCAAGGCTCTTGTTGCCGGAGACGCCACACGCGCGCAAGACCGCGTCATCGATACGCCCCAGCGTCTCGGAATGCAGCTGCCTGCTGCCGATGGCGGCCTCCACACGACCCACGATGGTCGAGGCGGCCTTGCCGCTGAGTTGCTGGTAGAGGATGGCCCGGGCCAGCGCATCCACCGGGTCGAACGGCTTGCGCCAACCCGGCAACGGTTCCAGATAACCGATCCGCTTCATCCACGCGCCGAGCTTGCGGTCGCGCCTGCTCAGATGTTCGAAGGCCTGCTGGGTGTCGAAACCCCGTGCGTGTCGCGGCATGCGCGAGGGCTCAGCGCCGCACCGCGTCGAAAGCCCAGACTACCCAGCCCAGCATCAGCGCGATTCCCCCCACCGGCGCCAAGCGCGTGCTCGCCTGAGCCAACGCGCCCAGCGCAAGACTGCCCGAGAAAAGCAGCATGCCGATCAGCAGCAGGTACAAGCCAATGCGACCGAGCGTGCGCGCCGTGCCTGCGGCCAGGGCCGCCAGGGCGATTCCGTGGCCGAAGGCGTACAACGCCGCCGTCTGCAGGTTGGATTGCGCATGCGCATCGGCCACGCCGTGTGCGGCATAAGCGCCCAGCGCGATAGAGAGTGCGGCGAACAAGGCGCCGGCGAATGCCAGCAGCGAAGGTTTGCGTTGGCGTCGGTCGTAGTGCAACAAAGCAGCAGCCTCCCCAAGAAGCGGCGTCCTGCCGGTGTGCTCGTTCCAGCCCAAAATGCAACGCGCCGCAAAAGCGGCGCGTCACTTCCCAACCGTGTGCGGACGCCAGGCCCGCTACACGCTGTTACTTGATCGCCCAGAACACGTCGAACGCGCCATCGGCGGTGAACGACTGGTCGACGCCGCCCTTCCAGGATTCATACGGACGGTCGGCCACTTCGTAACCATTGGTCATCGCCCAGGCGCGCAGCGAATTGCGTACGGCGTCCAGCTCGGCCATGTAGCCGGTGTAGCTGGCCGAAGCGGCGCGATGCGCGTCCACGTGTACGTATTCCACCGGCGTACCGGAAACCGAAACCTTCAACGGACCGGCCGACGCCGTGGTGGCGGCAGGCGGAGCGATGGGCGGTTCGGCCTTGGTCTTGTCGCCGGCAGCGGCCGGCTTGGGCGCCGCGCCACTGCGCTTGCGCACCGGCTGGGCTACGTCGAAGGCGTACTTCTCGGTGCCGAAATCGGTGGTGATGATGCGCACCGGACCGGCCGCTTCAAGACCATTGGACTCCATCACGCGCTTGATCCATTCCTGGTTGGACTTGATCGAGGCCTTGATGACTTCGTTGTTGCGGTCGATGTTGCCGGCCTTCACCACCAGCAGGTCTTCGGCGGGAAGCTCGACCACCTTCAGGCCGGTCAGCTTGGAGCCTTCGATGCGGTAATCGAAATTAGGCACGGTGGCCAGCATGTTGGTCAGCTTGGACAAGCTGGCCTTGACCGAGTCGCCGACATGGCGGCTGACGTACATGCCGTTGAAACGGCCCAGCAGGTTCCAGCCGTAACTGACGTCGTAGGTCTGGGTGACTTTGACGTTGCGGCCGTTCTTGCCCGCCGGCTCCAGGGTGAAGACGGTCTTCTTGTCTCCGCCCGGGGTACGGTCTTCGATGGCATAGCCGACCTTGCCGCCGCCGGTACCGGCCGGGGCTTCGCTCTCGGTGATTTCCCAGTGGCCCTTGCCCCAGCGCTTGTCGGCCGAGTTGAAGTCCACGCGCGCGCCGACGCCGGTATGGCCGTCGCCGCCGCCGCTGTAGGTGAGTTCGGAAACCTTGCTGGGCATCAGCAGGTTCCAGTCCTTCAACCGGCGGACGTTATTGATGGTGTCGAACACGATAGTCATGCGTCGGTTGGTCTCGGTGCTTTCCACCAAGTGACGCTTGGAAGGCAGCACCAGGCCGACCACCAGGAATAGCGCTAGGACAAGCGCCAGTGCAATCAGGAACTCGAGCAAACGGGTCATTCAGCAGTCTCCGGGGGCCGATCCCTTGGCCAGTGAAATAGGTGCAGGGCGCATCCTAGCAGGCTTGGCGGATTCGGTCAGCCTGTCGGTGCGTTGGCGGGCGCTGCGCTGCGGCGCAACGAAGTCTTCACGTACTCCCAAAGGACGAAGAAAAGCGCGGAACGGACTGGGCAACCCTGCCCCGTCCGCCGGCTTTCCCGTTCAGACCAGCTGAAGTTCGAATGCCTTGAGCACGGCCCGGGTGCGGTCGCGCACCCCCAGTTTGGACAGGATGTTGGAGACGTGGTTCTTGATGGTGCCCTCGGCCACGCCAAGGGAATTGGCGATCTCCTTGTTGGAGAAGCCGCTGGCCATCAGCCGCAGTATCTCGGTTTCCCGGTCGGTCAGCGGATCGGGGCGGTCCAGGCTGACGAACTCGTTGCGCATGTGCTCCAGGCCCGACAGCAGACGTTGGGTTACCGCCGGCTGCACCAGCGAACCGCCCGCGGCGACGGTGCGGATCGCGCCGACCAGTTGTTCCAGCGACACGTCCTTCAGCAGATAGCCCTTGGCCCCGGCCTTCAGCCCCGCCAGCACCAGTTGGTCGTCGTCGAAAGTGGTGAGGATGATCGCCGGGGGCAACTGGTGCGCGGCTGCCAAAGCCTGCAAAGCTTCCAACCCGGACATTACCGGCATGCGCATGTCCATCAGCACCACATCGGGCTTGATCTGGGGGATCAGATCCACGGCCTGACGCCCGTCGGCGGCTTCGGCCACCACTTCGATGCCGTCGTCCAGCCCCAACAGGGAGCGAATGCCCTCCCTCACCAGCGTTTGGTCGTCGACCAGGCAAACACGGATCATGCGGTACCTCCGGTAAGGGGCTCTGGGCGAAGCTCCAGGGCAAAGGGTTCGGTCGTCTCAACGGGAACCTGCAGGCACAGGCGGAAACCGCCGCCCGCGCGGGATTCGATGGTCATGTTGCCGCCGTGCTGGCGCAGGCGTTCGCGCATGCCGCGCAAGCCATTGCCGGCGATCACCACGTCCGCGCCGCGCCCGTCGTCGTGGGCGTTGATGACGATCTGGCCGCCGTCGCGCCGGCAATGGATCCACAGATTGCGGGCGCCGGCGTGGCGTACGGCGTTGGTGATGATCTCCTGGGTGCAGCGCAGCAGCACGTGAGCCCGCTCGGCGTCGTCCAGCGTCAGCGGCTCCTCGATATCCATATGTATGGCCAGGGCCGGCACCCGTTCGGTCAGCAGCATCAGGGCCCCTCCCAGGTCGATGGCGTCGCCTTCGCGCAGCTGGCTGACCACCTCGCGCACATCGGTCAGCAAGAGCTTGGCCAGGGTGTGGGCCTGCTTGACGTGCTCCAGCGCGCGGCCTTCGGTCATGTGCCCGGCCACTTCCAGATTCAGGCTGAGCGCGGTCAGGTGATGGCCCAGCAGGTCGTGCAATTCGCGGGAAATACGGGTGCGCTCGTTCACCCGCGCGCTTTCGGCCAGCAGCATGCGGGTTGCGCGCAACTCGGCGTTGAGCCGGCGCTGCTCGTCCCGCGCCTGCGCCTGCTGGCGCGCTACATAGGCGGTAACCAGCACGAAAGCAGAGAATCCGACGTAGAAGGTCGATTGGAACAACGCTTCCCAGAAGCTGAAATCGTCGCGGGCCATGAACGAAGGCACCAGCGGTATATGCGCCAGCAACAGCCACGCCACCGCCGCCCGCAGGCTGAGGATCCACGGCAGCACCCCGGCCATGACCAGCAGCAGCATCGCGCTCAACCCGGTCTGGGTGAAATAGCCCACCGCCACCGCCGCGGTGGTCAGCACCATCAGCAGGACGAAATTTCCGCGGGTCGAGGCCAGGGTGTCCCGGGCCCCCAACGAACGGGTGGCCAACCAGTAGCAAAGACCGAAGGCCAGGTAGGAAACGATGGTCATGGGCACGTTGATGCCCAGACCCGCAGTCTCGTCCACGCCGCGCGAAGGCGGCAGGAACCAGACGTTCAGGATGATCGGAATGCCCACCAGCGCCCACGTGTACAGGCCGGCTGCACGCAGAAGGCGGGTGTGGCTGAGTCTGTTCAACATCCATCCATCTTAGGCCGATTGCCCGGCGCCCACCCTGACCGAAAGTAATGCATGCGGTTCCATGGTCGCCCCGCGCCATGCCGCCCATGCGATAATCCGGGCCGGTGGCTCGCGGCCACCCGTACCATCTCCCCGGAGCGAGTTGAATGTCGATTGTCATCCGCGACGTGCGCGAGCACGAGCTGGATTCCGTCCTAGCCCTGAACAACAACGCCGGACTGGCGATCCTGCCGCTGGATTCGGCCAGGCTGCACCGTTTCCACGAGCAGGCCGAGTATTTCCGCGTCGCCGAGCGTGACGGCAACCTGGCCGGCTTCCTGGTCGGTTTCGGTGCCGATTCGGACCACGACAGCAGCAACTTCGCCTGGTTCCGCGAGCGCTATCCCGAATTCTTCTACATCGACCGCATCGTGGTGGCCAGCCGCCGCCGTGGCGGCGGCGTGGGCCGTGCGTTCTATGCCGATGTGCAGAGCTACGCCGAGTTGCGGTATCCGCAATTGGCCTGCGAAGTGTTCCTGGACCATGGCGCCGACCCGGCGCTGCTGTTCCATGGCAGCTTCGGCTTCAAGGAAGTCGGCCAGAACCAGATGCCCGATGCCGGCGTGCGCGCCAGCATGCTGATGAAGGAATTGTGCAGCTATTCCTGGGTCCGCGAGACCTATGGCGACGCCCTGCCCGACCTGCCCTGGGCGCGCAGCCGTCTGATCGCTGCGGCGGCCGAAAGGTCCACCGGGACGTGAGCGTGATTCCATGAACATGACCTCAGCGAACCTGGACTACGAGCAGGCCGGCGAACTCAAGATCGGCCAGGTAGGCATCGCCAACCTGCGCGTGCGGACCCTGGATGTGGCCCAGCTGTCGCGCGAAATGCGCGAGCGCGTCGATCGTGCGCCGAAGCTGTTTGGCCGCGCCCCGGTCATCATCGATTTCGGCGGACTGGCGCAAATGCCCGATGTCGCCACCGCCCGCGCTTTGCTGGAAGGCTTGCGCGGCGCGGGCGTGTTGCCGGTCGGTCTTTCCTATGGGACGCGCGAAACCGAACAACTGGCCGAACAGCTGGGCCTGCCGCTGCTGGCCAAGTTCCGTGCGCAATACGAACCTGTCGCCGCCGCGCCTGCCGCCGCACCACCGCCTGCCCGCAAGGAAAGCGCCGTGGCCGAAGCCGCTCCGGCAAAGGCCGCCAAGTCCACGGCCGCGGCAAGCACCAGTCCCGGGCTGGTGCAGAAGACTCCCGTGCGTTCGGGCCAGCAGCTGTACGCCGAGCACCGCGACCTCACCGTGCTCAGCACGGTTGGCGCCGGCGCCGAAGTCATTTCCGACGGTTCCATCCACATCTACGGCACCTTGCGCGGCCGCGCGCTGGCCGGCGCGCAAGGCAATACCGACGCGCGCATCTTCTGCCGCGAGTTCCATGCCGAACTGGTGGCCATCGCCGGCCACTACAAAGTGCTGGAAGACGTGCCCAAGGACCTGCGCGGCAAACCCGTGCAGGTCTGGCTGGAAAAAGACCAACTCATGATTGCCGCCCAGTGACCTCGATCTGCGCCCAGATGCAGACGATCCGCTGAACAAAGCATTCCCCCGAACGTATAAGAAGCAGGAGATACACCATTGGCTGAGATTATCGTTGTCACTTCCGGCAAGGGCGGCGTGGGCAAGACCACGACCAGCGCCAGCATCGCCTGCGGTCTGGCCCGTCGCGGCAAGAAGGTCGCCGTCATCGACTTCGACGTGGGCCTGCGCAACCTCGACCTGATCATGGGCTGCGAGCGCCGGGTGGTGTACGACTTCGTCAACGTCACCCAGGGCGAGGCCACGCTGAAGCAGGCGCTGATCAAGGACAAGCGTTTCGACACCCTGTTCATCCTGGCCGCTTCGCAGACCCGCGACAAGGACGCGCTGACCAAGGAAGGCGTTGAAAAAGTGCTGAAGGACCTGGAAGCCGACGGCTTCGACTACATCGTCTGCGACTCGCCGGCCGGCATCGAGAAAGGCGCCTACCTGGCCATGTACTTTGCCGATACCGCGGTGGTGGTGGTGAACCCGGAAGTGTCCAGCGTGCGCGACTCCGACCGCATCCTGGGCCTGCTGGATTCCAAGACCCGCAAGGCCGAGAACGGCGAGACGCTGAAGCCTTACCTGCTGCTCACCCGCTACAGCCCGTCGCGCGTGGAAGGCGGCGAAATGCTCAGCATCAAGGATGTCGAAGAAGTGCTGGGTTTGAAGACGATCGGCGTGATCCCTGAATCCGGCGATGTGCTCAACGCCTCCAACAAGGGCGAACCGGTGATCCTGGAGCTGGAATCCACCGCCGGCCAGGCCTACGACGACGCCGTGGGCCGCCTGTTGGGCGAAGAACGTCCGTTGCGCTTCACTACCGTGGAGAAAAAGGGTTTCTTCAACAAGCTGTTCGGAGGTTGAGCATGGGACTGTTCGATTTCCTCAAGCCGAAGAAAGAAACCGCCTCCATCGCAAGGGACCGCCTGCGCATCATCGTGGCGCAGGAACGCACCACTCGCGGCGCGCCGGACTACCTGCCCATGCTGCAGCGCGAACTGCTGGAAGTGATCAAGAAATACGTCAACGTGGACGCCGACGCGGTCAACGTGAAATTGATCAAGGAAGGCGAGCACGACGTGCTGGACATTTCGGTGTCGCTGCAGGAAGGCCACGCATAAGTGGCGTAGGAGCGCCCCATGGGCGCGAGCTCTCGGCGATTTTCCACAAGAGAGCTCGTGCCCATGGGGCGCTCCTACGGAAATCCATATGACTTCCGCTCTCGCCGGCGCCGACCCTCTGCCCGAAGTATTGCGGGTCGCCGACCTGCCGCTCGAAGCTATCGCAGCACTTCTCGCACGCCACCAACTCCGCTTGCATAAAGTCGACGACGGTTTGCCTATCCCCGGCAGCTTCTGGGGCGACCCGGAAGCGGGCGTGATCGGCAACGACGTATACGCGCGCGCCGACACGCCAGTGCATTCGCTGCTGCACGAAGCCTGCCACCTGATCGTGCTGCCGCCCGAACGCCGGGCGCTGGTGCACACCGACGCCACCGATTCGGACATTGAAGAAGACGCCACCTGCTACCTGCAGATCGTGCTGGCCGACGATCTGGCCGGCGTGGGCCGCGACCGCTTGATGGCCGACATGGACGCATGGGGTTATTCATTCCGGTTGGGCTCCACCAAAGCGTGGTTCGAAGGCGACGCCGAGGATGCGCGCGCTTGGCTGGTGGAACGCAACCTGCTGCCAGCACGCTAAGACGGCTGCCAGCAAGCTAAGACGTGGGAGCGGCGTCCCGCCGCGAGCTCTTCGCGGTAGTCGCAGATTGAGGCCATACCGCCGACTCGCCAGCTTCTTCAAACAGACAAGCAAGAGCTCGCGGTGGGACGCCGCTCCCACGTTCCAGACTGATCCCGCGTTCAAGAGCGATCACAGGCTCCGGCTCGACCTAACTCAGGCAAACTGACGGGCATGGCCTCGCAACCCCCTGCCGGCAAAGACGCAGAAGACTGGCAAGGTCTGCGCATCATTTCCCGCGGCGCCAACCGCTTGTGCGCGCGAGATCCCGGCGATCCCTCGCAATGCCTGAAGTTCGAGCTGCCTACCAGCGAGCGGACCCGCGTCGGTGCGCGGCAGCGCATGCGGCGCTGGTTGGCGCAGCGCTTTCCGGTCTTGGGCGAGAACGAAACCGAACTGCGCGCCTACCGGAAGCTGCGTGCGCGGTTGGGCGCCGCTACCGACGGTTATCTTGCCGCATGCCATGGCCTGGTAACCATGCCCCATGGAAAAGCGTTGCGTTGCGACTGCATCTTGTTGGACGACCAAACGCCCGCCCCCAGCCTGTATCACTGTCTTTTCAGGGAACCACGCTATCCGGCGGAAGTACTTTGCGCCGCAGTCGATGTGTTCGAAGCCTGGCTGATCGACCATCGGATCCCACTGTTCGATCTCAACGCGGGGAACTTCGTCGTGCTTCCGCACGGTAGCCAAGCCAAACTGGTCTGCATCGACACCAAATCGGTACTGAGCGGAAAGGAAATCCTGCCGTTCTCGCGCTGGTCTCCGCTCCTGATGCGCCGCAAGATAGAACGCCGCGCGCAACGGCTGCGCCAGCGCATCCGCAGCGCACTGGGTGAGGCGCAATGACGCCCGAGTGGGACGCGGCGAAACGAAAAGCCCGCAAATGGGCCATGCGCTTGCAGTAAACGCCCCGCCCCACTAGCCTTCGGTTTCCCGCGCCTGCCGCAGCCCGCCAAGGAATTCCCGTGAAGCAACGCCACCTCCTGCTCGCGCTCGTTATCGGCGCCAGCGTGATTTCGCTTTCCGCCTGCAAGAAGGAACCCGCGGAAAAGCCGGCCCCCACCGCCACTCCCGCAGCGGCAAAGGGCGAAACGGCCGACGAGTTCATCGCCCGCGTGAACGAGGAGTTCCGCAAGGCCTACCCTGAAACCGCTTCGGCGCAATGGCTATCGTCCACCTACATCAACGACGACACCCAGATGCTGGCGGCCAAAGCCAACGAACGCTCGTTGACCCAGCTCAACGGCTGGATCGAGCAGGCCAAGAAGTTCGAGGGCCAGAAAATGAGCCCCGAAACGGCGCGCTCCATCCACTTGCTGAAGCTCATGACCGCCATGCCGGCGCCCAAGGATCCGGCCAAGCTTGCCGAGCTCACCCAGATCGCCACCAAGATGGAAGGCATGTACGGCGCCGGTACCTATTGCACGGGCGAAGGCGACGCCAAGCAGTGCCGGCAGTTGGGAGAACTAGAAGACGTACTGCGCAGCAGCCGCGACTACGACAAGCAACTTGACGCCTGGCAAGGCTGGCACACCATCGCCCAGCCGATGCGCAAGGACTACACGCGCTTCGCCGAACTGGTCAACGAAGGCGCCAGGGAAATGGGCTTCGCCGACACCGGCGAGCTGTGGCGCAGCGGCTACGACATGACCCCGGTGCAGATCGCCGCCGAAACCGACCGGCTGTGGGGACAGGTCAAACCGCTGTACGAACAACTGCACTGCTACACGCGAAGCAAGCTCGAAGCGCAGTACGGCAGCGACAAGGGCCAGGTCAACGGCCTGTTGCCGGCGCACCTGATGGGCAACATGTGGCAGCAGGATTGGGGCAACCTGTGGGACATGCTGGAGCCCTACAAGGGCGTCGGCAGCCTGGACATCACCGGCGCGCTGGAGAAGCAGTACCAGGCCGATTACGCGCGCGAACTGGCCAAGGCCGGCTCGGCCCCCACTACCGACAAGCAGTTCGCCGCCGAGCGCGCCGCACAGTTGGATGTGGCCAAGCAGATGACCGAGCGCGCGCAGGATTTCTACGTTTCCCTGGGCATGCCCAAGCTGCCGGAGAGCTACTGGGCCAAGACCCAGTTCATCAAGCCGCTGGACCGCGACGTGGTCTGCCACGCCAGCGCCTGGGACATGAACCTGGCCGGCGACGTGCGCACCAAGATGTGCATCAAGCCCAACGAGGAAGACTTCACCACCATCTATCACGAGCTGGGCCACGTGTATTACTACCTGGCCTACAACAAGCGCCCGCCGCTGTTCCAGGGCGGCGCCAACGACGGTTTCCACGAAGCCATCGGCGACACCATGGTGCTGGCGATGACGCCCAAGTACCTTAACTCTATCGGCATGGTCGGCACGCCGCAGCAGGGCAACGAAGCGCTGATCAATTCGCAGATGCGCATGGCGCTGGCCAAGGTGTCGTTCATGCCCTTCGGCCTGATGATCGACCGCTGGCGCTGGGGCGTGTTCGACGGCTCCATCAAGCCCGACCACTACAACCAGGCCTGGTGGGAACTGAAGGCGAAGTATCAGGGCGTGGCCCCGGTGACGCCGCGCGGCGAAGATTTCTTCGATCCCGGCGCCAAGTACCACGTGCCGGGCAACACCCCGTACACGCGCTATTTCCTCTCGCACATCCTGCAGTTCCAGTTCTACAAGGGCCTGTGCGACGCCTCCGGTTACAAGGGCCCGCTGTACGACTGCACCTTCTACGGCAACAAGGTCGCCGGACAGAAGTTCTGGGCGATGCTGGAAAAAGGCTCCAGCCAGCCGTGGCAGGCAACGTTGAAGGAGCTGACCGGCAGCGACAAGGCCGATGCCGGCGCGGTGCTGGAGTATTTCGCGCCGCTGCAGACCTGGCTGAAGCAGCAGAACGAAGGCAAGACGTGCGGTTGGCCGGCGCCGGCTACGGCTACAGCGACCGCTGCGGCAGCGAAGAAACCGGGCGCAAGCTAAAGGCTGCGCTTTTGTGCCAGATGTATCAAAGGAAAGGCCGGCACTCGCCGGCTTTTCTTTTGCCGCGCGATGCGCGGATCGGCCTGTGCCCAGGCTGGTATATTTCCTTCCAATGCCCCACTGGAAGGAACCTGCCCATGAACACGAATAGTCGGCGTGCCGCAATCGCATCGGTCTTGTGCCTGTTCTTCGCTTTCGGTTTGCACGCGGCCGTCGCCGGCACCAGCGTGCCCGGCGAGAAGAACAAGGCCACCGCCACGGCGACGCCGTTGCGCTGGCGTAGCGAGGCGTTTCCCGCCAACCAGGTTTCGCATCTTCGCTATCGGGAAATGGCCGCCGAACGCATTCTCAAAGTGCAGCAGAACAATGCGGCGCGACGTATGAAGCCGACGCAAAGCGGGATTGCGCGGACTGCCTCCGGTGAAGGCGTGTCCGGCGCTCTGCCCGCGCTACGCTGGACCAAGACGGGCGACGGCGGATCGGTCTCGCGGATCGAAGTCACTTCTCCCGTCGCCCTTGGCTTGCGCGTGGGATTGCAAGTGGGCGCGTTGAATCCCCGCGCCGAGCTGCGTTTCGCCGGCTCCTCCCATCCGAACCGGATCGTGGCGATGATGACCGGCGGCCAGATCGCGAACCTTGCCGATTCGCGCGGAATCTTCTGGACGCCCGATACCGAAGGCGAGAAGCAGGTCATCGAGATCTATCTTCCTGCCGGCGTGTCGGCCAGCAGTGTTCGATTGCAGGCTCCATTGCTGTCGCACTTGCTGGTCAACAGCCTGGACGACGCCAAGATCATCGAGAAAGCGGGGTTCGGGCAGTCCGGCACCTGCAACGTCAACACCGTCTGTCGTGTCGCCGAACTGGGGCCGAACTACGTCAGCGCCAAGAATGCGGTGGCGCACATGGTGTTCACCTACCCCAACGGCGTCTCGTTCATCTGCACCGGCACCTTGTTGGCCGATACCGTCACCACTTCGCAAATCCCCTACTTCTACACGGCCCACCATTGCTTTGCGGGTGGCGAGAGCGGCGTTCCGGTTACGGTCTTTCCTGGCGGCTTCCAGGCCGTTTCCAATACCCTGGTGACTCACTGGAAGTACGAAACGGCCGCCTGCAGCAGCAGTTCCAATCCGGGCACCACGGCGCTGGCCGGCGGCGCCGCCTATCTGTATTCCGATCCCGATACCGACGGCATGCTGCTTCGGCTGAACGGCACTCCGCCGGCCGGTTCGGAGTTCGCGGGCTGGGACTACGCACCGCTTCCCACCTCCAGCGACATCATAGGCATCCATCATCCCAGCGGGGATGCGAAGAAGGTTTCCTCCGGTCAGCAGATTTCGCGCGATGCGGACCAGAACGCGGTGGCCTGGCTCAGCGGCACTACCGAAGGCGGCAGCAGTGGGTCCGGACTGTTTACCGCTGATTCCACCGGCTACCACCTGCGCGGCGGCTTGTTGGGTGGCAATGCGTCCTGCGCCAACACCGGCTCGGTCGGCAACACCGGCAATCGCGACTACTACTCGCGCTTCGACGTGGTGTTCCCCAATATCGCCTCTTATCTTGCGCCGGTGCCGGGGCCGCTGGTGCGCATGAACGGCTCGCAGCCGCTGACTCATCCGCAGACGGGCGCTGCCTCGGCCGGAGCGCAAGCCGCGCCCGCGACCGGAACCTCGAACCTGCGTACCCGCACGACCATCCGCCGGGTGGGACCTTTCGAGCCTTGAGTTCGACGACCCGTCGGCTTCAATCCGAACAAAGAGTTAGGCCGGCAATCGCCGGCCTTTCCTTTTGCTGCCGAAGGAGGCCGCGTACCCTATCTACTCCGGCGCCATTCCTGCGCTCATCCGCGTTTCGAGCTGGGCCTGGAATTGCTCGAAGGTCATTCCCTGGGCCCCGACCTCCACGTTAGCCGCTTCCTTCAGCGCATCGGAATACTTCAACCGCACAGGCGTTCCCTGGCTGTCATGCAGCTTCGCCACGCGCTGGATCATGGCCAGCACATGCGCCGCGCTGTCGGAACCGCCGGCGATCTGTCCGCCCATGCCCAGCACCCATTCGCCGTCGCGGCGCACGATGCCGGCCAGCAGTTTGCCCTGCTGGTCGCGCAGTTCGGCATGGGGTTCGATCGGCGAAGGCGCCGGTTCGCCGCTGCCGGCCTTGCTGGCCTTGCGCTTGTTCGCACCGCGTCCGAGTTTGGAATGAATCGACATTGATTGGCTTGCAGTAGAAGGATTTGGGGGACAACGTGACCGGCCGGCGCGCGGTGTTTCAAAGCTGATTGGGCGGTTCCGCCGGCAGGCCATCGGGCGTGGCGGGAGAGAGCTTGCAGACATTGCGCTCCCAACGCCAGAACGTCCAGCCCAGCAAGGTCAATGAAGCGCTGCCCAGCGCCAGATGCAATGGGTTGTGGCTGAGCCAGGGCGACATGGCGCCAGACACCAGCGCCGCCACCACCAGACTGGTGAAGGCCTGCAACGACGAGGAAGAACCGCGGTGACGCGGATACATGTCCAGGATCGCCAAGGTCAGGATGGGGAACACCAGCGCCACGCCCACGCCGGTCAGGAACAACGGCAACACTGCCCAGGGGATGGTGAAGGCAGGCGCCAACGCCGCATAGCCGATATGCAGCAATGCGCCGATGCCGCCTACCGAAAAGCCGATGGCGGTCAGTCTGCCGCCGTCGATCCGGCCCGCCGCGCGGCCCGACAGATACGAACCGGTCACCATGCCGCCAATGGTGGGAATGAACAGCCAGGCGAAATCGCGTTCGCCCAGGTGCAGGTGCTGCATGACGAACACCGGTGCCGACGCGATGTACAGGAACATGCCTGCGAAATTGAACGAGCCCGCCGCGGCCAGGCGCTGGAAACGGGGATTGAGGAAGATCAGCGCGTAGTCGCGCACCAGGCTGCGCGCCACCAGAGGCGCACGCGAGGCAGGCGGATTGGTTTCGGGAAACCAGAACCAGGTAGCCAGCAGCAACAGCGCCGAGAACGCGGTGAGGAACCAGAAAATCACCGGCCACTGTCCCCAGCCCAGGATCCAGCCACCCACGATGGGCGCGATGGCCGGCGCGATGCCGAACAGCATCGACACCTGGCTCATCAGTCGTTGCGCATCGTCGCCATGGAACAGGTCGCGGATGGCGGCGCGGCCTACGATCTGGCCAGCACCGGCCGAAAGGCCCTGCATGGCGCGGAACACCAGCAGCGTTGGCAGATCCTTGGCCAGCGCGCAGCCCACCGAGGCCAGGGTGAAAATCACCATGCCGCCGATGATCACCGAGCGCCGGCCAATGGCGTCCGACAAAGGGCCGTGCACGATGCTCATGCCCGCGTAGGCGATCAGGTACACGCTGATGGTCTGCTGGATGGCCAGCGGACCGGCGTTGAGCTGCGCGCCCATCTGCAGGAAGGCGGGAAAGATGGTGTCGATACAGAACGGGCCCAACATCGACAGACCCGCCAGGAGGAAGGTCAGGCGGCGGGTCGAAGCAGCGGCGCCAGTCATCGGACAGGCTGCCGCGCCGGGGTGGAATGCTGGGTCATTCAGGATCGCCCCGAAAAAGGACCGCCAGTTTAGGCCAAGACCCCGGCGGCATGGCCAAAGCCCTGGTAGAGCCGAGCGTGCTCGGCTGCTCCTGGCGTCACGCGAAAGACAGCCGAGCAAGCTCGGCTCTACACCCGTTGGAGACGGCAATAGGGCATCCCACGAGGGTATAATTGCCCGGCAGCACGTGGTGGAAGAAGCAGGCCTGCCGGTTTCCGGCGCGGCCCGCTGCCGAAGGCGCAACGCCCGTAATCGCTCAGGCCAGTGACCGCCGCGTGCACACACTCTGGAGAGATCGGCAGAATGCCGGCGCCGAAGGGGCAAGAAGCGGCCGGGAACACTCCCGCCGTCGCTTCCAAACTCTCAGGCAAAAGGACAGAGGGGCGCCCCACGTGCGGCTTCGCGCGTGCAGCTTTCAATCGAGCCCTTTCGGACGCCCCGCCATGTCAAAGACTCCCTCGCCTTCCCTGCGCGACCTCAGCTTGCTCGAATTGGAGCACCATTCGGCCTTCGTCGAGCGCCACATCGGCCCCAACGACGCCGAGATCGCGCACATGCTGCGCGTGATCGGACACCCGTCGCTGGACGCCATGACCGACGCCATCGTGCCCGGCAACATCAAGTCGCCCTCACCGCTGGCCTTGCCCGAAGCGATCACCGAAGTCGAAGCGCTGGCCAAGATCCGCGCCATCGCCGACAACAACCAGGTCTTCCGCAGCTTCATCGGCCAGGGCTATTACGGCACCCACACGCCGAACGTGATCCTGCGCAATATCCTGGAAAACCCGGCCTGGTACACCGCTTACACGCCCTACCAGGCTGAAATCTCGCAAGGCCGCATGGAAGCGCTGATCAACTTCCAGACCCTGGTCGCCGATCTCACCGGCATGGAAATCGCCAACGCCTCGCTGCTGGACGAAGCCACCGCCGCCGCCGAGGCGATGACGCTGGCCAAGCGTTCGGCCAAATCGAAATCCAACGTGTTCTTCGTTTCCAAAAACGTGCATCCGCAAACGCTGGAAGTACTGAGCACGCGTGCCGAACCGATGGGCATCGAACTGCACGTTGGAGAGGACAACGAAGCGCTGACCCTGGACAGCTATGGCGTGCTGCTGCAGTACCCGGACAGCTTCGGCCGCATCGGCGACCACCAGGCGCTGGCCGACGCCGTGCATGCGCGCAACGGCATCGTCGCGGTGGCCGCTGACCTGCTGGCGCTCACCCTGATCAAATCGCCCGGCGAATGGGGCGCGGACATCGTGGTCGGCAACAGCCAGCGTTTTGGCGTGCCCTACGGTTTCGGCGGCCCGCACGCGGCGTTCATGGCCTGTCGCGATGCCTACAAGCGCTCCATGCCCGGTCGTTTGATCGGCGTATCGGTGGATGCCGAAGGCAAGCCTGCCTATCGCCTGACCTTGCAGACCCGCGAACAACACATCCGCCGCGAGAAGGCCACTTCCAACATCTGCACCGCGCAGGTGCTGCTGGCGGTGATGGCCAGCATGTATGCGGTGTACCACGGCCCGGAAGGCCTGGTGCGCATCGCCCGCCGCACCCATCGCCTGGCAGCGTTGCTGGCGGCTTCGTTGCGCGACAGCGGCGTCGAAGTCGGCGCGGATTTCTTCGACACCCTGCACGTCACCGGCGTTGACGCGGCCGCGCTACACGCCAAGGCGGCCGCCGCGCGCATCAACCTGCGCGCCATAGATGCCGGCAGCGTCGGCATCAGCCTGGACGAAACCAGCACGCGTCAAGACGTGGCGGCGCTGGCGCAACTGTTCGGTGCAAACCTGGCCGACATCGACGCGCTGGATGCCAAGACCGCCGACGCCCTGCCCGGCCCGTTGCTGCGCCAGAGCCAGTTCCTAACCCATCCGGTGTTCAACACCCACCACAGCGAGCACGAGATGCTGCGCTACATGCGCGCGCTGGCCGACAAGGACCTGGCCATGGACCGCACCATGATCCCGCTGGGTTCGTGCACCATGAAGCTCAACGCCACGGCCGAGATGATTCCGGTCACGTGGCCCGAGTTCGGAAATATCCACCCGTTGGCTCCGGCGAATCAGGCCACTGGCTACAAGCAACTGATCGACGAGCTGGAAGCCATGCTGGTGGAGTGCACCGGCTACGACGCGGTCAGCCTGCAGCCCAACTCCGGCGCGCAGGGCGAATACGCGGGCCTGCTGGCCATCCGCGCCTACCACCGCTCGCGCAACGAAGGCCACCGCGACATCTGCCTGATCCCCGAATCGGCGCACGGCACCAACCCGGCGTCTGCGCAGATGTGCGGCATGCAGGTGGTGGTGACCAAGTGCGATGCCAACGGCAACGTCGATGTGGAAGACATCCGCAAGCAGGCCGAGAAGTATTCTTCGCGTTTGGCCGCGCTGATGATCACCTACCCTTCCACCCATGGCGTGTTCGAAGAAGACATCGTCGCCATCTGCGAAATCGTGCATGCGCATGGGGGCCAGGTGTACACCGACGGCGCCAACATGAACGCCCTGGTCGGCGTGGCCAAGCCGGGCAAATGGGGTTCGGACGTGTCCCACCTAAACTTGCACAAGACCTTCTGCATTCCGCATGGCGGCGGCGGTCCGGGTGTCGGTCCGTGCGCAGTCAAGTCGCATCTGGCGCCGTTTTTGCCGCGCACGCTGGGCAGCGAAGGCGACGTCGGCATGGTCAGCGCCGCCAGCTACGGCTCCGCTTCCATCCTGCCCATCTCCTGGATGTACATCACCCTTATGGGTACCGCTGGCCTGCGCAAGGCCACCCAGGTTGCGTTGCTCAATGCCAACTACATCGCCAGAAAGCTCGCCCCGCACTACGAAACGCTGTACACCGGCCGCAACGGGCTGGTGGCGCACGAGTGCATCCTGGACCTGCGCCCATTGAAGGACGCCACCGGCATCGGCGCCGAGGACGTGGCCAAGCGCCTGATCGACTTCGGCTTCCACGCGCCTACGTTGAGTTTCCCGGTGGCCGGTACGCTGATGGTGGAACCGACCGAAAGCGAATCGCAGCACGAACTGGACCGCTTCATCGACGCCATGATCGCCATCCGCGACGAGATCCGCGCAGTGGAAGACGGCCGCCTGGACCGCGAGGACAACCCGCTCAAGCACGCGCCGCATACCGCCGCCGCGGTCATGGCCAGCGAATGGACCCACGCCTACCCGCGCGAGCTGGCGGCGTTTCCGCTGGCCACGTTGAAACTGCAGAAGTACTGGCCGCCGGTGGCGCGCGTGGACAACGTGCACGGCGACAAGAACGTGTTCTGCAGCTGCATCCCGATCAACGATTTCGCTGGAGAAATCGAGGCATTCAGCGAACCGGATGTGATGTAAGGCGGTCTTTTGCACAATAGGAAAGCCCCGCACTGCGGGGCTTTTTTGCTGTGGCTCTTCGCTGTTGCCCTTGCCTCCTCCCTTGCGCGCAGCGCAGGTGAGATCGAAGTCGCGGCAAGCGACTGAGGAGAAGGGGTGCTCTTGATCTTGATCTTGACTTTGCTTCTCCTTTGCTCGATCAGCAGGCAACCAAATTTGCATGCGAACGGCAGTCCTGCCCCGCGCCGTGCGAAGGAAATTCGCAGAATCCTGCGATCCGATAAGATGCCCCAAACATCAAGATCGAGTCGAAGCCATGAACCGGGACCTGGACGACCTGCAAGCAACCCAACGCGCGTTCGCGCTGGAGCGGGACTGGGGGCAGTTCCATACGCCGAAGAACCTGGCCTCGGCCCTTGCCGTGGAAGCAGCCGAGCTTCTGGAGCATTTCCAATGGCTCACCGAAGAGCAAAGCCGCACCTTGCCCGAAGAGAAGCGCGTGCAGGTAGGCGAGGAAATCGCCGATGTGCTGCTGTACTTGTTGCAGCTGGCGGACAAGCTGCAGATCGATGTACTGGAAGCCGGCTGGCGCAAGATCGGTCTCAACGCGGAGAAGTACCCGGTGGAACGCGCACGGGGCAGCATCAGGAAGTACAACGACATCTAGAGAATCCGCATAGCCTTCAGAATGTCATCCCGAACGAAGTGAGGGATCTGCTTCATCGCCTGCGCCCTAGGACCAGGACCAGCGTCCGAACGCCATGTGTTCGCGACTTACGTCGCTCCTACGACCTACGACCTACGCGCGGTGCCGGTAGTCAAGGCCGGATCTTGAAACCCGGATTCTCGTTGATGGCGCCGTCTTCCTCCAGCACCGCGAATCGCACCCCGTCGCGGTGGAAGACGATGGGAATCGGCGCCTGGAACATGGGCCGGCGCACGAAGCGCAGCGTCCAATGGAACTGCTCCATCGTGTGCAGCGTTTCCAGTTGCTTGGGGGTCAGCCCCGCCTTCAACTTCGCTGTGTCTTCCTGAATGATCGAGCTGCGCCGCTCGCGTGCGGACATGGTCGGCTCCCTTATACGACCCCGCGATTGTGCCAAGAATTCTGCATAGACAACGTCAAAAATTCGCAGCCTTCGAGGCGGACCACGACAATCTGCGCACCGCATCACACGCTGGCGTGCGCAACGATGAACATTCAACAACGCTTGGCACAAAGCTCCCGAGTACGGGACGAAGTCGATATGAAAACGGAAACCCGGAGCACCGGGTTTCCGCAAAGTCGCGGCAAGCGTCCGCAGGGTTAGCTGCGAGAGTCCTCGTCAGTGCACCAGCGTCTGCATTGCGTGCGCCGGAATGGTCACCTGCGCCGAGTCCGAGCCCACGTAGAAGTTGTAGACCAGCTCCTTGTCGGTCGGATTCATCACCACCGTCGCCAGCTTGTTGTCTTCGTTGAGGAAGGACGTGGCCAACAGCACGCTGCGACTGCTCACCGTGCTGACGCGGCGGGCGTTGGGGCGCACGAACTTGGAGAAATGGCCGATGTAGTAGTAGCTGGGCGTGTAGATCAACTCGCCCGTGCGGGTGTCGGCGTGGATCGGCGCGAAACACAGATTGCCCACATGGTTGGGGCCGCCGGTTTCGTCAAGCAGGATGTTCCAGTCGGTCCAACCCACCGCGCCGTTGTTGAAGTCGTTGATCATGGCGCTGCCGTAGCGCTCGGCGTTGGGCCAGTACTGGTAGCGCGCCGGGTCGAACTTCTCCACCGCCGCTTCGGTGAGCAACAGGGGCTTGTCGGGATAGGCCTCGGCCACTGCCGCCACGTTGCGGTACATCGGCTCGTAACCGGCCCAGGTTTCGTACCAGTGGAAGCCCATGCCCCAGGCGTATTTCGACGCTTCCGGATCGTCGAAGATCACCCGCGCCCGGTAGGCCATCATGTCGCGGTTGTGGTCCCAGACGATGATCTTCTTGTCCGCATAGCCGGCCTTGTGCATGGTCGGGCCCAAGTGGTTCTTGAGGAAATCGCGTTCCTCTTCGGCCGTGTACAGCATCGACTCCCAGGTCTGGGTGGCCATGGGTTCGTTCTGCACGGTGATGCCCCAGATCGGGATGCCTTCCTTCTCGTAGGCCTGGATGAACTTGACGTAGTAGTTGGCCCAGGCTTCGTTGTACTCGGGCAGCAGCGCCCCGCCCTTGAGCATGTTGTTGGTGGTCTTCATGAACGCCGGCGCGCTCCACGGGCTGGCGAACATGCGCAGTGTTCCGCCCGCGGCCTGGATGGCCTTCTTGATCAGCGGAATGCGCGCGGTGCGGTCGTGGTCGATGGAGAAGGTGGACAGCGATTTGTCGCCTTCCTTGATGTAGGTATAGCTGCCGCTGCTGAAGTCAGAACTGTGGATGGTGGTGCGGGCCAGGCTGTAGCCGATGCCGTCCTTCCGGTCGTAGTAGGCCTTCAGGAATTCGGCCTGGCGTCTGCCATCGAGCTTGGCGAACACTTCGGCGCTGGAGTCGGTGATGGCGCCGCCGATGCCCAGCACCGACTGGTAGCGCTTGTCCGGATCGACGAAGATCGAGTTCTCCACTTCCACCAGCTTGTGCCCAGGCTTCAAGGCGACCGTGCCGCTCCTGCTCAGGCGCTGGTCCGAACCCTGCGCGCTGGTGTAGATGACCACGTCGCTGTTGCTGGAGAATTTTTTCATCTTGGTTTCGGCAGCGAAGACGGGGGACTGGGCGAGGATGGCGGCCAGGGTGGCCGCTGCAGTCGGGTAAAGGAGATTCTTCATCGATGGCCTCGTGGTCGGTTGATCAGGGGGTCGGTGGAGGGTGCGGGGCTCAGGTTACGTGCTCCGGCGCAGGTTGGGTGTGCTGTTCGTCGGCCGGCGGCGCCAATCCCGCGATCACCGAGCTGTCGCGGCCGCTGTTCTTGGCCCGGTACAGAGCTTCATCGGCCAGCGAGAACCATTCCTGCCAGCGCTCCTCGTCGCCCGCCAGCGAGCCGCCCAGCGATACCGTGATCCGGCCCGCCGGCCCGCGTAGACCGCTGCGCACGGCGTGACGAAGACGCTCTGCGGCGGCGCGCAGATCCTCGTGCGAGGCGGCGTCCAGCAACACCACGAACTCTTCGCCGCCGAAGCGGAATACCCGGTCCTGCTTTCGCATCTCGAACTTGAGGATCGCAGCCAGGTCGGCGATGGCCGCATCGCCCGCGGCATGGCCGTAGCTGTCGTTGACTTCCTTGAAGTGATCGATGTCCACGATCAGCAGGCCGTGATTACGGCTGCCGCTGCGTTGCGCAAGGGTCGCTTCTTCCAGCGCGCGCTCCATCATCCGGCGGTTCGGCAGTCCGGTCAGCGCATCCAGCGAGGCCAGTTCTTCCAGCACCTGCTGATCGCTGCTCACGCGCAGCGCCGACAGATAGGCGAACAAGGTCACCAGGCCGCCGGCCGCCACCGCCGACATGCGCTCGATCGGAGCCTGGAACATGTGCGGGATGAACAGCAGCGCCGAAGTCAGCAGCAAGTTGCAGGCCAGGGCCTGGCGCGGGCCGGCGATGAAGAAATTGGTCATCAGCACCAGATACACCCACGGCAGCGAAGCCGAGCCGATGGCATAGCAGGCAACCGCGCAGCTCACGCTATTGGCTGCGCACAGGAACGCTCCCGGGCCGACGGTGTTGCCGGTGCGCATGGCATAGAGCACCGGCACGCAGATCAGCACCACGATGCTGAAATCGATCCAGGCAGCGGACCATTCCCCCTGCCACGCACGGACCACGGCGAAAATCGCGAGCGTCAAAGCGGTGGTCAGGCCCAACAGAACGACGATGCCGAGTTGGGTGTTGCGCTGGAACCGGGTTAGCAAGCGTTCGATCCTCGGCATCGACCACAGCGCGCTGCCAGGGCGTGGGTCAGGAGACGTGTGGGCCAATCAACGGACCATGCTAGAGCCAATCGGGTTCCCCGGAAGTGAACGCCGCCACAGACAGGCGAGCCCGCCCGCCTGTCCGTGGACCAGCCCGACCTGCCTACCGCGCGGGTAGGACACGCGGGTTGCGCAGCAAGCCAGCCGAGAACAACGAGACCAGCAGGCCGACCGGGAAGATCTCGACGAAGGTCATCGGCATGCGGAACAGCGGGTTGGCGTACTGGATCTTGAACTGCTGCATGTCGGCGTTGATCTTGGCCAGCGCCTGCGCGTTGGCGCCCTTGGCTTTGGCGCTTTCGATCATGGCGCTGGCGAAGATCTCCGGAAAATCGGCGCCGGTGACCGCCAGCGCCGCTTCCCAGGACAACACGTAAAGCACGCTGGCGATGAAGCTGATCGCAACCCCCATGCCGAACGCGGGCCAGAAGCGGATCGCCCCGCCCCGGTCGATGTCGCGATGACGCTTGATGCCCACGAACACCGCACTGAGCGCGACCAGCATGGTCAGGTAGCCGACGGCCATCCCGACCGCACCCATGGGGATGCGCCCCTGCAGGGTCACAGTCATGGTGAACAGGGTCAGGCCGACGATCAGCCCGGCGATGACGCCGTAGAGAAAAATCTTGCGCAGCATGGGACGACTCCTTGATGGGTTGGACGAGCAGTCGCTATTCCGGGGGTCCGCCCCGTCCGCTGCAATCGTAAGAAAGGGTGATTTGGGCCAAATCGCCCCGAATATCCCGGCTCAGGGGACCAGACCCAGCTCGCGGGCCCGGCGGATCGCGTCGGTCCGCCGCCGCGCACCCAGTTTTTCGAACAAGCGTGCGATGTGGGTCTTGACCGTGTTGGGCGAGACGTTGAGGCGGGCGGCGATTTCCTTGTTGGAACGGCCGGCGGCGATTTCCTGCAGCACGGCGACTTCGCGCGGGCTGATGCCCAGCGATTCCAAAGCCTTGGGATTGCCGTCGAAAGGCGCGGGCCGTGGCCGCTCGCCGAACACCCGCACGCCGATGACGATGCCCAGCACCAGGAAACCGGCAGCGATCAGGAAGTAGTACACCTCGCCCGGATGCACCCGCGCCAGCCGCAGGTAGTCGAACCACTGCAAAGCCAGGGTGCCTGCGGCCAGCAGGAGGCTGTAGAGGGCTATGCGCTTCCACATGGTGAATCCGTGCAGTGCAAGTGTGGGGAGATCTTACCGCGAGCCGCAATCTGCCCCCTCCCTTTTGCGCAGCAAAGGGGAGGGGGCCAAAGCGCATTGCGATCAATCAATCGATTCGATCTTCCGAAATAAAAAACGGCGGGACGAAATAACTCCGTCCCGCCGTCAGAAGTAAAAATGTGGAGCGCTTACTTCTTCTTGTAATCCGCAGTCTTGGAATCGGGCATGGTCTGCAGCGGCGCATCGCTGGCGGTGGCCGACGATCCATTGCCGCCGAAGTCCAGCGAGAACTGCAGGCCTACGGTGGTGTTGGAACCCATGCCCACGTTCAACTCATGGCGCAGCAGCGCGGTGACGATGACGCCGTTGCCGAAGGAGAAGTCCGCACCGAAACCGGCGCTCCAGTTCGAGCTGGCCCACGGCTTCAGCGACAGGCGGTAATCCTCGTCCGCCGGCGCCACCACGTAGTTGATGCCCGCGTCGCTACGGCTGCTGAAATCGTTGCGGTATTCGATCTGCCAGTACGGACGAATATCGCGGGCCCAATCGACCTTCACGTTGTGGCTGCCTTCCAGGCCGACCGCGACGCTGCGCTGTTCGACGGTCTGCTTGCGGTAGTCCAGGTCGTAGATGCCCAGGCCGGTTTCGCGGTAGGCGTCCAGCGTGGTGCGGCCCGCGTCGATTCGGCCATAGCCGGTGAGTCGACGCGATTGATTGCTCGACTCGTAACCGAAGGTCAGCGAACCGAACACCTGGCTGCCGTCGCGCTGGGCGATGGCCATGCCGTCGGCGATCGTGCTCCAGCGGCGCAGGTCGTAGTCCAGCTTGCCGACCGCCAACTGGCCGTCGATGAACAGCGAATCGCTGGCATGCCACAAGCCGTACACGGTCAGCGCGCGCTGGGTGGCATCGACGGTGGAACCGTGCGAACCCACGTCGGTGTCGCCCCAGCCGCCGCCCACTGCCACGCCCAGCAACAGGTTCTTTCCGATCCGCGTATCGGCGCCGAGGGTCACGCCGTCGCTGCGGAAATCGTAGTCGTTGTCGTTGCCGCTCAGCTTGCGCTCACCGGCATTGATGGCGCCGCCGGTCCAGAACGACCAGGCCTTGCCCGAGCCGCCCTCGCCCATCACTTCAGGCTTCAGCGACACGCCGCCTTCGCCGCCGGAGGAGTTCAAGGTCAAGCCATTGGCAGTGCCGGCCGCATCGGTGGAACGACGCTGGCGCAGGCGGTCGCGCACGTTGCTCTGTTGCGCGTTGGCGAAGCGCAGGGCGGTATCCATCTGCGCCTGCAGGCCACCGACCACTTCCGCATCCTGGGTCGGATCCGGACGCGAATCGACCACCAGCACCGCAGTCACGCTGGCCGCGGTGTAGTTGGCCGTGGCCGCCTGGGTGGCGGTGATGGTCGCGGTGCCCGGACCGGTCAGGGTAACGGTGCGGCCATTGATGGTGGCAACGGATGCATTGTCGATGGTGTAGGTGAAAGCGCCGGTGCTGTTGCTGGTCGGATCGACCAGGTCGAACGCCGCCTGCCCGTAGACCTTGTGCAGGTCACCGAAGCCGGTGATGGTCGGCGCGGCCGCACCCACCACCAGCTGCGCGGTGATGGAAGCTTCCGCATAGCTGCCCTGCGCCGCCTGGGTGGCGGTCAGCGTGGTGGTGCCGGTGCCGACGATGGTCACGATGTTGCCGTTGACCGTCGCCACCGCCGGATTGCTGCTGGTGTAGGTGAAGGCGCCCGTGCTCGGCGAAGTCGGCGCGGTCAGGGTGAAGCTGGCCTGCCCGTACGTAGCGGTCAGGTTGCCGAAACCGGACAGCGCCGGCGCCAGCGTGCCCACGGCCAGCTGCGCGGTGATCTGCGCGGCGCCGTAGTTGCCATCGGCCGCCTGCAGGGCAGTGATGGTGGCAGTGCCGGAGCCGACGATGGTCACCACATTGCCGCTGATGGTGGCCACGGCCGGGTTGCTGCTGGTGTAGGTAAACGCGCCTGCGCTGGGCGAATTCGGCGCCACCAGCGTGATCGGCGCGTCGCCGAAGGTCGCGGTGAGGTTGCCGAAGTTCGACAGCACCGGTGCGGCCACGCCTACCTGCAGCTGCGCGGTGGTCTGCGTGCTGGCGTAGTTGCCGTCGGCGGCTTGTGTAGCGGTGATGGTCGCGGTGCCGGAGCCGACGATGGTCACCACGTTGCCGCTGATGGTGGCCACGGCCGGATTGCTGCTGCTGTAGGTGAAGGCACCGGCGCTGGGCGAAGTGGGAGCGACCAGGGTGATCGGCGCGTCGCCGAAGGTGGCGTTCAAGTTGCCGAACGCACCCAGGGTTGGCGTCGCGGCGCCCACCACCAGTTGCGCGGTGGTCTGCGTGCTGGCGTAGTT
>Ga0209257_1000309_pt1 | contig 104166 bp, 100 predicted proteins | sample AraplaCvi_mCL_r2_FD_184277 | JGI IMG/M metagenome (GOLD analysis project Ga0209257, IMG submission 184277) | Arabidopsis root microbial communities from North Carolina, USA - plate scrape MF_Cvi_mCL_r2 (SPAdes) (version 2) | ecosystem: Host-associated > Plants > Roots > Endosphere | place...
TGCGAGGAGCTGTACGGAAAGAAGTTCGAGACCGAGCAGCAACTGCACAGCACATTAAGCAGCTACATCCGCTTTTATAACGATCGACGGCTGCACTCATCGCTGCGATACTTGCCCCCAGCAGTCTTGCTGTTCGTTCTTGGTATGTGCCTCTTCGGCGCGGCATGCTCCGGCCCGAGGAAAGTGTCACCCATCCGCCCCGGTCGTACCGTCATGCCGTCTAACTTGGCAGCCGACACGGACACGATACGTTAGACATCAGAATCCACATCATGGCTCACCGGAAACTGCCGCTGACATTGATCGTTGTGACGTTGACTCTGGCGGGCTGTGCCGCCCCAAAGTTCGCGTCCGAACCGCCGGGTCCGAATACTTCGGAGATCGTTGTGATGTTCGATATCTCAAGCGCCAGAAGCGTTGTGCTAGGTGGCGTATTTGAGGAGGGGCGTGAGTGTCGGAACTATCGGATGACCAATGTCGATGGACGCGCAACGCCAAGATATGAGATGCGAGTGAGGTCCGAAACGCTGAGCATGGTCTTCCTGAGTGCTGGTGAATTTTCCGGAGCAGTTGGACGGCGATGTGGGGGAACCTACTCTTTCGACCCGATCGCTGGGGCCAGATACGAGGTGGGCTTCCATGACGAACCGAACCGATGCGGCGTATCTCTTGTCGAGACTACCGCAGCAGGTACCAGGCGCGATGTGAGCTACAAAGTCGTCAAGCGCGACGCAATTGAGAAAATGCCTGGGAGCAGCCGATGCGCAGATGCGTATGTGCCGCGCTGATGCCTAATCTGTCGATCGACACGGACGCCCAAGGTCGTCCGCTCCCTTCGGTCGCACCTTTCCTCGGTCGCCGGTCACCTTCACGCTAGACCGTGAAGTTCCACATCACGTCGATCACAGATCCGAAAGTCGGTGCCCTCGTCGGGGAGGTAACCGTCAGACTGGAGGAGTCGCCAAACGCCACGCTCGGAGACCGGGACTTCGGCCCAACTCCCGACCAATTGACGCTATCTGTCGTTTCCCTGGAAGATGATTTCGAGTCGAACAACCCCACGGGGCAGCATTCGTCGTCTCAACAATCCATTTTTCCGTTAGAACTCACGCGGTCGCCCAGCGGTCTGTCGGATTCCCGCAATTCCCCAACATCTAGCGAGCCTCGCGCTCCGCCCTGTGCAGCGCGTTCTGGGATACTGGCGCTCATGCTTACGCTGTACTCAGTTCCCGGGGCGAAACTCAGAATCCCAAGTTTCCTGCTCCTGCTTTGCCTCTTCCTGACAGGCTGCGGCGGCATAGGAATTCTGAAGCCCGATGCCGCCGGACCTAACGAGAACGAATCGGTGCTCGTCTTCGGCGTGCAGCCTGCCGACCATGGGATCATGTTCTTTCCTGGCACCGTCCAGGATGGCAAGTTCAAGCCGGCCCCCTCGACGGGATTCGTGGATACCGTGATCAGCGATGTTCCGCGGGGCGGCTACGTGGTGGCGCACGCCAGAGCGGGGCAGCAACTGGCTTTGATGGTGGTGAATGTCCCCAAGGCGGGAGCGCAAGGAGGCCAGTTCCACGTCTGTGGTGGGGCTCGCGCACTTGTCGTGGAAGTGCCCAAGGCGCGCGTGGCCTATGTTGCGGATATTGATTTCACACCGCAAGGCTCCAAGCTCAACCTGGGGTTCAGCACCCACCTGGACGCTGCCCGGGACCATGTGCGCAAGAATTTCCCGAACCTTAGGGGTGACATGGAAATTCTGGCCCCCAAGTTGCTGCCAACGGCGAACGAGTGTGTCTTCAATTCCCCGAGCACCATCCTTATCTACAGATAGGAAGCACATTCCGTTCGACAGGACACGCAGCGGCATTGCGCCGCCAGACTATTCGTACGCCCAAGGTCGTCCGCTCTCTTCGGGCGCACCATTCATCGGTCGCCGGCATCTTTACGATAGAACGGCATGCGCAACGTAAAACTCTCAAAGGCGGCGATCCTCTTGATCGCGACCGCATGGCTAAGCATGCTGGTTGCAGCGGGCATCGTGGGGACCCTCGGAGTCAGCGACCGCATTGCTCAGGGCGACGCGGTCATCGTCCCGGGGAATACCGTCAATCCGGACGGTACGCTCTCCCATCGCCTCCAGGCGAGGCTTGACGTGGCCCTCGCGGTCTACCGTGCAGGGCGCTGCAAGGTCATCCTGGTCAGCGGCGCCACCGGGGTGGAGGGTGTCGACGAAGCTGCTGCGATGAAGGCGTACCTGGTCCAGCGAGGTGTCGGACCCGACCGGATTCTCCAAGACAGCCAGGGCTTCAACACCGAAGCCACGGCGCGAAATGCTGCCCGGATTCTGGGGGCGCGAGGATATCGCACCGTGGTTGCGGCATCACAGTTCTTTCACATCCCTCGATTGCGCCGCCTGCTTTCGGCCCAGGGCCTCCAGGTGGTCGGGAACGAGCATGCGCGATACTTCGAATTCAGGGATGCCTACTCCCTGATGCGGGAAGTCCTCGCGTTGGGCGTGGTGTTGGCTTGACCCGCAATCCATGGCCGATCGATGGATGAAGGGGCGCACATTGCGCCCCTTTCCGCTTCTGGGACGGTCCCCGAAGTTCGGCGGGGTGCGTCATCACGTTTCCGTTCCAGCTCCTGTCGCATTTCTCCACCACGCGACTTCTGGCGGTGCCTTTCAGGGCTTCGACCCGCTAGCATACGGAAGGTACCAAATATCGATACAAGACTCGTACGATGAATCCTGGTCGCCGGAGACTATTGTCCTTTTGTGGGATGGCCGTTCCTGCCATCGCTTTCGGGCTGAGTGGCTGCATCACCCGGCCAGAGACTCTTCCCGACGACGTGCCGTTGCCAGCCGGCTCTGGTTTCATCGTCCTGGAGCTGAACTCCAACGTGAACGATGGGCAACTCTCGATCATCGACTACACGGGAAAGATGGGCAATGCCGAGGTCATCGGCGAGAACATGGCCGGGCCAAGACTCGCGCTGAAGGTGCGCGAGCCGTACAAATTCTGGGTGCTGGCACTTCCTGCCGGGAACTATTCCTGGAGCAGGTACAGCGTCGGCACACGTTTCGCCGTCATTCGTCAAGTGACCCGCTTTCGAGTGAACGCGGGCGAGATGAACTACGTCGGCAGTCTTGACCTGCGAGTTGCCGGAAACACATTCAGCATGAGCGCGAAGGACCGCGAGGCTGCCGTTTCCCGGCTCCTGGCTGAAAGATACCCCAAGCTTTCTGGCAGGTTTCCCGTCGTGAAGCGGCTGACGGAGTTTGCCCCCTAGCAGATTGCAGGACGGGTGACGACGCCCTACGTCAAGGAAGGAAACGTCCCGTGCAGCCACTGATGATCCTGGTCGCCGGTCCCTACCGGTCCGGCACCAACGACGATCCCGCGCTGATCGCGCGCAACGTCGCGGCGATGACGGAAGCGTCGCTGCAGCTCTTTCGGGCCGGGCACCTGCCGGTGATGGGCGAGTGGTACGCCCTGCCCCTGATCGCGCATGCCGGCTCCCGGAAGGTCGGCGACGCCGTGTTCGACGAAATCTTCCATCCCATCTCGCGCCGGCTGGTGGCGAAGTGCGATGCGTGCCTGCGCATCGGCGGGGCATCGACCGGGGCCGATGAAATGGTTGCCTTGGCCAGGCAGCACGGCAAGGCCGTGTACCACGCAATGGAAGAAGTGCCGGGCGTCGTGCCGGGACCGGGCGCCTGATCATGTTCACCCTCGAACGCGCCATCGAGATTGCCGCCGCGGCAATGCCGAGAACATGGACCTGAGCCGGATTCCAAGTCCGACCGACAAGGACCGTGCGCGGATGAAGGAGTACGCGCAAGTCCGCGCGCTTCTTCTCGCGGCCCAGGCAGCCGGCACGCCCGTCGAGCCCTCTTCGCGCTAGACATTCCGCTCCTGCACCATGGCTGCACCCTATTCCGGTCACTGCCTGTGCGGCGCGATCCGCTCTCGCGTCACGAGCGAGCCGGTGACCTTCTACGCCTGTCACTGCACGGACTGCCAGCGCCGGACCGGCTCCGCGTTTGCGCCGTCGCTGATCGAGCCCTGGTTCGTGCCCAACGGCGGCGCGGCGCTGTACGAACGGCAACCGGACCCCGGTGAGTTTGCGGCGCTCTGGAGGGCGGCCCACCCGCGCAGGGAGCCGCCACGTGAAGCCTGACGCAGCGGCCGCCGAAGTTCGACGCCTCGCGCCAGAAGACGCGGAGGCGTTCTCGCGCTTGCGACGGGAAGTCACTTCCGACAACCCTGTTCCGATGGGACTCACCCTGGACGAGGAGCTCTCCCGCCCCATCGAGGGGTTCCGGAACCAGCTCTCGTCGCCGTTGCCGAATGCCGTCTTCGGTGTGTTCGTTTCAGGCGAACTGGTCGCGACCGCCGCCGTGAGCCGGATCTCCACGTTCGCCTCCTCCGGCCACAAGATGCTGATGTGGGGCGTCTTCACCTCGCCCCGGTTCCGGCGCCGCGGCCTGGCTCGTCTGGTGGTGACGCACGCCATCCGCCACGCCTTCGAGGCCGGCGTGGTTCGGATCAACTTGCTGGCGTATGTCCCGAACGATCCCGTTCTGGCCCTGTACCGGAGCCTGGGGTTCCTGGAGTGCGGCACCGAGCCGGAAGCCGTCCACCTGGACGGCCGATACCACGACGGTGTGCACATGTCCCTCGGTCGCGAGGCGTTCCGAACGAGGTAGTGCGATGGCACGACTGCTGCCTGAAACGGTTGACCGATCCGATGGCGGACGAGTCCATGCTTGAGTCCTGACTCGCCGTTCCGTTTGCGTCGGGCGCCTATGGACCCCTTGCCTCTTTCGCGCTAGACAGGAAGCGGAGCAAGGCACCACGGCGCGGCACTGGCCCGCGATGTTCCGCTGCTCCCCAGGCTGAACCAGGAGCACCCCCATGATCCGCAAACTGTCTTCCGGCGGCTACCGCCTCTACTCGCGCAAGGTCGATCCCAAGACGGGCAAGCGCCGCAACCTCGGCACCTTCGACACCCGGGAACAGGCCGAGAAGCACGAGCGCGAGGTGCAGTACTTCAAGAGGCACTAGGTCGCGCGACCGCGGCGAACCGGGCACCATGGACCGAGACCAGGTCCCCGCGCGGCCAAGGCGAGCTGGTGCCGTCGGTACCGGTGGTCGCTGGCCGAGGCTGCCGCCGGCAACCAACGGGCCTTCCGCAACGTCGCTGTGCTACGCTGCGCCGGCAGCGGTCGAGCTGCAGAAAGCCGAACGATGCACCTCTGTCGGTCGATCCTCCTCGCATGCCTCGCCACCGCACTCCTGTCTTGTGGAGGCGGAGGAGGAGGTGGCGGCAGTGACGCCGGCACATCCGACGCGGGCACCACCATCGCGTCATCGATCCAGTCCGCGCAGACAGGAATGGCGTATGACCTCGACATCTGGCTGCCGCCCGGGTACGGGCAAGGCACGACCGACTATCCGGTGGTGTACGCGATGGACTGCGAATACCGGTTCACGACGCTCGTGTCGGTGCTCCGGCAGTCGGCCGCCACGGGCGGGCCGCGGGCGATCCTGGTCAACGTCTGTGCGGGGAGCAGCGCGCGGCGATGGGTCGACTTCACCATGCCCGGCGCAGCGGCGTACTTCCGCTTCCTGACGCAGGAGCTCATCCCCTCCATCGACGCCAGGTACAGGACGCAGTCCGGCAACCGGATCCTCTCGGGACATTCGCTCAGCGGCGAGTTCGCGATGTACGCGCTCTACATGGAGAACCCCGTCTCTCGCTACTTCACGTCCATCGTGTCGGCGGAGTGCTCTTGCTGGTACGACGCTTCGATGAACTTTTCCCAGCAGCTGGCGCAGCCGATCGCCATGGAGCAGGCGATGTACGACGCAAGCCCTCGGCTGCCCATCAACCTGGTCATGGCGGGGGACGCCTTGAGCAACGACCCGGAAGTCTCGGCCGCCTACAACTTGATGGCGAATCGCCATTACCAGGACCTGCGGTCGACCCATTCGACCTATCGCCTGGGCCATGTGCCGATGGATGGCCCCGCATTCAGCGATGCGCTGAAGTTCATCTTCGCTTCACCCTGACCGGCGCAGGCGCTGCGGACATGCAAGTGGTGGGAGGCCTTCACGCCACCTTCAACTCCGCCATCACCCGGTGCGACACCGGGTCGATCCTTGCATGCGGCACCTGGTAGTTCCGCTCGTCGAACAGGTCGATGCCGCACCGCAGGTTCTCGATCCAGTCGTAGAACTCCGCGATCGCCTGCCGGCCGACGATGGGCGCGCCGTGCTGCGGCACCAGCATGCGCACGTCCAGCCCGCGGGCCATCCGCGCCCACATGCGCAGGATCTTGTTGGACACCATGTAGCGGCGGTGGAAGGCTTCCATGCGAGGGATGTGCGGCCCCAGGTCCCTCACCGGCGTGCGGGCCTCCTCTCCCGTCATGAGCGACACCCCCAGGTCGCCCGTGAACAGGATCCTGCTCACCGGGTCGTAGAAGTGGAAGTTTCCCTCTGCATGCATGAAGTGCGCGGGCAGCAGCCACAGCTCGCTCTTGCCCAGGGGCAGCTTGCCGCCTGCGTCCGGCACGCCGATCACGCGGTCCTCGGTCTTGCCGGCCTTGGTGAAGTGCGGGGCGAAGCGTTCCCAGATGCGCGAGATCACCAGCTTGGCGCGCGTGGCGGTCATCCAGCGGTCCAGCGAAGCGATGATGTCCGGGTCCGCGTGCGAGGCGAGCACGTAGCTCAGGTTCTGCGGCGGGAAGAAAGGCGCGAGCGACATGAACAGCTCGTTGTAGGCGATGTTGCCGCCCGGGTCGAGGATGGCTCCCATGCCGTGGTCGACCAGCAGGAACTGGTTGGCCTGCACGGCCTGGCCGTCGCCGTCCATGAGGTCGGTGAACATCAGGCAGGCGTGGTGCTCGTTGCGGAAAAGCTCGATGGGGGACAAGGGGGCTCCGTCTGTGGCGACGAGCCAATGTAGGGTCGTGGGCTCCAGCCCCGGTTGACGCGGGTCAACCGGAACGCATCCGCGTCAGCGGACCTTCACCTTGAACGTGAACGTGTACGAGGGATACGCGCCGCTGCCGGCCCAGCCCGCCATGCGGCCCTTCGGGCGCAGGCGCAGGTTGGTCACGGCCGGGTCGTAGCCGTTCGCGTCCGGCACCGGGGTGTAGACCCACGTGCTGCCGTTGTTGTTGGAGAACTCCACGTCGTCGGTGCTGGTCGCGAGCGAAGTGAAGCTGTAGCTCAAGTTCGAGCCGGCTTCCGAGAAGGTGACCGGTCCCGCGGGGCTGCCGCCCTGGTCGCCCACGAACAGCGTCGTGTTCGCCGGCACGGGGTCGGACAGCAGCATGGAGTCCATGTCCACCCTGCCCTGGCCCGTGTTCGTGACGATCACCGTGTACAGCACTTCCGCGCCCGGGATGTTCTTCGGGTTGGTGACGCCGTTGACCGGATCATTGAGGACCGCCACGGTCTTCATCACCACCAGGCCTGGATAGACGACGGTGTCGCTGTCCTGCGCCGAGATGGCATTGCCGCTCACCGTGGCCGTCGCGGTGTTGGTGATGGTCCCCGACGGGTTGCCCGTCACCTGGGCATCCACCGTGAAGGTGAGCGTGCCGCTGTCCGGCAGCGTGGGCAGCGTCATGCCTGCCGGCGCCTGCAGCGCGGTGATCATCTGCGCGCTGGTCAGGCTGGGACAGGTGGCGCCACCGGCGGCTGCGCAGGCGACGCCGGAGACGGTCAGGCTGGTCACCGCCGGATCGCGCAGGACGATCGCCGTCGCGCCCGTGAACGGATTGCCGGTGGTATTGCCCACCGTGATCACGTACGTGGTGCTGTCGCCGGGACTGATCGTCGTCTGGTTGTTCGTCTTCGCCAGCGTGGGCAGCGGCACCGTCACGGCCAGCGTGGCGTTGACGGCGTTGGCCAGGTTGGCCGAGAGGCCCGTCACGTTGGATGCGCCGTTGACGTAGGTCCCGGCCGCCGTCGACGTCACCGTGGCGTTGATCGTGCACGCATCGAGGCCCTGGGCCAGGCGCGCGCCGGTCACGGTCACGGTATTCCCGCCTGCCGTGCCGGTGACGGTGCCGTTGCACTGCGGGGACGCGGGCGCGGCAGCCAGCACCACGCCCGCGGGCAAGGTCTCGGTGAAGGCCAGGCCCGTGTGCTGCGGCGCCTCCGGAGTGTTGTCCAGTTCCAGCGCCATGACGGACGTCTGTCCCACCAGGATGGCCGCCGGGGTGAACGTCTTGGTCAGCGTCGCCTGCTGCACGACCAGCGTATCGTTCACGCCGGTCGCAGTCACCCCGCCGACGAGGCCGCTGATGTTGGCGCTCGTGTTGGCGTAGCTACCCGCGGCGTTGCTCGTGACCGGAATGGTCACCGTGCAGCTCGCGCTGCCGGCCAGGTCCACGCCCCTGACCGTGATCGTCTGGCGGCCGCCCGAGGTGCCGGTGGTCCGCGAGAGCGCCGTACCGGCGGTGCTGGCGCAGGTACCGCCGTACGTGCCGCCGGTGGCGACCACCACGCCGGCCGGCAGCGTGTCGACGAAGCCCAGGTCGTTGCCCGCCGTGGCGTCGTTGGTGAGGGTGAAGGTCAGCGTCGAGGACGCGCCCACGCTCACCGGGTTGGGCGACGTGATCTTGGTCAGCACGGGGTTGTTGGGCGCGGTCACCGTCAGCGTGGCGGTGGCCGTGTTGCCCGTGCCCGCATTGCTGCTGCTCACCTGGCCCGTGGTGTTGACCAGGCTGCCCACGTTGGGCGCCGTGACGCGCACTTGCACCTGGCAGCTCGAGCCCGGGCCGCCCAGGCTGCCGCCGGACAGCACCACCAGCGTGTCGCCCTGCACGTTGCCGGACGTGATGCTGCCGCCGCAGGTGTTCGTCAGCGACGGCGGGTTGGCCACCGAGAGGCCGGCCGGGAACGGATCCACGAAGGACACGTCGGCCATCGACGAGACGCCGCTGCCGGCGGGATTCGTGATCGTGAGCGTCAGCACGGAAACGCCGCCCGCGGCAATGCTCGTGGGCGCGAAAGCCTTGGCGATCGCCGGCGGGTTGTAGACGTACGTCGTGTCGCTGGCGCTGTTGTTGCCGTTGTTGCCGGCCGGCTCGTTGCCGCCGGAGACGGTCGCGTTGTTCACGACGGGCGAGCTGCTGGCGGCCGTGGCGGTGGGCATGACCGTCAGCAGGATCGGCGGCGCGGAGTCGTTGGGCGCGATGGCAGTCGTGCGCGTGCAAGTGACGACCTGCCCCGCGGCGCCGCAGGTCCAGTTGGTGCCCGTGTACGCCTGGTAGGTCAGGCCGGCCGGCAGCGTGTCGACGACGGTGATCGTGCCGGTGGTGGCCACGAGGCCGATGTTGCTGGCAGTGAGCGTGTACTGGCCGGCGACGCCCACGGCGAAGTTGCCGTTATGCGACTTCGTGACCACCAGGTTGACCGCGTTCACCGGCGTCGTGACGGTGCTGGTGTTGTTGCCGGTCAGCGCCGCGGCCTCGTTCACGCCACTGACGGTCGCGGTGTTGGTCACCGAAGGCGCTGCGGCGGCGCCCACGGTGACGGGAACGACCACCGTGGTGGACGAGGCACCCGCGTTGATGACGGTGGTCCGCGTGCAGGAGATCACCGTGCCGCCGGCCACGTTGGTGGTGGGGCCGGCCGCGGCACAGGTCCAGCCGGTGCCGATGGTCCAGGTCCCGGTGTTGCCCGTGATGGTCATGCCGGCCGGCAGCGTGTCGGTGAAGCTGTAGGCACCCACGGTGGCGCGGGTCCCGACGTTGCTGACCGTGAAGGTGTAGCTGGCGGTGGTGACGCCCACCTGGAAGTTGCCGCCGCCGGTCTTGATCTTCGTGATCGTCAGGTCGAAGTCCGTCACCGGCGTGGTCAGCGAAGTGCTGTTGTTGCCCTGCGTGGCCGGCGGCTCGCCACCGCCCGTGACACTGGCGGTGTTGGTGACCTGCGGTACCGCGGTGTTGGCGACGACCACGACGAAGGTGATGGTCGTGGAGGTGGCGCCGGGGTTGATCGCGGTGGTGCGCGTGCACGACACGGCGTTGCCGCCCGCCGTGTTGGTCGGGGCGGAGGCCGGACAGCTCCAGCCGGTGCCGGCGACCGGCGCGGCGTTGAGGGTGAGCCCCGCGGGCAGCGTGTCCGTGATCGTGTATCCCGCGGTGGTCGCGATGCCGCCGATGTTGGTGACGCTCAGCGTGTAGGTCGCATTCGTGCCGACGGTGAGCGAGCCGGTCGACAGCGTCTTGTTGACGGTGAGGTCGGGGCAGTTGCTGTTGCAGACCGCCGTGGTCACGGTGCTCGTGTTGTTGCCGTTGAGGCTGGCGGGCTCGCCGCCGCCCGACACGGTGGCGGTGTTGGTCACCTGGGGCGCCGCGGCGGCCGCGGCCAGAACCGTGAGCGTGATCGCATTCGCGTTGGTTGCCCCCGGGGCGATCAGCGTGCTGCTGTTGCAGGTCACCGTGCCGGACGTGCTGCTGCAGCTCCAGCCCGTTCCCGTGGCGGACACATAGGTGAGCCCCGCAGGAAGGACGTCGGTCACCGAGTACGCACCGCTGGTGGACGCCGAGCCGGCGTTGTTCACCTTCAGCGTGTACGTGCCGTTCGAGCCGACCGCGAAGCTGCCGTTCGCGGTTTTGGTCACTTGCAGGTCCGGGCTGGGCGTGATGGCGACGGAGGCCTGGTCGTCCTCGCCCGCGATGCCGTTGTTGGGCGTCGAGTCCGGGTCGAACTGGTCGGAGTAGCTGATCTGCGCCGTGTTCGTGATCGCCGTGGTGCCGGTCACCGTCGCCGTCATCACCATCGTGGCACTGGCGCCCGCGGCCAGCGCGCCCACGCGCCAGGTGTAGGCCGGGATGGCGCCGGCAGCCGCGGTCGAATACGTTCCCTGCGTGGCGGTGTAGGAGACGAAGGTCAGGCCCGCGGGCAGCTGGTCCAGCACGCGCGCGTCGGTGACGCGGGCCGGGCCGGCGTTGGTCACCGTGACCGTGAAGTTCACGGTGGAACCCGGCGTGGCGTTGCTCGCGGTCTTGGTAAGGCTCAGGTCGGCGGTACGCTCCGGGGCACTCGCCAGGTCGCCGATGTTCGTCACGCCCGACGCGGTCGGCAGCGCGGTGGCGGCGAAGGTGTTGAGGTTCACCTTGTACAGGACGCCGCCGCCGTACAGCGAGATCATCAAGGTGCCGTTGCGGGTGAACGCGCAGCCGGTGACGAGCGCGTTGGTGCCCGTGCCGATGCCGGTGATCGTCCCCTGCAGCGTGCTCACGCCCGACGAGGAGACCGTGTACAGCTGCTGGTTGGCCACCATGTACAGGACGCCATTGGTGGTGTTCAGGCACAGGTCGCCGCTCTGCGTGGGCAGGCTGCCGCTCAGGGGCGTGGTGGAAATGATGCCGCCCGTGTTCATGTCCAGCGTCCACATGTTGCTGGTCGTGTCCATGGCGAGCAGGTTGCCGGCGGCGTCGAAGCCCAGGCGCACCACGTTGGTCGTGTTGGCGCCGGGCGTGCCCACCAGCACCGGGGTTTGCGTCGGGTTGTTCGGGTCCCAGCGCCACAGGTTCGGGTTGGCGCCGTTCGAATCCAGGAAGTACAGCATGCCGTCGCTCGGACGCGTGGCCAGCGTGTAGCCCTGGCCGGTGGCCGGGATGGTCGTCAGCAGGGTCGCGGGGCCGCCGGTATTGATGTCGACGCTGTAGATGCCGCCGAGGGCCAGCTCCATGATGTAGACGTTCTCGGCGCGCGCGGGCAGCGCGGCGAGCAGCGCCAGCGCCGCCACTCCGGCAAGCGCCCGCAGCGGGCGCAGCGCGCGCGCGAGCAGCAGCAGCAGCGGAAGGAAGGACGGTCGCATCACGGTTTCAGGTCCAGGGGAACGGCCTTGCGGTCGTTCAGGTTGAAGGTGTCCTGGTCGAACTTCATGCGCATGTTGACGAAGAAGCCCTGCGCACGGTACTCGGACCCGGCGAAATCGGAGTCGGAGAAGCCGAGGAAGTTGTAGCCGACCGACACCCAGGTGTTGGTCGCGACCCGGTAGCCGACGGACAGGCCGGCCTGCCAGGAGCGCGTGCCGGTGCGCCAGGTGGTGAGCACGCCGCCGTGCAGGCCGATGTCCCAGCGCTCGTCGAGGTCGTGGCGCGCCTCGATGCCGAACACGTCGGTGTAGCCGTCCTGCGTGGTGTCGCCCAGCATCTCGCGCACGTACTTCGCGCTGTACTGCAGCGCCACCTGGGTGCGCGGCGAGGCCTTCCAGTTGCCGTTGAAGTTGGCGATCAGCTTGCGGGTGAACAGCTGCGTGGCCAGGCTGACGTTGCGATCCTCGACGTATTCGATCCGTTGCAGCCAGGCCCAGGCGCTGTCGTTGGGGCGCCAGGCGTGGCCCAGGCGCAGGGCGACCTGGCGGGACACGGTGTCGGCGCCGTGGCTGTCGGTGATCGCGAGTCCGGCGGCGACGATGCGGCCCTGCGCCAGCTTGCGCTGCGCGCCGGCCAGCAGGTTGATCTTGTTCTCGCTGGCGGAATCGCGCCACTCCAGCCGCACGTTGCCGCCCCACAGGCCGTCGGTGTACGCGAGGCCCGTCGTCACCGCGGTGTAGTCCTCGGTGATGATCCCGTAGGTCGAGGTCGGCGTCGTGCCGGACGCGAGCGGCTGCGCGGACCCCAGCGGGTTGGCCGTGCTGCGCAGCGTCTGCACCCGGTCGATGCCGAGGTCCGCGTTCCAGTGCTCGCCCAGCTTGATCTTCTGCATCAGGCCCATGTTCGCGAACAGGCGGCCCGCATCCAGCGCCTCCTGGTTGCCCACGCCGCTCTGCACCTCGGCGCCGGTCCACAGCTGCGTGCGCAGGCCGACGCGCGTGGTGTTGGCGCGCACCAGCTCGCCGCGCGCGAACTCCTGCGTGACGAAGGCGGTGGTCTCGGGCGTCAGGCGGTAGTCGGCGCCCAGCGCCACGCGATTGGGGAAGGCGGTGGTCCCGGTGCTGCCGGCCACGCCCAGGTCGGTGGCGGCCCGCAGCACCAGGCGGCCTTCCATCGTTTCGTAGGCGACGCCGCCGGTGAGCTGGCGGGCGTCGGAGGTCTGGCCGGTCGCCGTCGTTTCGTTGGCGACCCGGCCGCCGCCGGTCACGGCGACGCCCGCGTCCTTGTCGGTCCACTGCGCCTTGGCTTCCACCACCTCGCGCTTGCCGCCGCTGGACAGGTCCTCCTGCCGGTAGGCTTCGCCGCCGACCGACAGCTTGTCCGTGATCTTGTGTTTGGCGTCCGTGCCGACCTTGCGCTGGCCCAGGCCCGCCGCGGCCTGCTGGCCGAGGCCGAAGCCGGGCTGCTGCTCCGACGCATAGGCCCGCGCGGAGGTCTGGCCGTCATCGTGGGTCGCCTCGACCAGGAAGGCCTGGCCGCTGCGCTGGCCGGTGTCGGTGTCGCTGCGGCTGGTGGCGACCTCGGCGCGGATCTTGGTGGCCGGGTTCACCTGTACCGTCGTGTCCGCCGCGGTCAGGTTGCCTTCGCGGCCGGGGGTGCCTTCGTGCAGGCGCGTCACGCCGACCTCGGCGCCGGGCGCCACTTTCGCTGCCGCGCGGCCGCCGTAGGTCCAGCCCGCCTCGCCCGCGTCATCGGTCTCGTACTCCACGACGATGAACAGCAGGTTCAGGTCGTTGTCGCGCGAAGGCACCGGCTCGCGGAAGAACAGCGTGCCGGCATCGCGATCGAGCTGGTAGTCGATGTACGGCGTGAGCGAGCGGGTCGCCAGCACGCGGTCCGGCTGGAAGCGGTCGCGCGTCTCGATGCGGACCTTCTCCGAGTTGAGCAGGATGCGGCGGGCGCGCAGGCGGTACAGGCCCGAGGTGCCGTCGCCCTGGAGTTCGTCCTTGCCGAAACCCTGGCTGGTGCGCGCCGCGAACGCGTTGTAGCCGAAGGTCTCGCCCTTGTAGCCGGACTTCAGGCCGGTCATCGTGCGGCTGTAGCGGCCCAGCTCGGTGACGGTGAGGCCGGTGTCGTAGTCGCCGAACAGCGCGTAGAACTGCTTCTTCTCGATGCGCAGGAACAGCTTGCTGGTGCTGGCCGCGTCGTACTGGGCCTGGTTCGCGTCGGCGTACAGCGTGTAGTAGCGGGTCGGGTCGATGCCCTGCTTCAGCACGCGGTCGGCGCCGGTGCCCTTCTCCTTGGCGCTGTCGTAGGCCGCGGTCAGCAGGTATTCGCCGAGGACCTTGCCCTTGGCATAGAAGGCCAGGCGGTCGCGGTCGAACAGCTGCTCGCCGGCTTCGCTGTCCTGCAGCGACTGCATGTTGCCCGACAGGCTCTTGTGGCCCGCGGTGCCTTCGGCGAAGCCGACCAGGATCCATTCGCGCGCGTCGGCCTGCAGCCAGCCGCGGACCTCGTTCACGCGGTTGTCGCCGAAGTCGAAACGCAGCACCGCTTCGCCGGACTGCTGCGTCGGCTGCAGCGTGACGAGGGCGATGCCCTCCTCGCCCACCACGTAGCTGCCGCGGGTGGTCGGCGTGAGCGTGAGCGGGTCCTGCTGCAGGGCGTCCCGGACCTGCTGCGGCAGGTACGGCGGCGCGACGTTCACCTCGCCCTTCACCCCGCGACGCACGGGCTTGCCGTCGCGGTCGAGCATGCGCACCGCGATCACGGGCGACGTGCGGCCGTCGGCCACCAGCTGCGACCGCTTGGCGTCCAGCGCCACGCTGGCCGGCGCCACGGCGTAATGGATGGTGCGCGATTCGTCCAGCAGCACCGCGCCGGAGGCGTCGCGCACGGTCACCTGCAGCACGTTGGCGCCGTCGCGCAGGTCGACGGCGCGCCAGTTCGACAGCAGCACGTCGCCGGAAGCGCTCGGCGTGCTGCCTTCGAAACGCATGCGGTCCACCGGCACGCCGTTCACCTTCAGCTCGGCGAGGCTGCCGCGCACGTGCTTCACGGCGACCTTCACCACCGGGATGGCCGGGGAGAAGCTGGCGCGCGGGTGCAGCCATTCGTTGCCGGCCGGCGCGGTGGCGAGCCAGCGCTCGTCGTAGGGAAGCTTCTCCACGAGCGTTTCCAGTGCCGGCGCGCTCGCGGCGGGCGCGGACGCGGCGGCAGCGGGTTTCGCGGCGGCGGCCTGCGCTTCGTTGCGCGTCACGGGCACCGCGGCACCGGCCTCGACATGGTCCTGGGCCGCGGGCAGCGCCAGCGGCGGCAGGGTCACCAGCGGATGGCCCGCCGCGGCTTGCACGCGCAGCATCGCCTTCAGTTCGCCGGCCGGCGAACCATCCAGCGTGAAGCGCAGCGCGTGTTGCCAGCGCGCGGATTGCGCGGGCAGGCGCAACACGAGGAAGCCGTCCTGCACCTGCGCGTCCTCGGTGGCGCGGCCATCCAGCGTCACGGAGCCGGCCTTCACCTTGGCGCCGCCCGGCAGCATCACGGTGGCGGTCACGCCTTCCAGCGCGGTCTTCGAAGCCAGGTCCAGCCGGACCTCGCCGCCGCGGCGGCTGAGCGCCTGCTGCACCGAGATGGGGGCGCGGACCAGGCGGAAGTCCGCGCGCCAGAGGGTGCCGCCCTGCAGGTTCACGAACTGCGAGAAGTCGCGGCCGCCGGTGCGGCTGTTCTGGTCGCAGTTGCGCAGCTCCATGCCGGCGGGCAGCGTGGTGGGATCGAGCTGCACGACGTGCGTGCCGGGACGCAGGTTGTCGACGTGCCAGTTGCCTTCCGCATCGCTCAGCACCGTGGTGCCGTCCTGCAGCACGACGCGCACGCCTTGCAGGCCCTGCACGGCGCCGGGCTCGCGCTCGTCCTGCGTGCACGATTCCGCGAGCATCACGCGGCCCATGAGGATGGCGCGCGTGCGGTTCAGGTCGTCGCGCACGCTCACCACCGCCTTCGCGACGTTGGAGCTGATGCGGCCCGTGGCCTGCGCGGTGTTCTCGGCGTCGCCCAGGCGCGCGCCGGCGGTGACCTGCACCGCGTAGCGCAGCGTCACCGTCGCATTGGCGGCCAGCGAGCCCACCGCGAACTGCAGGCTGCGGCCGTCGGCGCCGACCTGGGGATCGGCCAGGACCTTGCCGTCCAGGCGGGCCGAGCCGGCACGGTAGCGGAAGCCGACCGGCAGCCGGTCGCCGATGGTGACGTCGTTCAGCACGTAGCTGTTGCGGCTGGTGACGGCGAGCGCGTACGGAACGAAGTCGCCGATGCCTGCCGTTGCCTTGCCCGCCGTCTTGGTGATGTTCAGTTCGCCGATGGCGCCGGGGTCCACCGGGATGTCCATCTCCAGCGCCGGGCCCGGCACCAGGGTGAAGGTCTCGCCGCGCGAGCCGACCACCAGCACGAACGGGCCGTTGGGCAACGCGGCGATCCTGGCGTCCTCGGCCTTCGACGGGAAGGTGTAGCCCACCGGCAGTTCGACCTGGAAGCGATAGCTGCCGGGCGCGAGGCGCGGGAACTGGTAGCGGCCGGGCGCGAACGCGTAGGCGGTGCCGCCGCTGTCGCTGACGGTGCTGCCGGTCACCACGGTGGACGGGAAGGTGCTCACGCCGTCGTTGCCGCGCACGGTGGCGGGCAGGCCCGTGGCGGTGTCGATCACCGTCACGCGCGCGCCGTTCACCGGCTGGCCCGTGGTGCTGTCGAAGACCTTGCCGAAGGGGTCGATCAGGGCGCCGGCGGAGATGAGGGCGTTGCTCGCGGAGGCGTCGACGTAGGTGGCGGTGATCGTCTGCTTGCCGCCGGTCTGCAGGACGCAGTCGCCGGCCTGGGCGGCGGCGTTGGAGGTCTGGATGTAGCCGACGAACACGCCGCTCGACACGCCGGTCTCAGTGAGCCGCAGTTGTTCGCTGTCGCCGCCGTCGCTGGCGACGGTGACCGTCACGGTCTCGCGCGTGGTGGCGTCGTGGTTCTCGTCCGGGGCGGTGACCTGCACCAGCACGACGTCGCCGGCGGCATAGGTGGAAGCGGGCACGAGCAGGTGGTTGGCCGGCACCGTGAACGCGCCCTGCCCCGGCACCGTCGCCACCACCGGCACCCAGGCGCCGCTGGCGGCATGGCATTGCGCGCCGGCCACGGAAGTGGAGACCGCGAGGCCGGGCGGCAGGCCTTGCGTGCTGGCCACCGTGGCCACCAGCGCGATCGTGGCCGGCGTCGCGGCAGCGGTGGTGACCGTCGCGGAACCGCTCGTGGACAGCGGTGTGCCGGACACCTTGTAGTTCGCGGTCGCCGTGTTGACGATGGTCGTGTTGGGCGCCGCGGCATCGGCGGCGATGGCGCACAGGGCGAGCGCGAGGGCGGCCCAGGCCTTGGGCTGCGCGCGGAGGGCGCGCAGTCCAAGGCCTGCTGCGGAGTGCAGCAGGCGCAGGGACACCGCCGCGAGGCCTTGCGGCCCCGCGACGGCGGTTCTCCAGCCATGGCGGCGAGAGAGTTCCATGCAGGTCAGTTGATCTTGACCTGGTACTGCAGGGTCACCGCTTCGCCCGGCTTCAGCTCGCCGGCCGTGTGCGTGCCGTCGGAGTTGAGGATCGCGGAGAAGTCGATGGCGATGGTGCCGCCGGCCTGGCTGGCGCCGTCGGTGTCACCGTTGGTCGTCGTGTAGAACTTCGGGAAGCCCGCACGCGACGCGGTCGTGACCTTGAAGCCGGCGCCCGCGGCGCTGGTGGGCGACACGCCCGCCGCGCAGTTCGTGCCGACGCCCGCACCGCTGATCATGTCGCTGTCGAACGTCACGCTGGCGCTCAGGACGTCGGACATGGCGCCCAGCGTCGCCGACGACGTGCCGGAGGCGGCGTTGGCGATCGTCACGGTGTACTGCACGTACGCGCCCGGGATGTTCTTCGGGTTGGTGTTCCCGTTGAACGGATCGCAGACCGCCACGACCGTCTTGGTGACGGCGAGCACCGCGGACGACACCTTGAAGGCGCTGCGGGCGCTGGACATGCCGTCGCGCGCCGCGTCGTCGGTGCCGGCCGCATCCGCGAACACGACGTCCACTGCCGCCGTGTCGGCGGTGTTGGTCTGCGTGACCACCGTGCCGCCGCTGGTGCCGGCGACCGCCGCTTGCGCCGTCAGCGAGAGGCCCGAGACGTCGTTGTTCACCTGCGAGGCAGGAATGGCGCAGGTGAGCGTCACCGGGACGCTGGCATCGGGTGCCAGGCTGCCGACGTAGTTCTGCGTCGCGCCGTTGACCTTGATCGTGCAGGCCCCGGAGACGTCGAAGTTGTCGGTCACGAGGTTGGCCGCGCTGAACACGGTCTGGCCGCTGGCCAGGTCGACCGCGGTCAGCTTGTAGTCCTGCGTGAAGTTGCCGGTGTTGGTCACCGTGAAGCTCAGGACGACGCCCGTCTGCCCGGGGATGACCGAGACCGCCGACGCGTTGGTCGTGACCACCGTGTGGCTGATCTTGTTGTCCACCAGGAAGTTGGTGTTGGCGCCCGTGCCGTTGCTGCTGCCGGTCGGCGAGGACACGATCGCGGGCTGGCTCACGCCGCCCACGGAGAAGTTCAGCGTGGCCTTGTTGCTGATGGTCGTGCCGGCGGCGGTGCCGGCGGCCTGGGCAGCGCCGCTGGTGGCGAGGCCCGCGGCGGCGAGGACCAGGAGGACCCCGCCTCGCGCCATGGTGGCTTTCAATTTCGCTTTCATTTCCATTCCTTCAAAGGAAAAAACTGACAGGGAGTCGTGATGGATGCGCGCTCGCGCGCGGGACTGGCCCGCGCCGGCGGACCGCAGCTGCGGGGAGGACCACAGGTCAGGCGCTTGCCGGTGTGCATGGCGTCGTCGCCTTTCAGTTCACGACGACGCGGAAGCTCACCGCGCCCTGCTTGCCCGGGGCGAGCTCGCCGCGGTAGGTCCAGCGGATGTGGGTGATGTCGGCGGCGGCGGCGGGACGCTTCTTGCCGTCCGCGCCGGTCACGACCAGCTTGTCGGCGGGGCCCCAGGTGCGGCCGCCGTCGACGGAGAAGGCGATGTCGGTGTTGTCGCCCGTCGCGCTGCCGCCCACGTACGTGGTGTTGGCCGGGACCGGGTTGGCCACCGCGATGTTGCCGGCGGGCTTCTTGCCGTTGTTGCGGAAGGTGGAGGTGTAGATCACCTCGTTGCCGGGAATGGCCTTGGTCGCGGGGACGCGCTTCTTCTCGGCCTTCCCCTCGGGCGTCTTCACTTCCTGCTCGAGTTCGGCGATGTTGCGCAGTTCGACGTCGCCGGACGCCTGCGCGTGCACGCTGGTCCAGGCGGCGGTGGCCAGCACGAAGGCGGCGGCCGCGGTGAGGATGGATCTGCTCATGGTGGCTCCTTGGGTGATCAGTTGACGGTGGCTTTGAACTCGATGACCCGCTGCGCGGGGGCAGCGAGGGTTCCGAAATCGGCGGTGACGGTGTTCGCGGACGCGGCGGCGCCGTCGGCATCGGCGGCGTCGGTGCGCGCGGTGCCGTCGACGGCGAGGCTGCCGGGGACGTAGGTGAGAGCGGCCGGCAGCGGGTCGGACACGGTCACGGTGTCGGCGTTGCCCGTGCCGGTGAGCGTGAGCACGATGCGGTAGGTGAGGACCGAGCCCGTGACCACGCGCGTGCCGCCTTGCGGATCGCGCACGGCGACCACGCTCTTGGCCAGCGCGATCGCGGTGCCGGACACGAGATAGGAGCCGGTGGCGCTCGCCGCGGTCCGCGCGCCGGCGATCGTCTGCACGCCGGCGGTGGTCCCGAGCAGGGTGCCCGGGGCGGCGCCGGCGGCGCCGGGCGTCGTGGCGGTGGCGGTCAGCAGCGACCGGCCGGCCGCGCCGAAGGCCAGGCTGCCGGGGATGTCGCTCACGAGGTAGACCGTGCGGCTGCCGTCGGCCGGCAAGGTCGGGTCGTTCACGCCCGGGACGTAAGGGATGTCGGCGTTGGGGCCGCTGGCCTGGAAGCCGGGCTGCGCGCCGCTTTCCAGCCACAGCGAACCGGCCGCGGCGGGCGCGGGGTCGAACTGGTCGCCCGTGACGTTGTCGGTGCGCGAGACCCGGTACGGTTCGGGCGCGTTGCCCGTGTTGGTGACCACGAAGGTCAGCGCGGCGGACGTGGCTGGGCTGCTGGTCCCGACCGGGCCGGCGTCCTGGGAGGTCACCACGACGCTCAGGACCTTGGCGACGACAATGGCGGGCGCCGAAGCGGCGGCGCTGGTCATGGGGCCGCCGCCCATCCGGTACTGCACCGTGGCTGTGTTTCCGATCAGCGTGCCGGCCGTCGTGCCGGCGGCCAGGGCCTGGAGGGCCGGAAACAGCGCAGCCGCCACGCATGCGGCGCGCAGTCCCCTCTGGAGCAGGGCAAACCAGCCAGCGGTGATCCCCATTTTTCTGCGTGGGCGGTTGTCCCGCGCCACGCCCCCAACGTGTAAATTAGTGTTTCAAAAGAAACGAACACTTGTAAGGGAGTGTATGTTTTCGAGCCTACGGTCGAGCATCTCCCGTCGCATCGGAGAGCCCTGCCGTCAGCCTCGCTAGGGAATTCATGACTGGTTTTCCATACAGCCCACTGGCCGAGGCATTGCCACTGCTGGGGAAAGTGGATTCCGTCGGGGTTCCGTCAGGCAGGCGAGCTCGACCGCTGTTGGATCACCGCTACGATCACGGCTCAGCCGAGGAGACCAGAAAAGTGCCAGTGATCACCAACATCGAGGACCTGCGGGTGCTCGCGAAGAAGCGCGTGCCGCGGATGTTCTATGACTACGCCGACTCCGGTTCGTGGACCGAGAGCACCTACCGGGCGAACGAGGCGGACTTCGCGAAGATCCTGCTGCGCCAGCGGGTGGCGGTGAACATGGAGGGCCGCAGCCTGCGCACCACCATGGTGGGCCAGGACGTCGCGATGCCGGTGGCGATCGCGCCCACGGGCCTCACGGGCATGCAGCACGCCGACGGCGAGATCCTGGCCGCGCGCGCGGCCAAGGCCATGGGCATCCCGTTCACGCTGTCCACCATGAGCATCTGCTCGCTGGAGGACGTGGCGGAAGGCACCGGCCGGCACCCGTTCTGGTTCCAGCTGTACGTCATGCGCGACCGCGGCTTCATCGAAAGCCTGATCGACCGCGCCAAGGCGGCGAACTGTTCCGCGCTGGTGCTGACGCTGGACCTGCAGATCATCGGCCAGCGGCACAAGGACTTGAAGAACGGCCTGTCCGCGCCGCCCAAGCTCACGTTCGCGAACATCGCGAACATGGCCACCAAGCCGCGCTGGTGCCTGGGCATGCTGGGCACCAAGCGGCGCGAATTCGGCAACATCGTCGGCCACGTGAAGGGCGTCGACAACATGGGTTCGCTCTCGGAGTGGACCAACAAGCAGTTCGACCCGCGCCTGTCGTGGAACGACGTGGAATGGATCAAGAACCGCTGGGGCGGCAAGCTGATCCTGAAGGGCGTGCAGGACATCGAGGACGCGAAGCTGGCCGTCGCCTCCGGCGCGGACGCGGTGATCGTCTCCAACCACGGCGGCCGCCAGCTCGATGGCGCGCCCTCCTCCATCTCCGCGCTGCAGCCGATCGTCGAAGCGGTGGGCGACCGGATCGAGGTGCACATGGACGGCGGCGTGCGCTCGGGCCAGCACGTGCTGAAGGCCGTGGCACTGGGCGCGAAAGGCGTCTACATCGGCCGCGCGATGCTGTACGGCCTGGGCGCGATGGGACAGGAAGGCGTCGAGCGGGCGCTGGAGATCATCCGCAACGAGCTGGACCTCTCCATGGCCTTCTGCGGCCGCACGGACATCCGCACGGTGGACCGCAGCATCCTGCTGCCCGGGACGTACTGACCGTCATTCCCGCTCAGGCGGGAATCCAGGGCGTTGCAAGGCGCGCTGCGCGCGCGCCCCGGCAGCCCTGGATCCCCGCCTGCGCGGGGATGACGCGTATTCTTCGCGCGTGACCCTCCAGCGCCGCATCGCCCACCTCGACATGGACGCCTTCTTCGCGTCCGTGGAGTTGCTGCGCTATCCGCAGCTGAAGGGCCTGCCGGTGGTGATCGGCGGCGGCCGGCGCGAGGTCGACGCGATCGTGCGGGAGCGCTATGCCGGCCGGCCGCTGTCGCAGATCCCGCCGGAGGCGTTCCCGCTGCTGAAGGACTATGTCGGCCGCGGCGTGATCACCACCGCCACCTACCCGGCGCGCCAGTTCGGCGTCGGCTCCGCCATGGGCATGATGAAGGCGGCGAAGCTGTGCCCGCAGGCGATCGTGCTGCCGGTGGACTTCGAGGAGGTGCGCCGCTTCTCGCGCACGTTCAAGTCCGTGATCCTGGACATCGCGCCGGTGATGGAGGACCGCGGCATCGACGAGGTCTACATCGACTTCACCGAGGTGCCCGGCGGCCAGCGCGAGGGCGGCCGCGTGCTGGCGCGCCTGATCCAGAAGTCCATCCTCGACGCCACCGGCCTCACCTGCTCCATCGGCGTCGCGCCCAACAAGCTGATCGCCAAGATGGCCAGCGAGTTCAACAAGCCGAACGGCATCTCCATCGTGTACGACGAGGACGTGCGCACCAAGATCTGGCCGCTGCCCGTGCGCAAGATCAACGGCATCGGCCCGAAGTCCGAGGCCAAGCTGCACCGGCTGCACCTGCACACGATCGGCGACATCGCGCTTCAGTCGCAGGACTGGCTGGTCGACAACTTCGGCCAGGCGTACGGGGCCTGGATGCACGACGCGGCCTGGGGCCGCGACGACCGCCCGGTCGTCACCGAGAGCGAGCCGGTCTCCATGAGCCGCGAGACGACCTTCGAGCGCGACCTGCACGCGGTGCGCGACCGCGCCGAGCTGGGCGCCATCTTCACCGACCTGTGCACGCGCGTGGCGGGCGACCTGCGGCGCAAGGGCTACGTGGGCCGCACCATCGGCATCAAGCTGCGTTACGACGATTTCCGTACGGCCACGCGCGACCTCACGCTGGAGCAGTACACCGACGACCCCGCGGCGATCCGCCGTGCCGCCGGGCAGTGCCTCAAACGCGTGGACCTCGGCCGCAAGCTGCGGCTGCTCGGCGTGCGCGTGGGCAAGCTCGCGAAAGCGGACAGCCTCCCCGTGCCCGAGGCGCCGGCGCCGGCGATCGTCGCCGAACACACGCCGGACCTTTTCCACGACCTGCGCCCCGCCCGGGATACCGGCTGACACCAGGGTACGCCCAAAGGCCGATGGACGCTGGCGGCGACGGGGCTAAATTGAACCGCAAGCCTCCCCCGACGCCGGGAGCCGAAGCGGAGAACAACATGGACCTGGATGCATTGCAGCGGATCAAGCGCTGGCACGTGCTGCATCAGAGCGATCACCCCGTCGAATACCGCGCCTGGGACGTGATCCTGACCCTCTGGCTGGCCGGCTGGGTGGGCTGGCTTCCCGCCTTCTGCTTCGACGCCCTGTGGGCCGTCCCGCTGCTGGTCCTGGGCATGTCGGGTCCGACCCTCTACGTCGCCCTGCGCGCCAAGGCACACCAGTCCAGGCGGCTGCGCTGCGACTGGCTGGTCGCGCGCTGAAGGTCTACTGGCGCGCCGTGCGCACGTTGGCCGGCAAGGCCATCGGATGGCTGGTGCGCAGCGGATTGATGTCCAGGCCGCCGCGGCGCGTGTAGCGCGCGTACACCGCGAGGCGCGAGGGTTTGCAGCGGCGCCAGACGTCCATGAAGATCCGCTCCACGCACTGTTCGTGGAACTCGTTGTGGTTGCGGAAGCTCACGAGGTAGCGCAGCAGCCCGCCCTGGTCGATCTGCGGGCCGCTGTAGCGGATCTGGATGCTCCCCCAGTCGGGTTGCCCGGTCACGAGACAGTTGCTCTTGAGGAGGTTGCTGGTGAGCACCTCTTCCACCGGCTGCTCGTCCACCGCGGACGTGAGCAGCTCCGGCGCCGGTGCATATTGCGTGCACTCGATGTCCAGGCGGTCCAGGCTCAGTCCATCGAGTTCGTGGATCGGCTCCAGGTCGAACTGGTCAGGCATCAGCAGCCGCACGCCCACCGAGGACTGCGCCGTCCCGCCGCGCCATACTGCCTCGCCCAGGTCTGCCCGCAGGCGATCGCGCACGGCGTCCGCGCTGGGGAACGCCGTCCCGTTGTAGCTGCCCAGGTAGAGCTTGAGCGACTTGCTCTCGACGATGTTGGGCGTCTCGCAGGGAATCGTGAAGTGGGCGATGGCCACCTGCGGCTTGCCGCGCGGGGTCAGCCAGCTCAGCTCGTAGGCGGTCCAGAGGTCGGCGCCGAAGAACGGCGGCGCGCCGGCGATCCCGATCTCCTCGCGCTTCTGGGCGCGGGCGATCGGGAACAGCAGCGTGGGGTCGTAGCGGTCCGGGTAGGCGACCGGCTTGCCCAGCGTCGACTGTTCAGGGGAATTCATGGCTGCGAGGCTACCCGCAGATGCGGCAGCAGGGGGTCCAGCATGCGCTCGACCCCGCCTGGCGGAAGGTCATGGCCGAGGCCGTCGATCGCGACGAAGCGCGCGCCGGGAATGCGCCGGGCCGTGTCCTCCCCGCAGGCGATGGGCACGAGCGGATCGGCCGTGCCGTGCAGGACCAGCGTGGGCACGCGCAGGTCGCGCAATGCCGCCGCCCGCGACGTATCGGCGGCGATCGCCGCGATCTGGCGCGCGCTGCCGGCGGGGCGGTAGCCGGCGCGCCGCATCGACTCCAGGATGCGCCGGCGCAGGTCCTCTTCCGGAATCGGATACGCCGGACTGCCGATCGCCTGGAACAGGCGCACGTAATGCGCCAGCACCGCCGCCTCGCTGAAGTCACCGGGGCGGGACAGCAGGATCTGCAGCACCCGCGGCTGCGGCCCCGGCAGGTGGCGGGCGCCGCTGGAACTCATGATGCTGGTGAGCGAGCGCACCCGGTGCGGCGCCGCCAGCGCGATGCGCTGGGCGATCATGCCGCCCATGCTGGCGCCGACGACGTGCGCCTCGCGCACGCCCAGCGCGTCCAGCACGCCCAGGCCGTCGGCCGCCATGTCGGCGAGGCTGTAGGGCGCGCGCACGGGCAGCCCGAGGCGCTGCTTCATGCCTTCCCATACGAGGTTGGGCACGCCCAGGTGGTCCAGCCCGTCGGACAGGCCCACGTCGCGGTTGTCCATGCGGATCACGCGATGGCCGGCGGCCACCAGCGCCTCGACGAAGGAACCGGGCCAGGCCGAGAGCTGCATGCCCAGGCCCATCAACAGCAGGACGGGCACGCCGCCGGCCGGCCCCGTGTCCTCGATCTCGATGGCGAGCCCGTTGGCCTGGACCTTCATGCCTTCATTCGAAGCGGCGCTCGCGCAGCCACTTGGTGGCGATCCACTTCTCGCCGGCCAGCACCGGGGAGCCGCCGTGCAGGGTGCGCGTGGAGGGATGGGGACGCTCGTAGCTGAAGAAGACGGCGTTGCCCCGCTTGGGCGCCACCTCCAGGTGCACGTCCGGGAACACGGTGCCGCCGCCCTTCTCGGGCTCGGCGAGGTACATGACGAGGGTGCCCACGCGCTGCCCGCCGCGGCGCAGGATCGTGGGCGTGCCCGGCTCGCCGGGGTCGAAGTAGTCGTAGTGCGGCTTGTATTCCGCGCCGGGGCCGTAGTGCAGGATCTGCAGGCCTTCGCCGTTGTCCTCCGGCCAGTTCACCAGCTTCGCGATGCGCTGCTCGATGCGGCGCACCAGCGGGTTTTCGCCGCGCTGGAAGAACATGCCGTTGCTGGTGCGGTCGGCGTTGACCTCCTCGCCGCCGGTCTTGGTGGCAACCGTCAGCGAACGCGCCAGCCGCGGCTTGGCCAGCGCGATGAGTTCATCGCATTCCTCGTCCGAGAGCAGGCCGCCGAACACCACCACGCGCGGGTTGTGCATCGACTGCAGCACCGCGACGCGGCGGTCGCCGGCATCGAGGTACAGCGGCGATTCGTCCAGGGACGGATCCGGCACCGGCACGCCGGCGGGCAAGCCCTGCGCCTGCGCCTCGCTTTCCAGGTGGTCGCGCAGCGTGCTCTCCATGGCCTCGACCGCGATGTCCTCGTTCCAGCCGGAGGCGAGCATGGCCTTGAGCACCGATTCCGCGCCGTGGCCGGCCTGCGCCTGTTCCACGATCCACTTGCGCAGTTCGGGCGTGACCTGCTGCTGCGTCCGGCTGGTGGTCATGTCTGCGTCCTGCGCCGGAAGACCAGCCGGTCGGGCTCCGACGCGGCCGGGTCGAAGGCATAGCCTTCGAGGTTGAAGTTCTCGAGCCTGCGCGGCGTTTCCAGGCGCCGGGTGATGGCGTAGCGCGCCATCAGGCCGCGCGCCTTCTTGGCGGAGAAGCTGATGATCTTCCAGCCGCCGGGGCGCCACTCCTCGAACACGCATTCGACCACGCGCGCCTTCAGCGCCTTGCGGTCCACCGCCTTGAAATACTCCTGGGAGGCGAGGTTGATCACCACCGGCGTCTTGTCGGCGGCCAGTTCCTTGTTCAGGAATTCCGAGATGCGGCTGCCCCAGTACTGGTACAGGTTGGCCCTGGCCCCGACCTTCAGCGCCGTGCCCATCTCCAGCCGGTAGGGCTGCATCCAGTCCAGCGGCCGCAGCACGCCGTACAGGCCGCTCAGCATGCGCACGTGCTGCTGCGCCCATTCGAGGTCCGCCCGGCCCAGCGTCTTCGCCTGCAGGCCGTCGTAGACGTCGCCGTCGAAGGCCAGGATGGCCTGGCGGGCGTTGCGGGCGGTGAACTTGGGCGACCAGGCCTGGTAGCGCGCGACGTTGAGCGCGGCCAGCGGGTCGCTGATGTCCATGAGGCGGGCGATCTCCTGCGGCGACTGGTGGCGCAGCACCTCGATCAAGGCGGCGGCGTCCCCGGCAAACACGGGCAGCGTGTGGGAGACTTCGGGCAGCTTCGACGTGTAATCGAGGGTCTTGGCCGGGGACAGCAGGAAAAGCATGGACGATTCTAGGAGCCTGGTTACGATCGCCAGGCGCGCCCGGCGAGCCACTGGATGGTGGCCACCGCCAGCACCAGCGCGGTGTAGGTGGCCATCTTGCCGTCGTGCCCGAAGTACCAGAGGCCGGCCAGCAGCACCAGCACCCCGGCCGCGGCGTTCAGGACAGCCGCCTGCCATAGCGGCCGCGACCGGGCCGGCGCGGGCAGCACGAGGGGAGCGGCGAGGGCCACGAGCACGGCCACCACGAGGGCGGGGGCGATGAAACTGAGCAGGTGCAGGACGAGGTCGAGGGGGCTCACGGGCGGTTGATCTGGAGCAAGTGGGTTTGTTGCAAGCCTAAGTGCTTGATCTGGATCGAATTTTATAATCGGGACCATGGCAGTCTGGGCATTGGGCATCAACCACACGACGGCACCGCTGGATTTGCGGGGCCGCTTCGCGTTCGCCCTGGACCAGATCACGCCCACGTTGCATGCGTTGCGGGGCACGGTGGGGGAGCGGATGGGCCTCCAGCCCGAGGCGGCGATCCTCTCCACCTGCAACCGCACCGAGATTTATTGCGCAGGCGCGCAGCACGACATCGACACCACCGTGGAATGGCTCGCACATTCCGGCGGCGTCAGCCCGGGCCTCCTGCGCGGCCACGCGTACACCCTGCAGGACGCCAGCGTCGCCCGCCATGCCTTCCGGGTGGCCAGCGGCCTGGACTCCATGGTGCTGGGCGAGGCCCAGATCCTCGGCCAGCTCAAGGACGCCGTGCGCGTCGCCGACGAGGCGGGCGCGCTGGGCACCACCCTCAACCAGCTGTTCCAGCGCTCCTTCGCCGTGGCGAAGGAAGTGCGCACCGCCACCGAGATCGGCGCCCACTCGATCAGCATGTCGGCCGCCGCGGTGCGCCTGGCCGGCCAGCTGTTCGAGGACCTGGGCAAGGTGCGGGTGCTGTTCGTCGGCGCCGGCGAGATGATCGAGCTGGCCGCCACCCATTTCGCGGCCAGGAGCCCCCGCTCCATCACGATCGCCAACCGCACCCTGGAGCGCGGCGAGAAGCTCGCCTCGCGCTTCGGCGGTGAGGTGATGCGCCTGGCCGACCTGCCTTCGCGCCTGCACGAATTCGACGTGGTGGTCAGTTCCACCGCCAGCCAGCTGCCCATCATCGGCCTCGGCGCCGTGGAGCGCGCGCTCAAGGCGCGCAAGCACCGGCCCATGTTCATGGTGGACCTGGCGGTGCCGCGCGACATCGAGCCCGAGGTCAAGGCGCTGGAAGACGTCTACCTGTACACGGTGGACGACCTCGCCCACGTGGTGCAGACCGGCCACGCCAACCGCCAGGCGGCCGTGGCGCAGGCCGAGGCGATCATCGACGCCGGAGTCCAGAGCTTCGTGCACTGGATGGACCAGCGCGGCGCGGTCCCGCTGATCCAGCAGCTGAACTCGCAGGCCGACGAATGGCGCACCGCCGAACTGGCGCGCGCCCGCCGGCTGCTCGCCCGCGGCGAGAACGTCGACGCCGTGCTGGAGGCCCTCTCGCGCGGCCTCACCCAGAAGATGCTGCACGGCGCCATGGCCGAACTGCGCGCCGGCGACGCCGAGGCCCGCCAGCGCGCGAGCCAGGCGATCGAGCATTTCTTCCTGCGCAAGGAGCGTTAGGGGCGCGCGCCTGCGGCGCGCTCCGGTTCCACGTTGAGCGTCCAGCGTTCAGCGCGCCTCGGTCCTCTCCCACGCTGAACGCCCAACGCCCAACGCCCAACGCCTGACCCGTGAAACCCTTCCTCCGCCAACAACTCGAACGCTTCCCCGTCCGCCTGCAGGAGCTCGACTTCTTCCTGTCGCAGCCCGACGTGGTGAACGACATGGAGCGCTTCCGCGATCTCACGCGCGAGCACGCGGAGGTGATGGAGGTGAACGGCGTGTACCAGCGCTTCCTGGCGCGCGAGCGCGACTTCGCGCAGGCGCGCGAGATGCTCGATGACCCCGACCTGGCGGAGATGGCGAAGGAGGAACTCGCCTCGCTGGAAGGCGAACTGCCGGAACTGGAGGACGCGCTGCAGGCCCTGCTGCTGCCCCGGGACCCGGACGACGTGCGCAACACCTTCCTGGAAATCCGCGCCGGCACCGGCGGCGACGAATCGGCGCTGTTCGCGGGCGACCTGCTGCGCATGTACACGAAGTACGCCGAGCGCCAGGGCTGGCGCACCGAGGTCGTGAGCGAGAGCGAGGGCGAGGTCGGCGGCTACAAGGAAGTGGTGATCCGTCTCGTCGGCGAGGGCACCTACGGCAAGCTCAAGTTCGAATCGGGCGGCCACCGCGTGCAGCGCGTGCCGGCCACCGAGAGCCAGGGCCGCATCCACACCAGCGCCTGCACGGTCGCGGCGCTGGCGGAACCCGACGAAGCGCAGGCCGTGCAGATCAACCCGGCGGACCTGCGCATCGACACCTTCCGGGCCTCGGGTGCCGGCGGCCAGCACGTGAACAAGACCGATTCGGCCGTGCGCATCACGCACCTGCCCACCGGCATCGTGGCGGAGTGCCAGGACGACCGCTCGCAGCACCGCAACAAGGCCAAGGCCATGCAGGTGCTGGCCGCGCGCATCCAGGAGAAGGAACGCTCGGAGCGCGCCGCCAGGGAAGCCGCCACGCGCAAGGGCCTGATCGGCAGCGGCGACCGCTCCGACCGCATCCGCACCTACAACTTCCCGCAGGGGCGGGTCACCGACCACCGCATCAACCTCACGCTCTACAAGCTGGACAAGGTCATGGAGGGCGAGCTGGACGAGATCGTCGCCGGCCTGCTGCTGGCGCGTCGCGCCGAACAACTGGAGGAGCTGGAGGTCGGCATGGGCGCCGCGCGCACGTGACGCTGCAAGAAACCCTGGCCGCGGCCGTCGCGCTTGGCGTGGAACGGCTGGACGCGCAGTTGCTCCTGCTGCACGTGCTGGGACGCGGTCCCGGCGAGCGCGCCTGGCTGCTGGCGCACGATGCGGATCCGCTGGCGCCTCCGGCTCGCGATGCCTACCTGGCGCTCGCCCGCCGCCGCGCGGACGGCGAGCCGGCGGCCTACCTCACGGGCGAGAAGGAGTTCTTCGGGCTGTCCCTCGCGGTCGACGCGCGCGTGCTCGTGCCGAGACCCGACACGGAGACCCTCGTCGAATGGGCGATCGAACTGCTGCGTGACCGCCCCGCTCCGCGCGTGATCGACCTCGGCACGGGCAGCGGCGCGATCGCATTGGCGCTGCAGGCGCAGCGGCCGGACGCGCAGGTGGAAGCCGTGGACCGCAGCGCCGAGGCCCTGGAGGTGGCGCGCGCGAATGGTGCGCGCCTGCAGCTGCCCGTGCGCTTCCGCCGGGCCCACTGGCTGGAAGGGGCCGGGCGCTACGACCTGATCGCCAGCAACCCGCCCTACGTCGCCGCGGACGATCCGCACCTGCCGGCCCTGCGGCACGAGCCCGTCTCGGCGCTCGCGGCCGGCCCGGACGGCCTGGACGACCTGCGCGTGATCGTGGCCGCGGCACCGGCCCATCTCGTGCCTGGCGGCTGGCTGGTGCTGGAGCACGGCTGGGACCAGGCCGAGGCCGTGCGGCGCCTGCTCACCGACGCCGGATTCGTGCAGGTGGGCAGCCGCCCGGACCTTGCGGGCATCCCGCGCTGCTCCGGCGGCCGCCGGCTTGAACTGGGATAATCCGCCTTCAATTCAGCGCAGTCCCTGCCCAGGAGAGATCCCCCCATGAGCGACGTCCAGCAACGCATCGGCGACCTCGTCAAGAACAACGACATCCTGCTGTTCATGAAGGGCAACGCCGCCTTTCCCATGTGCGGCTTCTCGGGCCGCGCCATCCAGATCCTGAAGGCGTGCGGCGTGGATCCCAGGCAGCTGGCCACCGTGAATGTCCTGGAGGACGACGAGATCCGCCAGGGCATCAAGGAATTCAGCAACTGGCCCACCATCCCGCAGCTGTACGTGCGCGGCGAATTCATCGGCGGCTCGGACATCATGATGGAGATGTACCAGAGCGGCGAACTGCAGCAGGTGCTGGGCACGCCGGCGCAGTCGTAAGACTCCCGTGATCCCCGCGGAGGCGGGGATCCAGAGCTTCCAGGGCCGCGCGGCACGCGCGGTTTCAACGCCCTGGATCCCCGCCTGCGCGGGGATGACAGCGATGCGAGTAGCACTCGCACCCTCCGGCTGCCAACAGCCTCTCCTCCCTCCTCCACTGTCGACTCCTGCTGACACAGGCGCGCGAAAGCTCGTCCACGGGTTGCCGCCTGGCACACCCTATGCTGGAATGCAGAACAGTCGTTGAAGGAGATGGCCCATGCAATCGCGTAGCCTTGTTCCGCACAGCCCGGGACTGCAGTTGCCGATCGCGAACATGCGCAGCGTGTTCCGCCCGCACGACGTGGAGCGCAAGCTCGCCAAGCTGCCCGCGCGCGACCACGAGAACCTGCGCGCGACCTACGAGCGCATGCTGGAGCGCGGCCCCGAGCGCTTCCAGGTCAAGCCCAGCGGCATCCCGGAGATGGCGCCGCTGTACGGGCTGCTGCCCAACTTCACCGAGGTGCTCGACGACGTGAAGCGCCACGTCGCCCTCGCGCAGGACGCGAGCGACGGCATCGAGATCACGCCGATGCTGCTGCTGGGGCCGCCGGGCATCGGCAAGACGCACTTCGCGCGCCAGCTCGCCGACCTGCTGGGCACCGGCATGAGCCTCGCTCCCATGAGTTCCATGACGGCCGGCTGGCTGCTCTCCGGCGCATCGTCGCAGTGGAAGGGCGCCAAGCCCGGCAAGGTGTTCGAGGCGCTGGTGGACGGCCAGTACGCCAACCCGGTGATCGTGGTCGACGAGATCGACAAGGCGAGCGCCGACGCGCAATACGATCCGCTCGGGTCGCTGTACAGCCTGCTCGAATACGACACGGCCGGCGCCTTCATGGACGAATTCGCCGAGGTGGCGATCGACGCGAGCCAGGTGATCTGGATCATGACGGCCAACGACGAGCGCGCGATCCCCGAGCCGATCCTCAACCGCATGAACGTGTTCCAGGTCGACGTGCCCACGCCCGAACAGGCCCGCGCCATCGCGCTCAACCTGTACCGCGGCATCCGCGCGGCGCACGGCTGGGGCCAGCGCTTCGACGAGGAGCCGGGCGACGACGTGCTCGACGGCCTGGCGGAGCTGGCGCCGCGCGAGATGCGCCGCGCGCTCATGACGGGGTTCGGGAACGCGCGGCTGGCGCAGCGGGATTGCATCCTGGCGGAGGATCTGCCGAAAGGCAGCGACAAGACAAAGCTCGGCTTCCTGTAGGGTGGCGGTGAGCCGAAGGCGAACCCCACCGCGGAGCGCCAGCCTGGCGCCGATCGGTGGGGTTCCTTCGTCACCCCACCCTACGAACGCCCGCCGTAGGGTGGCGGTGAGCCGAAGGCGAACCCCACCGCTCACGGCACCCGTATGGGCGCCGCTCCCGGCATCACCTTCGGTGCATCCGGCGCATCCTTCCACTCCCACGCCTTGCTCGCCGCGAACACCGCGTTCGGGTACTGCGCCTGCCCGCGGCTGCCGTTGTAGCGGCCCAGGGCCATGAACAGGTCGCCGCGCTCGCGATCGAGATAGTGGCGCAGGATGACGCAGCCGAAACGCAGGTTGGTCTGCATCACGAACAGGCTCGACGGATCGCCGTTGCCGATCGTGCGGGTCCAGAACGGCATGACCTGCATGTAGCCGCGCGCGCCCACGCGGCTCACGGCGAACTTGCGGAACGCGCTTTCCACCTGGATCAGCCCCAGCACCAGGCTCGGCTCCAGGCCCGAGCGCTTGCTCTCGTACCAGACCGTCTGCAGGAATTCCTTGCGCTCGTTCCACGCCGGCGTGCGGCGCTGCAGGCGGTGGCTCATGGCACCCAGCCAGCGCAGGTACTTCAGGCGGGCGTCGATGTCGGCGAACTCCGGCACCGGCGGCGCACCATAGGCGATCGCGGAAGAGAGGGCCGAGCGCACGGCGTCGGCCAGCGGCTCCTCGACCTGCGCGCCGGCATGCGCGGTGGTGGGCAGGCCCGCTGCCCAGAGCCCCGCACCGGCCAGCGCCGGAAGCAGGCAGCGGCGGCGCGTGATCACGCCGCGAGCCGCCCTTTCACGAAGGCGGCGATGTCGCCCGCGGCCACCTTGGTGGCAGCGGTGTCCCGGCGGTGCTGGTATTCCAGCTGCCCTTCCTTCAGCCCGCGGTCGGAGATCACGACGCGGTGCGGCACGCCGATCAGTTCCCAGTCCGCGAACATGGCGCCGGGGCGCTCGCCGCGGTCGTCCAGCAGGACGTCCACGCCGGCAGCGGCCAGATCGTCGTGCAGCTTCTCGGCCGCGGCCTTCACCTCGGCGCTGCGGTCCATGCCGATGGGGCACACGACCACGGTGAACGGCGCGATGGCGTCGGGCCAGATGATCCCGCGCTCGTCGTGGTTCTGCTCGATGGCGGCGGCGGGCAGGCGCGTGATGCCGATGCCATAGCAGCCCATCTCGAACACCTTGGGCTTGCCGTCCTCGTCGAGGAAGGTGGCGTTCATCGCCTTCGAATACTTGGTGCCGAGGTAGAAGATGTGCCCCACCTCGATGCCGCGCTCGATGGCCAGCTTGCCCTTGCCGTCCGGCGACGGATCGCCCTCGACCACGTTGCGCAGGTCCGCCACGGCGTCGGGCTCGGGCAGGTCGCGGCCCCAGTTGATGCCGGTGGTGTGGAAGTCTTCCTCGTTGGCGCCGGCGATCCAGTCGGCCATCAGCGCCACCTCGCGGTCGGCCACGATCTTCACGGGCTTCTTCAGGCCGATCGGGCCCAGGTAGCCGGGCTTGGTGCCGAAGTGCTCGATGATCTCCGGCACGGTCGCGAAGCGGAAGCCGGCGTCCAGGCCGGGGACCTTGGACACCTTGATCTCGTTCATGTCATGGTCGCCGCGCAGCAGCAGCAGCCAGACCTGGCTCTTCACCACCTGGCCCTGGGCGTCCAGCGCGTCGGTGGCCAGGACCAGCGACTTCACCGTGGTCGCCAGCGGCACCTTCAGCAGGTCCGCGACCTCTTCGCAGGTGGCCTTGCCGGGCGTGGGCACCTTCTTCATCGCCTGCGCGGCGGCGGGACGCGGGCCCTTGGGGGCGAGCGCTTCGGCCTTCTCCATGTTCGCCGCGTACTCGCTGTCCGGGCAGTAGACGATCGCGTCCTCGCCGGTGGCGGCGATCACCTGGAATTCCTCGGACAGGTCGCCGCCGATGGCGCCGCTGTCCGCCGCCACGGCGCGGTAGCGCAGGCCGAAGCGGTCGAAGATGCGGCGGTAGGCCTGCGCCATGGTTTCGTAGCTCACCTTCGCGCCCGCCTGGTCGCGGTCGAAGCTGTACGCGTCCTTCATGACGAACTCGCGGCCGCGCATCAGGCCGAAGCGCGGGCGGCGCTCGTCCCGGAACTTCGTCTGCACCTGGTACAGGTTCTTCGGCAGCTGCTTGTAGCTGCGCAGCTCCTGGCGGGCGATGTCGGTGACGACCTCCTCGCTGGTGGGCTGGACCACGAAGTCGCGCTCGTGGCGGTCCTTGATCCGCAGCAGCTCGGGCCCCATCTTGTCGAAGCGGCCGGTCTCCTGCCACAGCTCCGCCGGCTGGACGACCGGCATGGTGCATTCGACGGCGCCGGCGCGGTCCATCTCCTCGCGCACGATCGCCTCGACCTTGCGGATCACCCGCAGGCCCATGGGCATGTACGTGTAGATGCCGGCGCCCAGCTTCTTGATCATGCCGGCGCGGGTCATGAGCTTGTGGCTCGCGACTTCGGCGTCGGCGGGGGCTTCCTTGAGGGTGGAAATCAGGAACTGGGAGGCTCTCATTACTATGGCCAGGGGCGGTGGGACTGCTGAGCCCTTCCAGCGCGCAGGGGCGCCATGCATAATGGACTCAGTTCAAAAATTGGGGTGTGATTATGCTGGACCGGGACGGCTTCAGGCCCAACGTCGGCATTATCCTGCTCAACCAGAAAAACCAGGTGTTCTGGGGCAAACGCATCCGGACGCATAGCTGGCAGTTTCCTCAGGGCGGCATCGACCGCGGCGAGAGTCCCGAGCAGGCCATGTTCCGGGAGCTCCACGAGGAGATCGGGTTGATGCCGGAGCACGTGCGCATCGTCGCGCGCACACGCGACTGGCTGCGCTACGAGGTGCCCGAGCGCTACATCCGGCGCGACGCCCGCGGCCACTACAAGGGCCAGAAGCAGATCTGGTTCCTGCTCCAGCTCATGGGCCAGGACCACAACCTGAACCTGCGCGCCACCAACCATCCGGAGTTCGACGCCTGGCGCTGGAACGACTACTGGGTCCCGCTGGACGTGGTGGTGGAGTTCAAGCGCGGCGTCTACGAGATGGCGCTGCGGGAGCTGGCCCGCTACCTCCCGCGCAACGACCACCGCAACCGCTACCTGCGCAGCGGCATGCGCACGCGCGACGCCGAACACGGCCTGGGCGAGACCCATGCCCCGCCCCTGCCGGCGGCAGGCATGGAGCTTCCGCCGGGCGCCACTTTCGAACCGAATCCGCAGGGACGGGCCGAGCCCGTCACCGCCAAGGGAAAGCATGCTTCGTAGTTTCCTGGCGCTGGCCCTGGCCAGCGCCGTCGCAGTCGCATCGGCGGCGGAACTGGGCGCGCCGCCCGGTACCCCCGACAACAGCAACATCCCCTACGTGCCCGAGTGGAAGGAAATCGAGGCACCGCCTCCGCCGCCGCTGCGCACCACGGGCCTGATCCCGATCGACGTGGCCGGGACCACCCTGCACTTCGGCGTCGATCCCGCCTCGATCTCGGTCGGCAAGGATCGCGTCGTGCGCTACGTGGTGGTCGCCACCAGCAACACGGGCGCGGTCAACGCCATGTACGAAGGCTTGCGGTGCGACGGCGGCATGGTGAAGGTGTACGCCCGCCACAACCCGGACAGCGGCTGGGTCCCGGCGCCGGACGCCGAATGGGAGAACGTCCGCGACGGCGCCGCCAGCCGGCGCCACAGCCTGGCGATCGCGCGGAGCGGGGCATGCCAGGAGAGCTCGCCCAACGGGAATGCGGCGCGGATCGCGGCGGACCTCAAGGCACCGGCAGACCGGCGCTATTGGGGCGGCGGCGTCAATCGCTGATAGCCCCTGCGGGCCCGGCCCGCGGTGCCGTCAGCGCGTCACCACCAGGTTCGTGCGGTGGATCATCTCGGGCTCCGCCACGTACCCGAGCAGCTTCTCGATTTCGGCGGACGGCTTGCGGCATAGCAGCCGCGCCTCGGCGGCGGCGTAGTTCGCCAGGCCGCGGGCGATTTCCTGGCCCGACGGGTCGCGCACGGCGATCACCTCGCCGCGCGAGAAGTCGCCCTCCACCGCCGTCATGCCGATCGGCAGCAGGCTCTTGCCTTCGGACCGCAGCTTGGCCGCGGCGCCCGCGTCCACGGTGACGGCACCGCGCAACTGCAGGTGGTCCGCCATCCAGCGCTTGCGCGCCTGGTTCTTCTGGTCCGGGGCGACCAGCAGCGTGCCGATGATTTCGCCCTGCGCCAGGCGCAGGAGGCAGTCCGGCTCGCGGCCCCAGGCGATCACGGTCGACGCGCCGGAGCCGGCCGCGCGCTTGGCCGCGAGCACCTTGGTGATCATGCCGCCCTTGCCGATGCTGCTGCCGGCGCCGCCCGCCATCTGCTCCAGGGCCGCGTCGCCGGCGCGGGCTTCCTGGATGAAGCGGGCCTCCGGGTCCTTGCGCGGGTCGGCGCTGTACAGGCCCTTCTGGTCGGTCAGGATCACCAGCAGGTCCGCCTCCACCAGGTTGGCCACCAGGGCGCCCAGGGTGTCGTTGTCGCCGAACTTGATCTCGTCGTTGACGACCGTGTCGTTCTCGTTGATGACGGGGACGACACGCAGTTGCAGGAGCGTCAGCAGCGTGGAGCGCGCGTTGAGGTAGCGCTCGCGGTCGGCGAGGTCCGCGTGCGTGAGCAGCACCTGGGCCGAAGGCATGCCGTGCTCGCGCAGCTTGGTCTCGTACATCTGCGCCAGGCCCATCTGGCCGACGGCGGCGGCAGCCTGGAGCTTGTCCAGTTCGTGGGGCCGGCTGGTCCAGCCCAGGCGCTTCATGCCTTCGGCGATGGCGCCGCTGGAGACCATGATCACCTCGCGCCCGTCCGCGGCCAGCGCCGCCAACTGCCGGCTCCATTCGCCGATGGCGCGCTCGTCCAGCCCGCGGCCCTCGTTGGTGACCAGGCTGGATCCGACCTTGACGACGATGCGATGCGCCGCGCGGAGCGCCGCAGCTGCGTTCTTCCGTTCCGTCATGAAGCGGTATTGTCGCCGCCGGCGAAGCGCGGGTCGACGTCCACGTGCGGATGCTCCGCCTCCTGCTGCGCGTGCACGTGCTGCCAGATCGCCTTCACCAGGTGCTCGCAGCCCTCGCGCGTGAGCGCCGAGATCTCGAACACGGGCCCCTTCCACTTGTAGCGCTTGACGAAGTCCTTGACGCGCGCGGCGCGCTCGTCCTGCGGCACCATGTCCAGCTTGTTCAGCACCAGCCAGCGGGGCTTGTCGTAGAGGGCCTTGTCGTACTTCTTCAGCTCGCCGACGATCGCCTTGGCCTGCGCCACCGGATCGACGCTGTCGTCGAAGGGCGCGAGGTCCACGACGTGCAGCAGCAGCCGCGTGCGCTGCAGGTGCCGCAGGAACTGGTGGCCCAGCCCCGCGCCCTCGGCCGCGCCCTCGATCAGGCCCGGCACGTCGGCGACGACGAAGCTCTGCTCCGGCCCGACGCGCACGACGCCCAGGTTGGGATGCAGCGTGGTGAACGGGTAGTCCGCGATCTTGGGGCGCGCGTTGGACACGGCCGCGATCAGCGTCGACTTGCCGGCGTTGGGCATCCCGAGCAGGCCGACGTCGGCCAGCACCTTCAGCTCCAGCTTCAGGCTCTTCTTCTCGCCGGGCCAGCCGGGAGTCTTCTGCCGCGGCGCCCGGTTGATCGAGCTCTTGAAGCGCATGTTGCCGAAGCCGCCGTCGCCGCCCTTGGCGATCATGATCTTCTCGCCGGGCTGCAGCAGCTCGTACAGCACCTCGCCCGTTTCGGCGTCGGTGATGATGGTGCCCACCGGCATCTTCAGCGTGATGTCGTCGCCCATGGCGCCGAACATGTCCGAGCCCATGCCGTGCTCGCCGCGGCCGGCCTCGTGCCGGCGCGAGAAGCGGTAGTCCACCAGGGTGTTGAGGTTGGGGTCCGCCACCGCCCAGACGTGGCCGCCGCGCCCGCCGTCGCCGCCGTTCGGACCGCCGAATTCCTTGTACTTCTCGTGGCGGAACGAGACGCAGCCGTTCCCGCCGTCGCCGGCAGCGATATCGATGAATGCCTCGTCGACGAATTTCATAGGAACCTCAAAATGAAGAAGCCCCGACAAGTCGGGGCTTCTTGTCGCGGGGTAAGGGTACCTTACGCCGCCGGAACGACGCTGACCTTGTGCTTGTTCAGCGCGCCCTTGGTCTCGAACTTCACGTGGCCGTCCACCAGGGCGAACAGCGTGTGGTCCTTGCCCAGGCCGACGTTCGTGCCGGGGTGGAACTTGGTGCCGCGCTGGCGCACGATGATGGAGCCGGCGCTGATGAGTTCGCCGCCGAAGGCCTTGACGCCCAGCATCTTCGGCTGGGAATCGCGCCCGTTTCGCGTGGAGCCGCCGCCTTTTTTCTGTGCCATTTCCCGTACTCCTTAGCCGGCGATCGCGCCGATCTCGATCTCGGTATAGGCCTGGCGATGGCCCTGGTGCTTCTGGTAGTGCTTGCGGCGGCGCATCTTGAAGATGCGGACCTTGTCGTGCTTGCCGTGCGAGACGACCTTCACCGTGACAGTGGCACCGGATACCAGGGGGGCTCCGATCTTCAGGTCGCTGCCGTTGCCGAGAGCGAGAACCTGGTCGATCTTGATTTCCTGGCCGATGTCCGCAGCAATCTGTTCTATCTTGATCTTGTCGCCGGAAGCAACGCGATACTGCTTGCCACCGGTTTTTATGACCGCGTACATGTTTGACCTCACTTGGAACGGCCTCTGACGAGGCCACTGGATCTGCCGGAACGGATTTCCGGAGAGCCCGAGACTATACCATTGTTTGTGACCGCTCACAAGAAAGGGGCCGGGCGTCCCGGGGAGGATGCAAGGGGCTTCCTATAATCGCGCGCAAACTGAGGATTCCTGTTTCCTTGACCGATTCCCCCCACAGCGCCGCGGACGTGCTTGCCCTGATCGCGGACGACATGCGCCAGGTCGACGCCGTCATCGACCGCCGCCTGGACTCCGCCGTCCCCCTGGTCGGCGAAGTCTCCCGCTACATCATCTCCTCCGGCGGCAAGCGCCTGCGGCCCGCCCTGCTGCTGCTGATCTGCGGCGCGCTGGGCTACCGCGGCGAGCAACGCTTCAACCTGGCCGCGGTGGTGGAGTTCATCCATACGGCCACGCTGCTGCACGACGACGTGGTGGACGAGTCCACGCTGCGCCGCGGCCGGCCCACGGCCAACGAGCGCTTCGGCAATCCGGCCAGCGTGCTTGTGGGCGACTTCCTGTATTCGCGCGCCTTCCAGATGATGCTGGACGCGCACGACATGCGGATCATGGAGATCCTGGCGGACGCCACCAACGTCATCGCCGAAGGCGAGGTCATGCAGCTGATGAACATGCACGACCCCGGCCTCGACGAAGCGGCGTACCTGCAGGTGATCCGCTCCAAGACCGCCAAGCTGTTCGAGGCCAGCGCCCGCCTCGGCGCGGTGCTGTCGAAAGCGCCTCCCGCCATCGAGCAGGCCTGCGCCGACTACGGCCAGGCGCTGGGCACCGCCTTCCAGGTGATCGACGACGTGCTCGATTACGCCGGCGCGGCGGAGGAGATGGGCAAGAACCTCGGCGACGACCTGCGCGAGGGCAAGGTCACCCTCCCCCTCATCGCGGCAATGCGCCGCGGCAGCGCCGACCAGCGCGACCTGATCCGCCGCGCGGTGGAGACGGGAGACCTCGCGGAACTGGAGCACGTGGTCGACGTCGTGCGCGCCACCGGGGCACTGGACGTGGCCCACGAGGCCGCGGCGGCCGAGGCGCAGCGCGCGATGTCAGCTGCGCAACAGCTGCCTTCGAATACGCATGCTCAGGCTTTGGTACAATTAGCGGCTTCGCTGCTCGCACGACGCAACTGAAGTTTCGGAAGCATCGCGCGGCACGAGAGAATCGGGGTGTAGCTTAGCCTGGTAGAGCGCTACGTTCGGGACGTAGAGGCCGGAGGTTCGAATCCTCTCACCCCGACCAGGGATTCCAAGAAAATTGGGCACTTCGGTGCCCATTTTTCTTTTCTGCGCGGTCGGGCACTTCCGTGCCCGATGTTCTTTCCGCCTATGCCGCGACCGGTGAGCCGGCCGCAACGGGCGGCCGCGCGGTCCGGCGCAGCGCCAGCCAGGCGCCGGCGGTGATGCCCGCCGTGGCAAGCAGCGAACCCGAGGACAGCATCGCCAGTCCCGTCACGCCGTTGCCCAGCGAGCAGCCGAGGGCGGTGATGCCGCCGAACCCCATCAGCAATGCGCCGGCGGAGTGGGCGCCGAGTTCGCGCGGGGTCTGGAAGGATTCGAGGCGGAAGTCGCCGCGCAGCTTCGCGCTCGCGAATGCTCCGAGCAGGACGCCGAGTGCGACCATCACGCCAAAGGTTGCTACCGTGGCCTTGTCGGACCAGAGCGTCAGCAGGTCCAGGGCGTGCCCCAGCGGCGCGGCGAACGACAGGCCCTCCGGGCGCTTCGACTGCGTGCCGAGCCACGCCGGCTCCAGCGTCTCCGGATGTTCCGGCAGGAAGCCGATCGCGCCGGTGAGATAGAAGGCCGCAGCCACCAGCAGGCCTACGGCGATGCCGCCGACCCAGTGCGATGCCTTCAGCTGGCCGCGCACGCGCCAGGCCAGCGCCAGCACCGCCGCGGCCACGGCGAGCGTGAGCACCCAGCGCACCGCCCCTGCGGAGAGGGACAGGACGCGACCGAGCACCGCGCCGAGGTCCTGCGATCCCGCCAGCGAAGCGGCGAGCGCGTCGAAGACATTCACGCGCAGGCCGGCGAAGGCGCCACGCAGCGTCATCAGCGACACGATCGCGATCAGCACCAGCGTGAGCAGCGCCTTCAGGTTGCCCGAGCCGGCCTTCACGAGGCAACGCTGCGGGCAGCCGCCGGCCAGGATCATCCCGTAGCCGAACATCAGGCCGCCGGCCAGGTAGGACAGCCAGGGGAAGCGTTCGCCCCAGGCGATGGTGCGGCCCGCATCGAAGGCGCCGGCACTCACGAGGGCCTGGACCGCGATCGCGCCGACGGCGATCGCGAGCAGCCACGACACCAGGCGGCCGGGGCTGCGCAACTGCACCCAGTCGGCGATCGCGCCGCGCACGCAGAAGCGCGTGGACTGGCCGACCACGCCCAGGATGAGTCCGAGCACGAGCCCTCCCCAGGTGACGACATGGGCAAGCGTGGCGGGATCGGTGGAGTGCATGGATCGGACTGCGATGGAGGGCGCGGTGCGCGCGGCGAAGCCGCGAAGTTTACCCGTCCGGCGACGGCCGTCCGGCGGCGCGCCTCAGGCCGCCGGCTGCGCGAATCGGCCCAGCAGGCGGTCCGCGAGAGCGCCGCCCGCCACCATCGCCGCCAGGGCCGTCCAGGCGGTGAGCGAGAAGATCGCGCCGCCGCTCAGGCCCGCGCCGACGGCGCAGCCGCCCGCGAGCATGGCCCCGAAACCCATCATGACGGCGCCGACGAGGGTGCTCCGCACGCCGTCGCCGCGGTGCACGCCCGTAGGCTCCAGCTGGCCGCCTGCAAGTGCCGCGAGGAAAGCGCCAGCGAGCACCCCGGGCAGCAGGCCGAAGTCGAAATTGATGCCGGGCGCAGGTCGAGCCGCAAGGCGCATCAACCACTCCGCCGAGGGTCCCGCGAACGTGATGCCCTGCACCGGCACGAGCTGGAAGGAAGCGGCGGCCACGCGCGCATTGAAGGCCCATGCCAGCGCGACGGCCAGCCCGACGCCCAATCCGGCGAGGCACTTGCCTGCGCCCGTGCGGCTTCGCCATGCGGCGGCGGCGGCGGCAGCCAGCGCCAACGCACCGATGGCGAGACCGATCCCGTGGCCCGCGTGCAGCACCGCCAGCAGGTCACGGCTGCTGCCGCCTTCGACGGTCCACCAGGTGCTTACCGCTTCGCGCGCGGGCGCGAGCACGCCGGCCAGCGCCGCCTGCGCCGTCAGCGCGAAGACCGCGGTCCACAACAGCGCACCCGCGTCGCCGGTCGCGGAGAGGACCAGCAAGCGGCTGGCGCAGCCACGCGCAACGACCATGCCGCCGCCGAACAGCAGTCCGCCGACGATGGCACCGGAGAGACTGCCGCGGGCGGCAAGCTGGCGCGTGCCGCTCACGTCGATCCAGCCGGCGAGCACCAGGGCCTGCACGGTGACCAGGCCCGCCGCAAACGCCAGCAGCCAGACGGCGAGCTGCTGTCCCGGGCGGTGCACGAGCTCGCCCACGGCTGCCCGCGTGCAGAAAGCGGAACGCTGGGCGCAGGCGCCGAACAGGAGGCCGACCGCGACGCCGCCCACGGCGAGCACCGCGGGTTCGCCCGTGCGTTCGAGCAGGGAGGACAAGTCCATCGCGCGAGGATAGCGGTACGGCGGCCTGCGGACCTCGGGGAGCGGTGTGCGGCCCGGACCGTCAGGGGGCAGCGCCGAGCCAGTCCAGCAGTGCGTTGAGCCGCGCCTCGCTGCCGGTGTCGAACGCCTCGATGCCGATGGTCTTCAGCACGGCCTGGTCGGCCGGGGACTTATCCATCGCCGCCAGCGCATTGCGGACGTCGGCGCGCTGTGCATCGCTGATCGCGGGTCCGGCGATCAGGGGGAAGTACGGCTGCGGCCGGCTCTTGTGCACGATGGGCAGGCCGGCGGCGGCCCACTTCTTCGCCACCCCGGAATAGGAAGCGATGCCGCCGGCGTCGGCGAAGCCGTTCTCCAGGTAGAAGGTCACGGCGCCCTGTTCGCGCACGTACTGCACCTTCTCCTTCTCGACGATCACGCCCTGGTCGCGGAGTTCGGCGCGGCAGAACTTCGTCATGTACGCTGCGGGCTCGGGCAGCACGATGCGCTTGCCCTTGAGGTCGGCGACGCTGCGGATGCCGGAATCCTTGCGCGCGACGATCAGGCATTGCCCGTCCGGCCGCGCGCTGGCCAGGTACTTGTAGCCATACAGCTTGACGCCACGCGCCGGGTAGTCGCTGGGACGGGCCATGACGAACGCATACCGGTGCGCCTTCATCCCCTCCTCCAGCGTCGCGAACTCGCGGGCGAACACGACGACGACCTTGCGGCGGAGGGTGCGGCCGATGACGTCGGCGAGCCCCTGGTACTTGACGAGGACCTGCGCCGCGTCGATGCCGCCCGAAGAGCCCTCGCTCACCGCGAGCACGAGGTCCTCCGCGCGGGCCGTGGCGCAGCACAATGCCGCCGCCAGCGCGAGCGCCGTCGCAATCCTTTTCATGTCCAATGTCCTCCCCCTGGGGACGGGAAGCTTGGCGGAGCATCCGAAAAGAAGCAACTAGCGATATTCTTCACCGTCGCTTTCTGCCGACTGTTGTATCGTGCGCCACGGCCCGCAGCGGGCCTGCCAGGAGTTTTCTTCCATGACCAAGATCGCGCGGCTGCTGGCCGCATTCGTCGCCCTCTGGCTGTTCGCCTTCGCCGCCCACGCGCAGGACCAGGTCGTCTACCACGTGGACGACTGGCAGGCCCAGGCCACCAAGGCCCTGCGCAACATCCGCAACCACCTGGATGTCGCGCCGGACACCAAGGTGATCGTGGTGACGCACGCCGACGGGGTGGACTTCCTCATGGAAGGCGCCAAGGACCCGAAGAATCCCAACATCGACTACGCCGCGCTGGTGAGCGCCCTGAAGGCGCGTGGCGTGCGCTTCGAGGTCTGCGAGATCACCCTGCGCAACCGGGGGCTGAAGAAGGACCAGTTCATCATGGACGCGGACTTCACGCCCTCCGGCGTGGTCCGGATCGCCCAGCTGCAGTCGCGGGAACACTACGCCTACATCAAGCCATGAATCCGGCCGGCGGCACGGCTTGCTAACATCGGCATCGAGCGAAACTGCGGGGTCCAGCATGACGAGGCGGCAGGCGGCGGCGAATCCGGGCGCCGAGACGGACGAAGTCTTCGAGTTGGCGGCGGAGGTGTTCCGCGTCATGTCCGCGCCCATGCGCCTGAAGATCATCAGCAGCCTGTGCAACGGCGAGAAGAACGTCACCCAGCTGCTGGAAGAGATCGCCACCACCCAGCCCAACATGTCGCAGCACCTCAACACGCTGTACCAGGCGGGCGTGATCGGCAAGCGCCGCGAAGGCGTGCAGATCTTCTACCGGATCATCAACGACCGCGTCGTCACCCTCTGCCGCGCCGTCTGCACGCAGATCGCGATCGAATCGGACATGAAGGCCTAGGGCCCCTGGCGGCGCTCCGCGGCCATCCCGTCGCCCTATAATCAGCTATCACTTATTTATCCTGGGTGGCCTGCTTGGCGCTGCGCTCGTGGTGGAAGTTCATGCCGGCGCTTGCGGGTGCGGCAGTGTTCGCGGCGGCGCATGCCACCGACGCGCCCACCCCGGGCGAATCGCCAGCCGCGCCGGCAACGGCCGCGCGCCAGGTGGTCCCGCAGCAGGTCGGGCCCTCGGCCTGGTTCGTGCAGGGTGGCGCCGCCCTGGGCAGCAAGGCCAACCGCAACTTCATCTCCAACGCCGGCTTCGTCGTCACGCCGGCCGGCGTCGTCGTGATCGACGCGCTCGGCTCGCCGCAGCTCGCACGCGACCTGCTCGCCGCGATCCGCAGGATCACGCCGCAGCCGGTCACGCACGTGATCGTCACGCACTACCACGCGGACCATATCTACGGGCTGCAGGAATTCCGGAAGGCGGGCGCGAAGATCGTGGCGAACCGCCACGCCATCGAGTACATGAACTCCGAGACGGCGGCCAACCGGCTGGCCGCCTCGCGCGTGGACCTCGCGCCCTGGATCGACGCCGACACGCACCTCGTCCAGCCGGACCAGTGGCTGGACGGACCGCAGGACCTCGTGGTGGGCGGCGTGCGCTTCCTGGTCCGGCCGGTGGGCCCGGCCCACACGCCGGAAGACCAGGTGGTGTTCCTGCCGTCCGAAGGCGTCCTGTACGCGGGCGACACCGTGTTCCGCGGCCGCATCCCCTACGTCGGGCAGGCCGACAGCCGCCACTGGATCGCGGCCCTCGACGAACTCCTCGGGCTGCAGCCCACGGTGCTGGTGCCGGGGCACGGACCGGCGTCGACCACGGCGCGCGAAGACCTGAAACTCACGCGCGACTACCTCGCCTACCTGCGCGAATCCATGCGGCAGGCGGCGCTGGACATGACGCCGTTCGACGAGGCGTACGCGAAGACGGACTGGTCGCGGTTCGAGCACCTGCCGCTGTTCAAGGCGGCCAACCGCATGAATGCGTACAACACCTATCTGCTGATGGAGAGCCAGGCCAGGTGAAGGCGCTGACCCGCCGGGGACTGCTGCTCGCCGCACTGGCGGCGCCGGTGGCGGCGCGCGCGGCGAGTGCGGTCCTGCCTGCACCGGCATCGCTGGCGGCGGAACTCGGGGCGGCGCAAGGCCACGGACGCGCCCTGGTCGTGATGTTCAGCCTGCCCGGCTGCGCCTGGTGCAAGCTGGTGCGCCAGTCCTACCTGGCGCCGCTGCGCGCCGAGGGCCAGCCCGTGATCGAGGTCGACATGACGGGCATCGCCGCGATCGCCGGCTTCGACGGCGCGCCGACGACCGGCGCGCAGCTCGCGCGCGCACTGGGCGTGCGCGTCGCGCCCACGGTGCTGTTCATCGGCCGCGGGGGTGCCGAAGTCGCCGAGCGCCTGCGCGGCGTGCCGCTGCCGGACTTCTATGGCGCCTACCTGCAGCAGCGCGTGGACGCCGCCAACCGCGCCGCCGCGCCGCACGCCGGCACCTGAGCATCCCTTCGGGTAAATCCCGAACCCGCCAGCGTCCTGAAAGCCTCTAAATTCGCGTATCCTTATATTCGTCATTGATGATGATGATCAAAGAGAGCGCGATGAGGATCCTCCTGACGGCTGCGGCGCTGGTCGCCGCCTCCCCGGCCTTCGCCAGCATGGAGCTGGCCCAGAAGAACGCTTGCCTGGCCTGCCACGCAGTGGACCGCAAGGTGGTGGGCCCCGCCTACCAGGACGTGGCGAAGAAGTACGCGGGCCAGAAGGACGCCGAAGCGATGCTGGTGAAGAGCATCAAGGCGGGCGGTTCCGGCAAGTGGGGCCCCGTGCCCATGCCGGCGCAGCCGACGCTGGCCGACGCGGACGCGCAGAAGCTCGCCGCCTGGATCCTGTCGGGCGCCAAGTGACGCGGCGCGCAGCGAACAAGGAGCCGAGGTGACATCGCAACAACGCTCCGGACGCCTGGTCAAGGCCCCGGAAAACTTCCTGGCCCCGGCCGGCGTGCGGCAGGTCTTTGCCGAGGCCAAGGAAGGCCGGCGCGACTTCCTGCGCAGCGCCTTCGCCGCCGCGGCGGCCGGCGTGGCCGCCGCAGGCGTGCGCGCCGCCCCGGCGCCCGCGGACGGCGACCCCAACATCCTGGAACTGCCCGAGCACTCGCGCGCGCTGGGCCAGGGCGTGGCCCAGAACGACGGCTACGGCAAGCCTTCGAAGTACGAGGCGAACGTGCGCCGCCGCCAGAGCCCCGGCCTCACGCAGACCACGCAGGCGTCGGTGTCCTTCGCGCCGCTGCAGTCGCTGTTCGGCATCGTGACGCCCAGCGGCCTGCATTTCGAGCGCCACCACCAGGGCTGGTGGGACATCGATCCCACCAGGCACCGCTTCATGATCAACGGCCTGGTGAAGGCGCCCAAGGTCTTCGACCTGGACGAGATCATGCGGCTGCCTTCCGTGTCGCGCTTCCACTTCATCGAGTGCGGCGCCAACACCGCCATGGAATGGGGCAACGTCGCCGTGCCGACGGTGCAGTACACGCACGGCATGTTGTCGTGCAGCGAATTCACCGGCGTGCCGCTGATCACGCTGCTGCAGATGGCGGGTGCGGACACGAAGAAGGGCCGCTTCGTCCTCGCCGAAGGCGCGGACGGCGCCGCGCAGACGCGCACGATCCCGATGGAACTGATCGAGTCGGGCGAGGTGCTGGTCGCGTACGGCCAGAACGGCGAGATGCTGCGCCCCGAGCAGGGTTACCCCCTGCGCCTGGTGGTGCCCGGCATCCAGGGCGTCAGCTGGATCAAGTACCTGCGCCGCGTGAAGGTGGGCGACATGCCCTTCGCCGCCAAGGACGAGACCATCGGCTACGTCGACCTGATGCCGGACGGCCAGCACCGCCAGTACACGGGCATCCAGGAATGCAAGAGCGTCGTGACCACGCCCTCGGGCGGGCAGGTGCTCCTGGACCAGGGCTTCTACAACATCACGGGCCTGGCGTGGTCGGGCCGCGGGAAGATCGCGCGCGTCGACGTCTCCGTGGACGGCGGCCGCAACTGGCGCCCCGCCCGCCTGCAGGGCCCGGTCATGGACAAGTGCCTCACGCGCTTCAACCTCGACTGGGTGTGGGACGGCAAGCCCGCCGTGATCCAGAGCCGCGCCGTGGACGACACCGGCTACGTGCAGCCGACCCGGCCGCAACTGCGCGCCGTGCGCGGCACGCGCTCGACGTATCACAACAACGGGATCCAGTCCTGGCTGGTGCAGGAAAACGGCGAGGTGAAGAATGTCCAGATTTCGTGAGGTGCTGCTCGCCGCGCTGCTCGCGGCCGGCGCGCTCGCCGCGCAGGCGCAGGGCACGGATGCCTTTCCCGGCATCGGCCGGGCCGCGACGCCCGCCGAGGTCAAGGCCTGGAACATCGACGTGCGCCCGGACTTCCAGGGCCTGCCCAAGGGCTCCGGCACGGTGGCCAGGGGCCAGGTGGTCTGGGAGGGCAAGTGCGCCTCCTGCCACGGCGTCTTCGGCGAGTCCAACGAGGTCTTCCAGCCCCTCGTCGGCGGCACGACCGCGAAGGACATCGAGACCGGCCACGTCGCCGCCCTGAAGCGCGCCGACGTCGAGCGCACGATGATGATGAAGCTGCCCACGGTGTCGACACTGTGGGACTACATCAACCGCGCGATGCCGTGGACCGCGCCCAAGTCGCTCACGACCGAGGAGGTCTACGCGGTGACGGCCTACCTCCTGAACATGGGCGGCGTGGTGCCGGACGACTACACGCTGTCCGACCGCAACATCGCCGAAGTGCAGCAGCGCCTGCCGAACCGCAACGGCATGACCACGAAGCACGCCATGTGGCCCGGGAAGTCGCTCGGCGGCGTGTCCACCCCCGACGTGCGCGGCTCGGCCTGCATGAGGAATTGCCCGGTGGAAGCCAGGGTCGCATCCCTGCTGCCGGACCACGCCCGCAACGCCCACGGCAACCTCGCCGACCAGGTCAGGTTGATCGGCCCGGCGCGCGGCGACGACACGACCCTGCCCGAACCGGCCCGCCTGGGCGAGCGGCCCAAGGCCGCCTCCGGGACCGCGCAGGCCGCCGCGAAGACCGTGGCCGCCGCGAGCGCCATCCCGCTGGACTTGCTGCAGAAGAACGGCTGCGTGGCCTGCCATTCCGTGACGGGCAAGCTGGTGGGACCCGCCTTCACCGACGTGGCGAAGAAGCGCGCGGGCCAGGCCGACTACCTGGCCGGGAAGATCCGCGCCGGCGGCTCCGGGGTGTGGGGGAACATCCCTATGCCCCCTCAGACGATTGCCGAAGACGAAGCTGCGAAAATCGCGGGTTGGCTCGCGGGCGGCGCGGCGCAGTGAAGCGCACGGACTATTCGTAACGGGCCACGCCGGCGGCCCCCCGGGATCGGCACAGAATTCATTGGAGAGCAGACATGCAGAATCGACGTGAAACCCTCAAGCAGTCGCTGGCTGTCGCGGGATTGCTGGGGGCGACCGGCCTGTTCCCGCAATACGCACTGGCCTTCTCGAAGGCGGCCTTCGACGCCAAGACCATCGCCGACGCCGTGAAGGCCTATGGCGCCTCCGCCCCGGTGGAGAGCAAGGACGTGACCCTCACGGCCCCCGACATCGCCGAAAACGGCGCCGTCGTGCCGCTCGCGGCGTCCTCGACCCTGGCGGGCGTCAAGTCCATCCTGCTGCTGGTGGAAAAGAACCCGAACGCGCTGTCGGCCAAGTTCGACGTGAGCGACGCGATCGAACCCAACGTCGCCACCCGCGTGAAGATGGGCCAGACCTCCGACGTGTACGCCGTGGTGGTCACCGCCGACGGCAAGGCCCACTACGCCAAGAAGGAAGTGAAGGTCACCCTCGGCGGCTGCGGCGGTTAATCAACATTCAGGAGCAAATTCATCATGGCAGATCCGATGCGCATTCGCGCGCAGGCCAGCGGCGACAAGGCCGTGGTCCGCGTCCTCATGAGCCACGAGATGGAAACCGGCCAACGCAAGGACAGCGCCGGCAAGACCATCCCGGCCTGGCACATCATCGACGTGACGGCGACCCACAACGGCAAGCAGGTGCTGTCCGCCGAGTGGGGCCCCTCCGTCTCGAAGAACCCCTTCCTGCAGTTCACGATCAAGGGCGCGAAGGCCGGCGACAAGGTCGCGGTCACCTGGAAGGACAATCGCGGCGAGACCCGCACCGACGAAGCAACCGTCAGCTGAGCGCCTTCCCGCTGCGAGCAGTACCAACGAGGAGACACGAGGGATGAGAACGATCCACCTGCTGGCGGGCCTGGCGCTCGCCGGCGTCGCCGCCGGCGCCTGGGCCCAGAAGAACGCCACCGAAGCGGCGATCGACGAGTACCGGGCCATGCTGGCCGACGGCAACCCCGCCGAACTCACCGAAGCCAAGGGCGAAGACCTCTGGCAGCAGAAGCGCGGCCCGAAGAACGCCTCCCTCGAGGCGTGCGACCTCGGCAAGGGTCCCGGCGTGGTGAAGGGTGCCTTCGTGGAACTGCCGCGGTACTTCGCGGACACGGGCAAGGTCCAGGACCTGGAAACGCGCCTGGTCACGTGCATGGAGCGGCTCCAGGGCTTCAACGGCGCCGAGATCCTGAAGACGCCGTGGGGCAAGGGCGAGAAGGTCAACGTGGACGCCCTGGCGACCTACGTCGCCGGCCAGTCCCGGGGCATGGCCATCCGCGTGCCGCAGGACAAGCCGATGGAGCGCGAATACTACGAGGTCGGCCGCCGCCTGTTCTTCACCCGCGGCGGCACGCACGACTTCTCGTGCGCGACCTGCCACGGCCAGGACGGCAAGCGCATCCGCCTGCAGGACCTGCCCAACCTCACGAAGAATCCCGGGGACAACTCCGGCTTCCCCGCCTGGCCCGCGTACCGCGTGTCGACGGGCGACGTGTGGACCATGCAGCACCGCTTGAACGACTGCTTCCGCCAGCAGCGCTTCCCGGAGCCGAACTACGGCGCCGACGCGCTCACCGCGCTGTCGGTCTACCTCGGCGTGAACGCCAACGGCGCCAAGTCCACGGCGCCCGCCCTCAAGCGCTGAACGGGAGAAGCGGATGAAGAAGATTGCATGGATCCTTGCCCCAGCCGCCCTGGCGGCTGTCGCCATCGCAGGCTGCGCGGCCCTGCCCGCGGGCGGCGGTGCCGACCTGGACCGCGAAACGCAGCAGATGCTGCTGACCGGCTTCCACGACCAGGGCATCGCGAAGATGGACCGGATCACCGACGTCGACGACGGCGTCAAGGCGTGCAACGCCGCCGACGTCGCGGGCAAGCCGCTGGACGACGCGACGGCCAGGCGCATCGAGGAAACGAACCTCAAGGCCGTCAAGTGGCCGAGCGACGGCAGGTTCCTGGGCGACTGGAAGAAGGGCGAAGCCATCGCGCAGAGCGGCCGCGGCCAGACCTGGACCGACGACGCGAAGTCACCCGCCGGCGGCAACTGCTACAACTGCCACCAGATCTCCCGGCAGGAGATCTCCTTCGGCACGCTGGGCCCGAGCCTGTACAACTACGGCAAGCTGCGCGGCGTCACCGACCCGGACAGCGCCGCGTCCAAGCCGATCGTGGAATACACGTGGGGGAAGATCTGGAACGCCAAGGCCTACAACGCCTGCTCCAACATGCCGCGTTCCGGCCACATGGGCAACCTGAACGAACAGCAGGTCCGCGACCTCATGGCGCTGCTGCTCGACCCCCAGTCGCCCGTCAACCACTGACGATGCGCGCGCGGCGGCCCCGCGGGGCCGCCTTTTTTTTTGCCCCATCCATAAGCGATCGCTGAATCATGAATCTCTCCAAGCGCGAGTTCCTGCAGGTGCTGGGCGCGGCCTCGGTCGCCGGCATGGGGCTGGGCCGTTGGGCCGACGCGGACGCCGCCACCGCCGGCGCCGCCCTGTACGACGTGCCGCGCTTCGGCAACGTGTCCTTCCTGCACATGACGGATTGCCATGCGCAGCTGAAGCCGATCCACTTCCGCGAACCGAGCGTGAACCTCGGCGTCGGCAGCATGCAGGGCAAGCTGCCGCACCTCGTGGGCGAGCAGTTGCTGAAGGCGGCGAAGGTCCCGGCCGGCAGCGCCGAAGCCCACGCGCTCACGTACCTGGACTTCGAGGCCGCAGCGCGCCGCTACGGCAAGGTCGGCGGCTTCGCGCACCTCGCCACGCTGGTGAAGCAGCTGCGCGCGAGCCGCCCCGGCTCGCTGCTGCTCGATGGCGGCGACACCTGGCAGGGGTCGGCCACCGCCCTGTGGACCCGGGGCCAGGACATGGTCGACGCCGCCCGGCTGCTGGGCGTGGACGTGATGACCGGCCACTGGGAATTCACGCTGGGCATGGACCGCGTGAAGGAGATCGTCGACAAGGACTTCGCGGGCAAGGTCGAATTCCTCGCGCAGAACGTGAAGACCACGGACTTCGGCGACCCGGTGTTCAAGCCGTACGTGATCCGCGCGATGAACGGCGTGCCCTGCGCCATCATCGGCCAGGCCTTCCCGTACACGCCGATCGCCAACCCGCGCTACCTGGTGGCCGACTGGGAATTCGGCATCCAGGACGAGAACATGCAGAAGGTGGTCAACGAGGCCCGCGCCAAGGGCGCGCAGGTCGTCGTCGTCCTGAGCCACAACGGCATGGACGTGGACCTCAAGATGGCGAGCCGCGTCTCGGGCATCGACGCCATCCTCGGCGGCCACACGCACGACGGCATGCCCGTCGCCTCCATCGTCGCCAACAAGGGCGGCAAGACCCTCGTCACCAACGCGGGCTCCAACGGCAAGTTCCTCGCCGTGCTGGACTTAGCCGTGAAGGGCGGCAAGGTCGCGGACTTCCGCTACCGCCTGCTGCCGGTGTTCGCGAACATGCTCCAGGCCGACCCGGCCATGGACGCCCTGGTCGCGAAGATCCGCGCGCCCTACGAAGCGAAGCTCGCGGAGAAGCTCGCCGTCACCGAAGGCCTCCTGTACCGCCGCGGCAACTTCAACGGCTCCGGCGACCAGCTGCTGCTCGACGCGCTGATGGACGTGCAGGGCGCGGAGATCGCCTTCTCGCCCGGCTTCCGCTGGGGCACGACGCTGCTGCCCGGCGAGGAGATCACGCGCGAGTGGCTGATGGACATGACGGCCACGACCTATTCGCATGCGACCCTCACGCCCATGACGGGCGAGACGATCAAGACGATCCTGGAAGACGTCGCCGACAACCTGTTCAACCCCGATCCCTACTACCAGCAGGGCGGCGACATGGTGCGGGTCGGCGGGCTGCAGTACACGATCGACCCGAATGCCGCGATGGGCAAGCGCATCACCGACATGCGCCTGAACGGCAAGCCGCTCGACGCTTCGCGCACCTACAAGGTGGCGGGCTGGGCGCCGGTGGCGGAAGAGGCCGCGAAGGCCGGCAACCGCCCCGTGTGGGAAGTCGTGGAGCAGTGGCTGAAGGCGCGCAACGGCAAGGTGGCGGCGCGCGCGGTCAACGTGCCGAAGCTCGCGGGCGCGCTGCCCAACGCCGGTTTCGCCGACGCATGAGGCCATTGCGGGGATCCTAGAATCCCCGCATGACCCCGGCCGAGCTCACCACCTTGAACCGCGAGGTGCTGTGGGCCGCGTTCGCGGTCGCGGCAGGCTTCGGCGCGCTCGTGCAGCGCACCGGCTTCTGCACGATGGGCGCGGTGAGCGACGCGGTGGCCATGGGCGAGTGGACGCGCATGCGCCAATGGGCGCTTGCCGCCGCGGTCGCGACCCTGGGCTTCGGCGTGTTCGCGGCCACGGGCGTGCTCACCGCTTCGCAGACCCTCTATGCGTCCACGCGCTGGCTGTGGCTCTCGGCGCTGGCGGGCGGCAGCGTGTTCGGCTTCGGCATGGTCCTGTCCTCGGGGTGCATCAGCAAGTCGCTGGTGCGCCTGGGCGGCGGCAGCCTCAAGTCGCTGGTGGTGCTGCTCGTGGCCGGCATTTCCGCCTTCGCGACGTTGCGCGGGCTGACGGCGGTCTGGCGCGTGAACACCGTGGATCGCGTGGGCCTCGACTTCGCCGGCAATGCGGATCTCGCAAGCGTGCTTGCGCGCGCCGGCCTCGGCGCCGCGCCGGCCGCCCTGCTGGCGGCGCTGCTGGTGGGCGGCGCCCTGCTCGCCTTCGCGCTGTCCTCGCGCGAGGCGCGCCGTCCGGCCAGCCTGCTGGCCGGCGCCGGCGTCGGTGCGCTGGTGCTGGCCATGTGGTGGGTGACGGGCCACCTCGGCCACCTCGCGGAGCACCCGGAGACGCTGGAGGAGACCTGGCTCGCGACCAACTCCCGCCGCGCCGAGGGCCTGAGCTTCGTCTCGCCGACGGCGTACGCCCTGGACTGGCTGATGTTCTTCAGCGACAGCAGCAAGCGGCTGACGGTGGGCATCGTGTCGGTGCTCGGGGTGATCGTGGGCTCCGCCGCCGTCGCCCTCGCCCGCCGCCGGTTTCGCTGGGAAGGATTCGCCGGCACGCCCGACCTCGGCCATCACCTAGCGGGCGGGGCCTTGATGGGCGTCGGCGGCGTGACCGCGGTCGGCTGCAGCATCGGCCAGGGTGTCACGGGCGTGTCCACGCTGAGCCTCACCAGCTTCGTCGCGGCGGCCGCGATGGTGGCAGGCGCGGTGGCCGGCGTGCGGTACCAGCTGTGGCGGCTGGACCGCGAGGCGTGAACCCCATCGTCCGGGCCAGGTCCAGGTGCTGCGCTGCACCGCCATCCCCGCGCTCGCGCCGACCATCGCCCCCCGCCTGCCGTTGAGCCAGCTTCGGGGTAACAAGCCATTGCTGACCCGCCATGTCCTGGCGTAGGCCGTGACTTCTTGCCAACGTCCCACCTTCATCGAGGACTTGTTCATTTACACCAACTCGGCTTTTCGGGATGATCGGACACTGATTCCTGCCCTGGCCGGACGCGATCCGGCCGCCTGAACGTTTTCCCACCCATGGCCGCCGTCGATCCCATCACCGAAGCTTCCGTTGCCCTGCCAGGTCTCGGCCGCGCGCTCGTTTCCGCCGGCAAGCTGGGGCAGAGGGCCGCGGAGGAGATCTACCGCAAGGCGCAAGCCAACCGCACCAGCTTCATCGCCGAACTCACGGGTTCGGGGGCGGTATCGGCAGCGGACCTCGCGCACACCATGTCGACGGCCTTCGGCGCGCCGGTCCTGGACATCAATGCGATCGACACCAACCGCCTGCCCAAGGGCCTGCTGGATGGAAAGATCTGCCTGGACTACCGCATCGTCGTCCTGTCCAAGCGCAACAACCGCCTGATCTGCGCCACGGCCGACCCCTCGGACCAGTCCGCCGCCGAAAAGATCAAGTTCGCCACCCAGATGGGCGTGGACTGGATCATCGCGGAGTACGACAAGCTGTCGAAGGTGGTGGAGGCGCTCGGCATCTCCACCGCCGAGGCGATGGACAGCATCGTCGGCGACGACTTCGAGTTCGACGAGTCCAGCATGGACTCGACGAGCGCGGAGGAAGACCCCGGCGCGGCAGCCGACGTCGAAGACGCCCCGGTCGTCAAGTTCCTGCACAAGATGCTGCTGGACGCGATCGGCATGCGCGCGTCCGACCTGCACTTCGAGCCCTACGAGCACACCTATCGCGTGCGCTTCCGCATCGACGGCGAACTGCGCGAGATCGCCTCGCCGCCGGTGGCGATCAAGGAAAAGCTGGCCTCCCGCATCAAGGTGATCTCCCGCATGGACATCTCCGAGAAGCGGATCCCGCAGGACGGCCGGATGAAGCTGAAGATCAGCGCCGACCGCGTGATCGACTTCCGGGTCTCGACGCTGCCGACGCTGTTCGGCGAGAAGATCGTGATCCGTATTCTCGACCCGAGCTCCGCCCGCCTGGGCATCGACGCCCTGGGCTACGAGCCCGAGGAGAAGGCGCGCCTGATGGAGGCTATCGGCCGTCCCTACGGCATGATCCTGGTGACCGGCCCGACCGGCTCCGGCAAGACGGTGTCGCTGTACACCTGCCTGAACCTGCTGAACAAGCCGGGCGTGAACATCTCCACCGCGGAGGATCCGTCCGAAATCGGCATGCCGGGCGTCAACCAGGTGAACGTGAACGAGAAGGCGGGGCTCACCTTCGCGGCGGCGCTGAAGTCCTTCCTGCGCCAGGATCCGGACGTGATCATGGTCGGCGAAATCCGCGACCTCGAAACGGCCGACATCGCCATCAAGGCCGCCCAGACCGGCCACATGGTGATGTCCACGCTGCACACGAACGACGCGCCGACCACCCTGACCCGGATGCGCAACATGGGCATCGCGCCCTTCAACATCGCGTCCTCGGTCATCCTGATCACCGCGCAGCGCCTCGCGCGCCGTCTGTGCCCGCAGTGCAAGAAGCCGCACGACATCCCGTACGAGACCCTGATCGATGCCGGCTTCAAGGAGGAGGACGTCGACGGGACCTGGACGCCTTACCAGCCGGTGGGCTGCTCCGCGTGCAACAACGGCTACAAGGGCCGGGTCGGCATCTACCAGGTCATGCCGATCAGCGAGGACATGCAGCGCATCATCCTGGCCGACGGCAGCGCGCTCGAAATCGCCGAACAGGCCCGCAAGGAAGGCGTGCGCAGCCTGCGCGAGTCGGGCCTCCACAAGGTGAAGACCGGAGCCACTTCCCTCGAGGAAGTGCTGGCCTGCACCAACGAATCATGAAGACAGCGACAGCATAGTCGAGAGCATCCAGAGGAGCCCAGATGGCCACCGCAGCAACAAAGATCACGGAATTCGTCTTCGAGTGGGAGGGGCGGGACCGCAACGGCAAGGCAGTGCGCGGCGAGACGCGCGCGGCCGGCGAGAACCAGGTCATGGCGTCGCTCCGGCGCCAGGGGGTGTCCCCCACCAAGATCAAGAAGCGCCGGATGCGTTCCGGCAAGAAGATCAAGCCGAAGGACATCGCGATCTTCACCCGCCAGCTGGCGACGATGATGAAGGCCGGCGTGCCGCTGCTGCAGTCCTTCGACATCGTGGGCCGCGGCAACGCCAACGCCAGCGTCACCAAGCTGCTGAACGACATCCGCACGGACGTCGAGACCGGCACCTCGCTGTCGGCGGCCTTCCGCAAGTACCCGCTGTACTTCGACAGCCTCTACTGCAACCTGGTGGAAGCCGGCGAAGCGGCCGGTATCCTGGAAAGCCTGCTGGACCGCCTGGCCGTCTACATGGAAAAGACGGAGGCGATCAAGTCCAAGATCAAGGCCGCCCTCATGTACCCGATCGCGGTGATGGTGGTGGCCTTCGTCGTGGTGTCGGTGATCATGATCTTCGTGATCCCGGCGTTCAAGGAGGTGTTCACCTCCTTCGGCGCCGACCTGCCGGCCCCGACCCTGTTCGTGATCGGCCTGTCCGAGTTCTTCGTCAAGTGGTGGTGGCTGATCTTCGGCGGCCTGGGCGGCGGCCTGTACTTCTTCCTGCAGGCCTGGAAGCGCAACGTGCGGGTGCAGCAGTTCATGGACCGGCTGATGCTCAAGCTGCCGGTCTTCGGCGACCTGGTCTACAAGTCCGTGATCGCCCGCTGGACGCGCACGCTCTCCACCATGTTCGCCGCCGGCGTGCCGCTGGTGGAAGCGCTCGACTCCGTGGGCGGCGCCTCGGGCAACTCGGTCTACGAGATCGCCACGCAGAAGATCCAGCAGGAGGTGTCCACCGGCACCAGCCTCACGGCCGCGATGACCAACGCCAACGTGTTCCCGTCCATGGTGCTGCAGATGTGCGCCATCGGCGAGGAGTCCGGCTCCATCGACCACATGCTGGGCAAGGCCGCCGACTTCTACGAAGCGGAGGTCGACGACATGGTGGCCGGCCTGTCCAGCCTGATGGAACCGATCATCATCGTGTTCCTGGGCGGCATCATCGGCGGCATCGTGGTGTCGATGTACCTCCCGATCTTCAAGCTGGGCGCGGTCGTCTGATGCTCCTGCGCGCTGGAATCGAGGCGGCGTCCATCGCCGCCGTCTTCGGGCTGCTGATCGGCAGCTTCCTCAACGTCGTCGTCTACCGCTTCCCGAAGATGCTGGAGCGGCAATGGGCCGCCGAATGCGCGGACTACACGGGCCAGCCGGTGAAGGAGGAGGAACCCTTCAACCTGGTGGTGCCCCGCTCGAAGTGCCCGCACTGCGGCCACGCGATCCGCTGGTACGAGAACATCCCTGTGCTCAGCTGGCTCGCGCTGCGCGGACGCTGCTCCGCGTGCAAGAAGCCCATCAGCGTGCGCTACCCTCTCGTCGAACTGGTCGCCGGCGCGTTCTTCTTCCTGTGCGGCTGGCGCTGGGGCCTCACGGCACAGGCGGCGGCCTGGGCCGCGTTCGCATCGCTCCTGATCTGCCTGTTCCTGATCGACATGGACACGCAGATCCTGCCCGACGACCTGAACTACCTGCTGCTGTGGCTGGGACTGCTGGCCGCCTCGGTGGGCTGGACCGTCCCGCTCGGCTCCGCCGTCTGGGGAGCGGCGCTGGGCTACGGGGTGTTCTGGCTGATCTTCCAGGTCTTCAAGCTCGCCACCGGCAAGGAAGGCATGGGCTATGGCGACTTCAAGCTGCTCGCGGCGCTGGGCGCCTGGCTCGGGGCGCCGTTCCTGCTGGCGATCGTCCTGATGTCCTCCATCGTCGGCGCCGTCATCGGCATCGTGCTGCTGATCGTGGGCAAGCTCGCGAACAAGGACATCCCCATGCCCTTCGGCCCGTACCTGGCCGGTGCGGGCCTCCTGGCGCTGGCGCTGAGCCCGGCCACCGTGCCGCTGCTGCTGCCCTTCGCCTTCCCCTTCGGCTAAGCCGCCATGGCCGTGCGCATCGGCCTCACCGGCGGCATCGGCAGCGGCAAGAGTACCGTGCTCGCCATGCTGCAGGACCTGGGCGCCGCGGCGATCGATGCGGACGCGATCTCGCGCGCGGCGACGGCCGCCGGCGGCGCGGCGATCCCGGCCATCCGCGCGCAGTTCGGACCCGGGTTCGTCGGGGCGGACGGCGCCCTGGACCGCGCCCGCATGCGCGAACGGGCCTATGCGCACCCGGAGTCCCGGCGCGAACTGGAACAGATCATCCACCCGCTCGTGGGCCGGGAGGTGGCGCGCCAGGTGGAGGCCGCGCTCGCGGCCGGCGCGCGCTGCATCGTGTTCGACATCCCGCTGCTGGTGGAGTCCGGCCGCTGGCGCCAGCAGGTGGACCGGGTCCTGGTGGTGGATTGCGAGCCGGAGACCCAGGTGGCGCGCGTGGTCGCGCGCAGCCAGCTCGCGCCGGACGAGGTGCGGGCCATCATCGCGGCCCAGGCGCCCCGGTCGCTGCGCCTGGCGGCGGCCGACCTCGTGATCTGCAACGAGGGGCTCACGCTGGAAGCATTGCGGCACGAAGTGGAACAGGCGTGGCGGTCCTTCGGGCTATGATGGCGCCCTGCCGTCCGTCCCCTCGGTGCAACACCCGCGCGTGATCCTCTACGAATACCCCTTCAACGAACGCATCCGGACCTACCTGCGGCTCGAACACCTGTTCCGCCGCCTGGGCGAGCTGATCCCCCGTGACCATCCGCTGGATCACCACTACGCCCTGGCCACCATCTTCGAGGTGATGGACGTGGCGGCCCGGGCGGACCTGAAGACGGACGTGCTGAAGGACCTGGAGCGCCAGAAGCAGGTGCTCAATGGCTACCGCGGCAACCCGGCGATCTCCGAACAGGTGCTCGACGACGTGATCGGCCAGCTGGAGTCCTGCTTCGGCGCGGTCAACGGGACCCCCGGCAAGGCCGGCCAGCCGCTGACCGAGAACGAGTGGCTCATGAGCATCCGCAGCCGCGCCGGCATCCCGGGCGGCACCTGCGAATTCGACCTGCCCGGCTACTACGCCTGGCAGCACCTGCCCGCGGGAGAACGCCGCGCCGACCTGGAGCGCTGGGCCAATACGCTGGCGCCGCTGGCCGAATCCATCCACCTGCTGCTGCGCCTGCTGCGCGACTCGGGCCTGCCGCAGAAGGTGATCGCCGCCGGCGGCCAGCTGCAGCAGACGCTGCCGCAGGGCAAGACCTTCCAGCTGCTGCGCCTGCGCATCGACCCCACGCTGGGCCTCGTGCCCGAGATCAGCGGCAACCGGCTGATCGTGTCGGTGCGCCTCATGCGGCAGGAAAGCGACCGCATGCAGCCCAGCACGGACAGCGCGCCCTTCGAACTGACGCTCTGCGCCTAAGATAGCTGCGTGGCGACCCGAGGAGAGAAACCCCGCACCGTGCGCTGCCCTGCCTGTGGCGGCAACAGCGTCTACGCGCCCGGCAACCCGTACCGTCCGTTCTGCAGCGAGCGCTGCAAGAACATGGACCTTGGCGCATGGGCCAGCGAGAGCTTCCGCGTGCCGGACGAAACGCCGCCGGACGACCTGCCGTTCGGGGATCCGAAGGAGCAATAGCTCTTCGTCGTCCCCGCGGAGGCGGGGACCCAGGGCGCCCTGGATTCCCGCCTGCGCGGGAATGACGGAAGTTCAGTGCGTGGCGCCTTCGAAGCCGCGCTCCTCCGCAAACCACTTCAGCACCGGCACCGTCCCCGGCAACACCGGCTGCACCGTCACCGGCAGTTGCTGCCATGCGAAGCCCTGGCCTTCGTGCATGTGCAGCTCGCCGCTCCACTGGTACACCTTGCAGAAGTTCAGCCGCACCAGCGCGTGCGGATAGTCGACGCGCTCCACGCGCCAGGGGTGGACCGCGCCGATCGTGACGCCGATCTCCTCCTGCAGCTCGCGGCGCAGGGCCTGCTCCACGGTCTCGCCCGGTTCGACCTTGCCGCCCGGGAATTCCCAGTAGCCCTCGTAGACCTTGCCCGGCGGGCGTGACGTGAGCAGGAACGCGCCGTCGGCGCGAATCAGCACGCCGACCGCCACCTCGACCTCCTTGCGATCCGGGCCGCCTTCACGCGGCCGGTCTCCATCCGCGACGAGGACGCTGCTCACGCGTGGTGCTTGCCCGCGTAATCGCGCGCGAACTGGTAGGCCACGCGGCCGCTGCGCGAGGCGCGCTCCAGCGCCCACACGAGCGCCTCCGCGCGCGCCGCCTCGATTTCCGCCTGGGGCACCTTGAAGTGCTCCAGCCAGGTGGCGCAGATGTGCAGGTACTCGTCCTGGCTGAAGGGATAGAAGCTCACCCACAGGCCGAAGCGCTCGGACAGGGAGATCTTCTCCTCCACCACCTCGCCCGGATGCACCTCGCCGTCCTCCGTGTGCTTGTAGGTGAGGTTCTCCTTCATGTACTCGGGCAGCAGGTGGCGCCGGTTGCTGGTCGCGTAGATCAGCACGTTGGGCGTGGCCGCGGCGACCGAGCCATCCAGGATGGACTTGAGCGCCTTGTAGCCCGGCTCGCCCTCCTCGAAGGACAGGTCGTCGCAGAACACCATGAACTTCTCGGGCCGGTCCGACACCACGTCGATCACGTCCGGCAGGTCCACCATGTCGGCCTTGTCGACCTCGATCAGGCGCAGGCCCTGCCCCGCATACGCGTTCAGGCACGCCTTCACCAGCGAGGACTTGCCGGTGCCGCGCGCCCCCGTCAGCAGCACGTTGTTGGCCGGATGCCCCTGCACGAACTGCAGCGTGTTGCGCTGGATCTTCTCCTTCTGCGGATCGATCTCCTTCAGGTCGTCGAGCGCGATGGCCGCCACGTGCTTCACCGGCTCCAGCACGCCGTGGCCACTGGCACGCTTGCGGTAGCGCCAGGCGATCGCGGCGTTCCAGTCAGGGGCGGAAAGGGGTTGCGGCAGGACGGCGTCCAGCCGGTCCAGCAGCTGCATGGCACGCGCGATGAGCGTGTCGAACTTGTCGGTCATCAGGATCTGTAGTCGGCGTTGATGCTCACGTACTCGTGGCTGAAGTCGCAGGTCCACACCTGGTCGGCGGCATCGCCGCGGCCCAGGCCCACGCGCACGGTGATCTCGGGCTGCCTCATCACGCGCTGGCCGTCCTCCTCGCGGTAGGACGGGTGGCGGCCGCCACGCGTGGCGACGTGCACGTCGTCGAGGTGCAGTTCGATCTTCGTCTGGTCGAGATCCTCGATGCCCGCATAGCCGACCGCCGCGAGGATGCGGCCCAGGTTGGGATCGCTCGCGAAGAACGCGGTCTTCACCAGGGGCGAGTGCGCGATGGCATAGGCCACCTTGCGGCACTCCTCGGCGGTCTTGCCGCCTTCCACGCGCACGGTGATGAACTTCGTGGCGCCCTCGCCGTCGCGCACGATCGCCTGGGCCAGCAGGCGCGCCACCTCCAGCATCGCGGCCTTGAGCGCCTGGCCCGAGGGCGTGTGCAGCGAGGTGATCACCGGATGGCGTGCCTTGTTCGTCGCCACCACCACGAAGGAATCGTTGGTCGAGGTGTCGCCGTCGACCGTCACGCGGTTGAAGGAGCCCTCGGCCAGCTCGAACGCGAGTTCGGGCAGCAGCCGCGGGTCCACCTGCGCGTCGGTGGCCAGGAAGCCCAGCATGGTCGCCATGTTGGGGCGGATCATGCCGGCGCCCTTGCTGATGCCGGTGACGGTGACCGTCGCGCCGTCGATCGCCACCTGGCGGCTGAACGCCTTGGGCAGCGTGTCCGTGGTCATGATGCCTTCGGCGGCCTTCAGCCACTGCCCGGCCTTCGCGTCTTCCAGCGCCGCGGGCAATCCCTTCTCGATGCGGTCCACCGGCAACGGTTCCATGATCACGCCGGTCGAGAACGGCAGCACCTGCTCGGGCGCGACGTTCAGCAGGCGCGCGGCGGCGATGCAGGTGGCGCGCGCGCGCACCAGGCCGTCCTCGCCCGTGCCGGCGTTGGCGTTGCCGGTGTTGATCACCATCGCGCGGATGTCGCCGCGCGCCAGGTGCTCGCGGCACACCTGCACCGGCGCGGCGCAGAAGCGGTTGCGGGTGAACACGCCGCCGACCGCCGTGCCCTCGTCGAAGAGGAACACGGTGAGGTCCTTGCGGTTGGCCTTCTTGATGCCGGCTTCCGCCACGCCGATGCGCACCCCGGCAACGGGATGCAGCGAGTCCGCGCGCGGGGCGCTCAGGTTGACTGCCATGGGAATCCTTTGTCGTTGAACGGGGGGCGGGCCGGCTTCAGCCCTGGCGCCACGGGAGGCCGCGCAGGCGCCAGCCGCCCTTGCGGCCGCGGTGCCCGTCGGCGTCCGCGTCGCCTTCGAAACCTTCGAGGATGTTGTAGGCCTCGACGCCCACCTCGGTGGCGGCCTTCGCGGCCGCGATGGAGCGCACGCCGCTGCGGCACAGGAGCACGGCCTTCTTGCCCGGCGGCACGGCCGCGCGGATCTTCTCGCCGAAGGCGGCGTCGACCTGCATGCCGGGCCACTGCTTCCACGCGAGCGGCACGGCGCCCGGCACGAAGCCGACCCACTCGCGCTCGGCGTCCGTGCGCACGTCCACCAGCACGGCGTCACCCGCCTGCCACCAGCGGCAGGCGAGCTCGGGCGTGACATCGCCCGCGTAGCCTTCGGCGGGCCGGGGCTGGTCGGGGCCGGGGGAGGAAGAAGAAGCGGCGGCGTTCATGGTGGCGATTCTGCCACCCGCCGCCGCGCAGGCTTACACGACGCGGACCTGCAGGTTCGGCAGGCGGTCGATATGGATTTCCATCACGTCGCCGCGCACCACGGGACCCACGTTCTCGGGCGTGCCGGAGTAGATGATGTCGCCGGGCTGGAGCTCGTTGGCTTCGGACAGGTTGGCGATCTGCTCGGCCACCGACCAGATCATCTGGTTCAGGTCCGCGCTCTGCTTGACCTGGCCGTTCACCTTCAGCCAGATCGCGCCCTTCGTGAAGTGGCCGATCTGCGCGGCGGGGTGGATCGGGCCGAGCACCGCGGAGTGGTCGAAGCTCTTGCCGATTTCCCAGGGCTTCTTCTGGTCGCCCATGGCGCGCTGCAGGTCACGGCGGGTCATGTCCAGGCCCAGCGTGTAGCCGTACACGTGGTCCAGCGCCTGCGCCGCCGGGATGTTGCGCCCGCCCTTGCCGATCGCAGCCACCAGTTCCACCTCGTAGTGGTAGTTCTTCGTCAGCGTCGGATACGGATGGTCCGCCACCTGGCCGGGCACCACGTTCTGGATCGCGTCCGTGGGCTTCTGGAAGAAGAAGGGCGGCTCGCGCGTCGGGTCCGAGCCCATCTCGCGCGCGTGCGCCGCGTAGTTGCGGCCGATGCAGTAGATGCGGCGCACGGGGAACACTTCGCTCGAGCCCACCACGGGAATGGTGATGTCGCGCACCTCGAACAGCGGCTTGCCGCCGCCCGCGCCCATGGTGCTGGCGCCGCCGGTGGCGCAACCTGCGAGCGTGGCCGCGGCCGCGGCGGCCGAGCCCTGGAAGAAATGACGTCTATCCATCGTTGATGTCTCCTTGGTGCTTCGATTTTCTGCAGCCGGTCGACAGCTCTTCGTCAGCCTTCCCGGCCAGCGACTGCTAGGCGCTCCGTACAAACCCTATTACCTCGTCCGGAGGGCGGCATCAATGATCGCTTGCTAACCATTCCAACGCAAGGCAAGGAGACAACAGAGATGACCACATCCTCGACGACGACGCGCCGACGCAACCTCCTCAAGGGGGCCGCCGTTGCCGCAGGCGCGATGTCCGCCCCCATGGTGGCGATCGCGCAGACCACGTCCTTCCGCTTCCAGAGCACCTGGCCCGCGAAGGACATCTTCCACGAGTTCGCGCAGGACTTCGCCAAGAAGGTGAACGACATGGCGGGCAACCGCCTGAAGATCGAGGTGCTGCCTTCGGGCGCGGTCGTCCCGGCGTTCCAGCTGCTGGAGGCCGTGAACAAGGGAACGCTCGACGGCGGCCACGGCGTGGTGGCGTACCACTACGGCAAGAATTCGGCGCTCGCGCTCTGGGGCTCCGGTCCCGCGTTCGGCATGAACCCGAACATCGTGCTGGCCTGGCACTACTACGGCGGCGGCAAGGCGCTGCTGGAGGAGATCTACAAGTCCATCAACATGGACGTCGTCTCCTACCTGTACGGCCCCATGCAGACGCAGCCGCTCGGCTGGTTCAAGAAGCCCATTTCCAACGTGAGCCAGATGAAGGGCCTGAAATACCGGACGGTGGGCCTCGCGGTGGACATGTTCACCGAGCTGGGTGCCGCGGTGAACCCCCTGCCCGGCGGGGAGATCGTGCCGGCGCTGGACCGCGGCCTGATCGAGGCGGCGGAATTCAACAACGCCTCCTCCGACCGCGCGCTGGGCTTCCCCGACGTCGCGAAGAACTGCATGCTGCAAAGCTTCCACCAGAGCGGCGAGCAGTTCGAGGTGCTGTTCAACAAGGGCAAGTACACCGCCCTGCCGCAGGAACTGAAGCACATCATCGACTACGCCGTGCAGGCCGCGTCCGCCGACTTCTCGTGGAAGTCCATCGACCGCAACTCGCAGGACTACATCGAGCTCAAGACCAAGGACAAGATCGCGTTCTACAAGACGCCCGACTCCATCCTGAAGGCCCAGCTCGACGCCTGGGACAAGGTCGTGGCGAAGAAGTCCGGCGACAACCCGTTCTTCAAGAAGGTGCTGGACTCGCAGCGCGCGTTCGCGCAGCGGGCCTGCCAGTGGAACTTCGACTACGAAGTGAACTTCCGCACCGCCTACGACCGCTACTTCGGAACGAAGAAGGCCTGAGCGGCCCGCTGCCGCCGCTCGCCGCGGCCAGCCTCGGGGGCAGCCCCGGCGCTGGCCGTTTTTTTGGAACCGTCCCGCCCTGGAAGAGCTACACAACATGACCATCGAAAGACTGCTGAACGGCGTGGAAAGCTTCAGCACGTGGATCGGCAAGGCCTTCGCCTGGCTGATCGTCGCCCTGACGCTCCTCGTCGTCGTCGAAGTGTTCAAGCGCTACATCATGAACATGCCCACCGCCTGGGTGTTCGACGTGAGCAACATGATGTACGGGACGCTGTTCATGATGTGCGGCGCCTACACCCTGGCGCACGACGGCCACGTGCGCGGCGACTTCCTCTACGGCAGCATGAAGCCCCGCCGGCAGGCCGCGCTGGACCTGGTGCTGTACGTGGTGTTCTTCCTGCCCGGCATCCTGGCCCTCACCTGGGCCGGCTGGGTGTACGCGAGCGACGCGCTGCGCATCCACGAGACCACGTTCAACGCGACGCCGCTGCCCATCTACCCCTTCAAGTTCATCATCCCGCTCGCCGGCGCTTCCGTGCTGGTGCAGGGCTTGTCCGAGATCCTGCGCTGCGTCATGTGCCTGAAGACGGGCGCATGGACGCCGCGGCTGGAAGACGCCGAGGAGATCGACGTCGTCGAGCAGCAGCTCGCCGGCAGCACCTACGTGGACGACGATGCCAGGCGCGAAGCCATCGCCCGCGCCAAGTCCATCGACGAAGCGGCGCGCCAGCGCATGGAGCAGGAATGAACACGCTGATTCCCTTCATGAGCAACGCCGCGCTCGGGCTGACGATGCTCGCGCTGATCGTCGTCGTCATCATGCTCGGCTTCCCCACGGCCTTCACCCTCATGGGCCTGGGCATCATGTTCGGCTGGATCGCCTTCTACGACCCGGCCGTCCACTTCTGGGACAACCGCATCTTCGACCTGATGGTGCAGCGCGCCTTCGGGGCGATGAACAACGACACGCTGATCTCGATCCCGCTGTTCGTGCTCATGGGCTACGTGATGGAGCGCGGCGCGCTGGTGGACAAGATGTTCTACAGCGTGCAGCTCGCCTTCCGCCGCCTGCCCGGGTCGCTGGCCGTCACGACGCTGATCATCTGCACCTTCTGGGGCATCGCCTCCGGCCTGGTGGGCGCGGTGGTGGTGCTGATGGGCGTGATCGCGATGCGGCCGATGCTCAATGCGGGCTACGACGTGCGCCTCGCCTCCGGGGTGATCACGGCGGGGGGCACGCTGGGCATCCTGATCCCACCCTCGGTGATGATCATCGTGTACGCGGCGGTCGCCGGCCAGTCGGTGGTGAAGCTCTATGCCGCCGCCATGTTCCCGGGCTTCTTCCTGTCGGCGCTGTACCTCGTGTACGTGATCGGCTGGGTGCTGATCAACCCGAAGATCGCCCCGAAACTGCCGCCCGAGAAGCTCCAGGTGCCGATCCCGGAGTGGCTCACGCAGCTGGCGCACACGTATTCGCCGCGCATGGTGCCGGCGTTCTTCGGCGCGCTCATGGCCCCGCGCAAGACGCTGGCGGTGCCGGCGGCCGGCGGCGCCGTGAGCGTCGCGCCCGCGATCGGACCCGGCCAGCTGCTGCGCAGCCTGGGCATCTCCAGCGTGCCGCTGCTGCTGGCGCTGGTGACCATGGGAACCACCTGGTGGTACGTCGTCATCTACTCGCAGAAGGATGACCGGCCCGCGATCGTCGCCACGCAGCCGGCCGCGCAGCAGGCTGCCCCGGCGGGCGGCGTGCAGGAGCCGCCCGCGGCATCGACGAGCCTCGCCGAACCCCCGGGTGCCGGCACCGCGCCCGCTGCCTCCAGCGGCCTCCAGGAACCGCCCGGCGCGGACCCGGACGCCGCGCCCGCTTCCGGCGGCGACACGCTCAAGCGGCTCGACGAGCCGCAGGCCGATGCCGGCGAACACGTCGCCGTCCCGTCCGAGTTCTACATCGCCTTCTGGGCCATCTGCGCGGTGCTCGCGCTGGCGCTCGCCTGGTACTACTGGCGCTTCGACGCGGAACAGTTCGAGATCCTGCGCATGCTTACCTCCTCGGTCATGCCGCTGGCCATCCTCACCTTCGTGGTGCTGGCCGTGATCCTGTTCGGCATCACCACCGCGACCGAGTCCGCCGGCGTCGGCGCGGCCGGTGCCTTCCTGATGGCGTGGCAGGCCCGCACGCTCAACTGGCAGAAGACGAAGGAGGCCGTGTTCCTCACGGCCAAGACCACCGCCATGGTGTGCTGGCTGTTCATCGGCTCGGCGATCTTCTCGGCCGTGTTCGCCATCCTCGGCGGCCAGGGCCTGGTGGAACGGTGGGTGCTGAGCCTGAACATGACGCCGGTGCAGTTCATGCTGCTGTCGCAGGCGATCATCTTCGTCCTGGGCTGGCCGCTGGAATGGACCGAGATCATCGTGATCTTCGTGCCGATCTTCCTGCCGCTGCTGCAGCACTTCCAGATCGACCCGATGCTGTGGGGCGTGCTGGTGTTCGTGAACCTGCAGGCGGCCTTCCTGTCGCCGCCGGTGGCGATGTCGGCCTTCTACCTGAAGGGCGTGTCGCCGCCGCACGTGACGATCAACCAGATCTTCGCGGGAATGATGCCGTACATGGCCATCGTGATCCTCTGCATGGTGTTCATGTACCTGTGGCCCGGCCTGACGCTCTGGCTGCCGAACTACCTCTACCAGTGAGCCGGTGAGCCCCGGGAAGCCGGATTGACGTTGACGTAAACGTCAACTAAAGTCCGGCTTCCATGTCCAAGTCCCACGCGCCCAGGCTGGCCGACTGGCAGCCGCCCGCGGCCCATCCCGAACGGTTCAAGCTGGACGACATCGATCCGGCGGCGACGCCGTGGTCGAGCGGCGACAAGCCGCGCGACCGCGAGCGGGTCGCGCAGCTGGCGCAGGAACTCGACGACCTGCAGAACCTGTTCTACGCGGACCGCCGCCAGGCCCTGCTGGTCATCCTGCAAGGCATCGACACGTCCGGCAAGGACGGCACGGTCCGCGCCGTGTTCTCCCGCACCAGCCCGCTGGGCGTGCGCAGCGTCCCCTGGAAGGCGCCGAGCGACGAGGAGCGCGAGCACGACTACCTGTGGCGCATCCACAAGGCGCTGCCGCACTTCGGCGAGATCGTGGTGTTCAACCGCAGCCACTACGAAGACGTCCTGGTCCCGGTCGTGAACGGCCAGATCACCGGCAAGCAGACCCAGGCGCGCTACCGGCAGATCAACGACTTCGAGCGCATGCTGTGCGAGAACGGCACCGTCGTGCTCAAGTTCATGCTGCACATCAGCCGTGACGAGCAGCGCGACCGCCTGCAGGCCCGGGTGGACGATCCGCGCAAGCGCTGGAAATTCGCCGCCGGCGACCTCGAGGTGCGCAAGCAGTGGGGCGCCTACCAGAAGGCGTACCAGGACCTGCTGCGCGCGACCAGCACCGAGTGGGCGCCCTGGACCGTGGTGCCCGCCGACTCCAAGACCCACCGCGACTTGATGGTCGCGACCGTGATCAGCGATGCCCTGCGCGGGCTCAACCTGCGCTACCCGCCCGACCCGCCCGGCCTCGCGGGACTGAAGATCCACTAAGACCATGACCGACCTGTCCGCCGAATTCAAGGCCCTCGCCAGCTACCGCCCGGCGAACAAGGTCCGCTTCGTGACCGCCGCCAGCCTGTTCGACGGCCACGACGCCGCGATCAACATCATGCGGCGCATCCTGCAGGGCATGGGCGCGGAGGTCATCCACCTGGGCCACAACCGCAGCGTCGACGAGGTCGTCACCGCCGCCTTGCAGGAAGACGTGCAGGGCATCGCGGTCAGCTCCTACCAGGGCGGCCACGTCGAGTACTTCAAGTACATGGTGGACCTGCTGCGCCAGCGCGGCGGCGGCCACATCCAGGTGTTCGGCGGCGGCGGCGGCGTCATCGTGCCGGCGGAAGTCCGCGAACTGCAGGACTATGGCGTGGCCCGCATCTACAGCCCCGAGGACGGCCAGCGCATGGGACTCGCGGGGATGGTCGGTGAGATGGTCATGCGCTGCGACACGGACCTGTCGCCGCATGCGCCGACGCAGCTTGCCGCCCTCCAGGGCCACACGCAACAGAGCTGGCGCGCCCTCGCGCAGCTGGTCACGGCGCTGGAGAACGGCAGCGCCGACGGCAAGCTGGTGCGGGCGCTGCGCCTGGCTGCCGACAAGGCCCGCATCCCGGTCCTGGGCGTCACCGGCACGGGGGGCGCCGGCAAATCCTCCCTCACCGACGAATTGGTGCGACGCCTGCGCCTGGACCAGGACGACAGGCTGCGCATCGCCGTGATCTCCATCGATCCCTCCCGCCGCAAGAGCGGCGGCGCGCTGCTGGGCGACCGCATCCGCATGAACGCCATCGGACCCTGGCCGAAGCCGGCCGGCCGGACGGCTTCTCCTGATTCGGGAGCGCGTGTCTACATGCGTTCCCTCGCGACGCGCTCGGACGGCAACGAGATCTCCGCGGCGCTCGGCGACGTCGTCGCGGCCTGCAAGGCCGCGGGCTTCGACCTGGTGGTGGTGGAGACGGCCGGCATCGGCCAGGGCGATGCCGCGATCGTCCCGCACGTCGACATCCCGCTGTACGTCATGACGCCGGAGTTCGGCGCCGCGAGCCAGCTGGAAAAGATCGACATGCTGGACTTCGCAGAGTTCGTGGCGATCAACAAGTTCGACCGCAAGGGCGCGGCCGACGCGCTGCGCGACGTGGCCAAGCAGGTGCAGCGCAACCGCGAGGCCTTCGGCAAGCGGCCCGAGGAGATGCCGGTGTTCGGCACCATGGCGGCGCGCTTCAACGACGACGGCGTCACCGCGCTGTACCAGGCGCTCAAGCCGCGCCTCGCGGAGCTGGGCCTGCCGCTGCAGGACGGCCGGCTGCCCGCGGTCTCGGTCCGCCACAGCAGCAACCAGACGCCGGTGGTGCCTCCGGCCCGTACGCGCTACCTGGCCGAGATCGCGGACACCGTGCGCGGCTACAAGAAGCGGGTGGGCGAGCAGTCGCGGCTGGCGCGCGAGATCCAGCAGCTGAAGGAAGCCGCGCGCATGCTGAAGGTCGACAAGCCCGGCCGCGCCCCCGCCGCCGAAGCGGCCCTCGACCTCGCCGGCCAGCGCCTCTCGCGCATGGACAAGGACGCCCTGCACCTGCTGAAGCAGTGGCCGGACATGCAGAAGGCCTACTCGGGCGCGGAGTACGTGGTGAAGATCCGCGACCGCGAGATCCGCACCGCGCTCACCTATACGTCCCTCTCCGGAACGGTCGTGCGCAAGGTCTCGCTGCCGAAGTACGAGGACCACGGCGAGATCCTGAAGTGGCTGATGCTGGAGAACGTGCCGGGCAGCTTCCCCTACACGGCCGGCGTGTTCGCCTTCAAGCGCGAGAACGAGGACCCGACGCGCATGTTCGCGGGCGAAGGCGACGCGTTCCGCACCAACCGGCGCTTCAAGCTGCTGTCGCACGGCATGCCCGCCAAGCGCCTGTCGACGGCGTTCGACTCGGTCACGCTGTACGGCAACGATCCCGACCCGCGGCCGGACATCTACGGCAAGGTGGGCAACTCCGGCGTGTCGATCGCCACCCTGGACGACATGGAGGTCCTGTACTCGGGCTTCGACCTGTGCGACCCGGCGACTTCCGTGTCGATGACCATCAACGGGCCGGCGCCGACGATCCTGGCGATGTTCATGAACACCGCCATCGACCAGAATGTCGAGAAATTCAAGGCGGACAACGGACGCGAGCCCACGGACACCGAAGCCGCCAAGATCCGCGCATGGGTGCTCGCCAACGTGCGCGGCACCGTGCAGGCCGACATCCTCAAGGAAGACCAGGGCCAGAACACCTGCATCTTCTCGACCGAGTTCTCGCTCAAGGTGATGGGCGACATCGCCGAGTACTTCGTGCACCACGACGTGCGCAACTTCTACTCGGTGTCCATCTCCGGCTACCACATCGCCGAGGCGGGCGCGAACCCGATCTCGCAACTGGCCTTCACGCTGTCCAACGGCTTCACCTTCGTCGAGGCCTATCTCGCCCGCGGGATGCACGTCGACGACTTCGCGCCCAACCTGTCCTTCTTCTTCTCCAACGGCATGGACCCGGAGTACACGGTCCTGGGACGCGTGGCGCGCCGGATCTGGGCCATGGCGATGAAGGAGAAGTACGGCGCCAACGAGCGCAGCCAGAAGCTGAAGTACCACGTCCAGACCTCCGGCCGCTCGCTGCACGCGCAGGAGATCGCCTTCAACGACATCCGCACCACGCTGCAGGCGCTGATCGCGATCTACGACAACTGCAACTCGCTGCACACCAACGCCTACGACGAGGCGATCACCACGCCCACCGAGGAAAGCGTGCGGCGCGCCATGGCGATCCAGCTGATCATCAACCGCGAGTGGGGACTGGCGAAGAACGAGAACCCCAGCCAGGGCGCCTTCGTCATCGAGGAACTCACCGAGCTGGTGGAGGAAGCGGTGCTGGCGGAGTTCGAGCGCATCGCGGAACGCGGCGGCGTGCTGGGCGCGATGGAGACCGGCTACCAGCGCGGCCGGATCCAGGACGAGAGCATGCACTACGAAATGCTCAAGCACACCGGCGAGCTGCCCATCGTGGGCGTCAACACCTTCCGCAACCCGCACGGCGACACGATTCCCGAGAAGCTGGAACTGGCGCGTTCCACGGAAGAAGAAAAGCAGGGCCAGTTGCAGCGCCTGCGCGACTTCCACGCCCGCCATGCGGAGGCGGCGCCGGCGATGCTCCAGCGCCTGCAGCAGGCGGTGATCGAGAACCGCAACGTGTTCGAGGTGCTGATGGAGGCGGTGCGGGTCTGCTCCCTGGGCCAGGTCACGAACGCCCTGTTCGAGGTCGGCGGCCAGTACCGCCGCAACATGTAGCCGGGGCCGCCCTGTGGCGGCGGGCGCGCACGCGGCGTGAACTTTGCCGGGGCCGGACGGCAAAGCCCGGCCATGGAGCGGCCCGCCGAGGTAGGATGGTGGGAGAGGGGAGGAACCATGCAGAAAAACACCGACCGCCCAGCCGGCCACGACCCGGCCTGCCAGGACGTGGCGACGTCGTGACTGCAACGGTGCACTACACCCACGGCCCGAAGTTCGGGGTCGTGGAAGTGACGTCCCTGGCGTTCCTGGAGATCGCGGTGCCGGCCCTGCTGGAGATCGCGGAACATACGCGCCAGCACGGGGACCGCAGGCTGCTGATCAACCTCATGGACGTGGTCGGGACCTTCGGGCCGGAGCAGCAGCGCGACATCGGCCTGCTGGCGCACCGCTACCTGGCGCACCTGGAAAAGGTGGCTTCGCTGGTGCCGCCCGACAAGATCACCCGCGTGAGCGAGGCGGCAGCGCAGGCGCAGGGACTGCAGCTGCGCGTCTTCACGGAACTGACCGAGGCGATCGACTGGCTGGTGAAGTGAGTTGCGGTGGGGTTCGCCTGCGGCTCACCACCACCCTACCAACTCACGGCACCCGTAGGGTGGCGGTGAGCCGCAGGCGAACCCCACCGCCGACTCACGCACCGCGCCGCCGCCGCACGGCCGCCGCCAACTCCCGCAACAGCACCTCGGTCTCTTCCCACCCGATGCACCCATCGGTGATCGACACCCCCGGGCGCAGCGGCATGCCGGGCTTCAGGTCCTGCCGCCCCTCGTGCAGGTGGCTCTCGATCATCACCCCCAGGATGCGCTGCTCGCCGCCGGCGACCTGGAGCGCGAGCGCGCGCGCCACCTCGGGCTGGCGCCGGTAGTCCTTGCCCGAGTTGGCGTGGGAGCAGTCCACCATGACGCGCTCCAGCACCCCGCCCTTGCGCAGGCGCGCGCAGGCAGCGTCCACGTCCGCCGCCGCGTAGTTCGGCCCGTTCGTCCCGCCGCGCAGGATGATGTGGCAGTCGCCGTTGCCCTCGGTCTCGAACACGGCCGCCACGCCCATCTTGGTCATGCCCATGAACGCATGCGGCGCGCCGCAGGCCACGAGCGCATCGGCCGCCATCTGCACGCTGCCGTCGGTGCCGTTCTTGAAGCCGATGGCGCAGCTCAGGCCCGAGGCCAGCTGGCGGTGCGACGGGCTTTCGGTGGTGCGCGCGCCGATCGCGCCCCAGCTGATCAGGTCCGAGATGTACTGCGGGCTCAGCAGGTCCAGGAACTCGGTGCCCGCGGGCAGGCCCATCTGCGCGATCTCCAGCAGCAGCTGGCGCGCGAGCCGCAGCCCCTCGTTGATGCGGAAGCTGCCGTCCAGGCGCGGGTCGTTGATGTAGCCCTTCCAGCCGACCGTCGTGCGCGGCTTCTCGAAATAGACCCGCATCACCGGCAGCAGGTCCTCGCGCAGCTCGCCGGCCAGCGCATGCAGGCGGCGCGCGTATTCGAGCGCCTGCGCGTGGTCGTGGATGGAGCAGGGCCCGACGACCACCAGCAGCCGCGGGTCGCGGCCCTGCACCGCGGCGGCCACCTCCGCGCGGCTGCGCTCGATGAAGGCCTGCACCTGGTCGTCGGCGGGCAGCTCGTACTGCAGCAGCGCGGGCGAAATGAGCGGGCGCACGTCGCGGATGCGGACGTCGTCCAGCCGCGTGGACTGCGGCATTTCCTCGGCGCCTTCGGGGCGCAGAGCCGTGGTGGGGTTCATGAGGGTTCTCCTGGGACTGCACTATATTGGCTGCCCATGGCCTTCGCTTCCCTGGACCTGGCGGGCGCGCCGCTGCGCATCGAATACGAATGGGTGGGGCGCGCCGACGCACCGGCCGTGATGGTCTTCCTGCACGAGGGGCTGGGCTCGGTCGCCATGTGGCGCGACTTTCCCGCGCGGCTCAGCGAAGCCGCGGGCGTGCGGGGCCTGGTCTATTCCCGGCCGGGCTACGGGCGATCGACGCCGCGGCCGGCGGGTGAACGCTGGCAGCCGGACTTCATGCACCGCCAGGCGCGCGAGGTCCTGCCGGCGCTGCTGCGGCAGCTGGGCGTGGAGCGGCCCTGGCTGTTCGGGCACAGCGACGGCGGATCCATCGCCCTCCTCCACGCCGCCGCCTTTCCCGAAGCGCTGCGCGGCGCCGTGGTGCTCGCGCCGCACATCCTGGTGGAGGACATCTCGGTCACCAGCATCGAACAGGCGCGCGTGGCGTACGAGACGACCGACCTGAAGCAGAAGCTCGCCCGCTACCACGACGACGTCGACTCCGCCTTCCGCGGCTGGAACGACGTGTGGCTGTCGCCGGCGTTTCGCGGCTGGTCGATCGAGGAAGAGATTCGCGCGATCCGCTGCCCGCTGCTGGCGATCCAGGGCCTGGACGACGAATACGGCACGCTGGAACAGGTCCGGGGGATCGCAAGGCGCGTACCGCAGGCGCAGGTGCTGGAGCTGCCTTCCTGCGGGCATTCACCGCACAAGGACCAGCCGCAGAAGGTGATCGAGGCGGTGGTGCGGTTCATCCGTCGTCCCCGCGGAGGCGGGGATCCAGGGCGTTGAAAAACCAGGGCGGAAGCCCTGGATTCCCGCCGCAGCCCGCCCCCGCGTAGGCGGGGGCGGGAATGACGTCAGTTCAGCGGACACCTGAACAGCTTCAGCGACCGCGCCGGCAGCATCGTCTTGCCACCCGGGTCGCAGGTCTCCGCCGCTTCGTCGCTGCTCGTGTCCACCAGCAGCTCCCAGCGGCTGCACCCGCCGCACGCCGGCAGCGTGAACTCCAGGTCCTCGTGCGAGGCCGAGAGCATCAGCAGCAGGTGGTCGTCCTGCAGGGGCCGGCCCTGGCGGTCCGTCTCCTTCAGGCCGTTGCCGGCCAGGAACATCGCCAGCGACTGCGTGTGCGGGGCCTGCCAGTCCTCGTCGGTCATCGTCTCGCCGTCGTGGCGGAGCCACATGACGTCCTGGATGTCGCTGCCGCGGATGGGACGGCCCGAGAAGAACTTCTGCCGGTGCAGCGCCGAGTGTTCCTTGCGGATGCGGATCAGACGCTGGGTGAAGGCGAGCAGGCGTTCGTCCATGTGCGACCAGTCGAACCAGCTGATCGCGTTGTCCTGGCAGTAGGCGTTGTTGTTGCCCTGCTGCGTGCGGCCGCACTCGTCGCCGCCCAGGAGCATCGGCGTTCCCTGGCTGAGGAGCAAGGTGGCGAGGAAGTTGCGCTGCTGGCGCGCCCGCAGGCGGTTCACCTCCTCGTCGTCGGTGGGGCCTTCGGCGCCGCAGTTCCAGGACCGGTTGTCGTTGTGGCCGTCCTGGTTGTTCTCCTGGTTCGCCTCGTTGTGCTTGTCGTTGTAGCTCACCGTGTCGCGCAGCGTGAAGCCGTCGTGCGCGGTGATGAAGTTGATGCTGGCCGATGGCTTGCGGCCGTCGCCCTGGTACAGGTCGCTGGAGCCGGTGAGCCGGTAGCCCAGGTCGCTCGCCAGTCCACCCTCGCCCTTCCAGAACGCGCGCAGGGAGTCGCGATAGATGCCGTTCCACTCCGCCCACTTCACCGGGAAGTTGCCCACCTGGTAGCCGCCTTCGCCCACGTCCCAGGGCTCGGCGATCAGCTTCACGTGATTGAGCACCGGGTCCTGGTGGATGATGGTGAAGAAGCCGGAGAGCTGGTCCACCTCGTGCAGCCCGCGCGCCAGCGTGCTGGCCAGGTCGAAGCGGAAGCCGTCCACGTGCATCTCGGTGGCCCAGTAGCGCAGCGAATCCATGATCAGCTGCAGCGTCTGCGGGTGGCGCACGTTGAGCGTGTTGCCGGTGCCGGTGTAGTCGAAGTAGAAGCGCGGGTCCTCGCCCACCAGCCGGTAGTAGGTGGGGTTGTCGATGCCCTTGAAGCTGAGCGTCGGCCCCAGGTGGTTGCCTTCCGAAGTGTGGTTGTAGACCACGTCCAGGATCACCTCGAGGCCCGCGGCGTGCAGCGCCTTCACCATCTCCTTGAACTCGCGCACGGCGCCCACCGGGTCGCCGCGGCGGAACGCGGCGCTGTAGCGCAGCTCCGGCGCGAAGAAATCCAGCGTCGAATAGCCCCAGTAGTTGGTGAGCCCCTTGTCCAGGAGGAAGGCGTCGTCCAGGTGGGCGTGCACGGGCATCAGCTCGATGGCGGTGACGCCCAGCTTCTTCAGGTAGGCGATCGCCGCCGGGTGGGCCAGGCCCGCGTAGGTGCCGCGCAGGTCTTCGGGCACGTCCGGGTGCTGCATGGTGAAGCCCTTGACGTGGGCCTCGTAGATCACCGATTCGTGCAGCGGCGTGTTGGGCCAGCGGTCGCCGCCCCAGTCGAAGGCGGGATCGACCACCACGCCCAGCGGCACCCCGCGCTGGTCCTCCTGCACGGGTGCACGGTCCTCCTGCTCGCCGCCGGGCACGTACGCGAACACGCCGTGCTCGAAGTTCTCCAGCCCGTCCAGCGCCTTCGCATACGGATCGAGCAGCACCACGTGGGGATTGAAGCGCAGGCCCTTGTCCGGCTCGTACGGGCCATGGACGCGGTAGCCGTAGCGTTGTCCCGGCCGGATGCCCGGCAGCCAGCCGTGCCAGATGAAGGCGGTCTGCTCGCGCAGCGGCACGCGCGTTTCGCCACCGTCGCCGTCGAACAGGCACAGTTCGACGCGCGTGGCGTTCTCGGAATAGAGCGCGAAGTTCACGCCCTCGCCGTCCCAGGTAGCGCCCAGCGGATAGGGCTCGCCGGGGTGCACGACGGTCTCGTTGTTTGGCATGGAGGTCATTCCAGGAAAAAGGGGCCGCAGATCCGCGCCCCGGGCGCGATCCCGCGGGCGCGGAACCAGCCCTGGTTCACCTCGAGCACGAAGCGCACCGGGTCGCCGGAGGATTCGGAGTGCAGGTCGTGCGGCTGCAGGTCGGCGATCTTCAGGATCGTGCCGTCCTCGCGCAGGAAGGCGATCGACAGCGGCAGCGGCGTGTCCTTCATCCAGAACTTCAGGACGGCGCAGCTGTCGCACATGAACAGCATCCCCTCGTTGTCGGCAAGCGAGCGCCGGTGCTTCAGGCCCAGCGCCCGCTCCTCGGCGCTGCGCGCGACGGTCACCAGGATCTGGTGCCCGCCGGCCGTGAGCTGCACGCGCGCAAGGTTCATGGCCGCCATCGTCGCGGCTGGCGGACGCGCCAGCCGTAGGACGACGCCAACTGCTGCCGAGTGACCGCCCCGCGGCCGATGTAGGATTCCCCGTGACCATTCCCGCAGCCACGTCTTCCACCCCCGACCGGGACGCCGCCACCCGCGCGGCCGTCGTCCTCCTCGCCCTTGCCGGCTTCTTCAGTGGCGCCGCCCTGCGCATCTGCGACGGCCTGATCCCGCGCCTCGCCGCGGATTTCGACCTGACGCCCGGCGTGGCCGGCCGCGTCGTGCTGACGTTCGCGGTCGCCTACGGGTTGTCGCAGCTGCTGTTCGGGCCGCTCGGCGACCGCTACGGCAAGGCGCGCGTGATGTGCGGCTCCCTGTTCGCCGCCGCCCTCGCCTCGCTGGCCTGCGCCATGGCGCCGGGTTTCGAGGCACTGGTGCGGCTGCGCATCTTCTGGGGCATCGCCGCCGCCGGCGTGATCCCGCTGGCGATCGCCTGGATCGGCGACGCGGTGCCCTACGAACAGCGCCAGGCCACGCTGGCGCGCCTGCTGATGGGAACGCTGTCCGGCATGACGGCCGGGCAGCTCGGCGGCGGATTGTTCGCGGACTCGCCGCTCGGCTGGCGCGGCGCCTTCGCGACGCTGTGCGCCGGCTACCTGGTGATCGGCACCCTGCTGCTGGTGCGCCTGCGCAGCATCCCGTCGGCGCCGCCGGTGCGCGGCGGCGGCCGCTTTGCCTTCGCGCAGCAGCTGGGCGCGGTGCTGGCGATCCCCTGGGCCCGCGTGGTGATCCTGGCAGTGTTCGCCGAAGGCGTCTTCCTGCTGGGGCCGCTCGCCTTCCTGCCGTCCTATCTCCACCAGCGCTTCGGCATGGCCGTGTCCGCCGCGACGGGGCTCATAGCGCTGTACGCCGTCGGCGGCCTGCTCTATACCTTGGTGGCGCACCGCATCGTGCGTCGCCTGGGCGAGCGCCGCATGGTCGCGATCGGGGGCACGGTGATGGGCCTGGGCTTCCTCGCGCTCTACGCGACGCCGGTGGCCTGGCTCGCCGGCCCGGTCGCGCTTGTGATCGGCTTCGGCACCTACCTGCTGCACAACACGCTGCAGACCAACGCGACGCAGATGGCGCCGGCGACGCGCGGCACCGCGATGGCCCTGTTCGCGTTCTGCTTCTTCAACGGCCAGGCGATCGGCGTCAGCCTGGCCGGCTACGCGTACGATCACGGCGGCCCGTTGCCGCTGCTGGTCGTGCCCGCCTTCGTGCTGCCGGTGCTGGGCTGGTCGTTCGCCGTGGCGCTGCGGCACCGGTCGCACTGAACTCCGGAGGAATCGCATGCTGGCTGCCTTCTATACGCGGCAAGGTCCCGCCGCCGACGTGCTCGCGGTAGGCGAGCAGCCCACGCCGCAACCCGGCCCGGGCGAGGTGCGCGTGCGCCTCGCCACCTCCGGCGTGAACCCCTCCGACTACAAGGTGCGCAAGGGCGGCTTCGGCCGCGCGCTGGCGTACCCGCTGGTGGTGCCGCACAGCGACGGCGCCGGCGTGATCGACGCCGTGGGAGAAGGCGTACCGCGCGAACGCATCGGCGAACCGGTCTGGATCTGGAACGGCCAGTGGAACCGTCCTTCCGGCACCGCCGCGCAGTTCATCGCCCTGCCCTCGGCCCAGGCCGTGCGGCGCGGCGCGGCCCTGGACGACGCACAGGCCGCCTGCGTGGGCATCCCGGTGTTCACCGCCTGGCAGGCCGTGCATCGCGCGCGCCTCGTCCCCGGCGCGACGGTGCTGGTGGCGGGCGGGGCCGGGTCGGTCGGCCATTACGCCGTGCAGCTGGCCAAGCGCAAGGGCGCGACCGTGGTTGCGACCGTCAGCAGCGACGCCAAGGCCAGACACGCCCGCAACGGCGGCGCCGACCACGTGATCCACTACCGCGACGAGGACGTCGGGGCGCGCGTCCAGGCCCTCACGGGCGGCCGCGGTGTCGACGCCGTGATCGAGATGGACTTCACCGCCAATGCGCGCCACTACCCCGCCTGCGTGCGTGCCGGCGCTTCCGTGGTCGTCTACGGCATGGGCGCGCTCGAGGCGACGCTCCCCACCTTCTGGTTCATGCGCAACCGCATCCGCATGGACTTCCTCTACGTGTACGAGATGGACGCGGAGGAGCGGGCGCAGGGCCTGCGCGAACTCACCACGCTGCTCGACGCCGGCGCGCTGCAGCACACCGTGGCCGCGCGCCTGCCGCTGGCCGACATCGCCCGCGCCCACGACATGGTGGAACAGGGGCAGGTGCTCGGCCACGTGGTGCTGGACATCCCCTGAAGGAGGACGAAGGATGGATCTCGGACTGCAGGGACTGCACGTGCTGGTCACCGGCGGCAGCCGCGGCATCGGCCTGGCCTGCGCGCGCGAGTTCCTGCGCGAAGGCTGCAGGGTGAGCCTGGTGGGGCGCGACCCGCAGCGCATGGAGCAGGCTCGCGCCGGCCTCGCCGGCGAGGTGCGCGGCTTCTGCGCCGACCTGCGCGATGCCGCCGCGGCGCTGCGCGTGGTCGACGAAGCGGAGGCGGCGCTGGGGCCGGTCGACATCCTGGTGAATTCCGCCGGCGCGGCGAAGCGCACGCCCTATGCGGAACTGGAGCCGCAGGCCTGGCGCGACGCCATGGACTCCAAGTTCTTCACCTACGTGCACGTCATGGACCTGGTCGTGAAGCGCATGGGCGCGCGCGGCGCGGGCTGCATCGTCAACGTGGTCGGCATGGGCGGCAAGGTGGCCACGCCCACGCACCTTCCGGGCGGCGCGGCCAACGCGGCGCTGATGCTGGCCAGCGCCGGACTGGCCGCGGCCTGGGGACCGCACGGCGTGCGCGTGAATGCGGTCAACCCGACGCTCACGCTCACCGATCGCCTCGCCGAGGGCCTGGCGGCCGACGCGCGGCTGCGTGGCACGACGCCGGAGGACGTGCGTCGCCAATCGGAACAGAAACTGCCCTTGCGCCGCCTGGCGGAACCCGAAGAGGTCGCCGCGGCCGTGGTGTTCCTGGCCTCGCCGCGCGCTTCCTACATTTCCGGCGCGATCCTGTCCATGGACGGCGCCAGCACGCCCATGGTCGTCTGATCAGTGCGCGCGCACGCGCGGCTCGGCGATCAGCTGGTCCAGCGTCGCCGTGAGCGCCTCGGGGTCCACGGGGGCGACCAGGTAGGCGTTGCCGCCGGTGTCCATCCCGTACTGCTGGTCGACCTCGGAGACATAGAGCGCGGAGACATAGACGACCGGCAGGTGGGCCGTGGCGGCCTTGCTGCGCAGCAGCCGGCAGACTTCGAAGCCAAGCAGGTCGGGCAGGTGCACGTCCAGCACCACGGCCGAAACGAATTCGCCCAGCTCGAGCGCTTCGGCGCCCGCGGCCGCCTCGACGATGTTGAAGCCGGCAGCGCGCAGGCTGCGCGCGGTCGCATAGCGCGAAGCGGCGTTGTCGTCCACCACCAGCACGCTGTGGTGGGAACGATCGATCGTCAGGGGGGAGGCTGCATGCATGAGGACTGCCAGTGTAGTCGCTGCTGCGACCGCCGTTGCACCGGGATCACCCCCGGCAGCCCGGCCTTGGGGATCCAGGTCTGCGGTCGAGTTGACGTGAGGATTTGTCCTACCCCGCCGATCGGATTCCCCGCTCAAGAATCCGCCCATGAACGTCGACATCTACCGCCGCAGCGAGCCTGGCAACAAGCTCTCCTACCTGATCGTGCCGACGGGGCAGCCCATCCCCGAAGAGGCCACGAACGTCGACTGGGCCGCGCGCCAGCGCGACGTGCACGTGGACGACGCGGTCGAACACCTGCACCCGTTCGAGATCGACAACCCGCGGGCGCAGATCCAGGAGAAGGGCTACGCGATCACCAGCGTGTACCACCAGGTGGCGAGCCGGGGAGATTCCCCCTGAGGCTCGCCGGGCCACGCATCACTGCGTGGCCGTGGTCGTCGCCGGTTCGGTCCAGCCGCCCCCCAGCGAGCGGTACAGCGCCACCTGGTTCTGCAGGCGCTGCAAGCGCGACTGCACGAGCGAGGTCTGCGCCGTGAACAGCGCGCGTTGCGCGTCGAGCAGGTCCAGGTAGCTCGCCACGCCGCTCTCGTAGCGCAGCCGCGCGAGGCGGAAGCGCGTCGACTCCGCATCCACCACGGCGCCCAGCGCGCGCACCTGCTCGTCGTAGGTGGCGCGGCCCGCGAGCGCGTCGGCCACCTCGCGGAAGGCCTGCTGGATGGTGCGCTCGTACTGCGCCACCGCGATGTCGCGCGAGACTTCCGACGCGGCAAGGTTCGCGCGGTTGCGGCCCGCGTCGAAGATCGTCTGCGTCAGCGCGGGCGCGATGGTGAAGCCCCAGGAGCCGTTCTTGAACAGGCCGCTCAGTTCGGTGCTCGCCGTGCCGATGCCGGCCGTGAGGCTGATGTGCGGGAAGAACGCGGCCCGCGCGGCGCCGATGTTGGCGTTGGCCGCGATCAGCTGCTGCTCCGCCTGGCGCACGTCGGGCCGGCGCACGAGCACCTCGGAGGGCACGCCCGCGGGGACGTCGGGCAGCTTCACGCCCAGCGTGTTCACGCCGACCATGTAGTCGGGCGACACGGGGCCTCCCACCAGCAGCGCCAGCGTGTTGATGTCGTTCGCGCGCTGCCGCTCCGTCTGCGCCAGGGCCGCGCGGGAGCTCTCGGTCAGCGACAGCGCCAGGCGATAGTCGATCTCGCTGGTGACGCCGTTCTCGAACCGCAGTTTCGTGAGCCGCAGCGTCTCCTCGCGCGTGGCAAGGGTTTCACGCGTCAGCGCCAGCAGCTCCTCGTCCGCCGCGAGGGCAAGCCACACGTTGGCGACGCTGGACACCAGGGAGATCTGCGTCGCCTTGCGGCCTTCCTCGGTTCCCAGGTACTGCGCCAGGGCCGACTCGCTCAGCGCCGCGATGCGGCCGAAGAAATCGAGCTCCCAGCTGCTGAAGCCCAGGGTGGCCTCGAAGGTGTTGACCTGCTTGCCGGTGATGGAGCTCGGTGCGCGCGTTCCGCTCAGGCCGGCGGCCACCGTGGGGAAGCGGTCGGCGTTGCGGATGTCGTACTGGGCCCGGGCTTGCGCCATGTTCAGCACCGCGACGCGCAGGTCGCGGTTGTTCGCGAGCGCTGCAGCGATCAGGTCGCGCAGCTTCGCGTCGGCGAAAAAGTCCTGCCACGGCATCTGCGCCGGCGCCGTGCCCTGTTGCGCGGACGGATAGGGAAACGCGTCCGCCACGGGCGCCGCGGGGCGTTCGTAGGTCGGGATCATGGAGCAGCCGGCCAGCAGCAATGCCGCCGCGAGCGGGGTGAGGGTCTTCATGCGCATGCTCATACCTGGTCTCCCGCGGTCGCGCCCGCGGGGGTCTCCCGCTGGAGTTCGTGCGTGTACAGCTTGCGCTGGCGCTCGCTGCCCTTGAAGTAGCCGCGCACCACCACGAAGAAGATGGGAACGAAGAACACCGCCAGGCCCGTGCCCGTGAGCATGCCGCCCAGCACGCCGGTGCCGATGGCGCGCTGGCCGGCCGCGCCGGCGCCGGTGGCGATCGCCAGCGGCAACACGCCCAGGCCGAAGGCCATGGAGGTCATGAGGATGGGGCGGAAGCGCAGGTGGGCCGCCGTCAGGGCCGCCTCGATCACGCCCTTGCCCTCGGCCTGCAGGTCCTTGGCGAATTCGATGATCAGGATCGCGTTCTTGGCCGACAGGCCGATGATGGTGATCAGGCCCACCTGGAAGTACACGTCGTTGTCGTAGCGGCGCAGCAGCGTGGCGAGCAGCACGCCCAGCACGCCCAGGGGCACCACCAGGATCACGGACAGCGGGATCGACCAGCTCTCGTACAGGGCCGCGAGGCACAGGAACACCGACAGCACGGCGAAGCCGTACAGCACGATCGCCTGCGAGCCGGCGAGCTTTTCCTCGCGCGACTGGCCGGTCCATTCGTAGGCGAAGCCCGGGGGCAGCTGCGCGGCGAGCTTCTCCATCTCGTCCATCGCCGCCCCGGTGCTGAAGCCGGGCGCCGGCGCGCCGGAGATGCGCATGGCGGGGTAACCGTTGTAGCGGACGCTCTGCATCGGGCCGGTGACCCAGCGCGTGCTCGCGAAGGCGGACAGGGGAACGACCCTGCCCTGCGTGCCCATGGCGTTCAGCCGCAGCAGGTCCTCCGGCTGCATGCGCGCCGGAGCATCGGCCTGCACCACGACGCGCTGCAGGCGTCCGCGGTTGGGGAAGTCGTTGATGTAGGAGGAGCCCAGCGCCGTGGACAGCGTGGTGTTGATCGCATCGAAGGTCACGCCCAGGGCCTGCGCCTTGTCGCGGTCGATGTCGACCTGCAGCTGCGGCGCGTCTTCCAGGCCGTCGGGACGCACCTGCGCGAGCACCTTGCTCTGCGCGGCCAGCCCGAGCAGCTGGTTGCGGGCCGCCACCAGTTTCTCGTGGCCGTTGCCGCCGCGGTCCTGCAGCCGGAAGGTGAAGCCCGAGGCCACCCCCAGTTCCGGGATCGGCGGCGGGCTGAGCGGATAGATGAAGGCATCGCGCACGCCCATGAGCGCACCGAACGCCCGCCCCGCCACCGCGCCGGCGGAATGCTCTTCGCCCCGCCGCTCCTTCCAGTCCTTCAGCGTGACGAAGGCGAGGCCCGCGTTCTGGCCCTGGCCGGAGAAGGAGAAGCCCAGCACGCCCACCATGCTCTGCACCTCGGGCTGCTTGAGGATGAAGCCCTCCACCTGCTCCATGACCGAGGTGGTGCGCTGCAGGGTCGCGCCCGGCGGCAGTTGCACGTTCACGATCATGTAGCCCTGGTCTTCCTGCGGCAGGAAGGAGGTGGGCAGGCGCATGTACACCAGCACCGCGGCGGCGGCGATCACGGCATAGATGATCATGTAGCGCGCCGCCCGGCGCAGCACGCGGGAGACGATGCCCTCGTAGCCGCTGGCGGTGCGCTGGAAGAAGCGGTTGAACGCGCCGAAGAAGCCGCGCTTCTCGATGTGGTGTCCGGCCTCCACCGGCTTGAGCAGCGTGGCGCACAGCGCCGGCGTGAGCGACAGCGCCATGAAGGCCGAGAAGGCGATGGAGGACACCATCACCGCGGAGAACTGGCGGTAGATGTTGCCGGTGGATCCCGCGAAGAAGGCGAGCGGCACGAACACCGAGATCAGCACCACGGTCACGCCGACGATGGCGCCCTGGATCTGCGACATCGCCTTGCGCGTCGCCTCCCGCGGCGGCAATCCCTCGTGGCTCATGATGCGTTCGACGTTCTCCACCACCACGATGGCGTCGTCCACCACGATGCCGATCACCAGCACCATCCCGAACATGGTCAGCACGTTGATGGAGAAGCCCAGCGCCAGCAGCGCGCCGAAGGTGCCCAGCAGGGCCACGGGCACGACCAGCGTCGGGATCAGGGTGTAGCGCCAGTTCTGCAGGAACAGGTACATCACCAGGAACACCAGCACCACGGCCTCCACCAGCGTCTCGACCACCTGGGAGATCGAGATGCGCACGAAGCGGGAGCTGTCGTACGGGATGTCCCACTTCACGCCGGGGGGGAAATAAGGTGCCAGTTCGCCCATGCGCTTGCGCACCGCGTCGGCGGTGGCGAGCGCGTTACCGGTGGGCGAGAGCTGCACGCCGATGCCCGTCGACGGCTTGCCGTTCAGGCGCGCCGACGTGGAGAAGGTCTGGGCGTTGAGTTCCACGCGCGCCACGTCCTTCAGGCGCACGGTGGCGCCGTCGGGCGTGGAGCGCAGCACGATGTTGCGGAACTGGTCCACGGTCTGCAGCTGGCCGGGCACCACGATGGTGGCGTTCACGCCCTGTCCCGGCACGTTCGGCAGGTCGCCGATGGTGCCCGCGGACACCTGCGCGTTCTGGGCGCGGATGGCGGCATTGACCTCGGCCGCCGACATGTTGAAGCCTACCAGCTTGTCCGGATCGATCCAGATGCGCATCGCGGCCTCGGTGCCGAACAGCTGCGCCTGGCCGACGCCCGGAAGGCGCTGGATCTCGGGCAGCACCGAGCGCGAAGCGTAGTCGCCCAGGTCCACCGGCGTGAAGTTCGGGTCGTCCGACGACAGGATCGCGAACAGCAGGAAGTTGGAGCGCGACTTGTCGACCCGCACGCCCTGCTGCGTCACGGCCGCCGGCAGGCGCGGCGTGGCGCGCGCCAGCCGGTTCTGCACGTCCACCTGGGCGAGGTCGGCGTTGGTCCCGGCCTCGAAGCTGATGGTGATCTGGCCGGTGCCGTTGGCCTGGGTCACCGACTCCATGTAGATCATGCCGGGCGAGCCGTTCATTTCCTGCTCGATCACGCTGATCACGCTCTCCTCCAGGGTCTGCGCGGAGGCGCCCGGGTAGGTGGCGGTCAGCACGATGGCGGGCGGCGCCACCGGCGGGTACTGCGAGATCGGCAGCTTGGTGATCGACACCGCGCCGATCACCAGCAGGAACAGGGCGATCACCCACGCGAAGATGGGGCGGTCGATGAAGAACTTGGACATGGCGGGATCAGCCCTTCTTCGCCTGCGAAGCGGCCGACGCCGGTGCCGACGCGGGCACGGCGGCCGTGCCGGCCGGACCCGCCGGGGCGCCGCCGGCGCTCCACGGCACCGGCTTCACCGGCGCGCCGGGACGCAGCTTCTGGAAGCCGTCCACCATCACCTGCTCGCCCGGCTTCAGGCCGGACAACACGACCCACTGGCCGTCCTGGGAACCGCCGATCTTGATCGTGCGCGGCGCCACCTGGCCCTTGTCGTCCACCACCATGACAGTGTCGGCCTGCGGCGTGCGCGTGACGGCCTGCTGCGGCAGCAGCACCGCGTTGCCGGCCCGCGCCTGCTCGATCTGCACGCGCACGAACGTGCCGGGCAGCAGCAGGCCGCGCGCGTTGGGCACCTCGGCGCGCAGCGTGACCTGCCCGGTGTTCTGGTCCACCGTCAGGTCGGCGAACAGGAGCCGGCCGGTCTGCGGATAAATGGAGCCGTCCTCGAGCACGATGCGCACCTGGGCGCCTTCGTTGCCGGAGCGCTTGAGGCGCCCTTCGGCCAGCGCCCTGCGCAGGTTCATCACCTCCGTGGACGACTGCGTGAAGTTGACGTACAGCGGATCGATCTGCTGGACGACCGCCAGCTGCGTGGCCTCGCCCTGTCCCACCAGCGCGCCTTCGGTCACCAGCGAACGGCCGATGCGCCCGGAGATGGGCGACGTCACGGTGGCATAGCTCAGGTTGATTTCAGCGGTGCGCAGCGCCGCGCGGGCGGCGGCCACGTCGGCTTCGGCCTGCTTCTCGGCCGCCACGGCATCGGCGTACTCCTGCTTGCTGATCGCGTTGGCTTCCACCAGCGGGCGGTAGCGCTGCTCCAGGGCCGCGGCCTTGACCTGGTTGGCCTGGGCCCGCACCAGGGCGGCCTGCGCGCTCGCCACGGACGCGGCGTAGGGCGCGGGGTCGATGCGGAACAGCACCTGGCCCGCCTTCACGTCGCTGCCTTCGCGGAACACGCGATTCAGCACGATGCCCGCGGCACGGGCGCGCACCTGCGCGACGCGCGAGGCCTCGAGGCGGCCGGGCAGCTCGGTCACCAGGCCTATGTCGCCCGTGGCGACGCGGACCACCCCCACCTCGGGTGGCGGCATGCCGCCGCCGGCCTGTGGCGCGTTGCCGCTGCCCTGGCCGCAGGCGGCCAGCGCAAGCACGAGGGGGGTCAGGAAGGACCATGCAGGAATCTGCGGCAGACGTGCGGCCATCGTTTCTTCATCGCTTAAGAAATTGGTATGCGACCCCGGAAATGCAGGCCGGCGCGAGCCCGCGAGTATATACATGCAACGTTGCATGTATAGTCACGCCCACCCATGGTCCGCCGTTCCAAGGAAGACGCCCTCGCCACCCGCAACGCGCTGCTCGATGCGGCGGAACACGTGTTCCTCGCGCAGGGCGTGGCCGGGACCTCCCTCAACGACATCGCGGTGGCCGCGGGCACCACGCGCGGCGCCATCTACTGGCACTTCCGGGACAAGGCGGACTTGTTCAACGCGATGATGGACCGTGTGGCGATGCCCTTGCAACAGGCGTTGTCTCTCCTCGATGCCGCGTCCGACGACGATCCCCTGCCCTGCCTGAAGAAGGCGATGCGCGCGGCGATGCGGCAGACCGTGGAGGATCCGCAGACCCGCCGGGTGTTCGAGGTCGCGACCCACATGGTCGAATACGTGGACAGCCTCTGCGCCGTGCGCGAGCGCCACCTGGAGGTGCGCGCCCAGTGGCTGGAGCGCTTCCGCCAGGTGCTCCTGCGCAGCGCCCGGGTGCGCGGCGTGCACCTCAGCGTGCCCGCGACCGTGGCGGCCCACGGCCTGCATGCGCTGCTGGACGGACTGCTGCAGAACTGGCTGCTCGATCCGGCCGAATTCGACCTGGAAGCGAGCGCGACGAAGGCAGTCGACGCCTACCTGCGGGGCATCGGCCTGTCCTAGCGCCAGGTCGGCTTCGGCTGGCGCGGGGTGGGGAAGCAGCCCTTCATTGGCAGCGCTCCCGGTGGAGGAGATTGGACAGCGTGCGCATAGGGCGCATGCCTACAAACCACACACCAGGAGTTCCCATGAAACTGCAAAGCCTCGCCCTCGGCCTGGCCCTCGCCGCTGCCGGCTCGGCCTTCGCGGCCACCACCACCCACGAAACGACCGTGACGCGCGAGACGCCGAACGGCACCGTCACCCGCCACATCGTCCGCACCACCGGCCAGGAGCCCGTGTACCAGCACGGCTACACGCACCGCGTCGTGGTGGTGAACCCGCCGCACCACCGTCACCACCACTACCGCAAGGTGGTGGTCGTCCACCCGGCGCACCACGGCCACTACGCGGTCAACCGCACCGTCGTCGTGCACCGCAACGGCTGACGGCGCGCCGACTCATGAAAAAAGGGCTGGCGTTCGCCAGCCCTTTTTCCTGCGCAGGCAGGACTCAGGACTTCTTCGCGGTGTCGCTGGCCTTCTCGGCCTTCTCGTCGGCCTTCGCCTGGGACTTCGCGGCGGTGTGGGCCGCCTTCGCGTCCTTCTTGCACGAAGACTTGGCGTCGCCCTTCATGTCTTCGCACTTTTCCTTGGCGACGTCGTAGTCGGCGTCGGCCTTGGCGGCCTTGACCTTCTCGTCGTTCTTCGGGCTGGGCTTGTACTGGGCTTCCAGTTCGGCCTTGGCGACCTTCTCCTTGCCCTTCGCATCGGCCTTGCAGACGTCCTTCGCGTTGCCCTTCATCGGGTCGCAGGTCGCCTTGTCGGACTTGTACTGCGCCTCGATCTTGTCCTTGGCGGCCTTGTACTGGTCCTTGCTCATGGTGGCGCTGTCGGCGGCGAAGGCGGAGCCGGCGAAGCCGAGAGCGAGAGCAATGGCGAGGCTGGTGAGCTGTTTCATGGGGGTCCTTTCTTCCATGGAGGGTTTTGGAACTTGTCCTTCTCATGGAACGCTTCAGCCCCAAGCCCCAGCAGTAGGAAGGGTCAAGAAGCCTCTGTGGGAACGCGACTACACGGGAAGTGACCAGCGCGTCCGTGCGCCATGCTCAGGACGGTTCGCGCTTCAGGTTGCGATGCGCCGCGGCGGCGCCGCTCGCGAACGGGCCGCCGGTTTCCTGCACTTTCTCCACCTTGGCCTGCCGGATCGCGGCTTCGTGCGCGGCTTCGGCCTCGTCCAGGCAGCGCTTCTTCGCCTGGTCGCGCAGGGCGCCGCACTTGGCCTTCGCCACGTCGTAGTTGGCGTCGGCCGTGACGTTCTTGGCCTTCTGGCTGGCGTCGGGACTGGGCCGGTACCTCGCCTCGAGCTCGGCTTTCAGCGCCGCCGCGCGGCCCTTCGCCTCGACCTCGCAGACGTCCTGCACGTGGCCCTTCTGGCTGTCGCACAGCTTGCGGTCCGCCTTGTACTGCGCTTCGATCCGCGCCTTCTGGGCCTCGTAGGCCGGCTTCGTCAGGGGCTGGGCCTTGTGCGGCATGCTGGCGAAGGCCGTCGCGGCCAGTGCCAGGCCGGCCAGGGGCAGCCAGTGGAACGTTCCATGCATGGCTGGAGCGTAGGCCGCCCACGGCCGCGCAGTTGCAGGCGCATCCCGCCCCTCGCTGTCAGCCGGCGGCGCTCACGACCCGCTGCGCGTGCAGTTCGCGGATGCGCTCCTCCACGTAGTAGCCGCCGTATTCCGTGTAGCGCAGGAACGGCCGCCTGCAGCTTGCGCATTGCCAGACATCGCAACGGTTGTACGGAAAGTACCCGGGTGCGACGGGCGCATCGGGCGACCAGGAACGCGTGCCTGCCGGGTGGTACTCCTCGAGGGTCGGGTCGTCGACGCCGGGCTGCCTCAACGTCGCCATCCTGCGCAGCCGGGTCGCGTCGAAGGTGCCGGGCAGCGCCTCCCAGCCGGGCGCGCGGATCGCCGCGCAGGCCGGGCAGCCGGGCCCTTCGTGTTCTTGCGCCAGGGCGCGCAGCGCGGGCGCGTCCAGCACGGGAAGTTCATCGCTCATGGCCGCATTGTGCGGGTTGGTGCAATGCGTGTACGCTGCGCGCCATGAGCGACCACGACCCTGCGCACGACCACGGCCACGACGACGACCACGACGCGAAGTGGAAGCATGACGGCGTGCGCGTGATCCCTGGCAACCAGCTCGACCCCAACACCGCGCAGACGCCCGGCATGGACCGCAAGGCCGCCATCAACTTCGCGCGCGTCGGGGCGCAGAAGTTGTGGGCCGGCACGGTCAGCATCCATCCCAATGCCAGGACCGGCGCGCACCACCACGGCCACCTCGAAAGCGTGATCTACGTCGTGAAGGGCCGCGCCCGCATGCGCTGGGGCGAGCACCTCGAGTTCACGGCGGAGGCCGGCCCGGGCGACTTCATCTACGTGCCGCCCTACGTCCCCCACCAGGAGATCAATGCCAGCGCCACCGAGGTGCTGGAGTGCGTCCTCTGCCGCAGCGACGGCCAGGCCGTCGCCGTCAACCTGGACATCGAACCGGTGGAGAAGCCGGACGAGGTGCTGTGGGTCGATCCCACGCATCCGCACGGAGGCGTCTGAGCGCCTCCGTCCCCGCACTGAAGGAAGAAACCCCATGGATTCCCGCGCCCTGGGCCGCTCGGCCCTGAAAGTCTCGCCGCTGTGCTTCGGCGGCAACGTGTTCGGCTGGACGGCCGACGAGCGCACCTCGTTCTCGCTGCTGGATGCCTGGCTCGATGCCGGCTTCAACTTCATCGACACCGCGGATGTCTATTCGCGCTGGGCGCCGGGCCACGCCGGAGGCGAATCGGAGGCGGTGATCGGCCGCTGGCTGAAGCAGGGCGGCCGCCGCGACCGGGTGGTCATTGCCACGAAGGTCGGCATGGACATGGGCGAAGGCCGCACAGGACTGAAGCCCGAGCGCATCCGCGCGGGCGTCGAGGATTCATTGCGCCGCCTGCAGGTGGACTGCATCGACCTGTACCAGGCGCACCGCGACGACGAGTCCACGCCGCTGGAGGCGACGCTGGAAGCCTTCGCGCGCCTCATCGAGCAGGGCAAGGTGCGCGTGATCGGTGCCTCCAACTACACGGCGGCGCGCCTCGCGCAGGCGCTGCAGGTGAGCGCCCAGCAGGGCCTGCCGCGCTTCGAGACGCTGCAGCCGCTGTACAACCTGTACGACCGCGAGGACTTCGAGTCCGGGCTGCAGGCCCTGTGCCAGCGCGAGCAGGTCGGCGTGATCAACTACTACGCGCTCGCGGCCGGCTTCCTCACGGGCAAGTACCGCTCGCAGGACGATGCGGCCAAGAGCGCGCGCGGCGGCGCGACGGTCAAGAAATATCTCAACGACCGCGGCCTCCGGATCCTCGCGGCGCTGGATGGCGCGGCGGCGGCAACCGGCGCCACGCCGGGACAGGTGGCCATCGCCTGGTTGCTGGCGCGTCCTGGGGTGACGTCACCGATCGCGAGCGCGACGTCGATGGAGCAGTTGCGGGACCTCGTGCAGGCGGCGCAGTTGCGCCTTCCGCCCGACGTGCTGGGCAAGCTCGACGAAGCCAGCGCCCCTGCTGCCGCGCAGCGCTAGCCTGCAGCAGCAGCCGCATCGCAAGCACCCCGGGAGCAGGCCCAACGGCAGCACGGAGGCCGGCGACCCGGCCCAGGTCGCGCGCGCGCGTCGTCGTTGTCCGACAGCGGCCCTGGCGCGGTCGCGCTACCTTCGGCCCCAGGAGGACGCCATGCTGGAGAAATTGCCCCCCGCAGTGGGCCACGTCTTGCGCGACCGCCGCGCCGGCCTGGAGAAGATCGTGTTCAACCGCACCGGCCTGCGCGCGGGCCAGGGCACGCTGCAGGTGGCGAGCCTCGCGTTCACCGATCACGCGCCCATGCCGGCGCGCTACACCGCCGATGCCGAAGGCCTGTCGCCGCCGGTGCATTGGCAAGGCGTGCCGCCGGGCGCCGGGAGCGTGGTGCTGGTCGTGGAGGATGCCGACGCACCCACGGGCGAACCGCTGGTGCACGCCATCGTGGTGGGCCTGCCCGGCGAGGACGGCAACCTGCACGAGGGCGCACTCGACAGCCCGGGCCACGAGGGCGACAACGTGCACGAGGGCCGCAACTCCTTTTTCCGCACCGGCTGGCTGCCGCCCGACCCGCCGCCGGGCCACGGCCAGCATCGCTACGTCTTCCAGGTGTTCGCGCTGGCACCGGGCGAGCCCTTCGGCAAGACGCCGGGCCGCGACGACGTGCTCGAAGCGATCCGGCAGCGCGGCATCGCGAGCGGCATGCTCACCGGCACGTACGAACGTCCCGACGGCAGCGTGAAGGTGGGCGAGCTCCAGGCCGTGGTGGAGGCGGCGCCGACGCGGTGAAGCATCAGCGCCGCGGCGCGGTCGACGCCCGCAGGTGCGGCGGCAGCCGGTTCAGCAGGAAGCGGATCGCCAGCGGCACCAGCACCGCGTCGTCGATCCAGCCGATGCCCGGGATGAAATCCGGGATCAGGTCGATCGGCGAGATCACGTACAGCACGATCAGCGCCGTGCCCAGCTTGAGCCAGCCGGGTGCCCCCGGATGGCGCAGGGCCGCCCAGAGCTGGCGGGCGTCGCCGCGCAGCACGGTCCACAGGAGGCTCAGGCGCTTGAACATGGTCGGTCCCTCATGCGAGCCCGGAATGGACTCACCCGCGCATATTGGCGCCGCCCCGTCCGCGCGCAAGGGGCGTTACATTCGCAGGCCCCAGGAAAGCCCCCGACGTGAAAATTCGCCCGTTTCCCGTGCTTGCCGGCCTGCTGCTGGTCGCCCTCGCGCTGGTCGCCGTGCGCGAGGCGAGCTGGCGCGCAGGGTACCCGGCGACCGGCACCGCGGCCGCCTCGCCGGACGGCGCCGTCGTCGCGGAAGCGCGCACCCTGCCGGACCGGCTGCACCTGGGCACGGGCGTGTTCCTGCGCCGGCGCTGGGCCCTCCTCGCCAGCCTGCATCCGCGGCTCGTGTTCGTCGGCGACTGCAACGAGCTGGACCTGCGCTGGTTCGGCGAACGTCGGCTGGTGATCCGGTGCGATTTGCGCTCGGGGGAGCCGGCGCTGCTGCAGGACCTGGTGGACGATGTGCGGATCGAGCTGGTCGTCGACCGGCACTTCGGGTAGCGAGCGCTGCTCGGTGGGGTTCGGCCTGCGGCGCTCACCACCACCCTACGGGCCGCTGCCATCCCGTAGGGTGGTGGTGAGCGCCGCAGGCCGAACCCACCGAAGAACCCACCCCTCAACCCCGCGGATCCAACGCATCGCGCAACCCATCACCGAGAAGGTTGAACGACAGCACCAGCAGGAAGATCGCGATCCCCGGCCAGATGGCCATCCACGGCGCGTTGTCGATGAAGTTCTTCGCGGTGTTCAGCATGCTGCCCCAGCTCGGGGCCGGCGGCTGCTGGCCCAGGCCCAGGAAGGAGAGGCTGGCTTCGGCGATCACAGCCGCGGCGATGGCCAGCGTGGACTGCACCATCAGCGGCGCGGTGACGTTCGGCAGGATGTGGCGCAGTGCGATGCGAAGGGGCGGATTGCCGACGGCGCGCGCGGCTTCGACGTAGTCTTCCACCTTCACGCCGAGGACCTGCCCGCGCGTGAGCCGCACGAAGATCGGCGCGGCCGACACGCCGATCGCGACCATCGCGTTCGTGAGGCTGGGCCCCAGGAAGGCGGCCAGCGCGATCGCCAGGATCAGGAAGGGACAGGCCAGGAAGGCGTCGGTGATGCGCGAGATGACCGCGTCCACCCAGCCGCCCCGGAAGCCCGCGGCCATGCCGATGGGCACGCCGATCAGCAGCGAGATCGACACCGACACGACGCCCGCGAGCAGCGATGCGCGCGTGCCCCAGATCACGCGCGAAAGCACGTCGCGGCCGATCTCGTCGGTGCCGAACCAGTGCTGCGCCGACGGCGCCTTGCGGATGGCGCTCCAGCTCGTGGCCACCGGGTCCATGGGCGAAACCCAGGGCGCGAAGACCGCCAGTGCGATGAACGCCAGCACGACGACAAGTCCCAGCATGGCCGCGGGACGGCGGCGCAGGCGCCGCAAGCCGCGCCGCCACGGGCCTGCGGGTGCACGCGCGCCGGCGGAAGGTGGAAGGGCAAGGACGGCTGCCATCTCAATGCCGCAGGCGCGGGTTCACCGCGAAATAGGCCAGGTCGGCCAGCAGGTTCAGCAGCATGTACGCCGTCGCCGTGACCAGCACGACGCCCTGCACCACCGCGTAGTCGCGGTTGAAGACGGCGTCGACGATCAGCTTGCCGAAGCCGGGGATGGTGAAGACCTGTTCGGTCAGCACCGCGCCGGACAGCAGCGTGCCGAGTTCCAGCGCGCCCAGCGTGATCACGGGCGTGAGCGCATTGCGCAAGGCGTGCTTCAGCACCACGGTCCGCTCCGACAGGCCCTTGGCCCGCGCGGTGCGCACGTAGTCGGCCGACAGCACCTGCAGCATGGCGCTGCGCGTGTGGCGCATCAGCACCGCGGCGATCGCGTTGCCCAGCACGAAGGCCGGCATGATCATCGCCTTCAGGTTCGCGCCGAGGTCCTCGAAGGGACTGACGTAGCCCGAGGCGGGCAGCCATCCCAGGTTCACGGCGAACAGCAGGATCAGCAGGATGCCCAGCCAGAAGTTGGGCGTGGAGATGCCCCACAGGGCGAACACGTTGGCGCCCCAGTCCCAGGCCGTCCCGCGCCCCACCGCGCTCACGATGCCCGCCGGGATGCCGATGGCCAGCGCGATCGCCATCGCCATCACCGCGAGCTGCAGCGTCACGGGCAGCTTCTGGGCGACCAGCGTCAGCACCGGCTGCTGGTTGCGGACCGACTCGCCGAGGTCGCCGCGCAGCACGCCGCCCACCCAGTACGCATAGCGCACGGGCAGCGGCTCGTCCAGGTGCAGCTTCTTGTGCAGGTATTCGACGACGGCCGGGTCCTGCTCCTCGCCCGCGAGGATCTTCGCCGGATCCCCGGGCAGCAGTTGCTGGAGGCCGAAGATCAGCATGGAGACGAGCACCAGCGTCGGAATGAGCTGGGCGAGGCGGCGGAGGAGGAAGTCGAACATGGTCTCGTTCCCGTCATTCCCGCGGAGGCGGGAATCCAGGGCGTCGAAACCAGCACGCGGCGCGTGCTGCCGGGAAGCCCTGGGCCCCCGCCTTCGCGGGGGTGACGGAAGGCTTGTTCACATCTTCAACCCGTTCACCCGCAACAACCCGTCCGGGACCTGCCGGATGCCCGTCAGCTTCGGGTTGTACGCCCACAGCCACTTGCGGTGGTACAGGTAGACGATCGGCCGCTCCTTCAGGACGCGCGCAGCCACCTGCTCGAAGATCTTCTTGCGCTGCGCCGGGTCGCGCGCCTCGCGCGACGCGTTGATCAGCTTGTCGGTTTCCGGGTCGCAGTAGCCGGCGTAGTTGAGGGGCTGCTTGCACGCGTGGAAGCTGTACAGGTTGCCGTCCGGGTCGGGCCGGCCGCTCCAGGCCAGCACATAGGCGTCGAAGTCCCCCTTGTCCGCCATGTTCAGCGAGGTCGCGAATTCGGCCGACTGGATCTTCACGTCGAAGCCCGCCTCGCGCGTCATGGCCTGCACGACCAGCGCGACGCGCTGCGCGTCCGAGGTCGTGGGCGTCACGAGCGTGAAGCTGGGGTTGGGCACGCCCGCTTCCTTCAGCAGCTGCTTCGCGCGCGCGATGTCGCGCTTCGGGATCGGCACGTTCTTCGCGTAGAACGGGTTGGTGGGCGGCACCCACTGGTTGCCGACGATGGCCTCGTTGTCCATCACCACCTGCACCAGGCCCTGCCGGTCCAGCGCCAGCTCGAAGGCTTCGCGCACGCGCGCATCGCGTCCCAGCGGGTTGGCCTTGGCCCGGTCACTCTTGCCGACGTTGATGGTGATGCCCTGGTAGCCGATCTCGGTGATGCTCGCGGTCTTGAGCTTCTTCTCCGCCAGGATCTTCTCCATGTCGCTGGGCGCCACGCGCTCGATGAAGTCCAGCTGGCCGGAGCGCAGGTTCGCCAGGCGCACCGTGGCGTCGGGGATCGGCGTGTAGATCACCTTGTCGAAGTGGATGCTCGCCTTGTCCCAGTAGTCGGGATTGCGCTCCAGCACGATCCGGTCCTGCGGCACGCGCTCCACGAACTTGAAGGGCCCCGAACACACCGGATGGGAGTCGAACTTCTCGCCTGCCGCCTGTGCCGCCTTGGGCGACACCATCATCCCCGCGCGGTCGGTGAGCTGCGCGATCAACGGCGAGAACGGCGCCGACAGGTTCAGCCGCACGGTGGCCGGGTCGACCACGTCGACGCTCGTCACCGGCGCGAGTTCGCCGCGGCGGTTGGAGCCGGGAATCGTCTTGTGCCGCTCGATGTTGTACTTGACCGCGGCGGCGTCGAACTTCTCGCCGTCGTGGAAGGTCACGCCCTGGCGCAGCTTCAGCGTCAGCGCCTTGCCGTCGGCCGACCATTCGTAGCCGGTGGCCAGCTGCGGCACGATGCCGAGCTTCTCGTCGATGTCGAACAGCTTGTCGCACAGGCCGGCGAAGACGATCCGGCCGACGAAGCTGCGGGCCAGCGAGGGATCGAGCGCGTCCGGGTCTTCGGCCAGGCCGATGCGCAGCGTCTGGGCCTGCGCGCCCGCGGCCAGCAGCGCCAGGGCGAGGAGCAATCGTCTTGCAGTGGAACGCATGGGGGAACTCCTGTTCTTCCGGGGATTAGGAAACGGGATCCGGTGCGGTGAAGGCGGCCTGCAGCCGCGCGAGCCGCTGGCGCGCCGGCGCGAACACCACGGGCTGCTCCGCGGGCGCCTGCGCGGCGATCTCGCGCCAGAAGTGGCAGGCGGCCGCGTGGCCGTCGGGCGTCGCCTCGAGCACGGGCGTCTTCTGCGCGCACAGGGGCTGGGCGTGCGGGCAGCGGGTGTGGAAGTGGCAGCCCGCAGGCGGCGCCAGCGGACTGGGCACGTCGCCACCGAGCACGCGGCGCTCCCGCTCCCGCACCGGCTCGGGCCGCGGGATCGCGGCCAGCAGCGCCTGTGTATAGGGATGGCGCGGGGCGGCGAACAGCGCGTCCTTGGAGGCCGTTTCCACGACGCGCCCCAGGTACATCACCGCCACGCGGGTGGCGATGTGCTTCACCACCGCGAGGTCGTGCGCGATGAACACGTAGGCCAGGCCGAAGCGGCGCTGCAGGTCCTGCAGCAGGTTCACCACCTGGGCCTGCACCGACACGTCCAGCGCCGACACGGCCTCGTCGCAGACGATCAGTTTCGGCTCCACGGCGAGGGCACGGGCGATGCCCACGCGCTGGCGCTGGCCGCCCGAGAACTCGTGCGGGTAGCGCAGCGCATGGTCCGGCGCCAGTCCCACCGTGTGCAGCAGCTCGCGCACCCGTTCGGCCTCGCGGCCGGCATGCAGCCCGTGCAGGCGCAGCGGTTCGGTCAGCGCCTGGCCCACCGTCATGCGCGGGTTGAGCGAGGAATACGGGTCCTGGAAGATCAGCTGCATGGCGCGGCGCTGCGCCCGCAGGTCGGCGGCGCCCAACGTGCCGATGTCCTGCCCGTCGAAGACGACGCGCCCCGCCGTCGGGTCGATCAGGCGCAGCAGCATGCGGCCCAGCGTCGACTTGCCGCAGCCCGACTCGCCGACGACGCCCAGCGTCTCGCCGGCGGCGATCTCCAGGTCGACGCCGTCGACCGCGCGCACCTGGCCGCTCACGCGACCGAACAGGCCGCGCCGCACCGGGAAGTGCTTGACCAGGCCTTCGGCCCTGACCAGCGGGGCGGTCTCGCTCATGATGCGACCGCCGCTTCCGGCGGATGCGGCACCAGCACGTCCACGTCGAGCGGCGCGCGCCAGCAGGCGGACTGGTGCGCGGTGCCCACCGCGCGCAGCGGCGGCGCTTCGCTGCGGCATTGCGCCATGGCGAAGGGGCACCGGTCCGCAAAGCTGCAGCCGGGCGGCCGGCGCAGCGGGTCGGGCACCTGGCCCTCGATGGAGGCAAGCCGCGCCTGCGTGACGTCCAGCCGCGGGATGGAACCGAGCAGGCCCACCGTGTAGGGATGCTGCGGCTCGGCGAACAGCGCCGCGGCGGGCGCGCGCTCCACGATGCGACCCGCGTACATCACGGCAACCTCGTCCGCGACTTCCGCCACGACGCCCAGGTCGTGCGTGATCAGGATGACGGCGGCGCCGGTCTCGGCCTGCAGCGTGCGCATCAGCTCCAGGATCTGCGCCTGGATGGTCACGTCCAGCGCGGTGGTCGGCTCGTCGGCGATCAGCAGGCGTGGCCGGCAGGCGAGCGCCATCGCGATCATGGCGCGCTGGCGCATGCCGCCGGAGAGCTTGTGCGGATACTCGTCGAAGCGCTGCCCGGGGGCGGGAATCCGCACCTGGCGCAGCACCTCGATGGCGCGCTCCTTCGCCTGCGCGCGCGACACGGGCCAGTGGCGCAGCAGGCCTTCGACGATCTGCTCGCCGATGGTGAAGGCCGGGTTCAGCGACGTCATCGGCTCCTGGAAGATCATCGCCATGCCGTTGCCGCGCAGGTCCAGCAGGTCGCGCCGCGACGCGCCCACCAGTTCCTTGCCGTCGAAGCGGATGGAGCCGCCCGCGATGCGCCCGGGCGGGTTCGGCACCAGGCCCATGATGGACAGCGCCGTCACGCTCTTGCCGCAGCCGGACTCGCCGACGATGGCGAGCGTGCGCCCGCCCTCCACCTCGAAGCTCACGCCGTCGACCGCGGGAAAGCGGCCGCCGTCGGTAGTGAATTCCGTGCGCAGGTCTCGCACTTCCAGCAGCGCCATCAGCTGCGGCCTCCGCGCTGCGCCTGGAAGGCCGCGATGCGTTCCTCGATCACCGCGCGGTCGGTGATGCCCACCGGGTCGTGGCGACCGGCGAGGCAGGCCATGAAGGGCTGGTAGCGCTCCAGGCTCTTCGCGTACAGGCGCTGCAGCTCGCGCACGGGCTCCTCGTGGTCGTCCACGCGGAGGTCGAGCTCCGGGTGGTCCTCGTCACCGTGGATGCGCAGGGCCGCCGCCTGCTTGCCGCGCTTGTCGCCGCCCGCGGCTTCGCCGGCGGCGAGCGCCGCGAGCAGGCGTTCGGCCAGGCTGCGGCCCGCCGTGGCACGGAAGGCGTCGGCCGTGGCCTGCACCACCTGGGGGCCGGCCAGCATGTTGCCGGCGACGCTGAAGTCTTCGCCCTGCTGGTGGCCGCACCAATCGACGCACGACGCCCCTGTCCACGCGGCGGGAGCGCCGCGGGCAGGCAGAACATGGAGCTGGCGCTGCTCGCGGCCCGCATCCGCCGCCGTGAGCGTGGCGATCACCTCGGACGGCGACCGGCCCTCGGCCAGCAAGGCCATGCCGCGCGGGCCGTACAGGGGATTCATCAGGGCCTGCGTGGACAACGCACCGATCCCGCGCCGCGTATGCACCGTGAGCGCGCCCACGGCGAAGAAGCGGCTGGCGATCGCGACGCCGAAGCGTCCCGCCTCATCGCGCGCCAGTATCGACCAGGTCATCGGCGAGAAGCCTTTCGTGGAGCCCACGCCGGGCTCCCAACGGGGTGCGATTCTGACCGCAAATGCGGCAGCCGCCCTACAGCGTTTCCCCCCGTGCCGCGCGGAAACAAGCCATCATTCGCGGCCATGCGCGCCCTGGTCGTCCTCAACGCCCGTTCCGGCACCGGCTGCGGCCCCGGGCAGGCACGGGAGCTGGAGGCCGGGTTCGCCGACGCCGGCCTGGACGCGGAGCTGGTGCTCGCGCACGACGGCGAGGCCATGTTCGCGGCGGTCGACCGTGCGCGCGCGGAGGGCGTGTCGCTCGTGGTGGCGGGCGGCGGCGACGGGACGCAGAGCGCCGTGGCCTCGCGCCTGGCCGGCACGGGCCTGGTGCAGGGCGTGCTGCCCATGGGCACGCTCAACCACTTCGCCAAGGACCTGGGCATCCCGCTGAAGCTGCCCGATGCCATCCGCACGCTGGCCGAGGGGCGCGTGGAACAGGTGGACGTGGGCGAGGTCAACGGGCGGGTCTTCATCAACAATTCCAGCCTCGGGCTCTATCCCGAAATCGTGCGGGAACGCGAGCTGCAGCGGCTGCACCTGGGCAAGAGCAAGTGGCGTGCCTTGGCCAGCGCCACCCTGCATGCGACGGCCCGCCACGTCGGGATGGCCGTGCGCGTCGACGCGGACGGCGCCCAGCAGGTGCGCCGCACGGGGTTCGTGTTCATCGGCAACAACCGCTACACGATGGAAGGCCTCTCGATCGGCGCCCGCGCGTCGCTGCAGGACGGCGAACTGGCGCTCTACCTGGGGCGCCGGCGCGGCCGGCTGGCGCTGGTGGAGCTGGCGCTGCGGGCGCTGTTCCGGCGCCTGCGCCAGGAACGGGACTTCGAGCTGGTAACCGGGCCGGCCTTCACCATCGACATGTCCGCGTCCTGCGTGCGCGTGGCCGCCGACGGCGAAGTGTGCATGATGGAAACGCCGCTGCGCTATCGCGTCCGCCCGCGCGCGCTGCGCGTGATGGTGCCGGCAGCGGCCTGAGCGTCAGGCTCGCAATTCCGCGGGTTCCGAAGGCGCACCGCGCGCTCGCGCGGACAGGTCCTGCTCGAACCGCAGCATCCAGTCGCCGCCCTCGTAGGAGCGCCACCAGCCCGGCGCCGAGACCAGCACGATGGTGGGCAGGCCCAGGCCTTCCCGGCCCGCCGGCGGCTGCACCCGCGAAACGCAGACGTCGCCCGCGGCGATGCCGAGCCGGCGCAGCGCGGCCAGCACCGCGTCGCGTTCGTCCAGCGGGAAATCGGCAAAGGGAATGAGCTGCATGGTCCGGGGAGTCCCGGCGCAATGTAGCAAGCGGCCCCGCCGCGGGATATGTCGCGGGTGTCAACGCAAGTATCCATGGCGTACGGATCGGACTTTGTTCCGCACCCCGTGGCGGGGATTCACGCCGCCCCACCCGGCCGGGCAGCGTTCAGGAAAGGCGCGCGACCGCGGGCGGCCGCTGCGCGCTCCACGGCGCGATCGCCTCCCAGGCCCGGGCGAGCGCCAGCACGGAGAGGTCGGCGCGCGCAGGGCCCGCCACCTGCATGCCCATGGGAAGTCCCTGCGGCCCGAACCCGACGGGCACGCTTGCCACGGGGAGGCCTGCAAGCGTGAAGGGCGTGACGATTTCCATCCAGCGATGGTAGGTGTCCATGGCCACGCCCGCGATGCTGCGGGGCCAGCGATCTTCGGCGGGAAACGGGAACACCTGGGCCGTCGGCGCGACGAGGTAGTCGTGGCGCTCGAACAGCCGCCGGAACGCGTGGTACACCGCGGTGCGCTGCGCGGAAGCTTCGTAGAGCTGCGTGCCGGTGAGCTGCAGGCTCTGCTCCACCTCCCACAGCGCTTCCGGTTTCATGCGCTCGCGCAGCTTCGGCAGCGCGTAGATCGTCTTGAGCTTGCCGGCCGTGAGCATCTGCCGCAGGCGCAGCCACGCGTTCCAGTTGAGGTCCCGCGGCACGTCCAGCGTGCAGGGCTCGACGATGAAGCCGGCGCCTTCCAGCTGGCGCAGCGCCTGCTCGCACAGTTCGCGGATCCCTGGTTCCAGCGGCAGGTCGGGCCACAGGCTGCCCAGCCAGCCGATGCGCGTGCCGGGCTGGCAGGCGATGGGGTCCTGCGCGTCCGGGTCCGGCAGCGTTTCCGCCAGCGACAGCGGCGCGCGCGCGTCCCAGCCGCTCATCGTGGCCAGCAGGCGCGCCACGTCCTCGCTGGTGCGGCCCATCGGTCCGTCGGTGCCCAACTGCTGGAAGAAGACGTCGTCGGCCGGCACTGCGGGCACGCGTCCGCGCGACGGCCGGAACCCCACGACCTGGTTGAATGCCGCGGGGTTGCGCAGCGATCCGCCGAAGTCGCTGCCGTCCGCCACCGGCACCATGCCGAGGGCGATCGCCACCGCGGCGCCGCCGCTGCTGCCGCCCGCGGACTTCTCCGGGTCCCATGCATTGCGCGTGACGCCGAAGACCTCGTTGAACGTGTGCGAGCCCAGGCCGAACTCCGGCGTGTTGGTCTTTCCGATGACGATCGCGCCGGCTCTCTTCATGCGCTCCACGAACAGTGCGTCGGCGGCAGCCACGCGACCCCCGGTCGTGAGCGAGCCCAGCGTGGTCGGCAGGCCGGCGGCATCGGCGAGGTCCTTCACCGCGATGGGAAAGCCGTGCATCCAGCCCGCGCGTTCGCCGCGTGCGAGCGCCGCGTCGCGGGCATCCGCTTCCGCCAGCAGCGCGTCACCGTCGCGCAGCGACACGATCGCGTTGTGCACCGGGTTCAGTGCCGCGATGCGGGCCAGGCTGGCCTCCATCAGCGCGCGGCAGGACACCTCGCGCGCGGCGATGCGGCGCGACAGCGTGCCGGCGTCCTGCGCGAGCAGGTCCGGGGCACCGGTCATGCAGCCGCTCCCGCGAAGTGGCCCTGGTGCTTCTGCCGCAGTTCGCGCTTGAGCAGCTTGCCGCTGGGATTCTTGGGCAGCGCGTCGACGAACACGACGCCCTTGGGGGCCTTGAAGCCGGCCAGGTGCTGCTGGCAGTGCGCGAGCACCTCCGCCTGCGTGAGCGCCTGGCCCGCCTTGGGCACGACCACGGCGAGCACCGCCTCCACCCAGCGCGGATGCGGCACGCCGACCACCGCAACCTCCGACACGGCCGGCAGGCGGTAGATCATCTCCTCCACCTCGCGGCTGGCGACGTTCTCGCCGCCGGTCTTGATCATGTCCTTCTTGCGGTCGACGACGGTGATGTAGCCCTCCACATCGATGGTGGCCAGGTCGCCCGAATGGAACCAGCCGCCCTCGAACGCCGCACGGGTGCGCTCGTCGTCGTGGAAGTACCCCAGCATCAGGTGCGGCGAACGGTGCACGATCTCGCCCACCTCGCCCGGCTTCACGTCGCGCAGCGCGTCGTCGACGACGCGCGTCTCCACGTTCAGCACCGCGCGGCCGCAGGACCCGGGCTTGCGCAGCTGGTCCTCGGGGCCCAGCATCGTGGCGAGCGGCGCGATCTCGGTCTGCCCGTACAGGTTCCAGAAGCCCACGTCGGGCAGCCGCCGCGCCAGCTCGCGCAGCACCTCCACGGGCATGATCGACGCGCCGTAGTAGCCCTTGCGCAGCGAGGACAGGTCGGTCTGGTCGAAGAGGGGCGAGCGCAGCAGCGCGATCCACACGGTGGGCGGCGCGAAGAAGGACGTGATGCGATGTTGCGCGATCAGCGGCAGCAGGTTGTCGGGCGTGGGCTTCGCGGTGACGATGCTGGTGCCGCCCACATAGATCATCGGCCCCAGGAAGACGTCGAGCTGCGCGCAGTGGTACAGCGGCAGCGCATGCAGCATCACGTCGCCCGTGGCGATGCCCGCATCGACGGCGCAGCTCGCGTATTGCCAGATCACTGCGTCGTGCGTGAGCATGGCGCCCTTCGGACTGGACTCGGTGCCGCTGGTGTAGACGATCTGCGCCAGGTCGCCGGCGTGCAGCTCCACCGCGGGCGGCGCCTCGTCACGGTCGATGAGCGCATCGAACGTCGCCATGCCGGCAGGCGGCTGCGTGGGCTCCTCCGAAGGCAGCCAGATGAACTGGCGCACTTGCGTGTCGAGCGCGGCCGCGCTGCGTGCGAGCTCCGCGAGCCCCGTGTCGGTGGCCATCAGCGCCGCGCCGGAGTGGCGCAGGACGTACGCGACCTCCTCCGCCTTCAGCATGAAGTTGATCGGCACCAGCACCGCACCGAGCCGCGCGAGCGCGAAGCGCAACGCCGCGAAGCCATGCGAATTGCGCGCCAGCACCGCAAGCGGCGTCCCCTTGCCCACGCCGAGCCGCGCGAGCCCGGCGGCCAGCCGGTCGACGACCGCATCGAACTCCGCAAAGCTCCAGCGCGTCGCCCCGCACGCGATCGCGGTCTTGTCCGGAAAGCGCTTGGCGCTGCGATGCAACAGGTCGGCCAGGGTCTGGCGGCGGACGGCGGAATCCATGGCACGGTCTCCATCGTGAAGTGATGGGCCTATCCTGCCGCAGGAATGCATTCCCGTGGGACGGGTGTGACCCGGAGAATGCGGGTGTCGTTGAAGCGGTGCCGTCGCACCGCATTTTTCGCTTTGAGTGTCGTGCCGCGTCGCCCCGGCCGGTGCGTAGTGTCGGCCCGCTGGGACGGCGTCCGGCGGCTGCGCGCGCCGGCTTGCCTCGGAGACCGCTCCCGGCGCCGCACGCTCGACGCACGGTGGGGTTCGGCTGCGCCTCACCACCACCCTACAAGTCCTGCCGTCGCTTGTAGGGTGGGGTGAGCGGCGCAGCCCGAACCCCACCGGCGGCGAAGCTGCGTGCCCGTGCACCACCTGCCCGGTCCTCGCAGGTTTGCCGAGCGCGCGCAGCGCGCGTAGGACGCCATGCCAGCGCGGTGGAGGCCCGCCCGCGCGCGGCTTGGCAGCCGGACGGAGACTCGCAGCGAAAACAAAAAGCGCCGCGGTGCGGCGCTTCCCGAAAGCCCTTGTATCTTTCGCCCTGGGTTCTGTGTTTGGCAAGGCTCGTGCAGCCTGTAAAGCCCTGGTGCTACGAAGCCCGAGATCCAGCGTATAGCGCACGAGCCGAGCCGCTAACCTGAAGCCCGAAC
>Ga0209257_1000310_pt1 | contig 103568 bp, 76 predicted proteins | sample AraplaCvi_mCL_r2_FD_184277 | JGI IMG/M metagenome (GOLD analysis project Ga0209257, IMG submission 184277) | Arabidopsis root microbial communities from North Carolina, USA - plate scrape MF_Cvi_mCL_r2 (SPAdes) (version 2) | ecosystem: Host-associated > Plants > Roots > Endosphere | place: USA...
TGTCCAGGCCGGCGTCATTCCCGAGGCGTGGGTGGGGTCTTTGCTGCAGGCGATGGAAGCCGGCCTGGACATCATCAGCGGCATGCATGTGCGGTTGGGAGAAATCCCGCGCCTGCGCAATGCAGCCACTGCGTTGGGCCGCCGCCTTATCGACATCCGCCAACCGCCGGAAGGGATCAGCGTGGCCAGCGGTCGGCCGCGCAGCGGCAAGCGCCTGCTCACCGTCGGCACCGATTGCGCGCTGGGCAAGAAGTACACGGCCCTGGCCTTGGCGCGCGCGTTCGGCAAGCGCGGCGTGGAGGCGGATTTCCGCGCCACCGGACAGACCGGCATCATGATCGCCGGCAATGGCATTCCCATGGATGCGGTGGTCGCCGATTTCGCCGCCGGCGCTGCGGAAATGCTCTCGCCCGATGCGGCCGAAGCGCATTGGGACGTGATCGAAGGGCAAGGCTCGCTGTTCCATCCCGCCTATGCGGGGGTATCGCTGGCGCTGCTGCATGGCAGCCAACCGAACGTGATCGTGGTCTGCCACCAGCCGGGACGCGAACGGGTGCTTGGCCATCCGGGCTACTCGTTGCCCAGTGTCGAAGACACCATCGCGCTGGCGTTGCAACTGGGAAGGCGCACCCAACCGGCCATCCGTTGCGGCGGCGTCAGCTTCAACACCGCGCACCTGGACGAGCGCGCGGCGCTGCAGCTGATGACGGCCGAGAGCGAGCGGTTGTGCTGCCCAGTGGCCGATCCGCTGCGCGGCGGGGTGGCGTTCGAGCGCCTGGTGGATGCTTGCCTGGCATGACCGCCACCGATCGCCGCGCCTTCTTCGAGCCGCGCATCGTGCGATGGTATGAGCCATGACTGCGAAATCGAGCTGGTTCCAGCGCTACCTGTTGCCCGGATTCGTGTTCCAGGCCGCGGTGATCGCGGGCGGTTACGCCACCGGACGCGAGCTGGTGGAATTCTTCCTGCCAGCAGGCCCATGGGGCGGTTTGCTGGGCATGGCGGTAAGCATGCTGGTGTGGAGCGTGGTGCTGATGCTGAGCTTCGAACTGGCGCGGCTCGCCCAGGCCTACGACTACCGTTCGTTCTTCAAGGTGTTGCTGGGACGCGGGTGGTTCCTGTTCGAGATCGGCTATTTCGCATTGATGATCATCATCCTGGCGGTGATGGGTGCTGCCGCGGGCGAGATCGCGCACAGCCTGTTCGGACTTCCTAAGTTGGCCGGTTCGCTGGGCATGATCGCGGCAACCGGTTTGATGCTGGTGTACAGCAGCGCGGCGATCGAGAAGTTCCTCACCGTCTCGGTCGGTTATTTGTATCTGGTCTATCTGGTGTTCCTGGTGTGGTGCGTGTTCTCCTTCGGTGGACGCATCGAAAGCAACTTCGCCGCGGTGCCTCTGACAGAGGGCTGGTTCAAGGCCGGCGTGACCTACGCCGGTTACAACGTCGCCACCATTCCGGCGGTGCTGTTCTGCATCCGCCACTTGAGCTCGCGCCGGGAAGCCTTCGCCGCCGGTGCGCTGGCCGGACCGCTGGGCATGCTGCCGGGCGTGGTCTTCTACATCGCCATGATGGGCTACTACCACGAGATCGGCGCCGAAGCGCTGCCCTCGGCGTTCCTGCTGGCCAAGTTGCATGCGCCGTGGTTCGAGTGGGCGTTCCAGATCGCGGTGCTGTTGACCCTGGTCGATACCGGCGTGGCCCTGCTGCACGCGATCAACGAACGGGTGGCCAAGTCCTTCGAAGAGCGCCGACAACCGATGCCGCAGGCGTTGCGTCCGGCGTTGGCGGTGGGCGTGATGCTGCTGGCGGTATATGCGGCAAGCGCGGTCGGACTGGTCGACCTGATCGCCAAAGGTTACGGCACGCTGACCTGGTTCTTCCTGGGTGTTTACGTACTGCCGCTGATCACGTGGGGCGCATGGCTGTTGTGGCGCCGCCCGGCGCGTGTCGATCCAGATTCCCGCCCGCAACAGATTCCGGAGTAGGCCATGCTTTCCTTGTCGAATTCGCTGCGCGCGCTGGTGTTGGCGACCGTTTTGCTTTCGGTGCAGGTAGCGGCCGCGCCACCGGCGGATTTCGATGCGCGCGTGGACCAGGCGATCCGCGCGCACGAGTTGCCCGGCATGGCCATCGCGGTGGTCGAGCAGGGCCGGGTGACCCTGGCCAAGGGTTACGGCGTACGCAAGTTGGGTTCGGACGAAGCGGTTGACGCCGATACGATCTTCCCGACCGGTTCGACCGGCAAGGCCTTCACTGCCGCAGCGCTGGCGATACTGGTCGATGAAGGCAAGCTGGGTTGGGACGACAAAGTCATCGACCACCTGCCCGACTTCCGCATGTACGACGCCTGGGTGACGCGGGAGATGACCGTCCGCGACCTGCTGGTGCACCGCAGCGGCCTGGGCCTGGGCGCGGGCGATCTGTTGTTCATCCCGCGCAGTTCGCGTAGCCGCGCCGACATCGTGCGCGCGCTGCGAAACCTCAAACCGGCCACCAGCTTCCGCAGCAACTACGCCTACGACAACATCCTGTACATCGTGGCCGGAGAAGTCGTTGCCGCGGCCAGCGGACAGGACTGGGAAAGCTTCATGCGCGACCGCGTGTTCAAGCCGGCCGGCATGACCAGTTCGGTCAGCGACGAAAAAGACCGCTTCGCCAATCCCAATCGCGCCCAGCCGCACGCACGCCTGGATCCGCGCCTGCGCGGACTGGGCAAGCAACAGCTGCTGCCCGAACGCGAGGGCCTGGGCCAGGTGGGCGCGCCCGCCGGCGGGCTGTCCTCCAGCGCCAACGACATGGCGCGTTGGCTGCAGATCCAGCTGGCGCAAGGCGCCTTGCCTGGCGGCGACAAGCGGCTGTACAGCGAAGCGGCGGCGCAGGCCATGTGGACGCCGCAAGTGCCGATGCCTATCAGTGCCTATCCGGCGCCGATCACCGACATCACTCCGCAGTTCTCCAGCTACGCGTTGGGCTGGAACGTGCAGGACTACCGCGGGGTCAAGGTGGTCCAGCACGGCGGCGCCGTGTTTGGCGTGCTGACTTTCGTGGTGCTGGTGCCCGAGCGCGGACTGGGCATTTCGTTGCAGATCAATTCGGAAGACGTGGGCGTGATGCGCGGGCTGGGCTACGAGTTGCTGGACCATTACCTGGGTTTCGAGCCGCGCGATTGGGTGGGCGCTTTCGACACCTGGTACCAGCAGCGCCTGCAAGGCGGTCTGGCCGCGCTTGCCTCGGCGGGCAAGGGCGCCCGCAAGGCTTCGCGCCCGTCGCTGGCCAATGCCGGTTATGCGGGGCGTTACGCAGACCCGTGGTACGGACCTATTGCGATCAGCGAACGCGCAGGAAAGCTGCGAATCGATTTCCAGCAGACGCCGAACATGGCCGGCACGCTCAGCCATTGGCAGTACGACACTTTCCGGGCCGAATGGGACGACAGTTCGATAGAGCCGGCGTACGTCACCTTCGCATTGGATGCCGAAGGAAAAGTCGCGCGCATCAGCATGAAGCCGGTTTCGCCGCTGGCCGATTTCAGCTACGACTACCAGGATTTGTCGTTCACTCCTTACTAGGGTTGATCGGGTCCGCGTGATCGATGGAGTGGAAATCCAAAATCCACCCGCCGAAAGCGAACCACGGGGCGTGCCGGGTCGAGCAGGCAGCCGACGACCTCCTGACGCTCACCGTGCCAAGCCAAGCCAAGCTTAGAGCCTTGTACTTTTTCCGGGTCCAAGCGCCTGGCGAGAGGGCCCACCTGTGCCCGGAAAAGACTCTCCAAAGGGCGCGTTGGGGCTCGCGCACTGGGTCGTAGCTAGAGGCAGCCAGGGCCGGTAGGATGGCGGCGTATCGTTTTAGGCATCGCCTTTTTGCTCCGATTTGGACCAGAGCCCTTGCCTGCCTTGGGCGGAGCGGTGTGCTTCGATTTCCTACACCCGCTCCACATCAAAGGTTTGGATCGATCTAGAATGCGATTGCAATCGGCAGAGTCGTAGAAGAATCTCCACGCGCGAGGAAGCATCAGGAATGCATCGATGAACAGCGACAACCGGATCAAGAGCATCGTCGTGGTGGGCGGCGGCAGCGCCGGTTGGATGGCAGCGGCGGCGTTGGCCACTTACCTGGGCAAGGGCGCTTCGGTGCGTTTGATCGAGTCGGAGGAAATCGGCATCGTCGGCGTGGGCGAGGCCAGCGTCCCGCACATGAAGATATTCAACACCAGCATGTTGGGTATCAAGGAAGCCGACTTCGTCACCCATACGCAGGGCACGTTCAAGCTCGGTATCCAGTTCAAGGACTGGGGCCGAATCGGCGACAGCTACATCCATGGCTTCGGAACGATAGGCCGATCGCTGGGGCCCCTGCCATTCCACCAGTTCTGGCTGAAGCTGTTCCTTGCGGGGCGTGCGCCGGACATCGGCGCGTACGCGTTGCCGACCGTGGCGGCGCCGTTGAACAAGTTCATGGTGAGCCCCGGCAACGCGCCCGCGGATTCGCCGCTGGCCGACATTGCCTACGCCTACCATTTCGACGCGGGTCTTTACGCGCGGTACCTGCGCGAGCTGTCCGAGCGCCGGGGCGTCAAACGCACCGAAGGAAAGATCGTCGGGGTGAATCAACGCGCCGAGGACGGTTTCATCGAATCGGTGGTGATGGAGGACGGCGAGCGGATCGAGGGTGAGCTTTTCATCGATTGCTCAGGCTTCCGCGGCCTGCTGATCGAACAGACCTTGAAGACCGGTTACGTGGATTGGACCCAGTGGCTACCCTGCGACCGGGCGATGGCCGTGCCCTGCGAAAGAGTCGACCCATTGACCCCTTACACGCGCGCGACCGCGCGCGCGGCAGGCTGGCAGTGGCGCATTCCGCTGCAGCACCGCACCGGCAACGGCTACGTCTATTCGAGCCAACACATCAGCGACGATGAGGCGGCCGCTACCCTGCTTGCGAATCTCGACGGCAAGGCGTTGGCCGATCCGCGTCCGTTGCGTTTCACCACCGGCAGGCGCAAGCGGTTCTGGAACAAGAACGTGATTGCGCTCGGACTGGCCAGCGGCTTCATGGAGCCGCTGGAATCGACGAGCATCTACCTGGTCCAGTCGGGCATCGCCCGCTTGCTGAGCCTGTTTCCCGACCGCAATTTCGACCCTCTGCTAAGCGATCGCTTCAACCGCGAATCGACCTTCGAATACGAACGGACACGCGACTTCCTGATCCTGCACTACAACGCGACCGAGCGCGACGACACGCCGTTCTGGAACTACTGCCGCACGATGTCGATCCCGGACACCGTGCGCGAAGCGATCGACCTGTTCCGACTGGACGGTCGATACTTCCGCAACGGCGAGGATTTCTTCGCACTGCCCAGCTGGGTGCAGGTGATGCTGGGCCAGCGCATCCTGCCGCAGGGCTATCACCCCATCGTGGACGAGATGCCCGAGAAGGAACTGAGCGAATACGTGGACGGCGTACGCAAGCTGATGGCCAAATGCGCCGACGCGATGCCGACGCACCAGTCGTTCATCGACGGAAACTGCAAAGCGCCGGCAGTGTGACTCCAGTCCAGGAGTCTCGATAGCGGTTCTTCCCGGGAGAGGGCGCTGGCCCGGCAAGCTTCGCACTGGCCGTGCCATGGTGATTCTTGCCAGGTCCTGGGCCGTGCCCGGCACTGGCGCCGCGCGCTGCCGGGAGATCGCGCTGGCCGAAGACGCTATGCCGCGGCAGACTTCCGACCCCTTGCCCCGCGCCCCGCGCAACCACAGCCCAGGCCATTCTTTGCGCTGCCCCGTCTCCGCGGAGGTGAATCGCCCGGGCATCTTCTGGGGCAAAAATGGCTCGCCGTTTGTCGGTCTGAAGATACCGATTGTCTATTGTGTTATCCATAACAAAGGTGCCGACAAGGCCTGTGCCCGCACAGGTGCCACTGGGTCGGCATGGCTCGCAGGCCTTGTCAGATAACGGTTTCAGCAAATTATGCCGCTGGCTGAATGGCGCCCACGCGTGCCTGAATGTCTCGATTGATGACGCATTGCGTCACTTTCGTTGTGTGCGTCCATCAACAGCGAAACTGTGACCGAACTACCATAAACGCCAGCGCTGCTCGTTCCAGCCCCGTGTCGAGCCGACAGGCGATGCCCAGCATCCCCGGTCTTGGCCGATTGGGCGGCAAGTAGCGATTGAGGTTGATCTTCGGGGGTAGGGCGTCCGTGTCCGGCAGCTCGTGATCAGAAACGCAATGGATTAGGGGATTCACGTGGCTGACACGTCTCGCAGTACGCTCGGTTTCGGGCGTTGGTTCACTTTGTGTGTTTTCGGATTGGCAAGCGCGCTCCAAGGCAGCAATGCGTGGGCGCAGACGTCCGTCACCAACACGGTCACCGTCACTCCGCCCAGCGGCATCAGCTGCACCGATGCGGCCACCAATCCCACCTGCGTGCGCACCGCCAGCGATACCGATGCGGTGGTCACGCCACTGATCAATGTCGCCAAGTCCGCCGTAGGCGTCACCGGCCCCGATGCGCTGGGCGTCTACACCGTTTCCTACATCATCACCGTGACCAATTCCGGCACCGCCGCCGGCACCTACGGCGCGCTGACCGACATCCCGGTTTTCCCCGCCAACACCAATATCACCAGCATCTCCTGGACCACTTCCGGCACCGGCGCACCGGCCGGCGGTTCGTCGACCATCGACGGCCCCAACGCGCTCACAGGTACCGGTGTCGCGATCGGCGCGGGCGTCACCCATACCTTCAACGTCAGCATCACCTACGTCTACACCAGCGCGACCACGCCGACCACGTGCGCGGCCACGCCGACGCCGGGCAGCGGCTTGTACAACAACGCGACCCTGCCCGCCGGGCAGGAGACCGTCACCACGGACAACGCGACCTGCGTCAATCCGCCGGCTCTGCCCGCGGCATCGCTGAGCATCGACAAGACCGCCGGTACGCCTACCAGCAGCAGTGTCGGCGGCACCATTCCCTACACCTTCGTGGTCACCAACACCGGTACGGTCACGCTGAACTCCATCGCCGTGGTCGATGCGCGCCTGGACGCGCCCGCCGTCTGCGCCAGCACCACCCTCACCACCGTCGCCCCGGGCAATACCACGACCTGCACCGGCGTCCACACGATCACTGCGGCCGATGTCGCACTCGGCTCGGTGAGCAACAGCGCCACGGCCACCGGTTCGATGGTGGGCGGAATCGTGGTAACCAGTCCGCCGGACACAACCGTCACCACGCTGGTGCCGCTGGTCAATTTCTGCACGGCGAACTCGATGTACAACGTCACCCAGAACGCCGGCCGTGGCGAGTTCTACCGCTACACGGTAGGCAGCGGCACGCCCGACGTGCTGGTGCCCGAACTGACTTTGAATGTGGCGCCCAATCTCAACTCGCTGATGGTCGACCCGGTGCGCAACCGGTTGCTGTTCATCAGCTACGCCGGCGGCCAGGCTACGCTGCATGCCTACGACGCTGCCAACGGCGGCTGGTATGTGGCTGCAGGCCCGATCACCGCGCCCGACTTCCCGCGTGCGGGCATGACCGCAGCCGGCCAGGGTTATCTGGTCGCCAGCGGCGCCAACCCGGCGGTGTGGAGAGTGACGGCGTCCGGTGCGTTCAACTACGCGCTGACTCCTTACGGCAACCTGAGCTACGACTTCGCGCCCACCGACCTGGGTTCGGGCGATCTCGCCTTCGACAACGCAGGCTTCGGCTGGCTGACCGCCGGCGCCGATCTCTACCGCATCGATTTCAGCGCGCCCTCGCCCCAGGCCGTGCGTCAGCAGCGCCCGCTGTTGAACGGCGCGCCGAGCACTTTGCAATGGGCAGGTGTGGCATACGGCAGCGATGGTCTGTTGTACGTGTCGACCAATGCTGCGCCCAGCCGTTATTTCCGCATCGACCGTAGCGCCGGCACGCTGACGCTGGTGACGACCACTGCGGCCAACCAGTCGCGCGACCTGGCTTCGTGCTCGTTCGCCGCTGCCGGCACGCCGGCGCAGCTGCGCGTCGTCAAGACCTTGGCGCAAGTCAACGGTGCCGCGTACGTAGCGGGCGCTTCGGTTGCGGCCGGCGACACGCTGACCTACCGCGTGGCGGTGACGCATGTCGGCGGCACGCTGGCGGCGACCTTGTTCCCGGGCGAAGTAGTGGAAACCTTGCCGGCCAACACCGCAGTGGTGGCCACCGGCAACGACTTCACCTGCACCGGCAGCAACTGCACCAATACCAATGCGGTGAACGTCGCGGTGGGCGGTACCGCGAATCTGAATTTCGTGGTCCAGGTGGCTGCTCCGTTCCCCACCGGCGCTACCGCATCCATCGTCAACACCGTTGCGGTGGAAGGCGTGAATTGCGCGACCGTGGGCAACGATTGCGGCGAGACCACGCCGGTCGGCCTGCCTGCGTGGACGGTAGTGAAGTCGAGCACCAGCACGACCTACAGCGCAGTCGGCAACGTGCTCAGCTACACCTACCTAGTCAACAACACCGGCAACGTGGCGATCAACGCGATCGCCATCGCCGACGACCGCACCACCAATGAAGCCTGTCCTGCGGCCACGCTCGCGGCCGGTGCCAGCATGACCTGTACCGCGACCTACACCGTCACCCAGGCCGACCTGGACGCGGGCAGCGTCACCAACAACGTCAGCATGACCGGCACGCCGACCACCGGCACCCTGCCGCCGGCCATCGACGATCTGACCATCAACGCCACCGTCACCCCGTCCTGGACGGTGCTCAAGTCGAGCACGAACACGACCTACAACGCCGTCGGCAACGTGCTCAGCTACACCTACCTGGTGACCAACACCGGCAACGTGACCATCAATGCGATCGCCATCGCCGACGACCGCACCACCAATGAAGCCTGTCCGGCGGCGACGCTCGCCGCGGGTGCGAGCATGACCTGCACCGCGACCTACGCCGTCACCCAGGCCGACCTGGACGCGGGCAGCGTCACCAACAACGTCAGCATGACCGGTACCCCGACCACCGGCACGCTGCCGCCGGCCGTCGACGATCTGACCATCAACGCCACGGTCACGCCGTCGTGGACGGTGCTGAAGTCGAGCACCAGCGCGTCGTACAACGCAGTTGGCCAGGTGCTGAGCTATAGCTATCTGGTCAGCAACACCGGCAACGTGGCGATCAACGCGATCGCCATCGCCGACGACCGCACGACCAACGAAAGCTGCCCGGCGGCGACGCTGGCCGCGGGTGCGAGCATGACCTGCACCGCAAGCTACACCGTCACCCAGGCCGACCTGGATGCGGGCAGCGTCACCAACAACGTCAGCATGACAGGCACGCCGACCACAGGTACTGTGCCGCCCGCCATCGACGATCTGACCATCAACGCGACCGCCAATCCGGCATGGACGGTGGTGAAGTCGAGCACGAACTCGTCGTACAACGCGGTAGGCCAGGTGCTGAGCTACAACTATCTGGTCAGCAATACCGGCAACGTTGCGATCAACGCCATCGTCATCGCCGACGACCGCACCAGCAACGAAAGTTGCCCGGCCGCAACATTGGCGGCAGGCGCCAGCATGACCTGCTCGGCTACCTACACCGTCACCCAGGCCGACCTGGATGCGGGCAGCGTCACCAACACCGTGACCATGACTGGCACCCCCAGCAGCGGCACGCTGGGCCCGGCCATAGACGACTTGACCATCAACGCCGTCACCACGCCTACCTGGACGGTGGTCAAGTCGAGCACCTCGACCGGCTACGCCAGCGTCGGCGAGTCGCTCAGCTATAGCTACCTGGTGACCAACACCGGCAACGTGGCGATCAACGCCATCGTCATCGCCGACGACCGCACCACCAACGAAACTTGCCCCGCTGCGACGTTGGCGGCAGGCGCGAGCATGACCTGCTCGGCCACCTATGCCGTGACCCAGGCCGACCTGGATGCGGGCAGCATCACCAACACCGTGACCATGACCGGCACCCCCAGCAGCGGCACGCTGGCGCCGGCCATCGACGACCTGACCATCAACGCGACGGCCACGCCGGCCTGGACCGTGGCCAAGGCCAGCACCAGCACGACCTACAGCGCGGTCGGCAACGTGCTCAGCTACACCTACCTGGTCACCAACACCGGCAACGTGACCATCAACGCCATCGCCATCGCCGACGATCGCACCACCAATGAAGCGTGCCCGGCGGCGACGCTCGCGGTGGGCGCGAGCATGACCTGCACCGCGACCTACACGGTTACGCAAGCGGATCTGGACGCCGGCAGCGTCACCAACACGGTCACCATGACCGGTACGCCCAGCACCGGCACCCTGGCCCCGGCCATCGATGACCTCACCATCAATGCCACGGCCAACCCGACCTGGACAGTGGTGAAGTCGAGCACCGACACCACCTACGCCGCCGTGGGCGACGTACTGGATTACTCGTACCTGGTGACCAACACCGGCAACGTGACGATCAACGCGATCGTCATCGCCGACGACCGCACTACCAACGAAACGTGCCCGGCGGCGACGCTGGCCGCAGGCGTGAGCATGTCTTGCTCGGCCACCTACATCGTGACCCAGGCCGACCTGGATGCCGGCAGCGTCACCAACACCGTGACCATGACCGGCACCCCCAGCAGCGGCACGCTGGCGCAGGCCATCGACGATCTGACCATCAACGCCACTGCCGCGCCGGCGTGGACGGTGGTGAAATCGAGCACCGACACCACCTACGCCGCCGTGGGCGACGTGCTGGACTATTCGTACCTGGTGAGCAACACCGGCAACGTGGCGATCAACGCCATCGTCATCGCCGACGACCGCACCACCAACGAAGCGTGCCCCGCTGCGACGCTTGCTGCGGGCGCGAGCATGACCTGCAGCGCGACCTACACCGTCACCCAGGCCGATCTGGACACCGGCAGCGTCACCAACACCGTGACCATGACCGGTACGCCCAGCGGCGGCACCTTGCCGCCTGCAGTGGACGACCTGACCATCAATGCAACTTCCGCCCCGTCGTTGAGCCTGCTCAAGACCGCCGGAGCACCGTCGGGCAACACCGCGGGCAGCACCATCGCCTACACCTTTGCAGTGACCAACACCGGCAACGTCACCCTCACGGGTATCGCGGTGGTCGACGCGTTGCTGGATGCGCCCGCGGTCTGCGACGTCACCACGCTACAGCCTGGCGCGGTCGCCACCTGCACCGGCGCACACACCATCACCCAGTCCGAAGTGAACAACGGTGTGGTGAACAACAGCGCCACGGCCGAGGGCACGCCGCCTTCCGGGCCTGCAGTCCCCAGCGCACCGTCGGATACCAGCACGCCGATTGCCGCCGCGCCTGGCCTGAGCATCGACAAGACCGCCGGCACGCCGTCGGGCAACACCGCCGGCAGCACGCTTGGCTACAACTTCGTGGTGACCAACACCGGCAACGTGACCCTGACCGGCATCGCCGTGGTCGATGCGCTGCTCGATGCGCCCGCCGTTTGCGACGTCACCACGCTGCTGCCCGGCGCCATCGCCAACTGCACCGGCACCCACACCATCACCCAGGCCGAAGTGAATGCCGGCACGGTGAACAACAGCGCCACCGCCACCGGCACGCCGCCGGCGGGCGGCAGCACCAGCAGTCCGCCCGACACCACCCAGACTCCGATTGCGGCCGAACCTTCCTTGACCGTTCTCAAGTCCGCGGGCGCGCCTTCGGGCAACATCGCTGGCAGCACCATCGCCTACAGCTTCGTCGTCACCAACACCGGCAACGTCACCCTCAACGCGATCGTCATCAATGACGCGTTGCTGGACGCGCCTGCGGTCTGCGACGCCACCACGCTGCTGCCCGGCGCGGTGGCCACCTGCACCGGCACCCACACCATCACCCAGGCCGATGTCGCCGCCGGTGCGGTCAACAACACCGCCACCGCGACCGGCACGCCGCCTTCGGGCACGCCGGTGACCAGCGACCCGTCCAGCACCACCACGCCGTTGCTGGCGGTCACGGTGTCCAAGCTGAGCACGCCGGCCAGCGGCCAGACTGTGCAGCCGGGCGAAACCATCAGCTACACCTTGAACGTGATCGTGGCCAACACCGCCACCACCTCGGTGCTGACCTTGACCGATACGCTGAGCGGCGACCAGACCCTCGCCGGTCCGCTGCCGGCCGGTTGCGCCAGCGGCGCGGGCGGACTGGTGTGCACCCTGGCGGCGGGCACCGCGCCCGGTAGCTACAGCTTCGGCTACACCACCACCGTCGACGCCGATGCGACCGGCAGGTTGGGCAACAACGTCGTGCCCAGCGGCGCCGACAATCCCACCTGCAGCAACTGCAGCACCGACCATCCGATCGCCGCTTCGGTGGTGACCGTGACCAAGAGTTCCAACCCGGCCTCGGGTGCGGAAGTGGCGCCCGGCGACACCGTGGTCTACACGCTCAGCGTCACCGTTGCCAACTCCATCACCACCGGTGCGGTCACGCTGACCGACACGATCAGTGGCGACCAGAGCCTGAGCGGCGCATTGCCGGCCGGTTGCGCCGCGAGCGGCAGTGGCCTGGTGTGCACGTTGCCCGCAGGCACCTTGCCGGGAAGCTACAGCTTCTCGTACTCCACCTTGGTCGCGGCCGACGCCACCGGCACGCTCGGCAACGTGGTCGTGCCCAGCGGCATCGATGCGCCCACCTGCGTCAGCTGCACCACCACCCACCCGGTGGTGGCCACCGCGGTCACCGTTTCCAAGTCGTCGAACCCGGCTTCGGGCACTTCGGTGTCGGCGGGCGATACCTTGAGCTACACGCTGACGGTGACCGTGGCCAATTCGGTCACCACCGACGCGGTCACGCTGACCGATACGATCAGCGGCGACCAGACCCGCACCGGTGCGTTGCCCGCAGGTTGCCTGGCCACGGCCAACGGACTGCAGTGCACGCTGCCGGCCGGCACGCTGCCGGGCACTTACACCTTCGCCTACACCACCCTGGTCGATACCGATGCCAGTGGCACGCTGGGCAACGTGGTCGTGCCCAGCGGTGGCGATACGCCCACGTGTGCATTGGCTTGCAGCACGCAGCATCCGGTGCTGTCCGACTACGAGCTGCGCATCCTCAAGACGGTTGCCGTACGCGAAGTGAAGATCGGCGATCTGGTGCGCTACACGCTGAGCGTCGAAAACGTAGGCAACGGCAGGCTGATCAACGGCAGCATCGTCGATACGCCGCCGCCCGGTTTCAGCTACGTGGAAGGTTCGCTGAGCGTGACCGACGGCGACAACCAGGCCACGGCCGTGGGCCAGAGCCCGCTGCGTTTCGAAGGACTCGATATCGAACCCGGCCAGACCGCCACCCTGGTGTACGCAATGCGCGTTGGCGCCGGGGTGCGTCCGGGCCTGCAGCGCAACCAGGCGCAGGCCTTCACCCAGACCGGTTCGCCGATCTCCAACGTCAGCACCGCCGCAGTGGCCCTGGTGGCCGATGCGCTGGTCGATGACAGCCTGTTGATCGGCACCGTGTTCGACGACCGCGATGGCGACACCTGGCAGGACAGCGCGGCGTTGAGCGGCGTACGCGTGCAGGGCGGTTTCGCCGCCGATGCCTACGTGGCCAACTCGACCACGGTGGACCGTGGCGCAGGCGCGCAACCCGAAGCCGATGCGAGCTCGCCGTTGCTGCATGGCATCGATGTGGGCGCGATCAGTCCGCGGCAGTCGGTGGCCGATCCGGTCGAACACCACCAGGTGGTGATCCGCCAGCGTCTGTCACAGCCCTCGTTCACCAACGACTTCGTGCTCACCAGCGCGCAGGGCGTCACCGTGCGCATGGACGCGGCCGGCAACACCACCGTGGAAAAGAGCGGCGAAGCCGCCAAGGGCCTCAATGCCGCCGAACCGAAGGTGGAGCGTCGCGTCGCGCAAGGCGAGGGCGGTTACGTCGTGGATTACGTCATCAGCAACCTCGGTATCGACGAACGTGGCATCCCCGGCGTGCGCATCGCCTCGGTGGAAGGCCTGCTGATCGAGACCGACCAGTTCGGCCGTTATCACCTGGAAGGCATCGCCGGTGGCGATACCGGCCGCGGCCGCAACTTCATCCTCAAGGTGGATCCGTCCACCTTGCCGCCGGGCACGATGTTCACCACCGACAACCCGCTGGTCCGTCGCATCACCCCCGGCCTGCCGGTGCGCTTCGATTTCGGCGTGAAGCTGCCGGTAGAACTGATCGAAGGCGACCAGCAGCAGGTCGAGCTGGAACTGGGCGAAGTGATCTTCGCCCCGGGCAGCGCGCAGATCCGCGAGCAGTATTCGCCGGTGATCGCCAGGATCTCCGACAAGGTCATCGAATACCGCGGCGGCGAAGTGCTGGTCAGCGCCAACGGCGACAGCGAAGCGCTGGCGTTCGAACGCGCCGAGGCGGTCAAGACTGCGCTGCTGCGCAGCCTGCCCGAAGACCTCGCCAAGGCGCTGACGGTCAGCGTGCGTACCGAGCTGGACGATCCTTCCACCTTGCTGGTCGGCGTCGCCGAAGACGGCCCGCTGCTGGGCACGGTGTTGTTCGACACCGACAAGGCGGTGGTGAAGCCGAAGTTCGTGCCCTTGATCGAGAAGATCGCCGAGTACCTGCAACAGAAGGGTGGAGGCGCGGTCGCGGTAGTCGGCCACGCAGATCCGCGCGGATCGGACGCCTACAACGTGGACCTGGGCATGCGCCGGGCCAGGTCGGTGTACGAACTGATCGCGCAGAAACTCAGTCCTGCGGTGCGCGCCAAGGTGCGTGTGGAATCCAGCAACGATCCGGCAGCCCCTGCCGGCACCAGCAAGTAAGGGGCGGGATCATGAAGATGAAGATGAAGCTACTCGACTACACCCTGATCAGCCTGCTGGCGGGCATCGCCCCGCTGGCGATGGCGCAGGATGCCGGCCAGACCGCGGCCGATAAAACCGCAGGCAACGCGCAAGCGACGCCTGCAGTGGACTGCACCGACAACGGCTGCAGTTCCGACGAAGGCCTGTTGTTCCGTCTCCGCACGCGCGGCGAACGCAAGCCCGTGGTCGATGCCGGCGCCAATGCCTCCTCCGAAGCGCTGCAGCCCGATCGTCGCGTCACCGTGGCGATGGAGCAACCCGGCAAGGCCGTGGCCAAGGGCAAGTTCTCCATCCAGTTGGCCAATGGCGGCGCGATCTGGGCCACTGAAGATCCTGCGCTGGGCCAACCGGAACTGTCGATCTCCGCACCGGGCATCGTCGCCTTCGACGGCGTGGCCATCACCAAGCCGGTGCAGTTCTATACCCGCAGCAATTACTCGGCGTTCGTGACCCGTTACGAGCTGACGCTTTACCGCGCCAGCGACGCCGACCTGATCGATCCTATCGCCACGCTGCCGATGGACGTGGGCAATATCGTTTCGACCGAATGGGACGGCGCGTTGCCATCGAAGTACCGGTTCCGTGCCGGCGACGAACTGGTCTACGTGCTGCGCGCCTTCGACGCCGAAGGCAACTTCGACGAAACCTATCCCAACAAGCTGCAGCTGGTGTCGCCGGAAGAAGCCGAACGCGGCGGCCAGGCCTTGCGCGACACCACCGAAAAGTACCTCGGCACCGCGCTCAGCATCGACCAGGCGCAATCGCAAAGCCTGATCAGCGAAGCCTTCGCCCAGAACGGCCTGCGCCAGCAGAACATCCCGATCTACGGTTCGCGTATCCGCATCCAGGGCCGCAACCTGCCCGGAGGCTACGCGCTGAAGATCAACGGCGACGATTACCCGGTGGACCTGGAACGCAAGTTCGTCGCCGAGTACGTGGTGCCAGTAGGCAAGCACGCGTTCGATATCGAACTGCAGGGCGGCGCGCCGCGCCTGGATGGCGAAGCGGCAACAACGCCGCGTAATTCTTCCGCGCACCACACCTTGAACGTCGATGTCACCGGCCGCTATTTCTTCGGCGTCGGCCTGGCCGATGTGACCATCGCCCAGAACAAGATCGGCGGCTCGGTCGATCCTTCGCTGGTGGATCCGCGCTATGACGACGACGTGATCAGCGACGGCCGCCTGGCGTTCTATGGCAAGGCCAAGTTCAAGGGCAAGTACCTGGTGACGGCGCAGGCCGACACCAACGAACGCGACCTGGAGCATCTGTTCGACGGCTTCACCAATGCCGATCCGCAGGACGTGTTCCGTCGCCTGGACCCGGATCTCTACTACCCGGTCTACGGCGACGACTCCACGACCTATCGCGACGTCGACACCATGGGCCGCTTCTACCTGCGCGTGGACTGGGACAAGAACCAGGCCTTGTGGGGCAACTTCTACACCGGCTTCACCGGCACCGAGTACGCCCAGTACGTGCGCTCGCTGTACGGCGCGGCGTTCAACTGGCGCTCGCGCGCGACCAACGCCTGGGGCGATCCGGGTACGGAAGTGCGCGCGTTCGGTTCCGAGGCGCAGACCTCGCCAGGACACAGCGAATTCATCGGCACCGGCGGCAGCCTTTATTACCTGAAGCATCAGGACGTGCTGCCGGGTTCGGACATCGTGGTGTTGGAAGTGCGCGACCTGACCACTGGCCGGGTGGAAAACCGCATTCCGATGACCCGCGGCGCCGATTACGAGATCGACGAACTGCAGGGCCGTCTGTTGCTGACCCGGCCGCTGTCGCAGATCACCCGCGACAACGTTCCCACCCTGACCCGCGACACGCCGCTGGACGGCTTCGAGCAGCGTCTGGTGGTGGATTACGAATGGGTGCCGTCCGGTTTCGATCCCGACGACGTCACCGCCGGACTGCGCGCCAAGCACTGGTTCGGTGATCACCTCGGCGTCGGCGCGACCTACGTCGACGAGAACCGCGCGGGCGAGGACTACACCCTGGCCAGCGGCGACATCACCCTGCAGGCCGGCAAAGGCACCTACCTCAAGGCCGAATACAGCCAGAGCGAATCGTTCAGCGCGCCGGTGTTCTTCTCCGACAACGGCGGCTTCACCTTCACCCAGCTCAATTCGGTCGGGCCGCGCGAAGGCGAGGCCAAGTCGGTCGAAGCGCGGGTGAACTTCAAGGAACTGGGCTGGACGGAACAGGACTGGAGTGCGGGCGCCTGGTGGCGCGATGTCGGCGCGGGCTATTCGATCAGCCGCTACGACAACGGCCTGGCGATTACCGAAACCGGCGCCGAAGTGCTGGGCCAGTTCACGCCCAACGTGGGCCTGTACGCGCGCTTCAGCAAGGCCGAGCGCGGCGACGAATCGCTGACCCAGGCGCAGGTCACCGCCGAATGGCGCATCAGCGACCACAGCGCGCTCAGCGGCGAAATCCGCCGGGTGGAAGAAGACCGCTTGCTGGGCGAAGTGGCAGGCACGCTGGGTGCGGTGAAATACACCCATCGTTTCGGCAGCTCGCTGGATGTGTACGGCACCGCGCAGTTCACCTTGGACGACGATGGCGGCGAGTACGCCGACAACGACGCCTTCACCCTGGGCGCCAAGTACCTGTTCGGCGATCTGTCCACGGTGGGCGCGGAAGTCACCACCGGCGACCGCGGCGACGCGGCGACGGTCAATGCCGAATATCGTCTTGCTCCCGATCACAGCGTGTACGGCAGCTACACCTATTCCACCGACACCACCGCTTACGACTCGCTGTTCAACCCCAACCGCCAGAACGGTTGGACGTTGGGACAACGCTGGCGTCTGTCCAACCAGGTGAACCTGTTCAACGAAAGCCAGTTCCTGAAGACGCCGGCCGAATCCGGCCTGGCCCACACCTTCGGCATGGATTTCTATCCGTCGCAGGGTTGGACCACCGGCTTCACCTTGCAGTCGGGCGAACTGACCGGCGCCGAAAGCGTGGTCGATCGGCGCGCGGTCAGCATCAACGGCGGCCGCACTTCGCCCGACACCGACTGGAACAGCAAGCTGGAATGGCGCAGGGACACCGGCGCCGAACAGCGCGAGCAGTGGGTCAGCACCAACCGCCTGACCCACAAGTTCAACGAGAGCTGGCGCATCGCCGCACGCCTGAACTATTCCGACACCGACGACAAGCTGGATCCGTTGGCCGGCGCCAAGTTCATCGAAGGCAACATCGGCTTCGCCTGGCGTCCGTGGGACAGCACGCGCTGGGGCGTGTTCGGCCGCTACACCTACCTGTACGACCTGTCCACGCTGGACCAGATCAACGGCGTCGATTACGACCAGCGCTCGCAGGTGCTGTCGCTGGAAGGCGTGTACAAGCTGGACGCGCACTGGGAATTCGCCGGCAAGCTGGCCAGGCGCGAAGGCGAAGTGCGCTTCGGCCGCGGCACGGGCGCGTGGACCGATTCGGCCACCACCTTCGCCTCCGGCCAGGTGCGTTACGAACTGCGCCAGCAGTGGCACGCGTTGGCCGAATACCGTTGGCTGGACGTCAAGGACGGCGGCACCCGCAGCGGTTTCCTGGTGGGCGTGGACCGCGACATCAACAAGAACTTCCGCGTGGGCGTCGGCTACAACTTCACCGATTTCAGCGACGACCTCACCGACTTCGATTACGACCACCAGGGCGTGTTCCTGAATCTGGTGGGTTCTTACTGAAGCACGGCGGCCTGCCGATCGCCCACGCGCGGTCGGCGGGCCCCCGAATACAGATGCGAGAGATGCAATGAACACCGATCCCAAATCCATCGCGCCCGCCCCGAGCAGCGCCACTGCGCGCGGAGTGTTGTGCGCGTTGTCGTTGGCGGCTGCCTGCTGGGCGCCGTCGGCTTTCGCCCAGGTGCAGCGCAGCTTCGCCAATCCGGGCTTCGAATCGCCGGTGCTGGTCGCAGCGCCGGGCGACACCGGTTGTTATCTGCAGATCGACGAATCGCTGGTGCCCGGCTGGACCACCACCCATCCGTCCCAGGGCGGCAGCGGCTCGTGCATTTCCCCGGCGGCCGGCAGCGGACGCCTGATCGAACTGTGGAGCAGCAACTTCCAGGGCGTGCCCGCGCGCCAGGGCAACAATTTTTCAGAACTCAACGCCTCGGCGTCTTCGCGCCTGTACCAGAACGTGTGCCTGATCAACGGCGAATCGATCAACTGGCGCTTCAGCCATCGCGGCCGCGGCAGCGCCACGGTCGGCGACGTAATGGACTTCAACGTCGGCGCGTCGGTGCCGGTGGTGCGCGTGGGCACCACTTCCAGCGGCGTTTTCGCCGCGCCGATCCTTTCGCAGGGCACCGCGCAGGCGCCGGCCGCCGGCGGCAACGGATGGGTGGATTACAACGGTTCGTTCAACTACAGCGGCGCCACCGGCACCAACAGCCTGGGCTTCGAATCGATCAGCACCGGAAGCGGCAGCAACACCGTCGGCAACTTCCTGGACAACATCCAGATCGACCTGCGGCCGTTCGTGGAATTCGTGCAGCCCAGCAGCTCCACGCCCGAAAGCGCCAGCGACAACCGACCGACCCTGCGCGTCAACGGCACCGTGTTCACCGCCTTCAATGTCACCGTCACGATCACCGGCGGAACGGCCACCTTGGGCACCGACTACACCACGCCGGGCAACAGCACCACGCTCACCGTGACCATTCCCGCCGGCACCTACGACGGCACCAGCGCGGCCAGCTTGTTCGCGCTGCCGGTCACCGTGACCCAGGACCTGCTGCCGGAAGGCAACGAAACCATCCTGTTCCGCGTACAGCCTGCGACTGGTTCGCCGGCCCCGTATCTGCTCAATTCCAGCACCAGCTGCGGCGGCGCGGCGCAGACCACGTGGACTTACACCCTCGTCGACGACGACGCCAGCATCAACCTGACCAAGAACGCGGCGGCTCCTGTCGCCGTGGCAGGCCAGCCCACGCAGTTCGACGTGGCCTACACCCTGGTGGTGAACAACCCGACGCTGCTGCCGGCCAACTACAGCCTCAGCGACACGCCGGGCCTGGACGCCAACGTCGGCATCCTGTCGGCCAGCTACACGCTCAACGGCGGCGCCCCCAACGCATTGAGCGGCAGCGGGCCATGGACCTTGCAACCCCAGTGGCGCAGCTTGGCCGCCGGTGCCACCGATACCTATCAACTCACCGTGCGCATCAACGTCAACCGCGGCGGCACCACCGCCAACGACGCTTGCGCCGCGCCCAGCGTTGCCGGCTCGGGCCTGCACAACAACGCCAGCGCCGTGCTGCAAGGCGTGATCGGCAACACCACCTTCAACGCCAGCGCCTGCCGCAATACGCCCACGCCGGTATGGGTGACCTTGCGCAAGCAACTCAACGGCCGCGCCGTGGCTGCCGACCAGGTGCAGGTGCGCTTGTTCTCCGGCGGAAACCCGAACGCCTCGGCCACCACCAGCGGCAGCGCCAATCCCAGCAATGCCAGCACCGATCTGATAGTGCTGGGGGCGGGCAACACCATGCAGTTCGAAGAAGCGGTCAAAGCCAACGGCACCGGCGCCGACCAGGCGCCGAGCAACTACGCTGCGTCCCTGACCTGCACCAATGCGACCGCCGGCTCTTCGACCGTATTGCCGTCCGGCGCAGGCACCGCGCTGGCCACGCGTCGGCAGTGGGCCGAATTCACGCCCGCCAGCGGCGACGACCTGGATTGCCTGATCACCAATACGCCTACCGTGGCGCAACTGCAGATCACCAAGACCAACACGCCGGCGGCGGGCCCGGACGATCAGTCCGGCGACACGGTGACCAGTGCGCAGCCCACGTCGTACCAGATCGTGGTGCGCAACAACGGCCCGCTGTCGGCCAACGGCGCGGTGGTGCGCGATCCGGTCGCGGCCGGTTTGACCTGTCCCACCGCGACCTGCACCTCGACCGGCGGCGCGGCGTGCCCAGCGGCCTCCGGCGCGGCATTGGCAACGGCGCTGCAGGCTGGCGTCGCTGTTCCCACGCTTCCGGCCAACGGCACGGTCACCTTCGTGCTGGCCTGCACGGTCAACTGAGGTCCGCTGATGGGAACGGCGGACTTGGTGTCCGCCGTGATGCGATTGGGACGACTCCACCGGCAGCGACCTTGGCGACGATGAACCGGCCACCGCGTCGTCATACGCCGTTACCTTGCGCGTGGCATCCTGTGCCCCCGATCGCCCGCCCAGGCCCTGGATGAAACTCGCCATCCTCTCGCGCAACAGCAAGCTGTATTCCACCCGGCGCCTGGTGGAAGCGGCGCGCACGCGCGGCCACACCGTGCGCGTGCTGGATCCGCTGCGCTGCTACATGCGCATCGCCAGCGACGGCTTCAGCATGCACTACAAGGGCAAGCCGATCGCCGGTTACGACGCGGTGATCCCGCGCATCGGCGCGTCCATCACCCGTTACGGCACGGCAGTGCTGCGCCAGCTGGAAATGATGGGCAGCTACACGCCCAATCCGTCCGATGCGATCCTGCGCGCGCGCGACAAACTGCGCGCCCACCAGCTGCTGGCCGCACAGGGCATCGGCATGCCGATCACCGTGTTCGGCGACAACCCCGACGACACCGTGGACCTGCTCTCCATGCTGGGCCCGCCGCCGCATGTGATCAAACTCAACGAAGGCACCCAGGGCGCCGGGGTGATGCTGACCGAAAAACCCTCGGCCTCGCGCAGCGTGATCGAGGCCTTGCGCGGGCTGTACGCCAATTTCGTGGTCCAGGAATTCATCGCCGAAGCACAGGGCGCGGACCTGCGTTGTTTCGTGGTCGGCGACCGGGTGGTGGCGTCGATGCGGCGGCAGGCGCCTGAAGGCGATTTCCGCTCCAACCTGCATCGCGGCGGCACCGCCGAGCCGGTGCAGGCCAGCCAGGCCGAAAAGGACGTCGCCGTGCGCGCCGCCCGCAGCCTGGGGCTGAATGTGGCGGGTGTGGACCTGATCCGTGCCCAGCGCGGCCCGCTGGTGCTGGAGGTCAATTCCACCCCCGGATTGGAGGGCATCGAGCAGGTGGGCGCCCAGGATGTGGCCGGGGCCATCGTCGATCACATCGCTGCCTCGATAAAAATAAAACCATCAAAATCAACGCGTTAACAAGATAAACAGGCTTTTCACGTCAACGTAACCGAATTTTTAACAGTCGTTTAATCGATACCGGCGTAGCGTCTGCCGACCGCAAGTCTGTGCTCTCTAGCTATCGTCAGTGGCTCCGGAAAGCAGGGTTACGGTAATCGGGCAACTCTTTGGCCCAAGCGGGTGTCTACCCGCTTGGGCCTTTTTGTTGCTTGACCCGTGCCGGGTGATGAACGGTCCTTGAGGGACCGAGTCCTCGCGGCCAATTGTTAAGTCCGATTTGTTAAGTTACAGCTCGCCTGCGGAAACCTGAGGGTGCCCGCGCCCCATATTGGTGGTAATCGAAGGATACGTTCCATGCGAATACTCGTAATCGAAGACAACAGCGACATCGCCGCCAACCTGGGGGACTACCTTGAGGATCGCGGCCACACCGTGGATTTCGCGGCCGACGGCGTCACCGGGCTGCACTTGGCGGTAGTGCACGACTTCGACGCCATCGTGCTGGATCTCAATCTGCCGGGCATGGATGGCCTGGAAGTCAGCCGCAAGCTTCGCAACGAAGCTCGCAAGCAGACGCCGATACTCATGCTGACCGCGCGCGACACGCTGGACAACAAGCTGGCCGGCTTCGATTCGGGCGCGGACGATTATCTGATCAAGCCGTTCGCGTTGCAGGAAGTGGAAGTGCGTTTGAACGCGCTGTCCCGCCGCGGCAAGGGCGTGCAGACGCGCGTGTTGGAAGTGGGCGAGCTGGAATACAACCTGGACACGCTGGAAGTGCGCCGCCAGGGCAAGCTGCTGCAGCTCAATCCCACCGCGTTGAAGATCCTGCAGGCGTTGATGGAAGCCTCGCCGGCCGTGGTCACCCGCCAGGAACTGGAAACCCGCGTCTGGGGCGAAGAACTGCCCGATTCCGATTCCCTGCGCGTGCACATCCACGGCCTGCGCGCGGTGGTCGACAAGCCGTTCGACACGCCGTTCATCCAGACCCGTCATGGCATCGGTTACCGGATAGCAGCTCCGGATGCCTGAAAAGGAGTCGAAGAAGACAGCGCGGCGTCCGCACCGCTTTCGGCGCAGGCTTAGAACCCGCATCATCCTGTCCTTCGTGTGGTTGGGTTTCGGCCTGACCGCACTTTTCGCGTTTGCGACATGGAATCTGCGCAGCCGAGTGGAAAATCAGTTGGTTGAGAAGACATTGCAGCGAGAGGTCGATAATCTCGCCGCTCAGGTCGAAGCGGACCCGACGCAAGCGCCATTTTTCTTGATGTTCGACGCAAAAACGTGGAGCGACAAGAATGCGTACAGAACTGACCCGCTGTATCGCAACCTGCCAGACGGTCTTCACGATATTCGTCAGGAGGCGCCAGACGGCAGTTCGCGCGCTTATAAGGTGGCCATCAGAAAGGGCGTTATGCCTGATGGAACTCGCTTCACCAGTTTGATCCGTTACGACGTGACTGATGCTGCCGATGCAGCGGAACAGCTCATGCGCTGGCTAATTTTGGCCGTCGTCTTGTTTACTCTGCTCGGCCTTGTAATTGGTATCTGGTCAGCATCGCGCGTCATGAGCCCGGTATCGGAACTTGCGTCGCGATTGCGTTCGTACCGCGGCAGCAGCGATCCGCAGCCTCTTGCGCCTCACTTCCCGGAAGATGAGGTCGGTCAACTTGCAGAGGCCTTGGATGACTATTCCTCAAGACTGACCGAAGTCGTGCAGCGCGACCGGGAGTTCAATGCCGACGTCAGCCACGAACTGCGCACACCGCTTGCGGTGATCCGCGGCGCAACGGAACTGCTCTTGGCCCGCCCTGGCTTGGACGAGAAAGTCGAACAGCGCCTACTACGCATTCAGCGCGCGGAGCAGCAGTGCACCGACCTGATCGGTTCTCTACTGCTTCTGTCGCGTAACGAGCGCGGGCAGGGCAATACGCTGGTGGCGCGGGTTGCCGAGCAGTTGCTGGACGCCCACCGTGCTCAGTTAGGGACAAAACCGCTGACGCTGCGCATGGAGGGCGAAAGCGGATTGACCGTGGATGCGCCGGAAGCCGCTGTTTCGGTGGCCCTGGGTAACCTGATCGGCAATGCAGTGAAGTACACCTTGGAAGGTGGCGTTGTCGTGCGGTTGATGGCCGATAGCGTCGAAGTGATCGATTCCGGCCCCGGGCTAAGCCCAGAGGATGCCGCGCGCCTATTTGAACGTGGCTATCGTGGCACGCACGCGGGTCATTCGCAGGGCGGCGGCATAGGCCTTTCCATCGTAAGTCGCCTTTGCGAGTTGTACGGCTGGCAAGTCGGTGTGCGGCCTGGCGAATCGCGCGGCGTCATCGCCACCCTGAAATTCAGCGCCGACTGACCACCGTAGTAGAGCCGAGCTTGCTCGGCTGCCCTTGTCAGCGTGTGCCGAACGGCCGATCAAACTGAGCTGCGGTATAGCGGAAGAACCGGCGCCATCAAATGAGATGCCGGCCCAATGTCGTGGGAGCGGCGTCCCGCCGCGAGCTCTTGCTTGAACCCAACCCAGGCGAAAAGGCAAAGGCTCGCGGCGGGATGCCGCACCTACAAAAGGCTTGTCGCGGCTCTACCGGAGCTGGATCAGAGGTAATCCAACCAGTCGTGCTTGTCCTCGGTACGCCCTTCGAACAAACCAAAGAACAAATCCTGGATTTTCTTGGTCACCGGCCCCGGCTTGCCATCGCCCACCGGCTTGCCATCGACAGAGCGCAGCGGCGTGATCTCGGCCGCAGTGCCGCACATCAATAGCTCATCGCACAGGTACAGGTACTCGCGCGGGATGTCGCGTTCGATCACTTCGATGCCGTTGTCGCGGGCCAGGCGGATGATCGAATTGCGGGTGATGCCTGCAAGCAACGAAGCGCTGGCCGGCGTGGTGTGCAGCGCCCCTTCGAACACCAGGAACAGATTTTCGCCCGCACCTTCGCTCAGCAACCCGGTGGAAGCCAGCGCAATGCCTTCGCCATAACCATGCCGGCGCGCCTCGCGTGTGACCAACTGGCCGGACAGATAATTGCCACCGGCCTTCGCGCCCGCTGGCAAGGTATTGGGCGCGAAGCGCTGCCAACTGGAGACGCAGGCGTCGATGCCTTTCTCCATGCCGTCTTCGCCCAGGTAACGCCCGAACTCCATCGCCGCGATCGCCATGTCGATCGGCGTATCGGCCGCGATGCCCACGCCGCCGTAGCCGCGGAACACGATGGGCCGCAGGTAGGCCTTGCTCAGGCCGTTGACGCGGATGATTTCTTTGCACGCCGCGTTGATTTCTTCCAGCGTGTACGGAATCTCGATGTCGTAGATCTTGGCCGATTGGAACAGGCGCTTGTTGTGGTCGTTGAGGCGGAACACGGCCGTGCCTTTCGGCGTCTCGTAGGCGCGGATGCCTTCGAACACCGATGAACCGTAATGTATGGCATGCGCCATCACGTGCGTGGTGGCTTCGGCCCAGGGCTTGATGACGCCGTTGTGCCAGATCTTGTCGGGGAATTTCATGCGGGGGCTCCTTGAGTTGCACCCGCATTGTGCCAGCAAACGCCGTGCCTTCCGATCAGAGGCTGACCCAGAAACAGCCATAGCTGCGGCGCAGCCCGAACACCGTTTGCGAAGGCGTACTGCCGTTGGCCAGGGTCTGCTCCAGGCGCAGGCCGACCGGGCGTTGCGGTGCAGCGGTCTGCGGGTAATAACCGTCCGCATTTTCGTCGATGACCACGCCGTTCTCGTCGGTGACAGGCGCCGGGCGCGGGCGTACCGGCACGATGTCCACCAGCGGCCGCTTCACGATGGCTTCCAAGCGGTTGAGGATGCTGTTGGCCGAGGCGTTGGACACGCCCGCCCATTGGTAAACGCTGGCCAGTCGATTGACGTCCTTGTTCTGCACGGCTGCGGTGATCTGGTAGACCAGGTCGCTGAGCGTGCGCGAACAACCGCTGCGGTAGACGCCGGACCCGCCGGTGCTCCCCGCGCTGATCTGCGGCAGCCGATCCATTGCGCCGATGTCTTCGCAGCGCTTGTCTGTGTAGACGGTTTCGCCGTTCATGGCCGTGCAGCGCTGGATCTTGGCTTGCGCGCGAGCGGCATGCGGGCTGAGCAGGCAATAGCCGGCCAGCAACAACAGCAGCGGAAGAAGTGTTCGCATCGCCGCGCAGCCTAACCCGCGGCGGCAAGGCGAGGGAAGGACTGGCGTCGCGTTGTTCAGTCCAGGCGCGACAGGACCGCTTGGGTCGGCTTGGCCAGGTTCAGTGTGTAGAAGTGCAGGCTGGGCGCGCCGCCATCGACCAGGCGCTTGCACAGCCCCGCCACCACATCGGCGCCGAACTCGCGGATGCTGTCGGCATCGTCGCCCAATGCCTGCATGCGCTTGCCGATCCAGCGCGGGATCTCCGCGCCGCACGCTTCGGAGAAGCGCTTGAGTTGGGTGTAGTTGGAGATGGGCATGATGCCGGGAATGATCGGAATCTCCACTCCCAGCTTGCGCACGGCATCGACGAAGTGGAAATAGGCGTCGGCGTTGTAGAAATACTGGGTGATGGCGCCATCGGCGCCGGCATCGACCTTGGCCTTGAAATGCTTGAGGTCGGTCAGCGCGTCGTCGGACTGCGGATGGGTTTCGGGATAGGCGCCCACTTCGATGTGGAACGCGGCGCCATGCTCGGCGCGGATGAATTCGATCAGTTCCGAAGCGTAGCGCAGGTCGCCCGGATGGCCCATGCCCGAGGGCAGGTCGCCGCGCAGCGCGACGATGCGCTTGCAGCCCAGCGCGCGGTACAGGCGCAGCAGTTCGCGGATTTCCTCGCGGCTGCCGCCGACGCAGGAAAGGTGCGGCGCGGCGTCGAAGCCGTGGGTCTGGTTGAGGTGGCGGACGGTTTCGGAGGTGTAGCTGAGCGTGGAGCCGCCGGCGCCGAAAGTGCAGGAAACGTATTCCGGCGCGTGCGCTTTGAGTTTTTCCGCAGTACGGTCCAACTGCGAACGTTGTTCGTCGGTCTTGGGCGGATAGAACTCGAAAGAGACGGGAACGGTGAGCCGGGAACCGGTAGCCGGGGAAGCTTGGGCAGAAGGCTGATTCATGCAAAGGTCCTGATCAAGACGCGTGATTTTTGGAGCTGATCAGCGCATTGAGCATGGCCGCAATGCGCTGGATCAACTGGTTCACTCCGCAAGTTGAATCTACAAAACCCAAGTCTCGGGCGATCCAAAGTTGCGTATCCAACTCCATCAACGACCCTCTCGCTATGCGAAGGTATCGAGCGTATTCCGTCGGCGTTCCTCGGCCGGCACCTTCTGCGATGTTGGAAGGAACGCTGATTGCGCACCGTCGAATCTGGGCAGTCAAACCAAAACGCTCCGACTCGGGGAACAGGGCCGACACGCGATAAACATCGCGTGCCAGCCTCATCGATTCCTTCCAAAACATCCAGCCTGTAGTGCATCGGCTGATGTTGCTTTCGGCTGTCCATGCCGCCCTCCAGATCATCCTCAAAATGTAATCGACTTGTATCAACGCTCCCGCGTCTGCAGGCGCTACCGGCTACCGGCCTCAGTAGCGGTAATGCTCAGGCTTGTACGGCCCATCCACGCTCACGCCCAGGTACGCGGCCTGTTCGGTGGTCAAGGTGGTCAGCTTGACGCCGATCTTTTCCAGGTGCAGACGCGCCACTTCCTCGTCCAGCTTCTTGGGCAGGATGTAGACGGTCGGCTCGTACTTGTCCTTGTTCGCCCACAGGTCGATCTGGGCCAGGGTCTGGTTGGAGAACGAGTTGGACATGACGAAGCTAGGATGGCCGGTGGCGCAGCCCAGGTTGACCAGGCGGCCTTCGGCCAGCAGGAAGATCGCGCGGCCGTCGGGGAAGGTGTACTTGTCCACCTGCGGCTTGATGTTGAGCTTCACCACGTTCGGGAACTCGTTCAGCGCATCGACCTGGATCTCGTTGTCGAAGTGGCCGATGTTGCAGACGATGGCCTGGTCCTTCATGTGGCTCAGGTGTTCGATGGTCAGCACGTCCTTGTTGCCGGTGGTGGTGACGTAGATGTCGCCACGGCCCAGTGTGCTTTCCACGGTGTTGACTTCGAAGCCTTCCATCGACGCCTGCAGGGCGTTGATGGGGTCGATCTCGGTGACCACCACGCGCGCGCCGTAGGCACGCAGGCTGTGCGCCGAGCCCTTGCCCACGTCGCCGTAACCGCAGACCACGGCGACCTTGCCGGCCAGCATCACGTCCATCGCGCGCTTGAGGCCGTCGGCCAGCGATTCGCGGCAGCCGTACAGGTTGTCGAACTTGGACTTGGTGACCGAATCGTTGACGTTGATGGCAGGCACCAGCAGCGACTTGTTCTCCACCATCTGGTACAGGCGGTGCACGCCGGTGGTGGTTTCCTCGGAAACGCCCTTCCAGTCCTTGACCACGGTGTGCCAGAAGCCCGGACGTTCCTTGGCCACGCGCTTGAGCAGGTTCTTGATCACGCCTTCCTCATGCGAGGAAGCGGGTTCGTCGACCCACTTGGAGCCGTTCTCCAGCTCATAGCCCTTGTGGATCAGCAGGGTGACGTCGCCGCCGTCGTCGACCACCAGTTCCGGACCTTTGTTGCCGGGGAAGGTCAGCGCGTCGAGCGTGCAGTCCCAGTATTCCTCCAGCGACTCGCCCTTCCAGGCGAACACCGGCGTGCCGGTGGCGGCGATGGCCGCGGCGGCGTGGTCCTGGGTGGAGAAGATGTTGCACGAGGCCCAGCGCACGTCGGCGCCGATGTCCTTCAGCGTTTCGATCAGCACCGCGGTCTGGATGGTCATGTGCAGCGAGCCGGTCACGCGCACGCCGGCCAGCGGCTTGCTGGACGAATACTTCTTGCGGATCGACATCAGGCCGGGCATTTCGTGCTCGGCGATATCCAGTTCCTTGCGGCCCCAATCGGCCAAGGAGATGTCGGCTACCTTGTAGTCGCCGTCGGTCGAGAATTTGCGTACTGCGTTCATGGCATTGCTCCGGGTAGCGCGGTCGAGGACCGCATGTTATCCGGGCGCCGTTGCAGGAACTGTTCACCGAGCCTGGCCGGACTCCATTGGTCTCGGTCGCAGCGCCCCTCGGCGAAAGGCGGCGCATTATATCTCTTATTCGCGATGAAAGGATATCCCTTGGCGCATGGCCGATAGCCCGGCGTAGCGAGGCCTTGAGGCGTTAAGCTGGAAGGCGTTCATATGGGGATCCCGCAGCACCATGAACAAGACTCTGCAGAAGCTCGCCCTGTTCAGTTTTCTGGTTATCGGCTGGGGAGGACTGGCCGCGCCCGCCTGGGCCCAGGCCTACGAACTGCCTCCGGCTCCCTTGCAGGCGCTGGTGGATGCGCCCAAGCCCCCGCAGCTCTCGCTGAGCCCGCGCCGGGACCTGTTGGCGCTCACCCAGACACCATCGCTGCCCGGCATCGAAGTGGTCGCGCAGCCGGAACTGAAATTGGCCGGCATGCGCATCAACCCGCGCACCTATTCGCAAAGCCGTTTCAGCTTCGGCACCGATCTGTGGCTGCAGGAAATCGCCACCGGCAAGGAAATCCGCCTGCAGGGGTTGCCCAAGCCGCTGTCGATCGCCAGTTCGCGATGGTCGCCGGACCAGCGCTATATCGCTTTCAACCAGGTCGACCCCCGCACCGGCGCCAATGAACTCTGGCTGGTGGACGTGACAGCGCGCGACGCGCGCCGGCTGGTGGGATCGCTCAATACCGTATCGGGCAGGGGCTACGAATGGATGCCCGATAGCAGCGGCCTGCTGGTGCAGTTGCAGGCGGGTGGCGAAGCGCCCCCGGCCGAAGCCATTCCTGCCGGGCCCAACGTGCAGCAAACCGAGTCCAGCGGAAAGGTCACCCAGATTCGCACCTATCAGGACCTGCTGAAGAACGAAGCCGATTCAAAGCGGTTCGAACACTACCTGCGATCGCAATCGGTGCTGATCGGCCTGGGCGGTAAGACCACCAAGCTCGGCAATCCCTCATTGACGCTTTCGCTGGAGCCTTCGCCCGACGGCCGCCACCTGCTTTCCCAACGTATCGAACGTCCGTTCTCCTACCTGGTGCCCGCCACGCGCTTCCCGCGCCGGATCGAAGTGCTGGGCCTGGACGGCAAGCTGCAGCAGGAAATAGCCAAGTTGCCGCTGGTGGAAGGCCTGCCGACCGGCAACGACGCGGTGCCCACCGGCGTGCGCGAAATCGAATGGCGCAGCGACGCGCCAGCCACCCTGGTCTGGGCCGAGGCCCAGGACGGCGGCGATCCGGCGCGCCAGGCCGCCATCCGCGATGCGGTGCTGATGCAGGCCGCGCCTTTCGACAACCCGCCGGTCACCCTGGCGCAACTGTCGATGCGCTACGGCGGCGCGCAGTGGGGCAACGGCGATCTGGCCCTGCTCAGCGAATTTTGGTGGAAGACGCGGCAGATCAAGCAATGGAAGCTGGCGCCCGACCATCTGGATCGCGACCCGCAGTTGATCCGCGAAGGTTCCTATGAGGACCGCTACAAGGATCCGGGCACCGCGGTCACCGTGACCGACGAACGCGGCCAGGCCCGATTGCTGATCGCCGCCGACGGCAGCAGCATTTTCCGCATTGGCGACGGCGCCTCCAGCGAAGGCGACCGTCCGTTCCTTGATCGGGTGAACCTGGCCGACGGCAGCAGCAAGCGTCTGTTCCATTCGCAGGCGCCCTGGTACGAAGCGCCGCAAGCGGTGTTGGACAACGAGGGCGCGCAAGTGCTGACCGCTCGCGAATCGCCCACCGAACCGCTGAACTTCTACGCGCGCGTCCTGAGCGAAGGCGCCGCCGGCGAACCGCGCGCCCTTACCCGTTTCCCCCATCCCACCCCACAGCTCAAGGGCGTGAGCAAGGAACAGATCCGTTACAAGCGCAAGGACGGCGTGGATCTCACCGGCACCCTGTACCTGCCGCCGGGATACGACGCCAAGCGCGACGGGCCGCTGCCGCTGCTGATGTGGGCGTATCCCTCGGAGTTTAAATCCGCCGATGCGGCCGGGCAGGTGACCGACTCGCCCTACCGCTTCAACAACATCAGCTACTGGGGTCCGCAGGCGTTCCTGGCCATGGGCTATGCGGTGCTCGACGATTTCTCGGTGCCCATCGTCGGCGAAGGCGACAAGGAACCCAACGACACCTACGTGCCGCAACTGGTGGCCAGCGCCGAGGCGGCGGTGGACGAAGTGGTGCGGCGCGGCGTCGCCGACCGCCAGCGTATCGCGGTGGGCGGACATTCCTACGGCGCGTTCATGACCGCCAACCTGTTGGCGCACACGCGGCTGTTCAAGGCCGGCATCGCCCGCAGCGGCGCCTACAACCGCACCCTGACGCCGTTCGGTTTCCAGGCCGAAGAACGCAATTTCTGGCAGGCCGAAGGCGTGTACGAGGCCATGTCGCCGTTCAACCAGGCCGACCAGATCAAGGACGCGCTGTTGATGATCCACGGCGAGCAGGACAACAACTCCGGCACCTTCCCGTTGCAGAGCGAGCGCATGTATGCGGCGATCAAGGGCCTCGGAGGCACCGCGCGCCTGGTGCTGTTGCCCAACGAGGCCCATGCTTACCGTGCCCGCGAGTCGATCATGCAGATGCTGGCCGAGACCAACCACTGGCTGGACCGCTACGTGAAGCAAGCCAACAAGGCGGACACCGCCGCCCGATAAAACGTCAGGCAAGGACAACAGGGCAATGCCGAAAGGGCGCGCAAGCGCCCTTTTTGCTGACCCAGGACAAGGCGGTGGCCATCGATGCGGCATTGCACAAAACGTGCGTGGCTTCGGTTAGGCTTCGGTCACTCCCCCTTGAAATCGTGAGACGCATCTGCCGATGAACGACCCCCGCAGCCTGGAGTTCGCCGCCCCCGACCTGCCACTGCGCGAGGACGTGCGGCGCCTGGGCGCGTTGGTAGGCGACATGCTGGCCGAACAGGTCTCGCCTGAATTCCTGCAGGAAGTGGAAAAGGTGCGCACCACCGCCATCGCCCGCCGCCAGGGCGACGAGCCTCCGGCGTCGCTGGCGGGACTGCTGGCCGGCCTGGAGCCGCACCATGCCGAGGCTTTGGTACGCGCGTTCAGCGCCTACTTCCAGGTGGTCAACATCGCCGAGCGCGTGCACCGCATCCGCCGCCGCCGCGACTACCAGCGCACCGGCAGCGCGCCGCAACCCGATGGCCTGCACGATGCCCTGCTCAAGCTGAAAGCGCAGGGCGTGACGCTGGAGGAACTGGCGCAATGGTTGCCGCGCATCGACATCGAGCCGGTATTCACCGCACATCCCACCGAAGCGGTGCGCCGCGCATTGCTGGAAAAAGAACAGCTGATGGTCGCCAGCCTGGTCAACGACCTGGACGGCCAGCGCACGCCAGGCGAACGCGCCACCGACATCGCGCGCTTCCGCATGGCGTTGACCGCTTCCTGGCAGACCGCCGATTCCTCGCCGGTTCGTCCTGGCGTGGACGATGAGCGCGAGCATGTCGGCTTCTATGTGACCAACGTGCTGTACCGGGTGATGCCGGTCCTGTACGAAACGCTGGAAACTTCGCTGGTCGAAACCTTCGGCAAGACCATCGAAGTGCCGCGGCTATTGCGCTTCGGCACCTGGGTGGGCGGCGACATGGACGGCAACCCCAACGTCGACGGCGGCACCATCGCCGCGACGCTGCGCGCGCAGCGCCGTTCGGTGCTGCAGTTGTACCTGAAGGAACTTCGCCAGCTGACCATGCTGCTCAGCCAATCCAAGGACATGGTGGGCGTGTCGCCGCAAGTGGAAGCCAAGGTCGCCGAATACAAGGCGTTGCTTCCCCAGGCCGCCGCGCGCTCCAAGCCGCGCCATGCCGACCAACCTTACCGGCTGCTCAACGATCTGATGCGCGCGCGTTTGCAGGCGACCTTGGAAGACGCACCGCAGGGCTATTCGACGCCGGGGGAGTTCGCCGCCGACGTCGACCTGATCCTGGACAGCCTTCAGCACAATCGCGGCGTGCATGCGGGCTGGTTCGCAGTGCGCCGATTGGCTTGGCGGGTACGCAGTTTCGGCTTCCACCTGGCGCGGTTGGACGTGCGCCAGGAGTCCAGTGTGCACGCGCGTGCCGTGGCCGCAGCGTTGAAGGACGAGCAGTGGGAATCGCGCGACGCGGTGGAGCGGGGCGGTCTGCTCGGACCCTACGCCAGCGGCGAAACGCCTCTGCCGGCGAACCGGGACGAAATCGGCCAACGCATGGATGCGGTGTTCGCCGCGCTGGCAGAAGCACGGCAGCTGCACGGCACCGATGCACTGGGCGCCTACATCATCAGCATGGCGCACAACCGGGCCGACGTGCTCACCGTGCTGGCGCTGGCCCGGCGCGGTGGACTGATCGATGCCGAAGGCAACGTGCCGCTGGACATCGCGCCGCTGTTCGAAACCGTGGACGACCTGCGACACGGCCCGGATACCTTGCGCGATCTGCTCGCCGACCCGGTCTACCGCACCCATCTGCAAGCGCGCGACAACGTGCAGATGGTGATGCTGGGCTATTCGGACAGCGGCAAGGACGGCGGCATCGCCGCTTCGCGCTGGGGCCTGCAGCGCGGCCAAGTCGAACTGCTGCAGGCTGCCAGGGAACTGGGCATCAAGCTGACCTTCTTCCACGGCCGCGGCGGTTCCATCAGCCGCGGTGGCGGCAAGACCACGCGCGCGGTAGACGCCTCGCCGCGCGGCAGCGTCGATGGCCGCCTGCGCGTGACCGAGCAGGGCGAAGTGATCCATCGCAAGTACGGCATCCGCGCGCTGGCGTTGCGTTCGCTGGAACAGGCGACCGGCGCGGTGTTGCAGTCGAGTCTGCGCCCGCGCCCGCTGGAACCGCGCGAAGCGAAGTGGCGCGAAGCCATGGACAAGGTCGCTGCCGAAAGCACGCGCGCGTATCGCGGTTTCGTCGATGCGCCGCACTTCATGGATTACTTCCGCAACGCCACGCCGATCGACGTGATCGAGCGCATGACGCTGGGCTCGCGCCCTTCGCGGCGCTTGGGCGAAGACGCGGCGTTGACCAATCTGCGCGCGATTCCCTGGGTGTTCGCCTGGAGCCAGTCACGCGCGGTCATTCCCGGCTGGTACGGGGTGGGCAGCGGTTTGCAGGCCGTGATCAAGGCAGGGGGCGAGGACACGTTGCTGGAAATGGCTCGCGACTGGCCGTTCTTCAAGACTTTCCTGGACGACATTTCCATGGTTCTGGCCAAGGGCGACCTGAGCATCGCGGCGATGTTCTCGCGTATGGCCGGGCCGCTGCACGACGAGTTCTTCCCGTTGATCGAGCGCGAGCTGGCGTTGACAAAGAAATGGGTGCTGCGGCTCAACGACAACCAGTGGTTGCTGCAGAACGATCAGCGGCTGGCGCTGTCGATTCGCTTGCGTAATCCCTATGTGGATCCGATCAGCGTGCTGCAGGTGGATCTGTTGAAGCGCTGGCGCGACAGCGGGCGCCAGGATGATGCGTTGCTGCGGGTGCTGGTGGCGAGTGTGAATGGCGTGTCGCAGGGCGTGCAGAATACGGGTTAGTCGCTGCCGGAAAGCCGCTGCCGGGAAATGTCAGCGTCTGCATTGCTGGACATGATCGTGAGACCCCCAGCCGTCATCCCAGCGCAAGCTGGGATCCATCTTGATCTTGATCTTGATCTTGATCTTGCTTCTGCTGATGCTCTTGCTCTTGCTCTTGCTCTTGCCTCCTCCCTTGCGCGCAGCGCAGGGGAGGATTGAGGAGGGGTGCACTTGCTTTTGCTCTTAGCTTTTATCTTTTATCTGCTAGCCAATAGCTCGTGGCTAAAAGTCAAAAGCGTTGACCAGCTTCGATGTTGAGAGCCGCGCTAACGCGCGAGTCACTTTCTTTGCTTGTGCAAAGAAAGTAACCAAAGAAACACACCCTGACGTCGCGCCCCACGATGAAGCCGTGGGGTCCGCAAGCAGGCCAGGAATTTTCGTAAGGCGCTTCCTGCGCCTCCGAAAACGGCGCAAATCCCTGTGCGCCGCCCCTTCGGGGTAACTCCTGGCCTGCTTGCCGCGTCTCACGGGGATCGAAGGGCAAGAGCGCAATCCAGAGGCAAAAGCCCTCGGTTCGTCATCCCAGCGAACGCTGGGATCCATCTTGATCTTGTCTTTCACCTCAAATTCGAGGCAAAAGCGTTGACCAGCTTCGCTGTTGAGAGCCGCGCTAACGCGCGAGTCACTTTCTTTGCTTGTGCAAAGAAAGTAACCAAAGAAACACACCCTGACGTCGCGCCCCACGATGAAGCCGTGGGGTCCGCAAGCAGGCCGGGAATTTTCGGAAGGCACATCCATGTGCCGTCCGAAAACGGCGCACATCGTGTGCGCCGCCCCTTCGGGGTTTATCCCGGCCTGCTTGCCGCGTCTCACGGGGATCGAAGGGCAAGAGCCAAGTCGAGTGCCAAAGCCAAATCCAAAGCCAAATCCAAAGCCAAATCCAAAGCCAAAGCCAAATCCAAAGCCAAATCCAAAGCCAAAGCCAAAGCCACTTGGTTCGTCATCCCCGCAAAGGCGGGATACATGGACGCTGGCTACAATCTACTCGAAAGAAAAAGCGGCCCGACCTGCGTTGAAAACCACGCAAACGCCAATCACGGCACCGCGATCTGGCAACTGCGCTCAACCGATCTGGCGATCCAGCCAGCCGAACAGATCGGCGATGACTCTTCCGCGCCCGGGTTCTGCTTCGTTATAGATCTCATGGAAGAGGTCGGCATACTCGTGGGCTTCCACAGCATCGGAAGGTGCCCTTCGCGCGAACTCCCTGGCGCCCGTGGGATCGACCAGGCGGTCGCTGCCTGCGAACTGCAACAACGTCGGCACACGCCACCCCGAAGCAGCCGCGATCACCTCCGGGCCGGATTCGAAAATGTAACGCGCCAGCCGCGCGCTGATGCGGTTGTGGTTGAGCGTATCTTCCAGGTAGGCGCGCTCGATGCCGGGGGCATGCGACAGCTTGTCGGCGGGCAGGCCGTTGGCCACGGTGAGATCCGGCGCAAGTCTCCGAAGCACCTTGCTGAGCAGGCGATCAAAGCCACCCGCATACGAGGCCAGGGCAGGGGACGAGGCGATCAAGCCACGCGGGCGCAGGCCGAGTTTCGCTACCGCATGCATGACCACCAGTCCACCCATGCTGTGGCCGAACAGGAACGGCAGGTCGCTGCCTTCGGCTGCATAGGTCTGGAAGAGCTCCAGCGCATCGTTCGACAAGCCGTGCGGATCACTGCCGACTACACCGCGCCTGCCCTGGGACTTGCCGTGCCCGCGGTGGTCGAAGGCCCTCACCGAGATTCCTCGCGCGTTCAAAGTTTCTGCCAAGGCAGCGTAGCGCCCGCTGTGTTCGCCCAGCCCGTGCACCAGCAGCACGCGTGCGCGGGGTCGCGCGGCAGGCCATTCGTTGAGGTGCAGCGAGATACCGTCGCTGGTTCGAAAAACAGCGGCGGAGTTCAGCATGCGGTTCACCGGCGTAGGAGCGACGTAAGTCGCGAAGGATACAAGACCATCCGTTCGGCTATGGGTTCGCGACTTATGTCGCTCCTACACCATCCCGCTCAGGCGTCGAGTTCGTTCCAGCGCTGGTAGGCGTGTTCCAGCTCGGCTTGCAACTTGGCCGAAGCTTCGTTGTAGGCCAGGATCGCCGCGCTGTCCTGCTGGTAGAAGCGGGGTTCGTTCATCGCGTCGGCGCGTGCGGCGATTTCTGCTTCCAGGTTCTCGATACGCTCCGGCAACAGTTCCAGCTCACGCGCATCCTTGTAGCTCAACTTGCGCTTGGGCGCGGCCGGCGTGACCGCGGTCTGCACCGGACTGGGCGAAGCCTTCGCCGGCGCCGCGGATTCGGCATTGAACAATGCATTCGGACGCTGCCGCACCCAGTCGGTATAACCGCCCACGTAGTCCGCCAGGCGGCCCTGGCCTTCCAGCACCAGCGTGCTGGTGACCACGTTGTCGATGAACTCGCGGTCGTGGCTGACCAGCAGCAGCGTGCCTTTGTACTCGCCCAGCAGCTCTTCCAGCAGCTCCAGCGTTTCCACGTCCAGGTCGTTGGTGGGTTCGTCCATCACCAGCAGGTTGGAAGGCTGTGCGAACAGCTTGGCCAGCAGCAGGCGATTGCGTTCGCCGCCGGACAGACGGGTGATGGGCGCGCGGGCGCGTTCGGGCGAAAACAGGAAATCCTGCAGGTAGCCGATGATGTGCTTGCGGGTGCCGTTGATCTCGATGAAGTCGCGGCCTTCGGCCACGTTTTCCAGCGCGTTCAGGCTGTCGTTGAGCTGGCTGCGGTGCTGGTCGAAATAGGCGACCTGCAGGCCCGTGCCCAACTGCACTTCGCCCTGCTGCGGTTGCAGTTCGCCCAGCATGATCTTCAGCAGGGTGGACTTGCCGGCGCCATTGGGGCCGATGATGCCGACGCGGTCGCCGCGCATGATCGTGGCCGAGACGTCGTCAAGAAGCACGCGGCCGTCGTAGGCCTGGGTGACGTGTTCGAACTCGATGACCTTCTTGCCCGAGTTCTGCGCCGCGGATACTTCCATGCGCACGTTGCCGCTGAGATCGCGCCGCTGCGAGCGCTCGCGACGCAGCGCCTTGAGCGCGGTCACGCGGCCTTCGTTGCGGGTGCGGCGGGCCTTGATGCCCTGGCGGATCCAGATCTCTTCCTGCGCCAGCAACTTGTCGAAGCGCGCGTTCTCCTGCGCTTCGGCGTGCAGGCGTTCCTCACGGCGGCGCAGGTAGTTCTCGTAGTCGCCGGGCCAGCTGGTGACCTGACCGCGGTCGATCTCAACGATTCTTGTAGCCAGCGCACGCAGAAAGCTGCGGTCATGGGTAACGAAGACGATGCTGCCTTCGAACTGCTTCAGGAAACCTTCCAGCCAGGCGATCGCATCGATGTCCAAGTGGTTGGTCGGTTCGTCCAGCAACAGGATGTCGGGCTTGCGCACCAGCGCCTGGGCCAGTAGCACGCGGCGCTTCATGCCGCCGGAAAGCGCGGCGAAGTCGGCCTCTTCGGGCAACTCCAGCTTGGTCAGCACCTGTTGCACGCGCAGGTCCAGGTCCCACCCATGCTGGGCCTCGATTTTCTCTTGTGCCTCGCCCATCGCTTCCATGTCGCCGTCGTGCAGCGCGTGGTGGTAGAGCGCCAGCAGATGGCCCAGATCGCCCAGGCCTTCGGCCACCACATCGAACACGGTGCCGCTGGTGTCCTGCGGCACTTCCTGGGCCATGCGCGCGACCACCACGCCGTTCTGCAGGCGCACCTCGCCATCGTCCGGGGTGATTTCACCGGCCAACAGCCGCATCAGGGTGGATTTGCCCGCGCCGTTGCGCCCCACGATGCAGACGCGCTCGTTGGGTTCCAGGGTCAGGTCGACGTGTTCTAGGAGGAGCGGACCGCCGATGCTGAAATCGACGCGCTGCAGTTGCATGAGGGACATGCGCGCATTGTACAGGCCGCATCCCTTTTAGAGCCGAGCTTGCTCGGCTGCTGGTGCCGGTTGGTGGGGCGAGCCTGCGTGGAAAAAAGCAAAGCAGCCGGGCAAGCTCGGCTCTACCACGGCCGCCTACTGGTACAGGTAGCGCACCACGTGGAAGAACACCGGTGCCGCGTAAACCACCGAATCCAGCCGGTCCAGCATGCCGCCGTGGCCTTCGATCATCTCGCCCCAGTCCTTGGCGCCCAGGCTGCGCTTGACCGCCGACAGGGCCAGACCGCCCAGGAAGCCGCAAACCACGATCAACAGGGACAGCAGGCCCGATTGCAACGAGGTGAACGGAGTGATCCACCACAGCGCGGCGCCCACACCGGCCGCCGAAAGCCCGCCACCCACCAGGCCCTCCACGGTCTTGGAGGGGCTCACCAGCGGCGCCAGCAGGTGCTTGCCGAACAGCTTGCCGAACACGTACTGCAGCACGTCGCTCAACTGCACCACCAGCAGCAGGTAGAACAGCAGCAACAGGTTCTGGCCTTCGTAGCCGGGAATGCGCAGCAGCATCAGCGCCGGCGCATGGCTAAGGCAGTACACGGTGAGCATCAGGCCCCATTGGACCTTGGTGTTGCGTTCCAGGAAGTTCTCGGTATCGCCCGACAGCGCCGACACCGCCGGCAACAGCAGGAAGCCGAACACCGGAATGCACATGACGAACAGGCCGTACCAGTCGATACCGATCAGCCAGTACTGCAACGGAATGGCCACGTAGAAGCACAGGCACAGCGACCAATGGTCGCCGCGCCGCGTCGGGGTGAGGGTCAGGAACTCGCGCAGGGCGAAGAACGACAACAGCGCGTACAGCACCAGCGTCGCCACCTTGCCCAGCAGGAAGCAGGCCGCCAGCACGCCGACCATGACCCACCACGCACGCACGCGCGCGTTGAGGTTGTCGATCACCGGCCCTGGCTTGCGCTTGGCCAGGATCCAGCCGATCAGGCTGGCCAGCAGCAGCACGCCGATGACCCCGGCGATCACCCACCAGAATTTCTGCGGCGCCCTGGCCAGCGCGGTGTGCAGGAAATTGTCCAGCGACAGACTTCCGGAAGAAAAACCAGCGCTCATGCCAACGCCGCCACCGCGCCGCGCGCGCGTTCCAGGAATTCCTGCTTCTCGTCGGTCGCTTCCACCCGAACCGGCGCGCCAAACCTCACCGTGCAGATCAACGGCACCGGCAGCAGGCTGCCCTTGGGCATGCTGCGGCGGGCGTTGTCCAGATACACCGGAATCAGTTCCACTTCGGGGAAACGCGTGGCCAGGTGGAACAAGCCGGACTTGAACGGCAGCAGCGTGGTCTCGTGGTTGCGGGTGCCTTCTGGAAAGATGATCAGCGACTGCCCGGCGGTCAGGGCGTCGTACAACGGCTGCAGCGGATCGCCCTGGCAGTTCTCGCGGTTGCGCTCGATCAGCACGGCGTTGAAGCCATGGCGGGCGACGAAGTAGCGGATGCCGTCACCCCAATAGTCGCGCGCGGCCACCGGCCGGGTGCGCTTGCGCAGCGCGGGCGGCAAAGCGGACCACAACGCCACCGTGTCCACATGGCTGGAATGGTTGGCGAAGTAGATGCGCTGCTTGCGGGTGGGTTTGGAGCCTGCCCAGCGCGGATAGGCGCCCAGGAAGATGTGCACGAAGAAGACCAGCAGGCGTGAAAACACGCGTCAGCCCTTCTTGTTCAGTTGGCCGGCGATCGCACGGAGGCGGGTATAGCAAGTCAGTGCCGACCCTGCGGCGATCAGAATGGCGGCTAGCAGCAGGCAATGACGCGTTCCGTTCCAGTGCAGTTCCGCCGCGCCGACCAGGCAGGCCACGGTCAGCACCGCCATGCGGTGGGGCTTGGCCATAGGTCCGCGGAAATCCTGCGCCAGGCCCGCGCTGCCGCCGAAGACGCGGACGTAGGCGGTAAGTGCGGCGAGCAGCGCACCCAGCCAACCGAGCCACGGATGCAGCGCGGCGTAGCCCAAGGCCACGATCAGCAGCGAATCGGCGACGCGGTCCGGGAACTCGTTGTAGAGCGCACCCGTTGGCGTCTGCTTGCCTCCTTCCACCGCGACCATGCCGTCCAGCAGGTTGCACAGCAGGCGCAGTTGCACGCAAACCGCTGCAAGCAACAGCCCCGATGCCGAGATGCCCCAGACCAGCATCATCGCGCCGACCCCGGCGAAAAAAATGCTGATCAACGAGATCTGGTTCGGAGTAATGGAGGATTGCGCCAGCGACGCGCTGAGCGCGCGCGCCCAGTTGCTGGCTCGCGCGGCTATCGGCCTGCGGTTGTCGTCTTTCCCCATCTGGAGATAGTAGCCGAAGGCCAGGCGGCTAGCGATTGGCTCCCCTCTCCCTATGATGGGAGAGGGTGGCCGAAGGCCGGGAGAGGGTGACCCGGAGCCTGTAACAGTTACGATTTGTCGCGAGTCGAATGAAGCCGAGCCAAAGCCAAAGCACGCATCGCTGCGCTCGCGCCCCCTCTCCTGCCCTCCGGGCATCCTCTCCCACAAGGGGAGAGGAGAAAGCCTGGCTTCCGCTCTGGACTCACCAATCGGTCGGCCGGTAGTCCTTGAGGAACTGTCCCCAGACGTGCTCGCCGGTATTGATGCCATGGATGATCGGGTCGACGATGCGCGCGGCCCCATCGACGATGTCGAGCGGCGGATGGAACCGCTCCTGCACCGTCTTGCGGGCGGCCAGCTCCACCGGGTCTTCGTCGGTCACCCAGCCGGTGTCCACGCTGTTCATGTGGATGCCGTCGCCGTGGTAATCGGCCGCGGCCGTCCGGGTCATCATGTTGAGCGCGGCCTTGGCCATGTTGGTGTGCGGATGGCGGGTGGTCTTGAAGTTGCGGTAGAACTGGCCTTCCACCGCCGACACGTTGACGATGTGCTTGTCGCGGTCGGCGCTGCGCAGCATCAATGGTTTGAGGCGCGCGTTGATGAGGAAGGGGGCAATGGCATTGACCAGTTGCACCTCCAGCAACTCCACCGACGGCACTTCGGCCATCTGCAGGCGCCATGAATTGCGGCCGCGCAGATCGACCTGCTGCAGGTCCTGGTCCAGCCTGCCTTCGGGGAACAGATGCTTCTGCCCCAGCAGTTCCTCGGCCAGCAGCGGCACCTGGGAAAGCTCCGCGGCGTGGGTCAGCCCGGCGGCTTCGGGAAACCCCTGCCTGATCGCCACCTGCATCGCCGAAGCCTCGGGCAGCAGGTCGTGGCTGCGCAGGCCTTCGTAGCTGCCCAGCAGTTTGCGCACGTGTTCGGGCGTGTCGCGCAAAGCGGCGGTTTCGGCTTCCATCATGTGCGCGTAGAACTCTGGCGGGCGGCGCACGGTCTGGCAGGCGTTGTTGATGATGAAATCCAGGCGCGGATATTTGGCCGACACTTCGCGGCAGAACGCCTCCACGCTGGGCGTGTGGCGCAGGTCCAGGCCGAACACTTCCAGCCGGTGCGCCCACTGTTCGAAGTCCGGTTCCTGGGAATACCGCGCCGCCGAATCGCGCGCGAAGCGCGTGGTGACGATCAGGTGCGTGCCGGCCCGGAGCAACTTCAGCCCGGCCTGGTAGCCGATCTTCACCCGGCCGCCGGTCAGCAGCGCGACGCGCCCGCTCAGGTCGGCCAGTTCGGTGCGCTTGGCGAAATTGAACTCCGCGCATTCGGGACACATCTGGTCGTAGAAGTGGTGCACTTGCGTGTACTTTTTCTTGCATACGTAGCAGTGCCGCAATTCGGGCGATTCCAGCGGCTCGGGCCGCTCTTCCACGCTGTCTTGCGCGACGAAGCCGGCCGGCGGGAAATAGTTGGGCGTGGTGAACACCGGTGCGCGGCGCAACGCGCGGATGCCGGTCTGGTCCAGCAGGGCATCGGCGCGGCGCAGCTTTTCTGCGTGGCGCTCGCGTTCCAGTTCCTTGGTCTTCTTCCTGCGCAGCTTGGGCTCGGGGTGGAAAATCGAAGCGACCGCTTTATGCAGGCGCACGCGCTCCTCCTCCGGCCAGGTATCGAGCACGGTGCGGTCTGCGGCGATGGATTCCAGCAGCCGTAGCGTCTGGTCCAGGTGGGTTTCGGCGGTCACGGGCGTTCCAGTCATGCGGTGATATTGCTGGGCCATAAAAAGAATACGGGCCTTTGCAGGCCCGTATTCTCCAACTTTGTCGTCCCGAGCGTAGCGAGGGATCTGCTTTGCCGCTTGCCAGCAGCAGATCCCTCACTTCGTTCGGGATGACATTCGTTTTTTTACTTCAGTCCAGCGGCCTTGCGCAGCTCTTCGGCCTTGTCGGTCTTCTCCCACGAGAACGAGGTGGCGGTGTGCTTCTTGCCGGCGCCGTCGGTGTAGGTGAATTCCTTGGGCTTGCGGCCGAAGTGGCCGTAGGCGGCGGTCTGCTGGTACATCGGGTGGATCAGGTCCAGCATCTGCAGGATGCCGTACGGGCGCAGGTCGAAATGCTTGCGGATCAGCTTCTCGATCTTCTCGTCGGAAATCTTGCCGGTGCCGAAAGTGGTAACCGAAATCGAAGTCGGGTGGGCCACGCCGATGGCGTAGCTGACCTGCACTTCGCAACGGTCGGCCAGGCCGGCGGCGACCACGTTCTTGGCCACGTAGCGCGCGGCGTAGGCGGCCGAACGGTCGACCTTGGACGGATCCTTGCCCGAGAACGCGCCGCCGCCGTGACGGGCCCAGCCGCCGTAGGTGTCGACGATGATCTTGCGGCCGGTCAGGCCGCAGTCGCCCACGGGGCCGCCGATCACGAACTTGCCGGTCGGGTTGATGTGGAACTGGGTGCCCTTGTGCAGCCACTTGGCCGGCAGCACCGGCTTGAGGATCTCCTCGCGCACCGCTTCCACCAGGTCCTTCTGTTTCACGTCCGGGTCGTGCTGGGTGGAAAGCACCACCGCGTCGATGGCGACGGCCTTGCCGTTTTCGTAGCGCAGGGTGACCTGCGACTTGGCGTCCGGGCGCAGCCAGGGCAGCTTGGAGTTCTTCTGCTTGCGGATCTTGGCCTGCTGTTCGACCAGGCGGTGCGACAGGTGGATCGCAGCCGGCATGTGGCTGTCGGTTTCGTTGGTGGCGTAGCCGAACATCAGGCCCTGGTCGCCAGCGCCCTGTTCTTCGGGCTTCTTGCGGTCCACGCCCTGGTTGATGTCGGGGGACTGCTTGCCGATCAGGTTCAGCACGCCGCAGGTGGCGCCGTCGAAGCCCACTTCGGAGCTGTCGTAGCCGATGTCCACGATCACCTTGCGGGTCAGCGCTTCCAGGTCGATCCAGGCGCTGGTGGTGATTTCGCCGGCGACGATGGCCACACCGGTCTTGACCATGGTTTCGCAGGCCACGCGCGCGCGCTTGTCCTGGGCCAGGATGGCGTCGAGCACGGCATCGGAAATCTGGTCGGCGACCTTGTCCGGATGGCCTTCGGAGACCGATTCGGAGGTGAAGAGGTAGTTGGACATTCGGCTTATATCCCTTGATCGAGATGAAAAGATGGGTGCGCATGATACACGCACCGGGTCGGGCGTGCATTGTGCCGGGTTCGACAGGCGATTGGCGTTAAGCACTCGGGCCCGCCCGGCCGCGCCGCCTGTCATCTGGTTGCCGCAAATCCGCAAACAGACTGACCCCGGCCGAGAGCAGGCTGCCGGCGGAAACCCGCCCCCGGGGCGGCTGCGGGACAACGATCATGAACACCCTGGAACGGCAACTGGCCGAGCGCTATCCACAATGGTTCCGCGGGCGCCGCGCCGTGGTGGCGCGGCCGTTGCTGCGTGGACTGGCGCAATGGTCGCGGCTGGAACACGTCTACGGATTCCTGGAAAGCCACGCCCATCTGACCGGTTTCGCGCTGATCGAGGCTGGGCTCGGATTTCTCAATCTGCGCTACACCGTCGAACCGCTGGAGCGCTCCCGCATCCCCGTCGCGGGCAGGCTGCTGATCGTCGCCAACCACCCTTCCGGCGCCCTGGACGCGCTGGCGTTGCTGCATCTGGTGGGCAGCGTGCGCACCGACGTGAAGATCGTGGCCAACGATCTGCTCCACCAGGTCGAAGGCTTGCGCGAGTTGCTGCTGCCGGTGCGGATACTGGGCGGAAAACCCAGCCCGCAAAGCCTGACGGCGATCAACGAAGCCCTGCGCGAGGAGCGATGCGTGATCGTGTTCCCCGCAGGCGAAGTGTCGCGCCTGGGCGCGCGCGGCATCACCGACACGCGCTGGCGCCGGGGCTTCCTGCGCTTCGCCATGGACAACGACGCGCCGGTATTGCCGGTGCGCATACAGGCGCGCAACTCGGCCCTGTTCTACGGCGCTTCGGCCTTGTCCAAGCCCATGGGAACGGCGCTGTTGGCGCGCGAGATGTTCAAGCGCAGCGGGCGGCGCATCGCCCTGCGCGTGGGCTCGGTGATGCGGATGGACCGTACCGTCGAGCCGGAAGCGGCGCTGGCGCAGGTGCGCCGCACGCTGTACGCCTTGGGCAGGAAGACCGAAGCGCGCGCGCCGCTGACGCAACAGCCGCTCATAGCGCCTGTCGATCCACGCCCGCTGGCCGACGCGCTGCAGGCGCTGGAGGTGCTGGGCGAAACCAGCGACGGCAAGCGCATCCTGGTGGGCCGTCTGCCCGTCGGTTCGCCGCTGCTGCGCGAAATCGGCCGCCTGCGCGAGACGACTTTCCGGGCGGTGGGCGAGGGCACCGGCAACGCATTGGACGTCGATGCCTACGACGGGTACTACGAACACATCGTGCTGTGGGATGCCGCTGCGGCGAAGATCGCAGGCGCCTACCGCATCGCGCGCGGGGCCTCGATGCTGGCCACCCGCGGCTTGAAGGGCCTGTATACGGCTTCGCTGTTCCGCTACAAGGACGACGTGGTGCCGCATCTGGCCCAAGGCATGGAACTGGGCCGCAGCTTCGTGGCGCCGGAATACTGGGGCAGCCGCAGTATCGACTACCTGTGGCAGGGCATAGGCGCCTACCTGAGCAAGCATCCCAACGTGCGCTATCTGTTCGGCGCGGTTTCGCTCAGCGCCGCATTGCCGTTGGCCGCGCGCGAGCAGATCGTGGCTTATTACGCCCGCTATCACGGCGACGCCGAAGCAAGGGCGGTGTCGCGTCACCCCTTCCAGTACCGCGATGCGCCGCCCTCGTTCGGCCAACTCGATGCCGAGACCGCGTTCGGCGTGCTGAAGTCGAACCTGGACAGCCTGGGCGCCACCATCCCTATGCTCTACAAGCAGTACACCGAGCTGTGCGAACCGGGCGGCGCCCGCTTCCTGGCTTTCGGCGTGGATCCGGCTTTCAGCGATTCCATCGACGGCTTGATCGAGGTCGACCTGCAGCGCATACGCCCCAAGAAACGCGCCCGTTACCTGGAAAGGACCGCGCGACCAACGGAGGCCACCGCATGAAGGCGGTGGCGACCCCGCCGGTACGACGCGCGGTGTTCGTTTCCGATGTGCACCTGGGTTCCAAGCATTGCCACGCGGCGGAATTCGCCGATTTCCTGGAAAACCTGCACTGCCGCCAGCTCTACCTGGTGGGCGACATCGTCGACCTGTGGTGGATGGCCCAGAAGCGCGCGACCTGGAACCACGCGCACAACCGCGTGGTCGAGGCGCTGTACGCGTTGCGCCGCCGCGGCACCGAGCTGATCTACATACCGGGCAACCACGACCGGCCCATACGCAAATTCTGCGGGCTGGTGCTGCCGGCCATGCAGGTCCGCCGCCGCGCCATCCATGTCACCGCCGATGGCCGTCGCATGCTGGTCATCCATGGCGACGACTACGACGCGGTCACCCATTTCGGCGGACTGCAGGAACGCTTCGGCGACTGGCTGTACTACCGCATCCTGACCGGCAACAAGATCGTCAACGGCCTGCGCCGGCGTTTCGGCCTGCGTTACTGGTCGCTGTCGGAGTATTTGAAGCGGCAGAGCACCGCCGCCGAACGCTACATCAACCGTTTCGTGCAGGCGGGCCTGGACGATGCGCGCCGGCGCGGTCTGGACGGCATCATCTGCGGACACATCCACCGCGCGGCGCTGGTCGAGCGCGAGGGGCTGGTCTACGCGAACGACGGAGACTGGGTGGAAAGCCTGACCGCGCTGAGCGAGGAAGCCGACGGCAGCCTGTGCCTGCTTTCGCACACCGGCGAGACCCTGGCGGCGTTGCCGGCGCGGTTGCGGCTGGTGGTGCAGGATCTGCCGAAAGCGGCGTGATATCCACGTGGGATCGGCGTAGGAGCGACGTAGGTCGCGAACCGACCTGCTTCCTTCGGGCTTTATCCATCGCTACTTACGTCGCTCCTACGCGGTTGCTGCGTGCGGGCTGCTAGCATCGGCGCATGGATTCCATTACCCACCTGTTCTTCGGCGGCGCCATCGCCGCCGCCATCGCCCCGGCCAAACACCGGCGCGCCGCATTGCTGGCGGGCGCAGCGCTGAATACCTTGCCCGATCTGGACTCGCTGTTCATCGCCCTGGCCACCGACAACCCGGTCTCGCTGATGACCGTGCACCGCAGCTTCAGCCACTCGCTGTTCGTGCTGCCGTTGCTGGCCTGGCTGATCTGGTGGCTGTTCAAACGCCGCGGCAAGCGCGTGGCGGAATCGCCGGGCAGATGGTTCTGGGCGATACAGCTTTCGTTGGTCAGCCATCCCTTGCTGGACGCCTTCACCGTGTACGGCACCCAGCTGTTCTGGCCGTTGCGCACGCCGCCGGTGATGATCTCCAGCCTTTTCATCATCGATCCGCTTTACACCCTGTGGCTGTTGGCCGGTTGCGTGGCGGCATGGTTCGCCCGCGAGAGAGCCCTCGCCCAGCGTGCGCTGCTGGCGGGCCTGGTATTGAGCACCGCCTACCTGGGCTGGTCGTTGCTGGCCAAGTGGAAAGTGGACGCGCAGGCCGACTGCGCCCTGGCCGCCATGGGTCTGGAGAACGCGCCGCGTTTCTCGGTGCCCATGCCGCTCAACACGTTGCTGTGGCAGGTGGTTGCCATGACTCCGGATGGCTACGTGATCGGCGAGCGTTCCCTGGTGGCCGACCAAGGCGCAATGCGGTTCAAGGGCTACAAATCGAACACGCAGGCGCTTGGCCAAGCGCGGAGCATTCCCGCCGTGCGGGAATTGGCCTGGTTCAACCACGGCTTCATGCGGGCACAGGTGGTGGGCGAGGAACTGGTGCTCAGCGATCTGCGCATGGGCCTGGAGCCCGATTACAACTTCAACTTCGCCGTCGCCGTCAACGAAAGCGGGCGGTGGCGCGCGACCCCGCCGCGACAACTACAAGCGGCCTATCGCGCACCGGTGGGGTCGGACAAGTTGAAGGACGCGCTGGCGCGCATGTGGCACCGGATCTGGAACCAGCCACAATCGTGAGCTGGCCGCCGCGGCTCGCAAGTTCAGCGCCTGCGGAACGGATCCTCGTTGCGCCTCAGGGGCGAACAGCCGGCGCGGCAGTCTCGATGCTGGCCACGTTCTCCGTCCGTTGCTTGCGCAGTTCTATCCTGCGGCCAGCCATCAGGTCGTTGTAGCGCTCTTCGCCCAATGCCATGCGGAACTGTTTTTGCGCTCGCTCGAAATTGACGCGGTAGTCGCCGTAGGCGCTGCGCGCCCCGACCACCATGCGCACCCGTTGCGGGCTCAGGCCGGTTTCATCGGCAAGCTGCCGCACCGTCACTTGCTGCGCCTCTTCCGGAGCGGCGGGAATGGAAGCGAGCGTCACCGTGGAATCCTGCGCGGCCGCGGGGCCGACGATGGCGGCCAGCAGGGTCAGTGCCAGTAGGTTGGTTTTCATGTTCTTCTCCAGATGCTGGGCCCGCCCGGGGATTGGCTGAGCCGCGTGGCACCGGAGCCCACGCCGGATCGATGCACAACGACCGCACGCGCGACGATCGCTGCGGATGCTTCGTGAACCGGACCAGCGGGGGATTCCGGCAACCTCAAGATGCGCCCGCCGCGCTGCCGAAACGAGTGCTGGATAGCACCGTTACCTATGCCACGGTTGGCGTTTCGATCGGCAAGAATGCGCTATCGCGTGCAAAGACAACGCATTGGCCCGATGCGCGGCCATCGCAGAAAAACATGGCGTCACTTCTGGAACAGGTTCTCGCCAAGCCACGCAAACCGTTTCAGTAGACGACGGCGCGCGCCTGCACGAATGAATAGAAGAACACCGCGTCGGCGTCGTTCTGCACCTGGTGCATTTCGCGCCGTACGCCTGCCACCACTTCCTCGGTGACCTTGCCTTCGGCCAGCAACTGGTCGGCGGCAGACAGCAGCAGTTCCTCCCAGAACGCGATCATGGTTTTGCGCCGCGCGGGCTCGCGATTGTCGAAATGGAAGGTCTTGATCTGCGTGGTCACGTCGCGATAGCCGCCCGCCAGCAGCAGATTGCCCAGCTTGGCGCCTACGAACGGGTCGCCGCCGCTGTCGATCTGGAAATCGTTGAACGCCATCCAGTAGCGCCACACGTTGGGCGAATAAGGATCCAGCAGGAAGGACGCGTTCATGACCTCGGTCAGGTACACCGGCGAACCCGGCGAAAGCACGCGCCGCACTTCGTTGAGCACGCGTGCCGGCGAGGGCACGTGTTCCAGCACCCAGCACAGGAAGGCGCAATCGAAGCTGCGCGGCGCGAACGGCAGATCGGTGGCATCGGCCTGTTGCAGAGCGTAGCGGCCTTCCAGCCAAGGCATCGCCGACAATCGACGGGAGGCGGCGCCCAGCTGCGCGGGGCTCAGGTCCACGCAGGTCGCGTGCAAGGCGGGAAAGCGGCGCAGCAGGATTTCAGTTTGCGCGCCGACGCCGCTGCCCACTTCCAGCAGGCGGCTGGCGCCTGCGTAGTCGATGTCGTGGAAGATGGTCGATTCGGCGATCTGGGCCTGCTTCACCAGTCGCGCCTGCTCCACTTCGGAAAAGCCGTGCAGATAGGGGAATTCGGTGCTGTTGGAGGGCTCGTTCATGATGGTTCCGTGCGAAGACTAGGGAAAACTCAAGGAATACCTGAATAAGCAGTCCGTTCGTAGTGAGCCTGTCGAACCACGCTCTTGGCGGATTCCTTCAAGCCTTGCTCGTCAATCCCGCGCGAACGGCGTGGTTCGACAGGCTCACCACGAACGGGAACTTTTCAACAGAGATTACTCCCAACTCGATGCGGGAATCTTCATGCATTTCTTTATGCCGCGACAGGCAGTACGGGAGCCACGCCGGCGATCAGCGCGTCGAAATAATCGCTGGTCAGGCGTACTTGCGCCTCCGCGCTTTCGGCCCGGTTGACCACTGCGCGGAAGGCCGCGTTCTCCGGCCGGTCTTTGGCGTACCAGCCCAGATGCTTGCGCGCGATGCGCACGCCCTGGTGCTCGCCATAGAAGTCGTGCAACGCATGCAGGTGGCTCAGCAGGATCTCGCGCACTTCGGACAGCGCAGGCGCCGGCAACAGCTCACCGGTGGCCAGATAGTGGGCGATCTCGCGGAAGATCCACGGGCGGCCTTGCGCGGCGCGGCCGATCAGCAGGGCGTCGGCACCGGTGGCCTGCAGCACGTAGGCGGCCTTGTGCGGAGTATCGATGTCGCCATTGGCCATCACCGGGATGCGTAACGCGGATTTGATTTCGGCGATGGTGTCGTATTCGGCCGAGCCGGTGTATTGCTGGTCGCGCGTGCGGCCGTGCACGGCGAGGGCGGCGATGCCGGCGCTTTCGGCGATACGGGCGATGCTTAAGCCATTGCGGTTGTCGGCGTTCCAGCCGGTGCGGATCTTCAAGGTCACCGGTATCTCGACCGCTCTCACTACCGCTTCCAGGATGCGGGCAACCAGCGCTTCGTCGCGCATCAACGCCGAGCCGGCCCAGGCGTTGCACACCTTCTTGGCGGGGCAGCCCATGTTGATGTCGATGATCTGCGCGCCGTGATCGACGTTGTGGCGCGCCGCGTCGGCCAGCACCTGCGGCTCGGTGCCGGCGATCTGCACGCTGACCGGCGCCGGTTCGCCCACATGATCCATGCGATGCAGCGATTTGCGCGTATGCCAGAGCTGGGGATTGCCGGTAGTCATTTCCGACACCGCAAGCCCTGCCCCCAATCGTTTGCACAGCTGCCGGAACGGCTTGTCGGTGACCCCGGCCATGGGGGCCAGGATCAGCGCCGGTTCGATGCGGTAGGGGCCGATCTGCATTCCGGCATTGTAGTCGTCGCCGGTCGCTCCGGCGTTTCCAGGCCTATAGGGAGAACCGCTGACGCACCTCGTCCAAGCCCGGCATGGATAAGGCCGCCCCCGCGCGCTCGGTAGACATCGCCGCGTAGCGGTTGGCGAAACGCACGTGCTCGGAGAAGGGCAGCTGTTCCTCGGCCGCCAGCGAGGCCGCCAGCGCGCCATTGAAGGCATCACCGGCCCCGGTAGTGTCGATGGCGTCGACCGGTTCGGCGGCCAAGCGGTAGTAGGACTTGGCGTCGCCGCGCTGCGCGTCTTCGGCGTGCGAGACGAACACCCCCGCCGAACCCAGCGTCACTACCACCGTACCGTGCGCGAGCAGCTCGCGGCAGAGCGCATGCAGGCGACCGCCATCGCTGGCGCCCACATCGTCGGGCTCGATCTTCTCGCCGATGTGACGGGCTACCAGAGCGGCGAACTCGGTCTCGTTCGGCGTCAGCACATCGGCCAGCGACAGCATTTCCATGCTGGTGGCGGCGTTGGCCGGCGCAGGGTTGAGCAAGCCGGGCACGCCGTGTTCGCGGGCCAGTTCCAGCGCAGCGATGATGCTCTCGGCGGGCGATTCCAGCTGCACCAGCACCGCGCGCGCCGTGGCGACGGTCGCGCCCTGCGCGCGTACAAAGGCCGGATTCAGAGACGCATTGGCGCCAGCCCCGACAACTATGGTGTTGCGTGCGTGCGCATCGACATAGATGCCCGCGGTGCCGGTCGGCTGGTCCGACACCAACTCCCGCAGATCCACGCCTTCGGCAGCGGCCAGGGATCGCGCCAGGGCGCCGCCGGCATCTTCGCCCAAGGCGCACAGGAAAACGGTGGCCGCGCCTGCACGCGCCGCGGCGATGGCCTGGTTGAAGCCCTTGCCCCCGGGACCGCTGGCATAGCTGCCGGAAATCGTCGCGCCAGGCGCAGGCAATGCTTCGCACTGCCAGACATGGTCGACATTGAATGAACCCGCCACGACTACCGAAGACATGCGCTTATCCGAAATGGGACAGCACGCCAGCGATGGTCGCGGTCATCAGCGTGGCGATGGTGCCGCCCAGCACCGCGCGCAGGCCGAAGCGCGCCAGGTCCGAACGCCGCTCCGGCGCCAATCCGCCGATGCCGCCGATCTGGATGGCGATAGAGCTGAAATTGGCGAAACCGCACAACGCATACGTGGCTATCAACTTGCCTTCGGCCGACAGGCTGACGCCGGCGACCTTGCCGTTGACGATATCGGCCAGCTGCAGATAGGCGACGAATTCATTGATCACGATCTTCTGCCCGATCAGCGAACCGACCGTGGTCGCATCCTGCCACGGCACGCCGATCACCCACGCAATGGGCGCCAGCACGTAACCGAAGATCAGCGCCAGGTCGGTCGGCTTGCCCAGCATCGCCTGCAGCCCGGTGACTTCGCCGATCCAGGTCAGCGGCCAGTTCACCAGCGCGATCAGGGCGATGAAGGCCAGCAGCATGGCGCCGATGTTCAGGGCCAGGCGCAGGCCGTCAGCGGCGCCGCCGGCGGCGGCATCGATGATGTTGCTGGACGTCTTTTCCACCTCCATCTTCACCGTGCCGCGGGTCAGCGGCGTGCCGGTTTCGGGGATCAGCAGCTTTGCCACAACCAGCGTCGCAGGCGCAGCCATGATCGAGGCGGCCAGCAGATGCTTGGCGTAGAAAGCCTGCTGCACCGGGTCGCCGCCACCCAGCATGCCGACATAAGCGGCCAGCACGCCGCCGGCGATATGGGCCATGCCGCCGATCATCATGGTGATCAGTTCGGACTCGGTCATCTTGGGAATGTACGGGCGCACGGTCAGCGGCGCCTCGGTCTGTCCGATAAATACGCTGGCGCACACACTGGTGGTCTCGGCGCCGGAAACACGCATGACCTTGGTGATGGCCCAGGCCATCGCGCGCACCACGGCCTGCATCACGTTCAGGTGGTACAGCACGCCCATCAGCGCGGCGAAGAAGATGATGGTGGGCAGCACCTGGAAGGCGAAGATGAAGCCGTAGGTCTTCACGTCCATCATGCTGCCGAAGATGAACGACGAGCCGGCATTTACGAAGCTCAGGATCTTGACGAAGACCTGGCCCAGCCAGTCGAACACTTCGCGACCGCCCGGCACCAGCAGCACCAGGGCCGCGAAGCCGATCTGCAGGGTGATGCCGGTAAAGACCAGCTTCCAGTCCACGGCCTTCCTGTTGTTGGAGAACAGGAACACGATGCCGATCAGCACCGCCAGCCCGAACAACCCGAATCCGATCCGCCCCAAACCTTCCAGCATCTGCAGCCCTGCCCAAGTCCCCGAATCGAAGCAGACTAGAGCAGGGCGGCAGGGTCGGCAAGGCAAATCAGACTGCGCTTCAGCCGATTCCGCGCAACGCCACCCATACCGCCAGGGCCAGGAACACCGCCGCGGCCACGCTGCGCGCCAGTTTCAGCGGCAGACGGTCGGCGAAGCGATGGCCCAGCCAGACCACCGGCAGATTGGCCACCAGCATGCCCAGCGTGGTGCCGGCGATGACTTCCCACAGGGGCGAATACTTGGTCGCCAACAGCACTGTCGCCACCTGGGTCTTGTCGCCGATCTCGGCCAGGAAGAAGGCGATGGTGGTGGCGATGAATGCGCCGTGCGCCGGCAGTTTCTCGCCTTCATCCAGTGTGTCGGGTTTCAGCGTCCACAACGCCACCGCCAGGAAACTGCCCGCCACGATCCAGCGCAGCACTTCTGGCGACAGCCATTGCGACAGCTCGGCGCCCAGCCAGGCCGAAATGGCGTGGTTGATCAGCGTGGCCGCCAGGATGCCGAAGGCGATAGGCCAGGGTTTGCGGAAGCGTGCGGCGAGCAGCAGCGCCAGCAATTGCGTCTTGTCGCCGATTTCGGCCAGCGCAACGGTTCCGGTGGAAACCAGCAGGGCTTGCAAGGTGAGCATTCATGGACTCCGGGACCGGGCATTCGCGAAGGACGCGAAGGCAAACGCAGCGCAGCCCGGTCAGGGTGAGCGCAACGCCTGCCTACGGTCTTGCCCGACGACGAAGCGGAAGCTTCGGCCCTGCGCGCCATGGCGAGGATTCAACAACGAATCGGCCAAGTATGTTGACGCGCAGACCCCGCACGAAGCGGGTGGGCTACTCCCCGGAGGAGGAAAGTGCGGCGAGTATACAGACGCGCCAAGGCGGACGCGTAAACTCTTCTCATTCGCCAAAACGCCACTGGAGCACACCCATGCAATACCGTCGCCTTGGATCCTCGGGCCTGCAGCTTTCGGCGCTGTCCTTCGGCGCGTGGGTCACTTTCGGTGGCCAGATAGGACGCACCGAATCGCGCAACCTCATCGCCGCCGCCTACGACAACGGCATCAACTTCTTCGACAACGCCGAGGTCTACGCCAAAGGCGAGGCCGAGCGGGTGATGGGCGATGTGATCGCCGACCTGCGCCTGCCGCGTGACAGCTATTGCGTCTCCAGCAAGGTCTTCTTCGGCGCCGTGGAAGACCCCAAGCCGACCCAACGCGGGTTGTCGCGCAAGCACGTGTTCGAGGCTTGCCACGCCGCACTGCAGCGCTTGCGTGTGGATCACCTTGATCTGTATTTCTGCCATCGTCCCGACCCGGACACGCCAATCGAGGAAACCGTGTGGGCGATGGACGCGTTGATCCGCCAGGGCAAGGTGATGTACTGGGGCACCTCGGAGTGGTCTGCGGTACAGATAAAGGAAGCCGCACGCATCGCACGCGCCCACCACCTGCATGCGCCGACCATGGAACAGCCGCAATACAACCTGCTGCACCGTACCCGCGTCGAACTCGAGTACGCGCCGCTGTATTCCGAACTGGGATTGGGCACCACCATCTGGTCGCCGCTGGCCTCGGGCCTGCTCACCGGCAAGTACAACGAAGGCGTGGCGGCCGATTCCCGCCTGGGCCAGAAAGACAACGCATGGTTGCAGCGCATGGTGATAGGCGAAGAGGGCAACCGCCGCATCGACCGGGTGCGCCGTTTCACCGCGGTGGCCGCCGAACTTGGCGAAAAGCCTTCGCAACTGGCCATCGCCTGGTGCCTGCGCAACCCGCATGTCTCCACGGTGATGCTGGGCGCCAGCCGCACCTCGCAGTTGCTGGAGAACCTGGGCGCGCTGGACCTGCTGGATAAGTACGACGACGCGGTCTGGGCAAGGCTGGAAGTGGCGACGGCCGAATCAAAAGGATGAGCGGTAGCGCGGCGGCGAATCGGCGCTTGACGCAAGAATGAGAATCATTATCATCTGAGTCTGTTCCCACAGGAGCTACCCCAGATGAGCGCCCAACCGATTTTCCTCTCCCGCGCCGGACATTCCCCTCAGGAAGCCGGCATAGCGCACGACCGCGTCTCCCAGCCGGTACGCGTGGAAGAAGCCCTCAGCAGCGAACGCCTGCTCAACGGGCGCCGAGAAATCCTCATCAGCCATGGCGACCGCGTTTACCGACTGCGCCACACCAGCAACGACAAGCTGATCCTTACCAAATAGTCGTGCGCACCCAGTAATTCGGCCGTTCGATCTGCACGCCGCTCCACGGGGGTCGTGGAGCGCACCGCTTCGCCGCGCCAAAATCAAAAGCCTCTCTCCACCCGAGCGCCAGCCATCGGTATGCCAGCTCACCGGGTCATTACCTTGCACAGGACCCGTACAACCGATGAACCGTCCCAGTCTTCTCACTTCCGCGCTTTGGTTGGCCTTTGCCAGCACCGCCCACGCGGAAACCGCCGCTGATACTTCCGCCGCCAGCGCGGCCGACGCCAACGAACTCGAGCGCGTGCAGGTCACCGCCACGCGCAGCGAGCGCGCCATCGGCGATGTTCCCAATACCGTCGATGTGATCGACCGCGAGCGCATGGACACGCTGCTGGTGCGCGACCTGAAGGACCTGTTCCGCTACGAACCAGGCATCAGCGTGGGCAGCAGCTTCGGCCGTTTCGGGCTGGGCGACATCCGCGTGCGCGGCCTGGGCGGCAATCGCGTGCGCATCCAGACCGACGGCATCCCGGTGTCCGATGCGTTCTCAATCGGCAGCTTCTCCAACGCCAACCGCAACTTCGTCGATCTGGATACGCTCAAGCGCGTGGAAGTGGTGCGCGGCCCCACCAGCTCGCTGTACGGCTCCGACGCGCTGGGTGGCGTGGTCTCCTTCATCACCAAGGATCCTTCGGACTATCTGGAGGAGGGCAAGGATGCCTACTTCGGTTTCAAGATCGGCTATGACAGTAGTTGGAACGGCTTGTTCGGCGGCGCCACCGCCGCGTTCGGCGGCGACCGCTGGTCGGGGCTGGTGGCGGTGAGCCATCGCCAGGGCCAGGAAACCGAGAACCAGGGCGAAGTCGGCGGTACCGGCAGCACCCGCACCCAGCCCAACCCGCAGGATCTGGACGGACGCAGCGTGCTGGCCAAGCTGGTGTTGGAAACCAGCGAGGACCAGCGCTTCAAGTTGACCGTGGAAGGCAACGAAGACAATACCGACACCGATCTGTTGAATTCGCGCGGCCGTCAGGCGCTCACCGGCGCGATCAACGATTCGGTCATCGCCCGCGATCACCAGTCGCGCGCACGCGTTTCCTTCGGTCACGAAATGGACGCGATCGGCGTCGGCTTCGCCGACCGCCTGGACTGGCAGGTCTACCGTCAGGACAGCCAGACCACCCAGTACACGCGCGAGATCCGCAGCGGACTGGCGCCGCCGACGCTGCGCGACATGCGTGAGCGCGAATTCGACTTCGACCAGCGCACCTATGGTTTGCAGGCCAATTTCGCCAAGGATTTCAGCACGGGGTCTGCGCAGCATGCGCTGTCGTACGGGCTGGACCTGTCGCGTTCCGAGACCAAACAGAAGCGCGATGGCCTGCGCACCTTCCTGGTCACCGGCGTCAGCACGCCGGTGATGCTGCCGGACGTATTCCCGGTGCGCGATTTCCCCATCAGCAAAACCACCACCGTAGCGCTGTATGTGCAGGATGAGATCAGCTTCGCCGACGGCGCGTTCCGCCTGATACCGGCGGTGCGTGTGGACCGGTACGAGCTCAAGCCCCAGGCCGACAACATCTTCACCCAAGACAATCCCGGCGTGGCGCTCAGCGACATCAGCGAAACCAGCGTGTCGCCGAAACTGGGTGCGGTCTGGCATTTCAACGAAGACTGGTCGCTGTTCGGGGGCTACTCGCGCGGCTTCCGTTCGCCGCCCTACAACGACGTCAATATCGGTTTCACCAACGTCGCCTTCGGCTACACCGCCATCGCCAATCCGGACCTGAAGCCGGAAACCAGCGACGGCCTGGAAGCCGGGTTGCGCTTCTCCAATGCGGCCGCCTACGCCAGCCTGTCGGCGTACTACAACGGCTACGAAGATTTCATCGAGTCGATGCGCTTCATCGGCTTCAACGACGATGGCTTGATGGTCTACCAGTCGCAGAACATCGCCGAGGCCAGGATCTACGGTGTCGAACTGAAAGCCGGGCTGGAGTTCGGTGCGCTGTGGGACCGCTGGGACGGCTGGTCGCTGCGCGGTGCGGCGGCGTGGTCGCGCGGTGAGGGACGTGGCCCTGAAGAAGTGGAGGTATCGCCGGGTGTGTTCGAGGAACAGCAGGTCACCCGCAATCTGGACACCGTCGATCCGCTGACCGCAACCTTGGGCATCGCCTACGACCACGGAAGTTGGGGTGCCGAGCTGGCGGGTCGATTCGTGGGCCGCAAGGATCGCGTCTCCGATCCCAGCCTGTACCAGCAGTCGGGATACAGCGTGCTTGATCTTTATGCGCACTGGAACTTCGCGCCGGGCGCGACCTTCAATGTTGGCGTGTTCAACCTGGCGGACCGCAAATTCTCCGAAGCCGGAGACGTTCCGCTGGTGAACGGCACCAGCACTCTGCTCGACCGCTACACCAGCCCCGGCCGCAACTTCGCAGCCAGTGTGTCGGTGAGCTGGTAAGCCATGGCCGCTGCGCTGCCCGGCTTGGTTTTGAAGTCGCGTCCCGCGACCTCGGGCCTGCCGCGCGCGCAGCAATTGGCCGCGCTGGGCACGGTGCTGTGCCTGTATCGGCCGCAGCTGGGCGGCGAACTTTCCGGCTGGGCGCAGGCGGCGCGCGTGGAATCGCGCACCGGGGTGGACAGCGACGGCTTGCGCGAAAGCCTGGTCTTCTTCGACAACGAAGGGCATTGCTGTTGGCGCCTGTACCTGTTGCCCGACAGCGATTTCCTGGCCTGGGATCGTCTGCTCGCCTCGTTGCCTTGCCGCGCCGAAGCGGAAGCGGCAATCGGCGTGGGCGAGCGCTTGTGGCGCCGCCTGGCGGGACGCTTGCGCGGCGAGCAATGGCAGGGCCGAGTGCTGCAGTTGCATGCGGTGCCGTCTGCGGTCGCCCCGCCGGTGCTGGCGGCAAGCCTGGCGAGCGTATCCGCATTGGGTATTTCCACCGCGCAGCGCGTCGCCCGGGCCGAAGGGGCCGACGCTATCCATGGCATCGCCGATTGTTGCTGCGCCCAATCGTCACTGGCGACCACGCAAACCGCCACGCAACCCGAGACGCAGGCCGGCAACGGCCCGCCGTTGATCAGACTTACTTCCAGGAAGACGACATGAAATACGCTCTAGGTATCGGCGCCGTGCTGCTTGCGGCCAACTCCCTCACCGCCTCCGCGCAGCAAGCGGCAGACACGACCAGCGACCGCCAGTCGATCCTGGCCATGCAGGGCGAGTACATCGTGGATTTCGCCTTCGACGAAACCGTGCTGCTCCAACCCGGCTACGAACGCGCCGCGGCCATGCGCAGCGGTGGCAACGAGACGGTGATCGTGGTCGAAGACACGCCTACCCGAATCGTCCTGCAGCACATCCTGGTGGATGGCAAGAGCGGCCATGTCACCAAGCACTGGCGGCAGGACTGGGTGTACGAAGCGCCGAACCGCTTCGAATTCAGCGCCGACCAGACCTGGCAGGTGCGCAGCATTCCTGCGGACAAGAACAAAGGCGCCTGGACCCAGTGCGTGTTCGAAGTCAGCGACGCGCCGCGTTACTGCGGCACCGGGCGCTGGGACTACGCCAACGGCATCGCCAGCTGGACCAGCGACCTGAGCTGGCGTCCGTTGCCGCGCCGCGAGTACACCAAACGCAGCGATTACAACGCGGTCTCGGCGGTCAACCGCCACACCCTCACGCCCAGCGGCTGGAGCCACGAACAGTTCAACACCAAGGTGCTGCGCAAGCCCGATGGCACCCAGGTGGAACTGGCGCGCGAGTTCGGGTTCAACGATTACCAGAAGACCACCGAAGTCGACTTCAAGCCCGCTTACAAATACTGGGCCGCGACCAAGGACTACTGGGTCAAGGTGCGCGACCGCTGGCATGCATTTCTGGACAAGGCGCCCGGCGTGCATCTGAAGACGAAGATCGATGGCATGGCCATGATCATTCCTCTGTTCACCCAGGCCGGTGAGCTGGAGGAAGGCAAGAAGGTCGCCGACGAGGATATCGACAAGGTGTTCGCCGAATGGGTGGAGCCGGCACCTGCCGAGTAGGCCGGCAAACACGCTGCCGAACTCATTTGGGGATTCTGTGAGTCGGGGCCATAGTCCCGACCTGCCGGCCGGCGTCGAGGGCGTCGCCCCGACCTAACGTCTATACTTCTCCCCAATCTAGGGAAAGGGGAGAAACGCATGTTCGAGACAGGTTTCCTGGCCATCGTGCTGTTGGTCGCCGGCGTCATTGTGCTGTTCAAGACGGTGCGCATGGTCCCGCAGGGCTTCGAATGGACGGTCGAGCGCTTCGGCAAGTACACCAGCACCATGTCGCCCGGCCTGCACTTCCTGATTCCGGTGATGTACGGGGTGGGCCGCAAGGTCAACATGATGGAGCAGGTGTTCGAGGTTCCCTCGCAGGACGTCATCACCAAGGACAACGCCGTGGTCCGCGTGGACGGGGTGGTGTTCTTCCAGGTGCTGGATGCGGCCAAGGCCGCCTATGAAGTCTCCAACCTCGACCAGGCGATGATCGCCCTGGTGCAGACCAACATCCGCACCGTCATCGGTTCGATGGACCTGGACGAGTCGCTGAGCCAGCGCGAGACCATCAACGCCAAGCTGCTGGGCGTGGTCGACCACGCCACCAGCCCGTGGGGCGTGAAGGTCAACCGCATCGAGATCAAGGACATCCAGCCGCCGCAGAACCTGATCCAGTCCATGCAGCAGCAGAAGATGGCCGAACAGAACAAGCGCGCCGCCATCCTGGAAGCCGAAGGCGTGCGCCAGTCCGAGATTCTGCGCGCCGAAGGCGAGAAGCAGGGCGCCATCCTGCAGGCCGAAGGCAAACGCGAAGCCGCCTACCGCGAAGCCGAGGCACGCGAGCGCCTGGCCGAGGCCGAAGCCAAAGCGACGCAGATGGTCAGCGACGCCATCGCCAGCGGCGACGTGCAGGCGATCAACTATTTCGTGGCCCAGAAATACGTAGAGGCTTTCCGTGAACTGGCCACCGCACCGAACGCCAAGTTCGTGATGATGCCGATGGAAACCAGCGGCATCATCGGCTCGATCGCGGGCATCGCCGAACTGGCCAAGGAATCGCTGGAAAAGCAGCAGGTCAAGATCGCCGGCAAACCGCCGGCCTTGCGCTGACACGGATTGGGGAGAACGCCATGCGTTGGGACGTAGTTGCCTGGGCAGCCATCGCGCTGCTGCTGTTCGCGGCCGAGGCGATGGCGCCCGGCGCCTTCATGTTGTGGATGGGCTTCGCCGCCAGTGCGGTGTTCGTGGGCGTGCTGTTGATACCGGGCATTCCGGTGCTGGCGCAGGTCGCGGCCTTCATCGTGCTCAGCTTCATTTCCATCCAGATATATCGCCGCTGGTTCCGCCGCAACGAACCGCAGAGCGATCGTCCGCACCTGAACCAGCGCGCCAACACGCTGGTAGGACATGTCGCACCGCTGGACCAGGCGATCGTCAACGGGCGCGGGCGCGTGCAGATCGCCGATGCGTTCTGGGTGGTGGAGGGCGCCGATCTTCCTGCCGGCACGCCAGTGCGCGTGGTCGCGGTGGACGGCATGGTGCTGAAGGTGCAGGTGGCCTGAGCCATGCGTGCCTGGATCGCCTCGGCGCTGCTCGCGACGCTTCCGATGGCGGCTGGGGCGGTCGAACTGATCGGCGAGACCATGCCTCCTTATCCGTCGGGTTTGCGCGACGTAGGTGGGTCCTGTCTTTCCGAATCCGCCGATCCGGCCCACGTCTGCGATTTCTCCATCGGTCTTCTGGGCGCGGCCGACGCCGATCCTGGAATCGAAACCCCGCCGCTGTATGTCGTGGCCGGTCGCATGGCCGGCCGCGACGGCCCGCTGGCGCTGTGGAAGATCACCGATGCACAGGCCTACCCGAAAGTAGGCAAGGGCTATTACTGGCAGGCGGGCAGTTGCCGCGTCGACAAGGTTGATGACGGCAAGGTGATCGCCGTGGTGCAACAGAGCTCCGACCAGGAATACCTGACCGACGTCGCCTGGGCCCGGCGCCTGGATCTGGCTACCGGCAAGTTCTCCGTGGTCGAACCCAAACGCGTGGACTGCATCAACGAAGGCTACGGCGAACCGTAGCCACCCGACCAACTCGAGTCTTCGTGGGGTTCGTGGGAGCGGCGTCCCGCCGCGCGCTCTTAGCGCTTCATTCCAATGCCCTGAGCTCCAGTGCTCTTCAAAGATCAAGAGCCCGCGGCGGGACGCCGCTCCCACAGTCGCGTGCGGCTGGTTCCCAGCAGCGCTCACCGCGCCTGCCGCTTCTGGGATAATGGCGATCTTTCGCAAGGCGCCGGCCATGACCCAGAAGACCATCCTCAACGACACCCATCGCGCGCTCGGCGCCAAGATGGTCGACTTCGGCGGCTGGGACATGCCGATCCATTACGGCTCCCAGCTCGACGAGCACCACCTGGTGCGCAACGACGCCGGCATGTTCGACGTCAGCCACATGACCGTGGTCGATCTGCGCGGGCCGCGCACCCGCGACTTCCTGCGCTACCTGGTCGCCAATTCGGTGGACAAGCTGAAGAAGCCCGGCAAAGCGCTGTACACCGCGATGCTGGACGAACGGGCCGGCGTCATCGACGACCTGATCGTCTATTTCATGGCCGAGGATTTCTTCCGCCTGGTGGTCAATGCCGCCACTCGCGACAAGGACCTGGCCTGGATCCAGAAACAGGCCCAGGCCTTCCAGGTGCAAGTGCAGGAGCGTCCCGAGTTCGCCATGATCGCCGTGCAGGGCCCGACCGCGCGCTCGCGCGTGATCGGCCTGTTGCGCGACTCCGACCGCGCCGCCGCCGACAAGCTGGCGCGCTTCGCCGCGGTCGAAGCGCATACCGCCGACGGCGTGCCGTTGTTCGTCGCCCGTACGGGTTACACCGGTGAGGATGGTTACGAGATCGTGCTGCCGCAGGAACAGGCCGTCGCTTTCTGGAACGCCTTGCTGGCTGCCGGCGTGAAGCCGGCCGGCCTGGGCGCGCGCGATACCTTGCGTCTGGAAGCGGGCATGAACCTGTACGGGCAGGACATGGACGAAACCACCACGCCCTATGAAGCCGCGCTCGCCTGGACGGTGGCGCTGGACGAAGGCCGCGATTTCATCGGCCGTGCCGTGTTGGAGTCGCAGGCCGCCGCCGGTGCGCCGCGTCAGCTGATCGGGCTGGTGATGGACGAGAAGGGCGTGCTGCGCCACGGACAGAAAGTGCTGACCGGCGGTGGCGAGGGCGAAATCCTGTCGGGCACTTTCTCGCCGACGCTGGGCAAGGCCATCGCTTTCGCGCGCGTGCCGGCCGGCGATCCGGGCGTGGTGCGCGTGGACATCCGCGGCCGCGAGGTGCCGGTAAGGGTGGTGAAGTTTCCGTTCGTCCGCGAAGGCCAGGCGCAGCCCGGCGTGCTGGAATAGACGTGCTGGAATAAGCACGCACGCCCTGTTGTCCACTGAACGAATTCCTTCGCTAAACTAGCGCCACCCGCCCACCCTCAACCCGATCCCCCGGAGCAGCAACATGAGCGAGATCCCAGGCGACCTCAAATTCCTTAAGTCCCACGAGTGGGCGCGCGTTGAAGGCAGCGGCCGCGTCACCGTCGGCATTTCGGACCACGCGCAGGGGCTGCTGGGCGACCTGGTCTACGTCGAGTTGCCGAACGTCGGCGACCGTGTCGAAGCGGGCAACGCCGCGGCGGTGGTGGAATCGGTGAAGGCGGCCTCGGACGTCTACAGCCCGCTGACCGGAACCGTTGTCGAAGTGAATGCCGATCTGGCCGACAAGCCGGAGACCATCAACGAGGACGCCTACGGCGAGGGCTGGATCTACGTGCTGGAGATCGAAGAGCCCGACCAGTTGAACGACCTGCTGGCTCCCGACGATTACGCCGAACTGCTGGAGGACGAGGATCACTGATCCGGTCGCCTCCACCGCACCCAACGCTACCGGCCGCCTTGTGCGGCCGGTTTGTTTTTGGGCTCTTGGCGGAAACCGAAGTTCCTCCATCGAAGGCCGACCGATGGCAGACGAGCGGTCGTCCGAGACGTTTTCCGCTTCGACGAGGAACCGCAAGCGGGCGCGATTGGTTACTTTCGGCAATCGGATTCCGGCGATTGAAAAACCGACGAGTGCGTGCCGCGGGTCGTCTTCACGGCCGCATCCATGGCGTGGGACGGCCGAAAAAGTTTGCGCAAATTCGCGCATTTCGACTTCCGCGAGCCCCGAACGAGTGCTTCGCCGCAACGCCGCTGGCGCTTCTGTTTATTCCTCAGCAGGCGTCGCGCCGGCGCGACGATGCGGCGTCTGTCGCCGATGCGGATTCGTCGCGTAGAAAGCGCGGCCGCAAAAAAACCGCATTAAACGCGGCGTTTTTGATTGCGACGCGCTGGCGATGCGACAGTCGGCACGTCCGCGTCGGCGCGATGCGCGGTAGCTCAGCGTCCTGGCGGCGGGATCGCGGTCGGGGCGGGGCCGAAATTATTTTTGCAAAACTGTTGACACATCGAAAAAGCGTGATTAGGTTTCGCCCCAGCAGACGTTTCCTGCGGAAGCAAGTGAGCCGAGTCATCGCGACGATAAGCAAAACAAAACGGCCCCCCACCCGCGCCCTCGGCATGACGGACGCAGGCTTCGCTTCCCCGACGAAAACGCAAACCCCCTTTCCGATACCGCACCCGCGCCGTATGCGACGCGGGTGTTTTTTCATCCGCGCCGACCGGCGCGAACAGGCACGGCCGTTCCTGGCCGGGCTTGCCACCATCCGTTCCGACGCGCCTGGCGCGACGGCGGCTGCCTGCGGGTCCGACTCCCGCGGCGTTCCATTGCAACTGGGCTTTGTAAACGGATTCACCAATCCATAGTTCACTGACGAGGAGCCATAACATGGCAACGAAGAAAGCTGCTAAGAAAAAACCCGCCAAGAAAGCCGCCAAGAAATCGGCAGCCAAGAAGGCCGTGAAGAAGACCGTAAAGAAGGCCGCCAAGAAAGTAGCCAAGAAGAAGCCGGCTAAGAAGGCTGCCAAGAAGGTAGCCAAGAAGGCCGCCAAGAAAGTAGCGAAGAAGCCGGCTAAGAAGGCTGCCAAGAAGGCCGCCAAGAAAGTAGCCAAGAAGAAGCCAGCCAAAAAGGCTGCTAAAAAGGCCGCCAAGAAAGTAGCCAAGAAGCCGGCCAAAAAAGCCGCCAAGAAAGCTACCAAGAAGGCTGCCAAGAAGAAGTCTGCTAAGAAAGCCGCCAAGAAGCCTGCCAAAAAAGGCAAAAAGAAGGCTCCGGTAGCGCTGCCGCCAACCCCGGCTCCGCTGATCTAAAAAAAGAAATCCCGATTACCTGTAAGCCATAGAACTCTCTCCCCGGCGCCCAGCGGGGAGGGAGTTTTTTTATGCGCCACGGTGTAGCCTTCGCCTCCGGACCTGGGAGAGCGTGCATGAAAATCCTGAAGTGGCTGCTGTGGGCGGCGGTGGTGCTGGCGGTGCTGGTCGGAGGAGGCGGGCTGCTCTTTCCGTCTACTTCCCACGTGGAGCGGTCGACCGTCATCCAGCGTCCCCCTGCGGAGGTGTTCACCACCCTCAACTCCTTCGCCCGCTTCAACGAGTGGTCGCCCTGGTTCGAGATTGATCCGACCGCCAAGTACACCTACAGCGGCCCGGCATCGGGCGTGGGCGCCAGGATGGCGTGGGTGGGAAACAGTTCGGTCGGCAGCGGCAGCCAGGAAATCATCGAAAGCGAACCGGACGGCAAGATCGTCAACGCGCTGGACTTCGGCGGAAGCAAAGCCAAGGCGACTTTCCAACTGACCCCGGACGGCACTGGAACCCGGGTGAGCTGGTCGCTGGACAGCGAACATGGCTACAACCCGATCAATCGCCTGTTCGGCGCATTCCTGCTGGACGGCATGGTCGGCAAGGACTACGAAAAGGGTCTGGCCAAACTGAAGGGCGTTTTGGAAAGCAGCCCCCGCTGAGAGAGCTGCTGGTCGGCCTTCGACCTGTGGTGCCGAAGGGCGGATGCTTGGCTTACTTGGGCGAGGCCGAAGCCTTGGTCGCGGAGCTGCCGCTTTCGTTGGCGGGGGTGTCGGCCGATTCGGCCATCAGCAGATCGTTGCCGATCGGCGTATCCAGCCATTTCTGCGCAGGCAGGCCCATCGCACGGTCCAGGATGGTGGGCAGCAGGCCGGAGGGCACGCTGCTGTCGCTGTTCCAGAGGATAGCGATGCCCAGATCGCGTTCGGGCACCAGCGCCACCAGACCGCGGTAGCCCTGCACGGCGCCGGCGTGGAATACCACCTGATGCCCCGCGTAGTCGAAGACGCGCCACCCCAGCGCATAGCTGGCCGAGTAGACGCGCTCGCGCCGCCAGCCGGCGCGCATTTCGCCCGGCGTACTGATCAGCGGCGCATGCAAGGTGGCCAGCAAGGGTGCGGGCAACACGTCGGGTCGGTGCCCGGTCTGTGCGATCAGCCACTGCGCCATGTCGCTCGCGCTGGCATTGACGCCCGCCGCGGGCGGTAGCTTGTAGTAGGTCGGCTTGGGCATCATTGATACCCAGCCGTTGCGGCTGCGCACATGCGGACGCGCCCAGCGCGAGCTGCTCTCGATGCCGGTGAGGCCGATGCTGGCGTCGTTCATGCCCAGCGGTTTGAAGATTCGCCGATCCACCGCCTGGTCGTAGAAGCTGCCCGTGGCCGCGAACACCACATCGCCGATCAGGCTGAAGGCTACGTTCTGGTAGGCATAGCATTGGCCGGGCGCGCAATCGAGCGGGGCCGAGGCCAGTTTGCGGGCGACGCCGTAGTAGTCGGCATTGGCTTCGATGTCGCGGTCGAACGCGTTATGGGCGTGCAGGCCGACGCGATGGCTGAGCAGGTCGGCCACGGTGACGCGCTGTGTGGCGGCCGGGTCGCTGAGCTGGAAATCGGGAACGTAGTCGGTGACCTTGCTATCCCAGCGCAGCGAGCCGTCGTTGACCAGAAGACCGGTCATGGTGCCGGCGAAGGCTTTGGACAGCGAAGCCAGGCGGAAAACAGTGTGGCCATCCACCAGCTGCGGCGCCGCCACATCGGTGACGCCGTAGCCGCGCGCGCTCAGCACGCGTCCGTTCTGCACGATGGCCATGGCCATGCCGGGCACTCGTTCGCCAACGGTCAACGCCGTGGCCATGTTTTCGAACGCCGCCACGTCGAAGCCCTGCGCCAGCGGCATCACGCGTTGATTGCCAAGGCTGGTGCGGTAAGCCTGCGGTTGCGCGGGCGACTGGTACTGCGGTGCGGGCGGGGGATTGGGTGACTGGTTCCATCGCAGCGGAGTCTGCGCAGTGGAAGAAAGCGTCAACGGCAATAGCAGGCCCAGCAGTCCTATGCGAATGGACCTTGCAGGCCGCGGATTGCCGTTGTCTTTCATCGTATGTTGCGCCTGCGTAAGCTGTAACCGTTCCGGATGATAACGCCGGTTTTTGCAATTGCACAAACAGGGAGAGGTTCAATGATCATGTTGTTCATATTGCTGGTGATTATCGGCTTGGCAGTGATCGTGGCGCTGTGGGGCGTGGGCATCTACAACGGGCTGGTCACTGCCCGCAATGCGTTCAAGAACGCGTTCGCGCAGATCGACGTTCAGCTTCAGCGACGCTTCGACCTGATCCCCAATCTGGTGGAGACGGCCAAGGGCTATATGAGCCATGAGCGGGAGACGCTGGAAGCGGTGATTGCCGCGCGTTCTGCAGCGCAGTCGGGGCTTTCGGCGGCAAAGGCCAATCCGGGAGATCCGGCCGCAATGGCCGGACTGGCTGCCGCGCAGGGCCAGCTGAATGCGGGTTTGGGGCGGTTGCTGGCAGTGGCCGAAGCCTATCCGGACCTGAAGGCCAACCAGAACATGTTGCAGCTGACCGAGGAGCTGACGACCACAGAAAATAAAGTCGCGTTCGCGCGGCAGGCTTACAACGATTCTGTGATGGCGTTCAACAATAAGCGCGAAGTGTTTCCGTCCAGCGTGGTGGCGGGGATGTTCAATTTCGGCCCTGCGGCGCTGCTGGATATTCCGGCGGACAAGGCCGAAATGCGGGAAGCGCCGAAGGTGCAGTTCTAACCCATCCATCCCACTGCTTGCCGAACCCTTCTCCCGCGTGCGGGAGAAGGTGCCCGAAGGGCGGATGAGGGCGCTCTTCGCGATTCTTCGTAGAGGAAAAGCATTTCGCGCTGACGCGCGAGTCATCCTTCGACAAGCTCAGGGCATGCTTTCCTTTGAACGGCGAAGAAAAGTAACCAAAAGAAAGCCGCCCTAACGTCGCGCCCCACGATGAAGCCGTGGGGTCCGCAAGCGGACCGGAATTTCCGTAAGGCGCATCCTGCGCCTCCGGAAACGGCGCACATCCTTGTGCGCCGCCCCTTCGGGGTTTATCCCGGCCCGCTTGCCGCGTCTCACGGGTACGCAAAGAGCGAAAAGGCAGAAGCGAGAAAGGCAGAAGCGAAGCACAGCAAAAAGACCGGACACCAACCAAGAATCCACAGGGCCTTACTCCTTCCATGAACTTCTTCGAGCACCAAGCAAAAGCACGCAGTAGTTCCACCCGCATGGTGATCCTGTTCGCGCTGGCAGTGGGCGGGATCGTGCTGGCGGTCGATCTGGCGGTGCTGGTGCTGCTGGGGACGCAGATGGAGAGCGCAGGCGGGGTTGCGGTGCTGCTGTTGGTCGCCACGGTCGGCACGCTGCTGGTGATCGGCCTGGGGTCGATGTACCGCATGGCCTCGCTGCGCGGCGGCGGCGAATCGGTGGCGCTGCAGATGGGCGGCACCGAGGTGCCAGCCACCACGTCCGATTTCCAGTTGCGTCGATTGCGCAACGTGGTGGAGGAAATCGCCATCGCATCCGGCGTGCCGGTGCCCAAGCTTTACGTCATGGAGCAGGAAGCGGCCATCAACGCTTTCGCTGCCGGCTATTCGCCTTCCGATGCCGCCATCGCGGTCACCCGTGGCGCGCTGGAGCGACTCAACCGCAATGAGCTGCAGGGCGTGATCGCCCACGAGTTCAGCCATATCCTCAATGGCGACATGCGCCTCAACATCCGCCTGATGGGTACGCTGTTCGGCATCATGATGCTGAGCATCGTCGGCCAGCGCGTGCTGTTCTACGGACGTGGCGGCGGCAGGAACGGCGGTGCGATCCTGGGCGTGGCGCTGGTGGCGTTGATCGTGGGCAGCATCGGCGCGTTCTTCGGACGCATGATCAAGGCGGGGGTCAGCCGCCAGCGCGAACTGCTGGCCGATGCGTCGGCGGTGCAGTTCACACGGCAGACCGAAGGCCTGGCGGGCGCGTTGAAGAAGATCGGTGGATTGCACGAAGGCTCGCAGCTGGCCGACAAGGGCAAGGCCGAAGAGGTCAGCCACATGCTGTTCGGCGAAGGGCTGTCGATGTCCGGACTGTTCGCCACCCATCCGCCGTTGATCGAACGCATCCGTCTGCTGGACCCGTCCTTCAACGGGCAGCAGCTGCAGCAGCTGTCCGCGCGCTGGATGGCCGCACCGCCCGACGGTATGCAGGAAGACTTGGCGTTGGGCCTGTCGGCCGCGCCACCGCCGTTGCCGCCACCAACGCGCCGCATCAACGTCACTCCGCCGATGGTCGCCGCACAGGTGGGCTTGCCGGCCGAAGACGACTACCGCCGTGCCGACAGCATCGCCCGGTCGTTGCCCTTGCCGCTGCGACAGCTGGCCGGGCAGCGCGAAGGCGTGATGCCGCTCTTGCTAGGTCTGCTGGTCGACGACAACACCGCCATCGCCGCCAATCAGCGCATCGAGGTCGCCGCGCGCCTGGGCGAGGCGGTGGCCGCCCAAGCCTGGTCGTTGCGCGAACAGCAGCTGGCCTCGCTGCATCCGATGTTGCGGCTGCCTTTGGCGGCGCTGGCGTTCCCGGTGTTGCGGCTGCGGCCGCGGCCCGAACTGGACGTCTTCCTGGCTGCCATCCATGCCATGGTCCATGCGGACGGCAAGGTCTCTTTGTTCGAGTACTGCCTGGGCAAGCTGTTGGAAGTGCAGGTGCGCGAATCGCTGGACCCGGCGCGCTACGCCCGCTTCGGTCGTCGCAAGCCGGGCAACGTCAAACAGGAGTTCGCAACGCTGCTGGCGGTGGTCGCGCAAGCGGGCAACGACAGTCCCACCGCTGCGCAGCACGCCTACCTGAGCGGCCTGCAGCGTGTGCTACCGCGCGACCACCTGCCGTATGCGCCGCCGGCCGAAGGCGCGCTGGCGCTGGAGCGCGTATGGGAGGGACTGGATGCGCTGGACCCGCTGGCCAAGCAAGTGATGGTGGAAGCGATCACCGCCGCGATCAGTCACGACGGCCGCATCAGCGTTGCCGAAACCGAACTGCTGCGCACCCTCTGCGGTGTGCTGCATTGCCCGTTGCCGGCGATGATCGAGCGCGGATGATGCCGGAGTTTGCGACCGACCAAAGTAGTGCTGACGCTTGGGCTGATGAAGCCGATGATAGGCATCGGTGCATCGTGGAGACGCAATGAACCCTTCTCCGTCAGCCTCCCGGGGCAGCAACGGCTTGTCCGTGCTCGGCGTGTCGTTCGTGGTGGTCTGGTGCACCGGCTATATCGCCGGCAAGCTGATGCTGGGCCATTCGGCGCCCTTCACGGCGCTGGTGTGGCGGTTCGGCCTGGCAGGATTGGTGTTCCTGGCATTTGCGCTTGCAGCGCGGGTAAGCGGCGACCGTCGAGCGGTGCTGCACAGCATGGTCGCTGGCCTGCTGATGCTGTCGATGCAGTTCGGCGGGGTCTACCTGGCCATGGGTTGGGGCGCGAGCGCGGGAGTCACCGCGCTGGTGATCGGGATCATGCCGCTGCTGGTCGCGTTCCTGGCCATGCTGGGGGGCAGCGAGCGGCTCGCTACCGCGCAATGGTTCGGACTGCTGCTCGGATTCGCCGGCGTGCTGTTGGTGGTGGCCGATCGCGTGGATGGCGCCACACGCCGGTGCGCGCATGGTTTGCGTTGGCAGTGGGGTTGGCGGGCATCAGCATCGGCACGCTGTACCAGAAGCGCTATTCCTCCAAGATCGACATGCGCCTGGGCCTGGCGATACAGAACGGCATCGCCACGCTGAGCTTGCTGCCTTTGGCGTTGGCCGAGGGCTTCCGCTACGAATCGAGCCTGGCTTTCTACCAGCCGCTGGCCTGGACGGTGCTGGTGAACTCGGTCGGCGGCTTTGCCCTGCTGTTCCTGCTCATCCGTCGCAATGCGGCCACCGGAGTGGCGGCTTTGTTTTTCCTGATGCCGCCGGTCACCGCGGTATTCGGGCATCTGCTGCTCAACGAGCACCTGACCTTGCTGAAGATCAGCGGTTTCGTGCTGGCGACGGTGGGCGTGTGGCTGGCCACCCGGGTTTCCACCCCACCCCCCTCTCCCTCCACCTGTTGATCCGGACGTCCGGGCTTAAGCCAGCACCTCATTTCCCATGATCAGATCCGAAGCGCGCTCGGCGATCATGATGGTGGGCGCATTGGTATTGCCGCCGATCAGCGAAGGCATGACCGAGGCGTCGATCACGCGCAAACCTTCCACGCCGTTGACCCGCAGCTGACTATCAACCACCGCGGTTTCGTCGCTGCCCATGCGGCAGGTGCCGACCGGGTGGTACACGGTTTCTGCCTTGGCGCGGATGAAGGCGACCAGCTCGCTGTCGCTCAGGTCGCTGCGCGGCGGCTGGATCGGGGCGCCGCGATAGGCGTCGAAAGCCTTCTGCGCGAACAGCTCGCGCGAAAGCTTGGCGCACTCCAGCATCATCTTCAGGTCGAAGCCTTCCTCGTCGCCCAGGTAGTTGGCTTCGATACGCGCATCGGCGCGCGGGTCGGAACTGTTGAGCGTAATCCGCCCCCGGCTGTGCGGGCGCAGGAAACAGGCGTGCAGGGTGTATCCGTCGCCCTTCAGTCGATTGCGGCCATGGTCGTCGAGCATCGCCGGGACGAAATGCAGCTGGATGTCGGCGCGCGCGTCCGGCGCCAGCGACGAGCGCAGGAAGCCGCCGGCTTCGGCGATGTTGCTGCTGCCGGGGCCGCTGTGGTGCTTCAAGTAATAGTTGTAGGCGATCGCCAGGTCGCCCACGCGGTCGTAGGTCACGCGCTGGGTGGAATGCTGCAGCGTGCAGATGTCCAGATGGTCCTGCAGGTTGCGGCCGACGTAAGGCGAGTCCACGGCCACGTTGATGCCGTGTTCCTGCAGATGATCGGCCGGGCCGATGCCCGAAAGCATCAGCAGCTGCGGCGAATTGATCGCACCGCCGCTCAGCAATACTTCGCGTTCGGCGCGCGCATGGATTTCCTGGCCGCCGCTGGCATAGGCCACGCCGACCGCGCGGCCGTTCTCCAGCAGGATGCGCCGCACCAGCGCGCCGGTCAGCACGTCCAGGTTGGACCTGGATTTGGCCGGTTGCAGATAGGCCACGGCCGAAGAGCAGCGCGCGCCGTCCTTCTGGGTGACCTGGTACAGGCCCACGCCGGATTGTTCGGGGCCGTTGAAGTCGCTGTTGTGGCGGAAGCCCGCCTGCTGCCCGGCTTCGATGAACACCGACGACAGGGCATTGGTGTAGCGCAGGTCGGAGACGTACAGCGGGCCGTCGCCGCCGTGCAGCGCGTCGGCACCGCGGGAGTTGCGCTCGGAGCGCTTGAAGTAGGGCAGGGTGCTGTTCCAGTCCCAGCCGTCCGCGCCCCCGGCAGCCCAGTCGTCGTAATCGCCGGGCACACCGCGGATGTAGCACATGGCGTTGATCGAACTGGAACCGCCCAGCACCTTGCCGCGTGGCCACCACAGGCGGCGATTGTCCAGGTGCGGCTCCGGCGCGGTGTCGTAGTTCCAGTTCACGCCCTTCTGGCCTACCAGCTTGGCCAGGCCGGCGGGCATGTGGATGAAGGGGTGCCAGTCGCGGGGGCCGGCTTCCAGCAGCAGCACTTTGACGGACGGGTCTTGTGAAAGGCGGTTGGCCAGCACGCAGCCGGCGGAACCGGCGCCAATGATGATGTAGTCGTACACGCGCAAGCCTGCTGCAGAAGTCCGGCGAAGCTAGCCGCCGGGGGTAGAGCAAATGCTCTGAGCGCGGCTGGCGCGGCTAAGCGACTGAAAGCTGGTAGCCATGGGACGTGATGGTGCTGGCGATGTTGCAGTGCATCGGATACCGTGCGCGCTGGGCGGCCGTGGAAGCAAGATCCATGCATTCGACAAACCTTCGCTGCGGGGGCGGTGCCCGCCAATGAACGCCCGCACCACCGACCGCGTGCCGTTCGGCCGCTTCCGCGCCGCACTGTCCGATTCGCCGCCCCTGATCTGGGCGTTCCTTTATTTCTTCTTTCTGCTCAGCGGCTACTACGTGCTGCGTCCTGTGCGCGAAGCGATGGGCGCATCGAGCGATGTGGAAGCGATCTTCCCGCCGCAGATGATCGCCTTCTTCGCCGCCCACGGCATGCCGCTGAAGGACTTCACCCTGCAGGTGCTGTTCACTTGCACGTTCCTGATCATGCTGTTGCTGCAGCCGGTGTATGGCGCACTGGTCAGCCGCTATCCACGCCGCGTATTCCTGCCGGTGGTGTACGGCTTCTTCATCGCGACCCTGCTTCTGTTCTATGTGCTGTTCAACAGTGGCGTGCCGGGACGGGGCATGGCCTTTTTCCTCTGGATCACTGTATTCAACCTGTTCGCGGTAGCGGTTTTCTGGAGCTTCATGGCCGATGTCTTCAGCAATGTCGAAGCCAAGGCGTACTACGGCTACATCGGCGCGGCCGGCACGCTGGGTGCGTTCGTTGGGCCGATAATCACCCGCAGCGTGGTCGGCAGCATCGGCATCGCCAATCTGATGCTGATTTCCGCCGCATTCCTGTGCCTGTGTGTGGTGTGCCTGTTGCGCCTGCGATTGTGGGCGGTAGCGCGCGAACGCGAGCGCGGCGTGGTCACCGGTGAGAAGCCGATGGGCGGCGACATACTGGCGGGCCTGAAGCTGATCGCGCGTGAGCCGCTGCTGAGGTGGCTGGCGGTGATGGTCGTGTTGGGAGTCGGCGTGGGCACGTTGCTGTACAACGAGCAGGCCGCCATCGTGCGCAAGTTCTACACCGATCCGGCGGCCAGCACGGCCTTCTACGCCACGCTGGACTTGGCGGTGAACGCATTGACGCTGGTCGTGCAATTGCTCTTCACCCGGTTGTTGCTGTCGCGCTACGGCATCGCCCCGGCGTTGTTGATTCCGGGCTGCGCGATCATCCTGGGCTTCTCGATCCTGGCGGCCTCGCCGCTGCCACTGATGGTGGCTATCGTGCAAGTAGTCACGCGCGCCAGCGAGTTCTCGCTGGCAAAGCCGGCCCGCGAGACCATCTACACACGGGTCGGGCGGGAGTGGCGCTACAAGGCCGGCGCCGCCATCGACACGGTGATCTATCGCGGCGGCGACCTAACCTTCGTGTGGGTGCACAAACTGCTGTCGGGTTTTGGCTCCAGCGTGGTGTTCGGCGTGGGCCTGCTGGTGGCATCGGGCTTTACCTTCGGCGCATGGCGGTTGTTGCGCGAAGAATCGAAGCTGCCGGCCGAGCACGCATCCAAGGCCGCTCCGGCACCCACGGACGCATAAGCCCGTCGCCCGCTGGCCTATTGCCAGACAGCAACGCCGTCTATTCCTCGGTCGGTTTGGTTATGCTGGCGGCATCCCGCTGCCGGATGTCTTCCATGCTTATCCTCGCGCAAATACTTGTCGTCCTGGTCGCACTGCTGCACGTCTATTTCCTGGTGCTGGAAATGTTCCTGTGGACCAAGCCGCTGGGACTGAAGACGTTCCGCAACTCGCCGGAGAAGGCAGAGACCACGCGCGTGCTGGCTGCCAACCAGGGCCTGTACAACGGATTTCTGGCGGCAGGCCTGCTGTGGGGCCTGGCGACGGCGCAGTGGAATGTGGTGTTGTTCTTCCTGGGCTGCGTGGTGGTGGCCGCGTTGTACGGGGCCAACAGCGTGAACAAGCGCATCTTTTTCGTGCAGGGCATTCCGGCCATTGCCGCGATCGCCGCGGTGTGGTGGCTTATCCGTAGCGTTTGATCGGGCGTGGGAGCGGCGTCCGGCCGCGAGCTTCTGCTCCACTCAAGATCAAGAGCTCGCGGCGGGACGCCGCTCCCACGGTTAGGTGCGGGCGGGCTTGGGGGAGACCCACATGGAGATACGCGCCTTGAACACGACGTCGCCCTGCGGGTCGGTCACCGCCACGTTCACCGGTAGCTCGTAGCCTTCGGACGCCTCATGCGGCGGGAATTCCGGCCTCGCCACCCCGCGCTGCGCGCCGACGGCCTTTTTCAAGTACTCAACGCTCATCCCTTTCGGAATCCAGCGCATCGACGCAGGAACGCTGACGTCGGTCATCAGCCCGCCGGTGAACTCGGCCAGGTTGCACAAGGCGATGGCATGCACGGTGCCCAGATGGTTGGTCACGCTGCGTCGATGGGCGATGGTGGCCTCGGCGCGGTTGGGCTGCAGCACGGTCAGGCGCGGCTTGATGCTGCCGAAGTAGGGCGCCTTGAAACAGATCAGCCGCGAAAACAACCAATGGCCGAACGGCTTGCGGGTGATGCTGTTGTAGAGCTGAAGTACGGAAGCGCTCATTCGAAGCCTTGCTTTTGGCCCCCTCCCTTGCGAAGCCCCCTTGGGGGGCTGCGCAAGGGAGGGGGCAACTGCCTCAAGCCGCTTCGCGCGATTGCCGCGTCCCGGCGCCGTGTTTGTCGTAGTAACCAGCCGAACGCAATTCGTGCGCGTCGAAATCATCGACGGTGATGGTTTCCAGCGTGATCTGGCGCAGTTCTTCCAACTGCCTGCGTTCGTCGGCGGTGATCCAACCCTCGCGCACGCCTTCGTCCAGCTGCGAAGAGAAATCCAGCGCCTCGATGTCGCTGCTCTTCAGCGCCTTGAGGAACTTGCGCTCCACCGGCTCGGCCAGGATGGCCTTGGCCAGGTAGCTGTTGATGCGGCCGCCTGGATTGTTCTCGCAGGCGGTGAGGAAGACGCCCTCGCCCAAGCGGTCGCGCGCTTCGTTGGGCGTCATCAGCAGCGCGGCAACGCGGTGGCCCAGGCGGTCGCTGGGAGCCACCGCGCGGCGGCCCCACGGGAAGATCAGCGGCCACAGTAGCCACACCACCGGACGGATCGGGAAGTTGCGCAGCGCAGCCGACAAGGCCTGTTCGATCTTGTGCACGCTGTCGTGGAAGGCCCAGGCCAGCAACGGCTGGTCGGTCACCGGAGCGCCTTCGTCGTGATAGCGCTTGAGCATGGCGCTGGTCATGTAGATGTTGCTCAATACATCGCCCAACCGTCCCGACAGCGATTCCTTGAACTTCAACTTGCCGCCCAGCAACAGCATGGACACGTCGGCCATCAACGCCAGGTTGGCCGAATAGCGGTCCAGCTTGCGGAAGTAGCGGCGCGTGTAATCGTCGCCAGGCGCCGAGCCGATCTTGGCGCCGGTCAGACCGAACCAGAAAGAGCGCACCGCGTTGGAAATAGCGAAGCCGATATGGCCGAACAGGTTGCGGTCGAATTCTTCCAGCCCGGCCTGGTGATCGGGATTGGCGGCCGCCTTCATTTCCTTCATCACCCACGGATGGCACAGGATCGCGCCCTGGCCGAAGATCAGCAGGCTGCGGGTCATGATGTTGGCGCCCTCCACCGTGATGGCGATCGGCGATGCCTGCCAGGCGCGGCCGGCGAAATTGCGCGGGCCCAGGATGATGCCCTTGCCGCCGATCACGTCCATCACGTCCTTGGACACTTCGCGGCCCATTTCCGTGCAGTGGTACTTGGCGATGGCCGATGGCACCGAAGGCACGTCGCCGCGATCCACCGCCGCTGCGGTGGCCTGCGACAGCGCGCTGATCATGTAAGCCTTGCCGCCGATGCGGGCCAGCGCTTCTTCCACACCCTCGAAGCGACCGACCGACAGGCCGAACTGCTTGCGGATGCGCGCGTAGGCGCCAGTAACCAGCGCGCCAGCCTTGGCGCCGCCGCTGCCGGTGGAGGGAAGGGTGATGGAACGGCCCACCGCCAGGCATTCGTTGAGCATGTTCCAGCCCAGGCCGGCCTTGTCCACGCCGCCGATCAACTGGCTGAGCGGAATGAAGACTTCCTTGCCGTGGATAGGACCGTTCTGGAATGGCGAATTGAGCGGGAAGTGGCGACGGCCGATTTCCACACCGGGCGTTTCGCGCGGCAGCAGCGCCAGGGTGATGCCGATGTCCTTGGTGTCGCCGATCAGGCCATCCGGATCGTACATGCGGAACGCCAGGCCGATCAGCGTGGCCACCGGGGCCAGCGTGATGTAGCGCTTGTCGAAAGTCAGCTTCAGGCCCAGCACGTTGGCGCCGTTCCATTCGCCCTTGCAGACGATGCCGAAGTCGGGGATGGAAGTGGCGTCGGAGCCGGCGAACGGACCGGTCAGGCCGAAGCAGGGCACTTCTTCACCGGCTGCCAGGCGTGGCAGGTAGTAGTCCTTCTGTTCCTGGGTGCCGTAGTGGTTCAGCAATTCGCCCGGACCGAGCGAATTGGGCACCCCGACCGTAGAGCTGACCACGCTGGAAACCGAAGCGATCTTCTGGATCACCTTGTGGTGGGCCAGCGCCGAGAAACCCAGGCCGCCGTATTCCTTGGGGATGATCATGCCGAAGAACTTGTTCTTCTTGATGAAGGCCCACAGCTCTGGCGGCAGGTCGGCGTAGACGTGGGTGATTTCCCAGTCGTTGGTCATGCGGCAGAGCTCTTCCACCGGTCCATCGAGGAAAGCCTGCTCTTCGGCCGTGAGCTGCGGCTTGGGATAGTTGAGCAACTTGTTCCAGTCCGGATCGCCGGTGAACAGCTCGCCCTCGAAGCCCACCGAGCCGGTTTCCAGCGCGATGCGCTCGGTCTGCGACAGCGGCGGCAGCACCTTGCGGAAGAACTTCAGCAGCGGCGCGGTCACTAGCGGTTTGCGGATGCCGGGGATCAGCAAGGGCACCGCGATCAGCGCCACCAGCGCTGCGGCCACGATGGTGGCGGTGTGGTTGGCGCCCAGCAGCCAGCAAGCCACCAGCAACGTTGCAGTGATCGCGGCCCAGTAGGCCAGCCGAATGCGGTGGTAGGCGGCGAACGCACCGACCAGCAGGAAGGCGAGGAAGGGGGCGACGATGCTCATGGAGTGGCTCCGGTGACGGACTTGGTGACGGCGCAATCGCCGATATCGGATAGGTTGGCGGCGGTTGGAAGCTCCGTCGCGGCGGCCGGCAGATCGGCCAGGTATTCCAGCACGGTACTGGTAAAGGTGTCGTTGTCGTCGCCGGCCAGCATGTGCGTGGCATCGGGCAGATGCGCGTGGCGCGCGTGCGGTACCAGGGCCTGGAATTCTTCCACGGTCTTGGCCGAAACAAGGTCGCTGCGTCCGCCGCTGATCAGCAGCACAGGACAACGGATGGCGCGTGCCGCTTCAACGATGTCGTCCTGGTGCTGGGCGCAGTCGCGCACCAGATCGTCGATCAGGCGCGCATCCCAATGCCAGCGCCAGCGACCGTCGCTGCCTTCGCGCAGGATTTCGCGAAGTTCCTGCGGCGTCTTGCGTGCGCGGCGGTGCGGCAGGTACGCGGCGATGATGTCGGCGGCGTGATCCAGCGAATCGAAGCCTTGCGGAAAGGCGGTGACGAAACCCAGGATGCGCTGCAGCCCCGCCTCTTCCCAACGCGGAGTGATATCCACCAGCACCATGGCGCGGAACAGGCCCGGCCAGCGCGCTTCGGAAATCATGCCGAACAGGCCGCCCATCGAAGCGCCGACCAGCACCGGTGGCTGCACGTGTTCGCCGGCGACGATGATCAGGTCGTCGGCGAATTGCTCGCCGGCATAGGGCAGGTCGGCGGGATTGCGCGCCGACTCGCCATGCCCGCGTGCGTCGTAGGAAAGCCCGGCATAGCCCTCTGCGGCCAGCGCCATGCCGCTGCGCTGCCAGGCCCCGCGGGTCTGGCCGAAGCCGTGCGCGAAAAGCAGGGTGTTGGATGCCTGCAAAGAGGAAGCCGTAGGGAAGGCAGTCGCGGCAAGGGCGAGCCCGCCTGCGCCCATCAGAGTGCGCACCTGCGCAGGCAGCTGATCAAGAGGGGGCTTGGAGGAGGGAGATACCATACGGGCTAGTATGGATCTCACAATTTAGAGTAGTCAATCGGTTTCGGCGCCGGAGGGCCGGATGCGCCGCCGCCGCAAGCTGCTGATTCCAGAGACCTTCGATGCGAGGCAGGAAAACGTACCGCAACAAACCTCGGCGTATGGTTAAATGTGAAACATGACCGCAAACTTCCCCGAATCGGCTTCAGCCAACACGTCCCGGCCTGCACGCCTGAGCGCGGAAGATTGGGCGCAGGCGGCGTTGGATCTGGTCGCCGAACAAGGGGTGGCCGCAGTGGCGGTGGAACCGCTGGCGCGCCGATTGGGAGTCACCAAGGGCAGCTTCTATTGGCATTTCCCTTCGCGCGATGCGCTTTTGCAGGCGGCGCTGGAGCGTTGGGAGGCGATCGAACAGGAAAGCGTGTTCGGCAGCCTGGAGGCGGTACCCGATCCGCGTGCGCGCCTGCGCGAGTTGTTCCTGCTGGTCGCCCACGAAGTAAAACCACACGTTATCTATAGCGAGCTGTTGAAGGCGCTGGACCACCCGGCCGTGCAGCCGGTGATCAACCGGGTCTCGCAGCGGCGCCTGGATTATCTGGTTGCTTCCTTCCGCCAGGCCGGCCTGGGCCGCACCGAGGCGCAGCACCGCGCGCGCTTGGCGTATTCGGCTTATCTGGGATTCCTGCAGTTGGCTTTGCAGTTGCAGCAGCCGCGCTTGCATCACGAGGAGTTCGAAGCCTATGTGGAGCACGTGATCAGCACGCTGATCCCGAGCTGAGTACGCTGGCTTCGCCGTTTTGTCGAAGGCGGGGTCTCGTCGTCTTCCCACCAACAACTATGACGTCATCCCAGCGAAAGCTGGGATCCATCTTGATCTTGCTCTTGCTCTGGCTGTGGCTGTGGCTCTGGCTCTGGCTCCTGCCTTTGCCTCCTCCTTGCGCGCAGCGCAGGGGAGGATTGAGGAGGGGTGCTCTTGCCCTTAGCTCTTAGCCTTTAGATCAAAGCCCAAAGCGTTTCGCGCTAACGCGCGAGTCACTTTCTTTGCTTGTGCAAAGAAAGTAACCAAAGAAACACACCCTAACGGCGCGCCCCACGATGAAGCCGTGGGGTCCGCAAGCCCGTCGGGAATTTCCGTAAGGCGCATCCTGCGCCTACGGAAACGGCGCACATCCATGTGCGCCGCCCCCGCGGGGTTTGCCCGACGGGCTTGCCGCGCCTCACGGGGCCGGTAGGGCACAGCCAAAGCCAAAGCCAAAGCCAATGCCAAGGCCAAGGCCAAAGTCAAAGCCAAAGCCAAAGCCAAGGCCAAAGCCAAGGCCAAAGCCAAGGCCAGCCACACCGGGCCTGTGCGGCGCCGGTCTTTTGCTTTATTGATGGGTCGCCTTAAACCCAGTGGCCCATTGCCGCATCCCAATGTCTATGCTGACCGCCGCCATGACCGATGCGATGACCGATACGACCACCGCCGAGGTGGCCGCCGCTACCGATGCCGCGTTGGCGCGTTCGGCGGCGGCGGGCGATGCCGGGGCTTTCGAGTCGATCTACCGGCGCCATGCCGGGCGGGTGCACGGGGTCATCGTCAGGCTGGTTGGCGCCCATGGCGTGCGGGCGGAGGATCTGACCCAGGAGGCCTTCGTCCGCGCTTGGCAGGCCTTACCTAAATTCCGGTTCGAAAGCGCTGTTTCGACCTGGCTGCACCGGCTGGCGGTCACCACCGCGCTGATGGAGCTGCGCAGCCGTCGCGGCGGTCCGCGCTTCGACGAAGACGAAGACGCGCTGGATGGCTTGGGTGTCGCCGATTCGGCCGGCAACGGCACCGCGCTGTCGATGGATCTGGAGCGCGCGGTCGCCACCCTGCCGCCGCGCGCTCGGGCGGTGTTGGTATTGCACGATGTCGAAGGCTGGAAGCATGAGGAAATCGCCAGCGAACTGGGCATGGCGGTAGGCAGTTCGAAGGCGCAGTTGCATCGCGCGCGGCAGTTGCTGCGCGGACGTTTAGGAGGTGAGGCATGAACGCAAACAACGACGGCGCGCAGGAACACGACGCGCAAGCCGACGAACAACTTCGCTGGCAGCTGCGCGGACTGCGCCGCGACCTGGAACCGCAGGCAGACCTGTGGCCGGGCATCGCCGCGCGCATCGCACAAGCGCCGCAGCAAGCGGCAGCGAGCGGCAATGCACGGACGCGGCGGTTCGCGCCCTGGGCCATGGCCGCCTCGGTGCTGCTGGCTGTCGGCGTGGTCTGGCAGTTGATGCCGGCCGCGCCACAGCAAGCGCCCGTTGGTAATCCGATGGTCCGCCAACAGGCCGTTTCCATGGCGCTGGATTACGAACGCGCCTTCGCCCGCCTGGAGCAGGCCGATACGCATCCCGAGTTGCATGGCGCCTTCGGCGAGCTCGATCGCAGCGCCGCGCAGATACTCAGCGCCATCGACAACGATCCCAACGCGACCTTCCTGCTCGAACAACTTCGCCGTACCTACGCACGACGCCTGCAATTGACGCAGCGCGCAGTCATGACCTGAGGACAATCCCATGCGCCACTTCGCACCCGTCGTTTCATTTCTTTTCGTCCCGTTGCTGGCGCTTTCCGCCGCCGCCGGCGCCGCAACTCCCATCGATCAGACCCGCCCGCTCGACGCGCGCGGCCGTATCGACATAGAAAACATCAAAGGGCGTATCCAGGTCCGCGCCTGGGATCGCAACGAGGTGAAGATCACTGGCACTCTGGGCGATGGCGTGGAGAAACTGGTGGTCGAGGGCGATGCGCAACAGTTGGAAGTAAAGGTGCAGTACCCGCGCAACAGCGGCTGGGGCGGCAACAAATCCGGGCCGACCGACTTGCAGCTGATGGTGCCGGTGCGCGCAGAACTCGAAATCGATTCGGTTTCCGCCGACGTGGATGTCTCCGGCATGGCTTCTTCCAAACTGTCCATCGACAGCGTCAGCGGCAACGTGGCACTGGCGGCGGCGCCGGGCGAGGTGGACGTGGAAACCGTCAGCGGCGACCTGCGGCTGACCGTCAACAGCGCCGATGTGCAGGCCCAGACCGTCAGCGGCAATATCGTCCTGCGCGGACGCATGAACGGGCAGATCGCCACAGAGACGGTATCGGGCAACATCGATGTCGCGGTAAACGGCGAGCGCGTCAGCGAGCTCACTTCCAGCACCGTCAGCGGCAACGCCCAAGTGCGCACGGCGCTGGCGCCCAAAGGCGAGATCAGGATGGAAACCGTCAGCGGCGACCTGCTGCTGGTACTGCCGCGGAACCTGTCGGCCCAGGTCAGCGGGGAAAGTTTCAGCGGCGACCTCAAGGCGCCCGGTGCGAAGATCGAAAGGCCGGAGCACGGCCCCGGCGCCAGCTTCAACACGCGCTACGGATCCGGCGAGGGCGAAATCAGGCTGGAGACCTTCTCGGGCGATGCGGAGCTGAAGCTGGAGTAGGCCGAGAGTAGCTGCCGAACTGTCGCGTGCAACGACAAAGACGTAGCAGGATAGGGTGATGACTACATCCAGTTGTCTGTCAGCGCCATCACCCCGACTAGCCAAAGACACGCGATACCAATGACAGTGGCGAGATGAACAATGCCCACCCATCGGCGGTGGAGGACCGCGACTGCCGGAATGATCGACAGTGAGCACAAAGCGAGCAGTACTTGATAGATCGCCGTGCAGGGCTGGCAGGCAGCAAGAACAGTCCATGGCGAGATCAAGCAGGCCAGCACGAATAGCCCGCTCGCGATAAGGCCAGGGCTGGTGGATATGAAAAGGTGGCGAGGCGCTGCGTTGCGATTGGCAAGGTAGAGGAATGGCAACGGGCCTAAGCTAAGCCCAAGTCCTGGAAGGCCGAAACAGATGGCCTGGATGACGTAGGTGGTGTCCACGCGGGATCAAGCCGGTCCGGCCACGGCTTGCAACTTTCCATTGCGCCATTCGCGCTCATTCAGCGTGTAGCCGCGCTCGTGGAGATAACGGAGGATCGCGCGTACGGTCACGATGGGGTAGTCGCCCGACAGGCGAGTGCCGACGGAGTGATCCGTAAAGATGGTGTTGGATCCGAACAGTCCGCCCAGCACGCGCTTCGTGTAGGCGATGTGGATCGTGTCCGGCACGAAGCCATCGTTATGCGCCCATGCGTAGGCTGCTCGGCGATCCTGCAATTCCGGCGTGGCCGCCACTGCAGCCAACGTTTCCAGCACCCAGGCGGTGGAGTTCTGGTATTGGTTGCTGCCGGGACGGGCAATCAGGTTGTAGTCCTGTTCGTGCAAAGCGTTGCGCGGCAAGCCACGCAGGTGCTCGGCCAGTCGCTGCGCCAGATCCGGTTGCAGCCAGACGATACGTGCATCCTGGTTCACCAGATCGTCCGCAAAGAAGTTCACCAGCCCTTGTGCGTGCAGGGCCGACCGCGCAGTCCCACATTCGTTGAGCAGGTGCAGCACCGTCCAACGGCCATCACCATGGTCGCGTAGCGCGAAACCGACATGGCTGTAGACCAGGCCTTGCTTGGAAAGATCTGTTCCCACCCGGGCCACCAGTGCGACTGGGGCGTCAGCCTGATCAAGTGCCGCCACCACGCGCATCGCGGTAGCGGTGGCGTCGGCCAGCTTCTGCGGGGTAGCCGGTTTGATTTCGCACTGGGTGCCGGCGCCGGCAGCCAGCGGCCAAGCGAGAAACAACGAAAGTAGGCAGCCTGCAAGCTTCACGGGTGGATGCGCCGGCTATGGATGTGAGGCCGGGCGCTGGGATCGGGGATGAAGGCGATCGCTGTGCTGCCCAACACCAGCAATAGACCACCCGATACCACCAGCGCGGTGCCCACGCTGGTCTTGGGCGAGCCGGAAAGCAAGTTGAAGTCCGGTTCCACAAGACCTGCCAGCAGGAGGGAGCCGAATGCCGGTGCTACGGAGATGGTCAGTACCGTGCCCTGCGCGCTGGCTTGGACACCGGTGACGGTGAAATGGGCACCGGCCTTCAACGCATCGTAGAGCGCGATCGGCACTTCGACCGAGGCATCCAGACTGGCAGCCGAGGCATCACTTAGATGGTTGGACTGCGCAGCGGCCGGCAGGTGCAGGCCGGCAAGCAGGATGCTCACGACCAAGGCTGGCAGATAAGCGACGCAACTGGGCATGGACAACTCCGGTTCCTGTTTGCCGCAGCTTGCTTGCGGGTGATGGGAAATCAATATCTTTCTACCAGGTGGCCTGATGTTGTGGGTTGGGTATACGATTCCTAAACCATGGCCCTATCCATCGAACTCGTCGACTCCCTGAAGCGCTGTCTGCGCGCCCAAGGCCTGACCTATCGCGACTTGGCCGCGCGTCTAAAGCTGAGCGAAGCGGCGATCAAGCGGATGTTTTCGCAACGCGCCATGAGCCTGCAGCGGCTGGAGCAGATCTGCGATGCGCTGGACGTGGGCCTGGCCGAGCTAAGCGCCGAATCCGCGCGCGGCCGACCCGCCATGGCCAACCTCAGCGAATCGCAGGAACAGGCACTGGTGAGCGAGCCGGCGCTATTGCTCGCACTGTTCCTGACCATCAACCGCTGGCGCCAGGAGGACGTGCTGGCGCAGTTCGACTTCAATGTCGCGCAGTGGACCGCGCTGCTGGTGAAGCTGGACCGCCTGGGCATCATCGAACTGATGCCGGGAAACCGTGGGCGGCCACTGACCGCGCGCAATTTCCGCTGGCGCGCCAATGGGCCTATGGAGCGCTATTTCCGCTTGAACCTGCTCGGCGATTTCTTCGCCGATCCCTTCGATGGAGAGCAGGACGCATTGCTGTTGCTAAGCGGCAGCTTGAGCATCGAAGGCGTCAAGCAACTGCGCTTGCGCCTGGAAGAACTGGCGCGCGAGTTCGATGCGTTGCTGGCGCGCGATGCGACCTTGAGCGCGCAGGAGCGGGTCGGCGTCAGTCTGGTGCTGGCGCAAAAGCCTTGGCTGCTGCAGCTGTTCCAACCGTACAGACGCGCGCAGAACGCCTGATAACGTTTTCACAACCGTTTTCATTGAACGGTCTGCGCTGCAACAAGACCCCGCCTGCCGGCACGAGTACCATTTAGTTGCATTCGCAACGATATGGTTGGCCTGGGAGGGCGTGCATGAACGCAGCGATTTCGTACTTCGACGAACAAAATCCGGTGGGTAGCCAGCTTGAGAGTTTGAATCGCTGGGTCGCCGAGACCGCGGCGTTGACCCTGCCGGATGCCATCCATTGGTGCGACGGCAGCGACGACGAAAATGCCGCGCTGCTGCGATTGATGCAGGAAGACGGCACGCTGCTGCCGCTCAATCCCGACACGCATCCGGGCAGTTGGTTGCACCGCTCCGATCCCAGCGACGTCGCCCGCGTCGAGCACCTCACCTTCGTCTGCAGCCGTGATCGCGACGATGCCGGCCCCAACAACCACTGGATGTCGCCGGACGAGGGCCATCGGCGCATGGATGCCTTGTTCGCCGGCTGCATGCGCGGCCGCACGCTGTATGTCATTCCCTACTGCATGGGCCCGATCGATTCACCGCTGGCGCGTTGCGGCGTAGAGATCACCGACTCGCCCTACGTGGTCGCCAATATGCGTCTGATGACCCGCATGGGCGCGTCGGCGCTGGCGCGCATCGAACGCGAAGGGGCCGAGGGCGGCACATACGTCAAAGGCCTGCATTCCACCGGCGAACTGGACCCGGACCGCCGCTTCATCATGCATTTCCCCGAAGAGCTGAGCATCAAGAGCTATGGCTCGGGCTACGGCGGCAATGCGTTGCTGGGCAAGAAATGCCACGCCTTGCGCATCGCTTCCTGGCAGGCGCGGCGGGAAGGCTGGCTGGCCGAACACATGCTCATCGTCGGCGTAGAGAACCCGCGCGGCGAAACGCACTACATCGCCGCCGCGTTCCCGTCGGCATGCGGCAAGACCAACCTGGCCATGCTGATCCCGCCGGAGAGTTATCGCGAAGCCGGGTGGAAGGTGTGGACGGTGGGGGACGACATCTGCTGGATGCGCCCGGGCGCGGACGGCCGCCTGTACGCCATCAATCCGGAAGCCGGCTTCTTCGGCGTTGCGCCGGGTACTTCGGAGAAATCCAACCCCAACGCGCTGGCCACCATCGGGCGCGACACCATCTTCACCAATGTCGCCACGACCGCCGACGATCAGCCTTGGTGGGAAGGCCTGGATGGGCGAGTACCGTCGAAGGACTGGCGAGGCCGCGATTTCGATCCGGCCAATGGTCCGGCCGCGCACCCCAACTCACGCTTCACGGTTTCGGCCCGCCAGTGCCCCAGCTATTCGGCGCGTGCCGAAGACCCGCAGGGCGTTCCCATTTCCGCCATCGTCTTCGGCGGCCGTCGCGCTTCGCTGGTGCCGCTGGTGTTCGAGGCCCGCGACTGGACCCACGGTGTACTGGTCGGCGCCAGCATGGGCTCGGAAACCACCGCCGCTGCCACAGGCGACGTCGGTGTGATGCGGCGCGACCCCATGGCCATGAAGCCGTTCTGCGGCTACAACTTCGCCGACTACTTCGCCCATTGGCTGTCGTTCGATGTGCCCGGCGCCAGACTGCCCAAGATCTTCCACGTCAACTGGTTCCGCAAAGACGGGGATGGAAAGTTCCTCTGGCCGGGCTTCGGCGAGAACCTGCGGGTGCTGGAATGGATGGTCGAACGGGTGGAGGGCCGGGTAGGGGCGGTGGACCTGCCAATCGGTCTGCAGCCGCAGCCGGCGGATCTCAACCTGCAGGGAGCCGATATTTCGCACGATGAGCTGATTGAGCTCTTCTCCTTCGATAAAGCGGCTTGGAAGGCCGAATTTGAGGAGATATGCGTCTATCTGGATGAATACGGCGGAAAAATTCCCCCGTCCGTGGTTGCCGAAGCACATAGCGTACTTGGCACTCTGAAGTGACCGGCATGGGTGTCACTGTTTAGTGGGTTTGGCGTGCCATTCAGCTGAAATTGTGACTTCAAGTTTTTGAACAGGGGAAATGGAACCCGCATCACGAATTCATAACAACATAACTTGTTGTTTTTAAAGGTGATTATCACGCAGATCCCAGTTTTGGTTGCGGTTGTATCCATCACCGTAAAAATTGCGTTATCCTTCGGCTACCAGGCGTAGTCCCATTTGGCGTCTGTTTATTTGGCTTGGGTCCTTGCGACCTGGTCTTCAACTCGACCTTGAGAGAGAGCATCAAATGACCAACCTTAAGAAGCTGCCAGGCGCGATTAAGTTCGCGTTGTTTGCCAGCGCGGCGACGCTGGCTTCCGGCAACGTAGTTGCACAAGAAGCTGCCGGCGATGACGCCAAGACCCTCGACCGCATCGAAGTGACCGGTTCGCGCATCAAGCGCGCCGAGATCGAAGGCTCTCTGCCCGTAACCGTCATTGATCGCGCTGCGATCGATGCGAGCGGCAAGGTCTCCGTTTCCGACCTGCTGCGCGATTCGACTTTTTCCTCGTTCGGCAACTTCCGCCCGCAGTCCGGCAGCTCCGCTCAGTCGGTTGCGGACATCGACCTGCGTGGTCTCGGCTCTGATCGTACCCTGGTGCTGATCGATGGTCGTCGCGCTCCTTATGCGCCGTCCACCGGCCTGAGCGCCGACCTGAACACCGTTCCGCTGGCTGCTGTCGAGCGCATCGAAATCCTGTCCGATGGCGCTTCCGCGCTGTACGGTTCGGACGCGATCGGCGGCGTGGTCAACATCATCCTGCGCAAGGACTACGAAGGCGCTGAAGTCCGGTTCGGCAAGAGCCAGACCAAGACCGAGGGCGGCGATACGGAAGAGGCGTCGGTACTTTTCGGTACCAACTCCGAGCGCGGCAACCTGTTGCTGGGCGCTTCCTACAACTCCCGCGGCATGGTGTTCACGCGTGACCAGATCGGCGGCGGCGCCCGCGGTTCTTCGGACTACGGCAACAACTTCATCCTGGAAGACTTCACCGGCGGCCTGCGTCCTCTGCCGGGTTACGCCTGCGACGACCCGGGCTTCTACTTCGGCCCGACCGGCAAGTGCGTGTTCGACTTCAACGCCGTTGCGGCGAACGAAGCTTCGGTCAAGACCCGGTCGCTGTTTGCCCGCGGCAACTGGCAGATCGACGAAGACTGGTCGGTGTACACCTCCGCCAGCTACAGCAGCACCGAAAGCTTCGGCCGCTACGCGCCGACCCCGGGCGCCTTGTTCGTCGAGTCCGATTCGGCCAACGACCCGGTGCAGGGTGACGGCCAGGGTGCTTACATCTATCACCGTTATGCCGCAGCCGGTAACCGCGACAACTTCGTCGACAATTCCGTGGCCGACTTCACCTTCGGCTTCAAGTGGCAGGCCACCGACCGCCTGAACGTCGATTTCGGCTACCGCGCCAGCCGGGCCAAGTTCAAGGAACTGGGCCGCGGTTACATCGTGACCGCCCTGGCTGAACTTGCGGTCGCCAACGGCACCTACGACCTGTTCGACCCGTTCGGCAACGACCCCGACGTGGTGAAGGGCTTCACCACCGTCACCAGCCGCGACGGCAAGTTCAACATCGACCAGCTGTACGCCGATGCCACCTTGGACCTGTTCGAGATGGGCGGTGGTACCTCGGTGGTCGCTTTCGGCGCCGAGTACCGTGAAGAGAGCTACGCCGATATCTACGACTCGCTTTCCGAGTCGGGTGCGGTGGCGGGTTCGGCAGGCAACTCCGCCGCCGGCAGCCGCGAGATCTATGCGGCCTACGGCGAATGGCTGTTCCCGATCGTCGACAGCTTCGACGTGACCGTGGCGGCTCGCTATGACCGCTACAGCGACTACGGCAGCGACGTTTCCCCGAAGGTGTCCATCCGCTGGCAGCCGATCGAGAACCTGACCTTCCGCGCCTCGGCGGGTGAAGGTTTCCGCGCGCCGCCTCTGCCGGTTCTGTACGGCGCCAGGGCGTTCTCGGCTGAACAGGTGGTGGACTATCGCACTTGCGTGCAGAGCTACGCCCCGGCTGATTGCGGCGGCGACGCCAATGGCGACAACATCGCCGACGGTCCGGAAAACGACGATCTGGTCCAGTACCAGGTCAACAGCTACAGCGGCGGCAACCAGAGCCTGGAATCCGAGAAGTCCAAGCAGTGGAGCGCGGGCGTGGCATGGGACGCGACCGACTGGTTGAACGTGACGTTGGACTACTACAACATCACGGTCGAAGAGCGCATCCGTCTGATCGATTTCCAGGAACTGGTGGACTTCGACAACCGCGGAATCCCGCTGCCGGCAGGCACCTCGGTTCTGCGTCGTCCTGATGGTGCGATCCGCGAAATCACCGCCGTCTACGCTAACCAGGGCGACCTGGATACCAGCGGCCTCGATTTCAACTTGCGCACCCGTTTCGACCTGGGCGACTGGGGCAAGCTGGAAAACTGGCTGCAGGTCTCGTACATCCTGGACTACACGCTGGTCAACGGCTTGGTCACCAAGGACCAGCTGGGTTGGGTCACCGCGCCGGATACGCGCGCAACCCTGCGCAACACCTGGAGCTTCGGCGACCTGACCCTGAACTGGAACGTCAATTACATCGGCGACCAGCAGAACCCCGACGCTCCCCCGGCTGATTACGGCTTCATTGCAGGTGGCTCGGGTACCCGCGTCGGTGGCTACACCACCAACGATGTCGCGCTTACCTACAACACGCCGTGGAAGGGCTCGGTGACGTTTGGCGTCAACAACGTCGGCGACCGTTACCCCGAGTTGGTCGGCTACGACAACCGTCCGTGGAACTTCTACCTGTACGACGCCTATGGCCGTACGACTTACCTGCGTTACACCCAGAAGTTCTAAGCAATACGGTAATTGCAGTTCGAGTGTCTACAGGCCCCCAGAAATGGGGGCCTGTTTTTTTATGTGTGCCGGCCGCACAATTTCATCATGCAACCCTCCGCTTCCAGCAACGCCAAAAACCGTCAGGAGGCTTGGAAGTCTTACTGGGCGTCGGGCAATCTGCATTCGTGCGTCACCAGCTACGACGGCAACTATTCCGGGGCGATCGCCGCATTCTGGGCCAACGCCTTTTCCGGATTGGCCGGGCAGTCGCGGGTGTTGGACTTGGCGACGGGCAATGGGGCGATTCCCAAGTTGTTGCACGATCTCAAAGGCGCCGACGTCCTGATCGATGCGGTGGATGCGACCCAGGTCGCGCCACGATGGCATGTTCCCGCCGAGCAATCGCATATCCGCTTTCATTCGGGGATATGGATGGAACATTTGCCTTTCGCAGACGCTTCGTTCGACTGTATTTGCAGCCAGTTCGGCATCGAGTACGCCGAACGCCCAGGCGCTTGGCAGCAGGCATTGCGCGTCCTCAAGCCCGATGGCCGCCTGCATTGCGTGATTCACCACGCCGATTCGATCGTGACCAAGATCGCGGCCCAGGAACGGGCCCATTGCCAATGGCTGCTGGGAAACGGGGGTTTGTTGCAGGCAGCGGTGCAATTGGCGCCTTGGTGGTTGCAGCGGCGTAGCCAGCCGGCAGTACCGCCCAGTGGCCAGGCCGAACTAGCGCGATCGGAATACAACCAGGCCCAGGCGCGATTGGCAGAACGTATCGAGCGAGGCGGTACTGTCGATCTGTTGCTGCAGGCCCGTGAGCAGGTGCAGGCGATCCTGGTCAATGCCAAGAATCCGGTACTCGCTTTGCAGGACTACGGGCAGCAACTGCAGGAAGCCGAGCTGCGGTGCTCCGAGTTGGTCCAGTGCGCAATGACACGCGACGACATGACCGGGCTGATCCACTGGCTTGAGGGCCAACGACCGGCCAAGTCGCTTCGCATGGAAGAACTCAGTCAGGCCGAAGGCCTGATCGCGTGGGGCCTGAGCCTTACCGACGCCTGATCAAGTGTCGGATCCCGGCAGTACTTCCACCAGCGGCTGCAGATGTTGCCGATAGTTGCGCCACCGCCCGACCGAACGGGTATGCATGGGCTGGCGTACTTGCCAGCGACTTGGCGTCTGCACGCCGGTCTCGCGCTTATGGAACTGCAGGCAGGCCGGATCCCATTGCAGTCCCGTGAACTCCACGATTCGCCTTGCTTCGTTCTCCGGATCGCTTACCAGCGATTCGTATGAAACTTCCAGGATGGGTAGCGGCAGCACTCGCTGCCAATGCCGCATGAGCTTTTCCTGAGCGAGGATATAGTGGCCTATGCCATCGAGCCGTGTGCACAAACGCTCTTCCAGCGCAAAATTCTCTCCATAGATCGATACGGCAATGTCCAGGGGATGGCGACGGCACCAGATGATTTTCGTGTCCGGGTACAACAGCGCGATCAACCAGAGGTTGAAAAAGTTCAGAGGCGCTTTGTCCACCAGGACTTGTGCGCCAGCCGGGGCGCCACGGCTGGCCGCACGCGAATAGGAGGCCGCTGCCTCGCCCAGTACGTCGGGGGTCAGGGGCAGGCTCCACACAGGCGGATGGGCTTGCAGGCTCGGCCACAACTGGCTGGCCAGTAGCGGCAGCTCGGCCAGTTCGCCGCAACCGTGCGCAAGCGGGTGACTGGCGATGATCTGCTCGGTCAAGGTGGTGCCGCTGCGGGGCATGCCGACGATCAGCACCATCCGTCTTCCGTTCGCTGCGGGTTGTGGAAGATGGGTAGCGAACGGCCAACGCGCGCAGCGTTGCATCAGCGCGTCGACACGCTGATGCAGTGCCTGCGGATTCGGCTCTCCAACCATTCGGCGCCGGGCGCGGTTGGCCTGGCGCCAGCAATCGAATGCGTCCTCGTATTCGCTGTGGCGGTCGTAGACCTTGCCCAATGCGTAGCCGAACAACGCGCGATCGGCATCGGCGATCGCGGTGTCGGCCAGCTGCTGACGGACGTGGCCGACTTCCAATTCGTCGGCATTTTCCGGCTGCAACTGCAGCAGTCCGGCCAGCGGTGCTGTCCAGCCGGGCCTTGCCTTGAGCGCCTGGCGATAGGCGTCTGCGGCTTGTGTGCGGTTTCCCAGGTCTTCATGGGCCTGGGCCATCGCCATGCTCGCATCGGCTGCGGATGAAGGCCTTTCGGCCAGCTGCGCGAAGTGCGCCAGCGCCTCCTCGTACTTGCCATTGCGGCTGAGCAATTCGCCCAGTTTCAGCTGGGTCACCAGATCGTCGGGGTTGGCGCTGGCGAAACTCCGCCAAACCGGCAATGCATTCTCCGGTAGGCCCCCATCGAACATGGCTTGGGCGAACGCCTGTTGCACGCGGGTGTTGTCCGGCAGATAACGCTGCGCATTCGTCAGCGCCCGCACCGCTTGCGACGCGGACCCTTGACGAAGCAAAGCCAGGCCGGTGAGGTACCAGGTGTGTCCGTCCTCGGGCGCCAACCGCAGGCTGGCATCGAAGTGCGCCAGCGCTTCGCCGAGTTGCTGGTGGTTGACCAGCAAGCTGGCCAGCTGCTTGTGCAGGGCTGCGTCGTCGGGTGCAAGTTCGCAGGCCCTGCGCATGTGTTCGACGGTCTTGGACATGTCCCCCGTCGCGTGAGCCAGCAACGCCAGGGTGCGATGGACGCCGGGGTGCGTGGGCGCAGCGGCCGACAATGCGGCGCCGGTACGCGCAGCCATATCGAAGTTGCCGCCTTCCAATTGGCAAACCATCAACTCCAGCTGCGACAGGATCCAGGCTTGAGTTTCGGTCTGCATCTTATGGACTGGTCTGTATGGGCATCGAGCCGGAATATTGCCATTCGATGCAGGCGGATGCGCGCTGGACCCGCCGAAGAGCGTGTCCCACGACAATCGGAAAAGGTCGGGATACGGCCGAGAGCAAATTACGAGCGGGATTGGCCAGCAGGCGCTTGCGAAACGACTGGCTTACAGATCTTGTTCGTACCGCACGTACGGCACGGTGCCTTCGTCGCCGCTTTCGTCGCTGGGCGAGAAGGGGTTTTTGCCGCGGGTGATGACGTTTTCCGCACCCACCGTCAGCTGCCCGCTCCAGGGCGTACGCCAGGTCAGCCCCAGGCCCAGGCCTTCCCATTTGCCGGGCTGGCCGGGAACATCGACCACGCGGCCGACGATATTGGCGCTGAAGGCGCCGTAGCCGCCACCCACGCTGAGGCTCTTGGTGTTCCAGCGGTCGGCGATGCTCGGTACATCGGCGATCGGCACCAGGCGGGCGCGGGCTACCGCACCGCCGATCCGCACATAGCCTTCGCGGCCGATGTTCTTCTGGCCGAATATGGCCAGGTCGTTCTCTTCGACGCGCGCGCCGGCGTTGGAGGACAGCCAGGCCGGGAGGGTGTCGCGGCCGCTGCCGGCGGACAACCCCAGCTTGCCGCCGGGACGGCTCAGAGAGGCGCCGGCGCTGAGGCGCTGGCTGCCGCCGTCATTGCCGTCGGTGAGTTCTGCCACGGCGCAATTGCTGATCAGGCTGCCGATGCTGCTGGCGCTCTGGCGGTTGCAGACCAGGCCAAGGGAATCGCCGGCTTCAAGACCGAAGGCGGCCCCCAGCGTGTTGCTGCCCAGGCGCCAGCTGGCGCCGGCGGAGGCTTCGCCGGTGGGTTCCAGCAGAAGCACGGCTTCTACTTTGCCGCTGGTGTTGTTCCAGACCGGAAGGACCGTGGGATCGCGCTTGGAGACCTGCGGCTTCTTGGCTTGCGCGTGCGCGCCAGCCGCCACGCCAAAGGCGAGCAACAGGGCGAACGGCAGGTGCAGAAGACGCGGTTTCATAGCTCGCTTAAGACTCCCAACTCCGCGGTGGAGTTCCCCTCCCAGGGGCTCTGGATGCTATTCGATTTATGTTTCTTTAACAAGTCCCCGGGACCCCCCGGAGGCTACTAGAGCCGTTCGGGGGCCTGCAATCCGACCGGCGGCGGCACGAAAAGTTCATCGATTTCGGCGACGCTGAAAATATAGCGCTGCCCACAGAATTCGCAACGCACTTCGGCCAGGCCGTCGGCCAGGGCGGCATGGGCCTCCGCGGCCCCCAGGGACTGCAGCATCGAGGCCACCCGCTGCCGCGAGCACGAGCAGGCGAAGCGCAAGGGGCGTTCGGCCAGGACCGCCAGTTCTTCCTCGTGGAACAGGCGGTGCAACAGCTTCTCGGCGGGAAGCGCCAGCAGTTCGGCGGACTGCAAGGTGTCGAACAAGGCCCCTGCGCGGTTCCAGCCGTCGCTGTCGCCTTCGTCGCTGGGCAGCTTCTGCAGCATCAGCCCGGCCGCCGTGCCGCCGTTGGCGGCCAGCAACAGGCGGGTCGGCAGTTGCTCGGATTGGTGGAAGTAGCTCTCGAAGGCTTCCGAAAGGCCGGGGGCTTGCAGGGAAACCAGGCTCTGGTAGCGCTGAGGTTCGCTCGGGTCCAGCCCGGGGTTCTCGATGGTGATGGCCAGCAGCGCTTCCTGGCCCAGATCGCGCAGGTCCTGCGGCGGGTCCTGGCCTTCGGCCAACTTGGCGATGCCACGCAAGGTTCCTTGCGCGGTGCATTCGGCGAAAAGGGTGCGCAATGCGCCCGGGCTGCGCAGCTGCAGGGACAAGCGGCCATTGACCTTCGCATGGCCGGTGAACAGCGCTGAGGCGGCGCAGGCCTGGCCCAGCAGGTCGCGCGCCCGGTCGGGATAGGAAGCGTGGGACAGGATCTCCTGCCAGGTGCCTTCCAGGCGCACGTACACGCCGCGGACTCCTGCCTTGGGCAGCAGGAAGCGGATCTGGCGGTCGTAGGTATCGCTCACAGTTCTCCCAGGTCGGCGTCTTCGCCGTAGAAAGCCATCATGCCTTCTATGGTGTGGGCGACCATCTCGCGTTCCAACGGGGTAAGCATGGGATGCCAGACGTCGAAAATCAGGACTACGCGCAATTGCTTGCTGTGGTTCCAGGCTTCATGGCGGATGGTGTCGTCGAAGATCGCCAGCTTGCCGGGTTCCCAGACATGGGTTTCCTCGCCCACCCGCAGCCCGCAATCGCCGGGGATGATCAACGGCAGGTGCACGGTAAGGCGGGCATTGGTGGCGCCGTTGTGGGGTGGGATGGTCGTCCCCGGTTTCAGGGCGGAAAAGAAAATAACCGGCGCCCGTTTGGGCACGGTGATCTGAGGCGCCAGCGCCACGGCGGCTTCGGTCAGAGGACAGCGATCGGCATGGGCGTCGATGCGCTGGCCGTTTTTCCAGAGGAAGTACGCGCCCCAGTCGGGCTTTCTGTCCAATGCCGCGAACTGCCCCATCGGTTCGCCCGCGGCGGTTTGAACATAAGGCTCGAACCCGGCGTCGGCCTCAAGCAGATCCTGCAGTTCTTTCAGTATCGAAGGAAAGGCAGCCTCCACCGCGGGCGCCCACTCGAAGTCTTCGCGGTGGAAAAAAGGGATTGCCGGAAGCCGTGGCACCGGCAGCATCAACGGTCGGGCGGTGACGAAGCTTCTGCGTCCGCCGATGATGTCCAGCGAATGGTTGAAACGCTCCAGTTCCCGGTGCGTGCGTCCCTCGCGCAAGCCATGCAGACGCTGGTCCAGGAAGTCGGACAACTGCGCCCGGCTTTCGGCCACCGCGGCCGTCGCCTGCTTCACCAGTTGCTGCAGCTGCGGAGAGTTTTTGGCGGCCTCGGGCATGTACTGCAGCCCATCGCTCCACGCGGTAGCGGCTTCGCGCGTGCGTCCGGCGCTTTCCAGCAGGCGTGCCTTTTCAAGATGCGCGCCCCAGGCGGTGGGTTCGGCATGGATGGCTGCGGTGATGGCGGCCAGCGCCAATGCCGCGTCGCCCTGCTGCGAATGCAACCGCGCGAGGTTGGCGTGGGCGATGGCAAGGCCAGGGTCGGACTGGATCGCGCGATTCAGGTATTGGGCCGCTTCGGAAGCATCGCCTTGCGCCAGCGCATAGGCGCCCAGGTAGTTCAATGAAGGCGCGTGCTGCGGATCCAGCTTGAGCACACGCTGCCAAAGCGACGCGGCCGTTGCGTTCTGCCCACGGCGGGTCCATTCCGCAGCTTCTGCCATCAGGCTTGCAATGGAGTTTTCATTGGAGTTCATTGCAGTTGCTACCGTATGCACGCCAGGCAGCCTAAAGGTTAACATTCGGACCCACCCTTCGCCCTTCCGGGGAATTCCATAAACACCGCACAGGCCGGCCGAAAATCCCGATTCCGTCGCTGGCTGCGCTGGTTGCTGGCGTTGCCGTTGCTGTTCGCCGCGGCCAGCATCGTGCAGGTGGGAGTACTGCGTTTCGTCGATCCGCCGTTCTCTGCCTTCATGGCGGCTCGCCAGTTCGAGGCCTGGGGCGCGGGCCAGTTCGACTTCCGCGTGGCCTACGATTGGCGCGACATGGATCGGATCTCGCCCAGCCTTCCGGTCGCCATGGTGGCGGCGGAGGACCAGAATTTCGCCACGCATAGCGGCTTCGATTTCAAGGCTATCGAGAAAGCGCGTGCCAACAATGCGAAGGGCCGCAAGGTGCGTGGCGCGAGCACGGTCAGCCAACAGGTCGCCAAGAATCTGTTCCTGTGGCAGGGCCGCAGCTGGGTGCGCAAAGGCGTGGAAGCCTGGTACACGCTGCTGATCGAATTGATGTGGCCCAAGACCCGCATCCTGGAGGTCTACGCCAACATCGCCGAGTTCGGCGACGGCATCTACGGCGCGCAGGCGGCCTCGCGCAGTTACTGGCGCAAGGACGCCAGTGGCCTGTCGCCGTCCGAAAGCGCCCGGTTGGCCGCGGTGTTGCCCGCGCCGCGGCGTTACAGTGTCGCCCGCCCCGGACCCTTCGTGCAGCGGCGCGCCAACTGGATCCAGCGGCAGTCGCGGCAGATCGGCGGCACCGCGTATCTGCAGTCATTGGATTGAACATGCCCCACGATCAGGATCGCCTTACCGTAGTGGTGGCCGCGCGCAACGAGGCCCAGGCGCTGCCCGTGCTGCACCCGCGGATCGCCGCGGTGCTGCAACGCTTGGATGGCGTGGAGGGTCGGGTGCTGTATGTGGACGACGGCAGCACCGACGGCACCTGGGAAGTAATGCAGCGCCTGGCCCGGCACGATCAGAGCGTCTCCCTGCTGCGGCTGTCGCGGAACTTCGGCAAGGAATTGGCGCTGACGGCGGCCCTGGACCAGGTGGATACCGGCGCGGTGCTCATCCTCGACGCCGACGGACAGGACCCGCCGGAGCTGATTCCGCAATTCGTTTCGAAATGGCGCGAAGGCTACGACGACGTGCACGGCACGCGTATCCAGCGCGAGGGCGAGGGCTGGTTGAAGCGCGCCACCGCGGCCGCCTTCTACCGGGTGATAGGACGCCTGTCCAAGACCCCCATTCCGGCCGATACCGGCGATTTCCGCCTGCTCTCGCCGCGCGCGTTGGCCGCGTTGCGGCAGTTGCGCGAACGGCACCGTTTCATGAAGGGCCTGTTCGGCTGGGTGGGTTTCCGACAAGTGGCCATTCCCTATCGCCGCGAGGCTCGGCTTGCCGGGCGCAGCAACTTCGGCCTGTGGAAGCTGTGGAACTTCGCGTTGGAAGGCATCACCAGTTTTTCCACCGCGCCGTTGCGCGTGGCGACTTATTTCGGCCTGATGACGGCGCTGTTCTCCTTCGTGTTCGCGGCGTGGATCGTGGTCAAGGCGGCCCTGTACGGCGACCGTGTAGCCGGCTGGCCGACGATGATGGTGGTGATCCTGTTCCTGGGCGGCATCCAGCTGATGGCGCTGGGTTTGATAGGCGAATACCTGGGACGGCTGTACGACGAATCCAAGCAGCGGCCGCTGTATCTGGTGGATGTCTGGCAACCGGGCGCGGGAGGAGTATTCTCGTCGCAGCTGCCCGACGCCAAAGGAGAGTTCGATGCACACACTACGTCAACTGTTGGGAAGCAAGGTTCCTGAGGTCTACTCGGTCGCCCCCGGCGACTCGGTGATCGACGCGATCCGCCTGATGGCCGAAAAAGGGGTGGGCGCGGTACTGGTGATGGAGGGCGCAAGGCTGGCCGGCATCGTTTCCGAACGCGACTATGCGCGCAAAGTGGTGTTGCACGGCCGCTCGTCGGCCGACACCTCGGTACGCGACATCATGACCGCCGGCGTCATCACGGTCGGGCCGAACCACACGGTCGAACATTGCATGCAGCTGGTGACCGACCACCGCATCCGCCATCTGCCGGTGCTGGAAGATGGCGAGGTGATCGGCGTGATCTCCATTGGCGATCTGGTCAAGGCGGTGATCGAGGACCAGAAGATCCAGTTGGATCAGTTGCAGCGGTATATCGCAAGCTGACACCGGCGATCGATCATCGGGCGCACTGAAGGCCCACTCGTTGGGCCTGCCACGTTCAATTTCCGAATGTCACTTGGCGTCATGCCTTGAATGCGGCCCTACTTGGCGTACTTTCCGCCGCAGCTGCTGTCCTTCCCCGGCCCCAACTCCAGCGTTGCAAGCAAGGCGGCGGGCGGGGCGATGCTGCCCAACGCGAGTGCTACCGCACCGCGTAAGCCCAGGCGCTTGAAATCAGGGCGGAACGACGGGTCCTTGAAGGTGCCGCCGACCACCAGCGGCGAACGCAGCGCCAGGATGCTGCGGTCCTTGGGCCGCGGCCGCAACTCCAGGTCCAGCGTTTCGTCCTTCAGGCTTACTTTTCCTTCACCGACGATCAGGGTGTCTTCCGTATCGAAGGCCAGCGCGCGCGACTGCATCAATCCATCCTTCACCGCGAAGTCGCCGAAGGCGCAGCGGATCGGAACCTTTCTATCCTTGGTGACCAGGAACTTCAGCGCCTCGGCGATATCGATGCCGGCCAGTTCCATCAGCAGGTTGCTGATCTGCCCGTGCCCCATGCCCAACGCGATGTCGCCGTCTGCGCTGCCCAGCATGGCAGCAATGGAGTTGCCGGTGCCGGTGACGGCCATGTCGCCCCCGATCTTGCCGACTGCGTCCTTGGTCAGCTGCACGTTGGGAAACAGCTTGGACAGATCGAGACGCCGCGCCGAAACTTGCGCACGCGTGCGGATCACCGATGCGCGCGCATCCATGCGGATGGTCGAGCGGATGTCGCCACCGGCCACACCGAAATTGAGCGGCACCAGTTCCAGGATGCCGTCGTTGAGTTTGAGATGCGCATCCATGTCGTCCAGCGGCAGGCTGGGTGCGTTGATGCGATGGGCCTTGAGGCGCACATCCGCATCCATCGCCCGCAGTTTGCCCAGATCGTAGGGTTTCTCGGGCAGCACGCGCGCGTCGGCGGCCAGTTGTTGCGATCGCGCCTTCTGCTCGGCGTTGGCGGCTTCCTCGCCGCCGGCCTGCGGCGGCGCGCCGAGGAAGCCGGCCAGATCGTCAAGATCCAGTCGTTTGGAAACAAGGTTGGCCTCCAGCAGCGGGCGCTTGCGGCCTACGGTCACGGTGGCGGTGCCGCCCAGGTCGCTGTCGCCCACCAGGCCGGTGAAATCCTGGTAGCGCCAGACGTCGGCCTTGCGAATCAGACGGCCATCGAGTTTGTACGGCGGAGTGGAAGGAATGGCGATGCCGATCAACGGGTACAGGTCCTCCATATCCTGCCCTGATAGGGCGAGTTGCAAGTTGAAGTAGCGCAGTTCGAACGGATTGATCAGGTTGCCGCGCGCATGGGCGCGGGTGGGACCGGCGTCGGCGCGCAGGTCGATCCGGTAAGGTTCCTTCGTATTGCTCAACTCCAACGGCGATTCTGCGCGGCCTGAAATATTGAACGCATTGCCGGTCCAGCGGCCCTTGCCCTTGATCTCGATGGGCGGCGCGCTGGTGCCGTTGCGCGCTTGCACGCTGTTGACGGCGATATCGATGTCGGTCTTCTTCGGTGCATTGAAGAACTGCAAGCGGCCATCGTCTATCCAGATGCGGCGGAACTGCATCGGCTTGCCATTGGAATCGCCGCCGAACACCCAATTGCCGGCGCCCTGGGGGCCGGTTTCAAGACGCACGTTCGGAGTGCGCAAGCGGATTTCCGGAATCCGCACCTCGCGTTTGAACAGCAGCGGCCACACCTCAAAGGCGACTTCCATGCGGTCGGCGCTGGCCATGATCGGCTCCTTCGACCACGCGGCATTGGCGAAGCGGATGCGGTCGGCCGTGACTCTAGTAACGCGGCCCAGGTCGACGTCCAGGTCGCCGTCGATATGCAACTGCCGGCCGGTCTTGGCCTGCACCAGCAATTCCACCGGACGCTTGAACCAGTTCCAGTCGAACAACACCAGCAGAAGCACCAGCACCGCCAGCAGCACGCCCAGAACGATCTGCGCGCGTCGCGAGGGACGGCGCTTGTAGAACGGGGTTCGCTCGGGAGAGGCGGTGTTCATGCTTCCAATATAGGAAGCGCGTGTTCAGATTCCGCGAAAGCGTGAAGGCGGCGTTCATGTAGGCGCCAGTTACAAGCGCGGTAGCAACACCTGGGCAGTAACCGCGATGAAATGGCAAACGCTGCCGGCGATGACGAACATGTGCCAGATAGCGTGCGAAAAGCGGATGGATTCGCGATGGTAGAAGTAGGTGCCCAAAGTGTAGAAAAGGCCGCCTGCAAGCAGCCAGCCCAGGGTCCAACCGTCCAGCGCGGTGAGCATGGGCTTGATCGCCACCACCACCAACCAGCCCATGGCGATATAGATTGCGGTGGAGAGCAATTTGAAACGGCCGGTGTAGAACAGCTTGAACACCACGCCGGCCAACGCCAGCGTCCAGATGGCGATGAAAAGTCCCCAACCCCAGGGACCGCGCAAGCCGATCAGGGTGAATGGAGTGTAGGTACCGGCGATCAGCAGATAGATCGCGCAATGATCGAACACCTTCAATCGCGCCTTGGCGACCGGATGCTGGATGGAGTGGTAAAGGGTTGAAGCCACGTAAAGCAGCAACAGGGTGACGCCGAAGACGATCGAAGCGCCCAATTGCCAGGCGTCCCCGTAGAGGGCCGCCATCGTGATCAGTATTGCTCCACCCGCCAATGCCGCCACCGCGCCCAGGCCGTGGGTAAGGGCGCTGGCGATTTCGTCGCGCAGATCGATCTTCTTGCCGAGCGGGGGAAGACTCATGCGGTGCAAACTACCGCAATGCAGCAATCCTTGCATCCGTACGCCGTTCACGTTTCCAGAATGGCGCGATGGCGCTGCGGTTGCGCAGCACGCGTCGCAGCAGCAACAGGCTGACGATGCCGCAGGTCAGTACGGTCAGCACCGAAGCTTCGGCGCCGAAACCGCCGCCATCCAGCCAGTCCGGCCCCTGCAGCTGCGAATCAAACAGCCCGTCCACCTGGATGCCCGAGACCGGAATCCCGAACACCGCGCCCTGCACGAAGTTCCAGCCGGCGTGCAGGCCCATGCACCACCAGAGCGAGCGCGTGAGGTGGTACAGCAAGCCGAACAACACGCCGGCCTCGATCGAGATCGCTACCGAGCTCCATACCGTCGCGCCTGGATTGAACGCGTGCATGAAGCCGAAGAACAGCGCAGACACCGCCAATGCGATCCAGGTGCCCAGCCCTTCCTCGGTCAGGCGGAACAGAATGCCGCGGCTGATGATTTCCTCGGTGATGCCCGGCGCCACTGCAGTCAGCAGGAACAATATCCACATCGGCGCATCGCCATAACCGGTGATGCGATAGACGCCGGCCGCCCACAGTTGCGCGGTCAGCACGGCGAACAACGCCAGGGCGCAGAGCAGGCCCCACAGCAATTGCGGCGACTTGCGCCACGCCAGTTCGTCGACCTTGCGGTGTTCGATCAGGCGCACCAACGCCCAGTAGGCCAGCACGCAGGGCAACACGTTGAGCAGTGTCGAGGCCAGGTTGGCCTGCATGGTCTTGAGACTGTTGGGCGGAATCTCCAGCGCGCTGCCCAGCGCACCGGCCAGCATCGACAACGCGACCAGCAGCACTGCGAAATGGACCATGCGCGCGAACGGCGTGCGCCACAGCCAGCCTGCGAACCGCTTGAACTTCCCTTGTCCAGCGGCCGCCATGCTCAGTCCAGTCCTACGCTGTGCGCATGCTCGCGGGTGGCCATGAACTGCACGTCCGGCGCACGTTCCTGCGCCAGTTGCAGGTTGACGCGGGTGGGCGCCAGGTAGACCAGTTCGCCTGCCGCGTCCAGCGCCAGGTTCATCGCGTTCTTGTCGCGGAACTCCTCCAGCTTCCTCGCATCGCTGCAGCGTACCCAGCGCGCGGTCACCACGCCGATGGGCTCGAAGCTCGCATCCACGCCGTATTCGTCCTTCAAACGGTAGGCCACCACGTCGAACTGCAGCGTGCCTACCGCGCCCAGGATCAGGTCGTTGCTCATCAGCGGCCGGAAAAACTGGGTGGCGCCTTCTTCGCTCAGTTGCGCCAGCCCTTTCTGCAGTTGTTTCAGTTTCAGCGGATCGCGCAGGCGGGCGCGGCGGAAAAGTTCTGGCGCGAAGTTGGGGATGCCGGTGAAGCTGATCGCTTCGCCCTCGGTGAAGGTGTCGCCGATGGAGATGGTGCCGTGGTTGTGGATGCCGATCACATCGCCCGGCCATGCTTCCACCGCAATCTCGCGGTCGCTGGCCATGAAGGTCAGCGCGTTGGCCAGTTTCATTTCCTTGCCGGTGCGCACGTGGAAGCTCTTCATGCCGGCGGTGAACCGGCCCGAGCACACGCGCATGAACGCAACGCGGTCGCGGTGCATCGGGTCCATGTTGGCTTGGATCTTGAACACGAAGCCGCTGAGCTTGGCTTCGTCCGGTTTCACCTCGCGCGTGGTCGTGGCGTGGGTTTGCGGCGCGGGCGCGTGATCCACGAAGAAATCCAGCAGCGGCTGCACGCCGAAGTTGTTGACCGCCGAACCGAAGAACACCGGCGTCTGCTTGCCGGCGCGGTAGGCGTCCAGGTCGAAGGCGTGCGAGGCGCCCTGCACCAGTTCCAGCTCGTCGCGCAATTCGGCCAGCAGGTTCTCGCCCAGGCGCGCGGCCAGCTGCGGGTCGTCCAGCGAGGCGAAGATGGTGGAATCCTGGCGGGTGAAGTTGCGGCCCTGTTCGTACAGGTGCACTTCGCCGCTGACCAGGTGCACCACGCCCTTCAGGCGCGAACCCATGCCGATAGGCCAGGTCACCGGTGCGCATTGGATGCCCAACACGCTCTCCACTTCATCCAGCAGCTCGATCGGGTCGCGGCCCTCGCGGTCCAGCTTGTTGATGAAGGTCATGATGGGCGTGTCGCGCAGGCGGCAGACTTCCATCAGCTTGATGGTTCGCTCTTCCACGCCCTTGGCCACGTCGATCACCATCAGCGCCGAGTCCACCGCGGTTAGCACGCGGTAGGTGTCCTCGCCGAAGTCGGCGTGGCCGGGTGTATCCAGCAGGTTGACCATGCGGCCTTCGTAGGGGAACTGCATCACCGAGGAAGTGACCGAGATGCCGCGCTCCTTCTCCAGCGCCATCCAGTCCGAGGTCGCATGGCGCGCGGCCTTGCGTCCCTTGACCGATCCGGCCATCTGGATGGCGCCGCCGAACAGCAGCAGCTTTTCCGTCAGCGTGGTCTTGCCCGCATCGGGATGGGAAATGATGGCGAAGGTGCGACGACGCGCGGCCTCGGCGGCTACATCTGACAGGGGGGAAGCGGACATGGCGACGGCGCCCGCGCGGGCGCGTAAGTAACTAGGAAGGCGCGAATTATAGCCTCTGTGGGCAGGTTGGCCGCTTTCCCGCGGCCCGGCTCAGCGGCGGCTGGGGAATTTCAGCTCGCCCAATGGCCCGAACATGCGGAACGGGATCGATTCCAGGCGCATGCCGCGATTGACCTGCAACACGAAGTGCAGATGCGGCGCGGTGCTGAAACCGGTGTTGCCGGACAGGCCGATGCGCTGGCCCAGGCGCACGCGCTGGCCAGTGCGCACCTGCACCCCTTCCGGTTGCAGGTGCGCGTACACGGCCATGCTGCCGTCCTCGTGCAGGATGCGGATGAAATTGGCGCGGCCGCCGTACTTTTCCCGGTTCAGACCGGCCTTGTCGAAATCCGACTCCACCTGCATCACCACCCCTTCGCGCACCGCCACGATCGGCGTGCCTTCGGTCAAGGCGAAATCGACGGCATAGCGGTTCTGCGGGTCGTTATGGCTGAAACCGCCGCCCGGCCCCTGGTCCACGCGCACGCGGGCGTAGTCGAAGGGCAGGCGGTAGTCGTAATCGACGGGTTTGGCCAACGGGCTGCCGGGAAGGCCGTCGAGCAGCAGTTCGAAATCGCCGCCGCGGATCGGATCGGTGATGGTGAGGCTGGCGACCATCACGCTGCTGCGCGCCGGCACGGTGGCTTCGGCGGGCAGGGCAGGGCTGCCGACGACGTTGTGGTTGCGCTTGAAGCGCAGCATCACCTGCACCGGCCCGTGCATCAGATTGTCGGCCCAGGCCTCATATCGGCCGCGCTTGTTTTCCAGGCGCAGGCGCACCAGCGCGCCGGGC